>Ga0210407_10000108_pt1 | contig 106220 bp, 101 predicted proteins | sample IncBWC27MmetaG_FD_150860 | JGI IMG/M metagenome (GOLD analysis project Ga0210407, IMG submission 150860) | Forest soil microbial communities from Barre Woods Harvard Forest LTER site, Petersham, Massachusetts, United States - Inc-BW-C-27-M | ecosystem: Environmental > Terrestrial > Soil >...
GTCACCCGCGCCCCATTCCGATACAAATCCAGCGCCGACTCCACCGCCGAATTCTTCCCGCCAATCACCACCACATCCTGATTCCAGAACGGGTGCGGCTCCGTGTAGTAGTGATTCACATGCGGCAAGTGCTCGCCCGGCACGCCTATCTCGTTCGGCAAATCGTAATACCCAGTCGCCACCACAATCTTTTTCCCGTGATATTTCTCTTCCCGCCCGCTCTCCGTCTCAGTCACCACCGTGAACGCGCCGTCGTGCCCATCCACCCGCAGCACTTTCTCAAACAGCCGCAGCTCCAGCCCGTAATGCTCCGCGCCCTTCCGGTAATACTTCAGCGCCTCAATCCGCGTCGGCTTGTCCCCGCCGGTCACCATCGGCAACCCGCCAATCTCCAGCAACTCCGGCGTCGTAAAAAACACCATGTTCACCGGGTAGTTGTAAATCGAATTGCACAGGCAGCCCTTATCAATCACCAGCGCCCGCATCCCCGCCCGCGTCGCTTCCATAGCGCAAGCCAATCCCGTCGGCCCCGCCCCAATACAAACAATGTCATAAGTAGTCATAATCTTTGGATTCGATTCATCACACGAGGGTTATGTTTATCACCTTCGCTGTGGTCCGATTAACTTCACCGCTGCTCCCCACCCGCCTCCAAAATCTCCGCCAACTCCACCCGAAACTCCTCCAACTCGCTCAACTTCTCCTCCGTCGCAGCCACTTCCTTCTTCTTCCAGACAAACACATCCCCGGAACCCTTCTTCAACCGCACGCTCAAATTTCCGTCCACCAAAAACGTCACCGGCGCCAGCAATTTTAGTCCGCCGTTCTCGACTGGCCCCAGCAATGCCACGCATTCCCCTTTCCGCAGAATCAACGCACTCTCATAAGGCGGTATCGCAATCGGCCGAAACCCCGCCCCAAACAAACGCTCCACCACCCGCATCTGCCCCTCTGTCAGTTCCATTCAGCCTTCCCACTTGTAGGGGCCGGGCTTGCCCGGCCCGCTCTTGGGTTGTTCCGTCTCTTCTCAGCGAACTCTGCGCGCTTCCTCTGCGCCCTCTGCGTTAAGTCCCCTCATTCTTCCTCCCCAAAAAACAAAAGCGGCGCACCCAACCGCGCCGCCCTTCGCATTCATCAATTTGATTCAGCCTAGTCCCGTTGACTCAACTTCATCCGTCTTCCCCACCAGTCACCAGTCACGAATCACCAGTCACTCTCTTCTCACGCCGCCGAATGCGTCTCCTCCGCCCCCTCCAACTGCTCCAATATCTCTCGCAGCGTCCGGATCAATTCATCCCGCGATACATGACTCTTCTTAAACTGCAACCGGAACTTAAACGCCTCACTCTCCGGCTCAAACTGAAACACAAACGGTTGCGGCCGCGGCGCCAATCCTTTCTCATCGTTCCGGTCCTGCCGCGCCGCATCCCGCGTCAACCCTCCCTGCAAAATCTTCGCAAACATCTCCAGCATCTTCTTCTCGGAAGGTTGCCGCGCAATCTGCAGCAGCAACCCCTTGCTCGTGATGCCATTCTCAGTGCACTTCTTCCGCAGCGGCTCGGGAATGCTCAGCAGCGCCATCGTCTCCGACACCGAAGTCCGCGACTTCCCGATCTTCTTCGCCAGATCCTCATGCCGGTACTCAAACGTCGTCGCCAGCCGGTGCAATCCATCCGCTTCTTCAAACGGCGTCAAGTCCTTGCGCTGCATGTTCTCAATCAGCGCAATTTCCAGCGTCTCCGCGTCGTCCGCCATCTTCTCGATGGCCGGCACCTCGCGCAGTCCCGCCGCCCGCGCCGCGTGATACCGCCGCTCGCCCGAAATAATGTGGTACGCATCCTCGCGCGAAACATACCGCACCAGCAGCGGCTCCAGCACGCCCTTCTCTCGGATCGAATCCGTCAATTCGCGCAGGTCACCCAGCACCTTGCGCGGCTGATCCGGATTCGGCCGGATCTGATCCACGGGGATCATGCGTCCAACCGCCGCCCCGCTATAGCTTGTGAGTGATTCTACGTAATGCGCGTCATGCCGCATCTTCAGCGTGACGGGCAACCCGGCTTTCTTCAACACGGTGCATAACCTCCGCTGCCAGCTTTTTGTATTCCACTGCCCCCGGCGATTTGGGAGCAAATGTCAAAATCGTTTCCTTGTACGCCGGACTCTCTTCCAGCCGCACGTTCTTCCCGATCTTCGTCTTGAACAGCACTTCGCCAAACACCGCGCGAATCTGCCCGTGCGTATCCTTGGAAATATTGGTCCGCTTGTCGTAGAGCGTGATCACCACGCCCAGCATCTTCAACTGCGGATTGGGCCGCGCGCGAATCCGCTCGTACGTCTCCAGCAAATCGTCCGTGCCCTCGATCGCAAAATACGCCGCTTGAATCGGCACCAGCAAATGAGTCGAAGCAACCAGCGCATTCACCGTCAAAATTCCCAGCGACGGCGGCGTGTCTACAATCACGTAATCGTAATCCTTCAGCACCGGCGCCAGCGCATCCTTCAATCGGTACGGCGCGTCAAACTGTCCCGCCAGCGCCGTCTCCAGTTTCGCCAATGCCAGCCGCCCGCTGCCCACGTTCAGCATTGGATCTTTCGTCGGCTTGATCATTTCCGCCATCGGCGCGTGCGCATCGCCCAGCACGTCAAACATCGACGTCGTCACTTCCCCCATATTGAAAAACGCAATCGTTGAATTCGCTTGCGGGTCCAGGTCAATCAGCAGCGTCCGTCTTCCCTTGTGCGCGATCGCCGCCGCCAGATTGATCGCCGTCGTCGTCTTTCCGACGCCGCCTTTCTGATTCGCTACCGTGATGATGGCAGTCATCGAATCTCTGCCTCCGCTCCTCGCCGCATTCTCTCCAACCAGCTCCGCCTCTTCTCTTGCCTTCTCTTAATTCCTAATTCTCTTAATTCCTAAATGTAGCGCTGGCTTTTAAGCCAGCTCTTGGGTTTCTCTTCTCCACTTTTCTCAGCGAACTCTGCGCGCTTACCTCTGCGATCTCTGCGTTAGGTCCCTTTTTTCCTTACGTTCGCCCACACCCCTACCAAGGCACCTCGACTCCGCTCAATCTATTAGCTGTTATGCCGGCAGAAAGGCCACAAGGCATAGGCCCACTCTACGTTTCATACTCGCAATTCGCAAGCCAAAATTGCAAATTCTCCACCCGCCAGTGGAAATCTCCCCCACCGATCCTGTGGCACAGCCATTCCTGGCTGTGCTCCTGGGGTTCTCCGACTCTTCGCAGCGCCCAGCATCTACCCCGACTCCGTCGGGGCGTCTCTGCGTTAGGTTTTCCTGCTCCCCAAAAACCAAAACGGCACAGTCAAAACTGTGCCGCCCCCTGCTTCCCGTTATCTGATCGCTGTTACCTGCTATCTCTCCCCTAAAACTCCACTCCCCAAAAATCTCCCGCCGACCTCTCCAACTCCAATCCCAACTCCCAACCCTTCCGCCCCTCGTGCCCCCGCCAAATCAGCGTCGCTTCCGCCGATTTTCCGCTCATCCCGTTCAGCACCCGCAACTTCTGCCCAATCGGAAATCCCTGTTCCACTATGGCCAGGCACCCATTCGGGCTGACATCCACCGTGTACCCCTTCGCCTGCAGCGTCTTTCCGCCTTCTTCCCACTCCACGGTCAATTCCACCCGCGAATTCAGCCGAATTCCCGCCCGTATATGCTTCTGTCGCGACTCTCGCGCCACCTCGTCCGTCCATCCCACAGGATTCTCCCTCCGCTCAACGCCCGCGCAAACCCACCGCGACGCAGCGCCCAACTCCAAATCCAAGCCAACACGCACACTCTTCATTACAATCCAACCTATCCACCCCCTCCGCGTCCGTCAATGGAACTTCACCCAACATTCCCCCAACCAGTAACATCGACTCCCGGTTTCGATGTCAATTGCTACCTCCAAACGATGTCATCCCGACCGGAGCGACGGCGCAGTTTGCCGTCGCGGAGTGGAGGGACCGGGGCACGATTTAAACCTAAGTACCAATTTGGACGGAGGCTCCCTCTTGCTCGTTCTTTCTTTACCTCCCTCCCACCTCCCCCGTAAACTCTCCTATTCCCCCATGCTCTCCTGGCCCACTCTTCGCTCCGAACTTCGCCCCACTCTCCACCTCGCCATTCCCCTCGTCCTCGCCGAAATCGGCTGGATCAGCATGGCCATCGTGGACACCATGATGGTCGGCCGCCTTCCCGACAGCGCCCAATCCATCGCCGCCGTCAGCATTAGCTCCAGCCTCTTCCTCGTCTTCGTCTTCTTCGGCGAAGGCCTCCTAATCGGCCTCGACACCCTCGTCTCCCAATCCTTCGGTGCCGGCCGCCGCGAAGACTGCTTCCACTCTCTCGTCAACGGCATCTACCTCAGCTTTGCCCTCGCGCCCCTCCTTCTAACACCCATCTGGTTCCTCCCCAATGTCTTCCACCGCCTCGGCGTCACCCCCGAAGTCGCCGTCCTCGCCCGCCCCTACATGCACACGCTCGCCTTCGGCCTCATCCCCCTACTTCTCTACTTCACCTTTCGCCGCACCCTCCAGGGCATGAACCTCGTCCGCCCCATCGCCTTCGCGCTCGTCACCGCAAACCTCATCAACGTCCTCGGCAACTATCTCCTCGTCTTTGGCCATTGGGGTTTTCCGATGCTTGGTGTCGTCGGTTCAGGAATCGCCACCGCCATCTCCCGCGCCTATCTCGCTGCCGTCGTCGTAGTCTTTCTCTTCTGGCATGACGCGCGCAACTTCAACGGCATGCGCCAAGCCTCGCTTCGCCCCGATCTCGCGCGCGTCCGCCGCCTAATCTCTCTAGGTTTCCCAGCGGCCATGCAGATGACCGCCGAAATCACCGTCTTCGCTGCGGTCGCCTCCTTAATCTCCCGCCTCGGAGCAATCCCTCTCGCCAGCCACCAGATCGCCATCAACACTGTCGCCTTCACCTACATGGTTCCCCTCGGCATCTCTTCCGCCGCCGCCGTCCGCGTCGGCCAGGCCATCGGCCGCCGCGATCTCCCCGGCGCACGCCTCGCGGGCAACACCGCTATCCTCCTCGGCGCGACCTTCATGTCCGTCATGAGCGTCGTCCTTCTCGTCTTCCCGCAATACATCGCCCGCATCTACACAAACAATCCCGTCCTCATCCACAACGCCGTCGTCCTGCTCGCCGCAGGCGCCGCCTTCCAACTCTTCGACGGCATCCAGACCGTTGCCACCGGCGCCTTGCGCGGCACCGGCGATACCCGCACGCCCATGGTCTGCCACTTTTGCGCTTACTGGCTCATGGGCCTTCCCTTCGGCGCCTGGCTCTGCTTCCGCCAACACTGGGGCGTCCTCGGCCTCTGGATCGGCCTCAGCGCCTCCCTCATCCTCATCGGCATCCTCCTCCTAACCTTCTGGCGTCGCCGCCTCCGCCACCTCCCCATCTGATCTTGCTGTCATCTTAAAATGTAGGGGCGGCTTTACGCCGCCCTCTTGGGTTCCTCCTCTCAGCGAACTCTGCCTGCCCTGAGCGAAGCCGAAGGGCGCGCTTACCTCAGCGTCCTCTGCGTTAACTCCCCTCTTTCTTCCTCCCAAAAACAAAAAACGGCGCGATTCCACTCGCGCCGTCCAATTTCCATTTTCAAATTTCTATTTTCTAAATCTCTTCACATCTTGTATCGCCCCAGATCCTCATCGCTCAACCCTTCCAGATAATTCCTCAACTGCTCGTTCGAACTCCGCTCCGCCAGCGCCGTCGCCACCTTCGAATTTTTCAACACCGACTCATCCACAAAAATCGGGCAATCCACCCGCAACGCCAGCGCCAGCGCATCGCTCGGCCGTGAATCGATGCTCATCAACTCACCGTCCCGCTCCACCCAGATCAACGCAAAAAAAGTATCGTCGCGCAGATCGTTCACCACGATCTTCTGCACGTGCACATCCAGCCCCAGCAGCACATTCTTCAGCAGATCATGCGTCATCGGCCGCGGCGTCGACACCTTCTCAATCTCCAGCGCGATCGCGTTCGCCTCGTACGCCCCCACCCAGATCGGCAGCACCGATTGTCCCTGCACATCCTTCAGCACCACAATCGGCATCTGCGTAACCGGATCCATCATCAGGCCGCGTATCTTCATTTCCACTTCCATCGCGCCCTCCCATCACCCCTGCCAATTGCCCTTCTACTTAACAGCCTTTGTAGCGGCCGCCTTCTGAGGCGGGCGCTTTTCTTTTCTTTTCTCTTCTCTGCTCCGGCTCTGCGCACTCAGCGTCTCTGCGTTATCCTCTTCCGTCCGCTCTTCGCTTCCTGATAACTGCTATCTGATAACTGTTATCCCCGATCCCCACCTCAACCAAAAATACCACGCAAACCTCAAGTCCGACCCACCATCTCTCCAACAAGACTATTCGGCATCGCCGAAACCACCTTCACCTGCACGTAGTTTCCCAGAAGTTCCTGCTCCGGTGAAGTAAAATTCATCACCCGGTTCGAACTAGTATGCCCCGACCACTGGTTCTCACGCCGAGACTTTCCATCCACCAGCACTTCAAACGTCTCCCCAACCGTCCCTTCATTCCTCACCCGCTGAATTTCCCGCTGCCGGTCCATCAAAATCCCCAGCCGCCGCCCCTTCTCTTCTTCCGGAATCGCATCCGCCATCTTCAGCGAAGGCGTATTCGGCCGCGGAGAATACTTGAACGCAAACACGCTGTCATACTGCACCTCATCCAGCAAGCTCAGCGTCTCCTCAAAATCCTTCTCCGTCTCACCCGGAAATCCCACAATCATGTCCGTCGTAATACTGATCGGCCGCCGCGCCGCTTTCATTAACGCAATCTTTTCCAGGTACTCCTCCCGCGAATACCTCCGCGCCATCGCCCGCAGCACTGCCGTCGAACCGCTCTGCACCGGCAGGTGCACATGGTCGCAAATCGTTGGATGCGCCTCAATCGCCTCCACGATATCCTTCCCGAAATCCCGCGGGTGTGAAGTCGTGAACCTCACGCGCCGGATCCCCCGCACGTCCGCCACCGTCGCCAGCAACTCCGAAAACCGCATCTTCCTCGCGCTCGGGTCCGCGTACGAATTCACAGTCTGCCCCAGCAACTGCACTTCGCTGTACCCCGCTTCCGCCAGCCGCCGCACCTCTTCCAAAATCGAGCCGCTAGCCCGGCTCCGCTCCGGCCCCCGCGTAAACGGCACCACGCAATACGAACAAGCCTTGTCGCATCCCTCGATAATCGTCAGGTAGGCACGAAATGGATTGTCCCGCCGCGTAATCTCCGTCTCAAACGTCTCGTCCGTGTCCGTATCCAACCCGGTCACGCGCCGGTTCCCCGCCTCCAGCTCCGCAATCAGTTGCGGCAGCTTCCGGTAACTCGCCGACCCGCAAACCAAACTCACCCACGGCGCCCGCTCAAATATCCCCTCGCCCTCCTGCTGCGCCACGCACCCCAGCACCCCAATAATCTTCCCAGTCGATTGTAGGCGCCGGGTTTTAACCCGGCCAGCCCTCTGCTCCGAATCCTCTTCCCCGGGAACGCCGATCTCCAGATCGGCCCTCTTCAATCCCAACTCTCTTTCCTCGATCCATTTCCGCTCGGCCTCTTCCACCGGCCGCAACTCTCCCAACCGTGAAAACACTTTCTGTGCCGCCTTCTCCCGGATCGAACAAGTGTTATACAAAATCACCTTCGCCGCTTCCGGCCCATCCACTTGCCGGTATCCCCGCGCCAGCAAAACCCCCGCCACCTTCTCCGAATCATGGTCATTCATCTGGCACCCAAACGTCTCCAGATAGAACGTCGACCCGGTAGCGCCGGCATCTTGTTCACCCTGAGTCGCGAAGGGCCGGCGAGCGTCATGTAGGGGCGGCTTTTTACCCTGAGCGTCGTTCGCGAAGGGTACGCCGCCATCTTGGGTCGCTCCGATTCCAGCCACACCCGCGCCCACCAATCTCTCCAACCCGATATCAAAACTCTTCCCCATACTCCTCACTCTACCACACGCCCCTTTGGAGTGCGGTGGCTCCGAACCTCGAATCCTGTTCACGCCGGCACCGTTTCTCTTCTCTGCGATCTCTGCGCGCTTCCTCAGCGTCCTCTGCGTTAAGTCCCTCTCTTCCTCCGCCATCCATCCCATCCCAACACACTCGCATCCTATTCCTTTTGACCATGCCCCACCCGTGTGCTACGTTGAAATTGCCCGGAAAAATTTCTCTCTCAAGGAGACAGACATTCTTTTTCTCCTGAACGCCATCTTCGTCGGCAACATCTTTGATATTCTCGCGCAAACTGGCCTGGTCGCTCGCGGCGTCCTAGCCATTCTTCTGTTTGCTTCGCTCATCTCCTGGGCGCTGATTCTGCAAAAGACCGGCCTCTTCAGCCGCATCCGCCGCCAGAGCGATCAATTCCTCAAAATCTTCCGCGCCACAAAAGGCGTCGCCAATCCGCAAGGACTCGTCTCCGCCGGCTCTCCCTTCGCCAACGTCTACGCCGCCGGCTATCGAGAACTCCAATCCCAGGTCACCGGCACCGGCAATCCCGCGCCCGCCAAACTCAAATCCATGCAAGCAGTCACCGTCAGCATGCAGCTCGCCGCCGCCGAAGAAGTTCGCCGCACGGAAAAAGGCATGTCCTGGCTCGCCACCACCGCCGGTGTCGCTCCCTTCATCGGCCTCTTCGGCACCGTCTGGGGCATCATCGACGCCTTCTCCGGCCTCGGAACTTCCGGCTCCGCCAGCCTTCGCGCTGTGGCGCCCGGCATCGCCGAAGCCCTCGTCACCACCGCCGCCGGCCTCTTCGCCGCCATCCCCGCCCTCATCGCCTACAATTATTTCCTCCAGGACATCCGCGACCTGGCCCAACGCCTCGACACCTTCGCCCTCGAATTCGCCGCCCAAATCGAAAAAACCTTCACCTGATTATGAGCACCATGATCCATCGCGCATCCAAACCCGATTCTCATTCCGGACTCTGTGCCCTCCGTGTCCTCTGTGGTGAAAACTCTTTTCTGCTCTTCACGCGTCACTCGCCAGGCGCCACCCGCCACTTCTGGGGAGGCTTGTAACTCCCATGCCAACACTCCCCAAATCCACCCAATCCTCCCTCTCCGAAATCAACATGGTTCCCTTCATCGACGTCGTCCTCGTCCTCCTGATCATCTTCATGATCACCGCTCCCATCCTGCAATCCGGCATCGAAGTCGACGTCCCCAAAACCCGCACCGTTGCCAAAGAACTCACCGCGCAGCACCTGGTCGTCACCATGGACAAAAATCAACTCATCTACCTGGGCAACGACCCCGTCAACATCCACCAACTCGCCGACAAAATAAAGAAACAATCCAAGTCTCAGAAAGATGTCATCTACCTCCGCGCCGACGAAACCGTTCCCTTCGGCGCCTTCTGCACAGTCATCGACACGCTCCGCCAGTCCGGCATCTCCAACATCAGCATCGTCACCCAACCCATCAACGACCGGAACCGCTGATGACAAAGCCGATCCAATACGAATTTGTAGCGGCCGCCTTCCGAGGCGGGCGCATTTCTCGCTCCCTGTTATCTGCTGTCTGATCGCTGTTATCCTTATTCCAAGGAGTCGATCTCGCAAGTCTCCCCAACCCAACCGTTCTAACGCCATGTCCTACGCCGCCAACAACTACGACGCCCCCTTCAAACGCTTCCTCGGCTACTCCGCCTGGCTGCACATCGGTCTCGTCGCGGCGGTCACCCTCAGCGTCTGGATCCAGCGTTCCGGCAATCCCTGGGGAGGCATCGGTGGAGGCGCTGAGTCCAGCGTAAAGGTAAATCTCATCAGCAGCGCCGGCATTCCCATGCCGCATCCAGTCGTGCCCACGCCCAGTCAGGTCGTCGATCCCACCAAAGGCCTGGCCGAAGAAGAGCCCAAGATCGAACAGCCCAAGACCGATGCCACGCCCATTCTCAAGTTCAAGGAAAAACAGCCACCTCCACCGCCATCCAAAAAATCCAAAGTCTTCGAACCGAAAATTAAGCCCCCCGATAACTCCGTGAGATACGGCAAAAGCGGCCAAATGGACATCCCCTCCGGTTACTCGCAAACGCCCGGCGCCTCCGCCAGCGGTCTCGCCGTTACAGGCGAAGGTGGCGGCGATTTCGCCACTCGCTACGGTTGGTACGTCGAATCCGTCAAGCGCGCCATCAGCCAGAACTGGATCCAAACTTCCATCGATCCCGCCGTCCGCTCCGCCCGCCGCGCGAAGACCACCACTTCCTTCCGTATCTACCGCGATGGCACCATCAAGAATATTCGCCTCGACTCCACCAGCGGCAACCGCTCCATGGACGACTCCGCCACCCGCGCCCTCCTTAGCATCGACAAGCTCCCTACACTACCCGCCGACTACTCCGGCGCCTACGTCGACGTAACCTTCGACTTCGACCTCAGTTCCTCCCGCTAGGGGCGCTTTACGCCGCTGCTGTTCTCTTGTGGCACAGCGATTCCTCGCTGTGCTCTTCGACTTTCTGTTACACCGCCCAACACATGAACTTGAGGGTGCCCCACCCTTCGCGGTTTTTGCGAAGGGTGGGTTCTGACTATCTAAAGCCACCGACTTTCTTCTCTTTTCTTCTCTCGGCCCTCTGTGTTCCATCTCTGTGCTCTCTGTGTTAAATCTTTTCTCTTCTCCCATCCAATTTGTCCTAAACTATTTCTTCAGCCCACTCTCTTCCGGAGGAACTCTTGCTTCGAATCAGCCGCAGCATTCCCATCTGTCTCGTTTCGCTCCTCTCCTTCCTCCCGTTCTCCTCCCCCTCCTTCTCCCAAGAAAGGAAGGATTGGTTCCGCACCAGCACCGGCCTCGGCGTCGACAAGCCCCGCATCGCTGTGGCCGATTTCGCTCCCCGCGCCGACAACGCCAAAGCCCACGCCTCTCTCTTCACCCAAGTCGTCCGGGAAGATCTCTCCTTCTCCGGCATCATCGAACTCGTCTCTCCCAGCTTCTATCCCACGCAAGTTCCCTCCGAGCCTCAGCAACTCCAAAAGCTCACCTGGACCGATCCTCCCCTCAACGCCAACTTCGTCGCCTTCGGCAATCTCACCGAATCCGCCACAGAAGTCGCCATCCCCGCCTGGATGTACGACGTCCGCAGCCCCTCCAACGAACCCGTTGTCGGCAAAATCTATCGCGGCGCTCCCACCGACGCGCAAGTTCGCAAGTTCGCCCACCAGTTTGCCGACGAAATCATCTCCAAACTTTCCGGCGGCTTTCCCGGCGTCGGCGGCACCCAAATCGCCTTCATCAGCTCGCGCACCGGCACCAAGGAAGTCTGGGTCATGGATTACGATGGCGCCAACCAGCACCCACTCACGTCTCTCCACTCCATCTCTCTCACCCCGCGATGGTCTCCCGACTCTTCCCGCATCGCCTTCACCTGCTTCGCTCCCGCCAACAGCGTCGTCAGCGGACAGATCTGCATGTATTCCTTCGACTCCGGCAAAGTCGTCTCCTTCGCCCGCTATAGAGGGACCAACTCCTCCCCCACTTGGTCTCCCGACGGCTCCGAAGTCATGTTCTCTTCCTCCATGCAAGGCAGTCCTGCGCTCTATGTCTCCGACGCCAGCGGCAATCGTCCCAAGCGCCTCACGTTCTCTAACAGTGGCGCTGACACTTCTCCCGCCTGGAATCCCAAAACCCTGCAGACCGTCGTCTTTGTCAGCGATCGCGGCGGCGTTCCCCAGCTCTACATGATGAATTCCGACGGCACCAACACCCAGAAAATCGATGTTCCCGACAAGGGTTACCTCGTCGACCCCGCCTGGTCTCCCAACGGCCAGCTTCTCGCCTTCAGTTGGCGCCGTCCCTCCGGCAACTATGACATCTACATCATGGACATCGGCTCGCGCCACATCCTCGAGATCACGCGAGATTCCGGCCGCAACGAACGCCCGAGCTGGGCCCCCGACGGCCGCCACATCGTCTTCGAATCCACCCGCACCGGCACTCGCCAAATCTGGACCATGCTAGCCGACGGCAGTCAGCCTCATCAGCTCACAACGACCGGCCACAACGAATCCCCCAACTGGTCCTCCAAGTAACTCCCCCGGGAACGCCATTCTCCCGAATGGCGTTTCTGCGGTAGCGCCGGCTTCCAGCCGGCCCGCCTCCCCAACAACCATGCTTGAGGGTGCCTGTAGATGGTCAAGACGTTGTTCCTTTCTTCGACTAGACCGAGCGCGGACCGTGATGCAACCCGATCTTCGAAGCAGAGGTAGGACATTAGGAAGACTCAGAAGAAGCTCCTGTAAGAAAGGACTTAGGGATGGCCGCAAATGTCTAGACATTTGCGGCCATTAGACTTCTGGGGATGCTCCCCAGAAAAGGTGCCTAACCAAGAGGAACAACGTGTTGAAAGATCACAGGTGCCCCACCCTTGGTTTGTAAGGGTAGGCTCCTACGATCCAACGCCACAAACTTTCCGCTCTCCTCTTCGCTTTTTCTTGAGTTGTCATCCCGACCGGAGCGGCCGGCCTTTTCTTCCGCGCCGCAGTTAGGCGCGCCGGCCGCGAAGTGGAGGGACCGTGGCAACCACTAATCCTCACCACAACTCCAAGTGGCAACACTTCTTCTCTGCGCCCTCTGCGCTCTCAGCGATCTCTGCGTTAAACTCTTTCCTCCGTTTTTTCTTTTCCTCTCCCAATCTGTAAACTGTAGACTGTCACCTAATTCCATCGAGGCAAAAACTTGTCGACTCCCACAAACCGAGTCATCTCCGGCATGCGCCCCACCGGACGTCTCCACATCGGCCACTACTTCGGCGCCCTGCAAAACTGGGTCAAGCTCCAATCCGATCCCACCTACGAATGCTTCTACTTCGTAGCCGATTGGCACGCCCTAACCTCCGACTACGCCGACACCTCCGCCATCGCCGAAAACTCCCTGCAAATCACCATCGACTTTCTCGCCTCCGGCCTCGACCCCGCCAAATCCACAATTTTTCTTCAATCCCAAGTCCCCGAACACGCCGAACTCCATCTCCTCCTAAGCATGGTCACCCCGCTAGGCTGGCTCGAACGCATCCCCACCTACAAAGAGCAGCTCGACCAAATCAAAAACAAAGACCTCCACACCTACGGCTTCCTCGGCTACCCAACGCTGCAAACCGCCGACATCGTCATGTACTCGCACGCAGGCAAGGGCCTCCTCGTACCCGTAGGCGAAGACCAAGTCTCTCACGTAGAATTCAGCCGCGAACTCGTCCGCCGCTTCAATCTCGCGTACGCGCAACCGACCATGAATTTCACAACTGACACCGAGTTGTATGGGGTGGCCACAGCTTCCGGAATATCTTCTGCGGCAGGACCAGAAATCACGCCGACTGCCCGCGGCTCTCTAGCTGACAAAATTAAAATTTTGCTGGACGCATACCAAAGCGCTTCGCTTCAAGAGAAAGGCTATTACATCGCCAACAGTGAGGGCAGGATCAAGCTGTCGACGCTCCTCGTGGAACCCGGCCACCTCCTCACTCCCACGCCCCGTATCCCCGGCCTCGACGGACGCAAAATGTCCAAGTCGTACAACAACGCCATCACCCTCTCCGAATCCGACGACGACATCCGCAAAAAAACCAAAGTCATGGTCACCGACCCCGCCCGCAAACGCCGCACCGACCCCGGCAACCCCGACGTCTGCCCCGTCTACGACTGGCACAAACTCTTCTCCACTCCCGAACGCGACTCCGGCCGACTCGACTGCGTCCGCACCGGCTGCACAACCGCCGGCATCGGCTGCATCGAATGCAAATCCGCCATGGCCGAAAATCTGATCAAATGGATAGCCCCAGTCCGCGAAAAACGCCTGGACTACGAGCACCACCCCAAAAAAGCCCTCGAAATCCTGGACGCAGGAAGCGCGAAAGCGCGAGAGTCTGCAAAGCAGACGATGCAACGAGTCCGCGACGCCATCTTCAACTGGCCTCGAAAACGCGCCGAACTAGAGTAGCGCCGGCTTCCAGCCGGCAAGCCATCCCCGTAGCACAGGCTTCAGCCAGTATTCTCCGATTTCTATACGTAGATATGTGTTGTCTTGCGCAGGCCGTTAATTCCTCGTACGCTCGCCTTCGCAAAAATTCCCGCAATGAATTGTACCTACTCTCGACCCAGGAGTTGTCTGGTCATGATGGCCAAAATACCTTGTTTCTCCATCGCATTTTCTGCCCTGATCTTTTTCATTGGGCCACCGGCACTGAGAGCCCAAAGAACTTCAGGGATTTCCGGAAAAACCTATGCTCACTCCCGAAGCGGTATCGAAGAACAGTTTGCCGACATTCTTGCGATCGTTCGGACGAATGATGAACCTGCGATTCATAAGGCCTTAGACGAACTCAGCATTCCAGATGCGAACTCATGGATCGCAGCGCATTTTGCTAAGGACCATGTGGCCGAGGAGCAGGAGGTCTACAAGAAGGCGCTTCCTGGATTTCAGTCGCACGTTTGGTGGGTAACGGGCAATTTCGGAAACAAGCCAGGTTTTGCTTTGAAAGTGGAAGAATCTCAAATTGCGAGGCCTCTCTCGGATATCGGTTTTGAAGGACTCGTGCCTCGACCAAAAGATGTTGTAGAGGTCGAGAATTACCGATTTGTTTCGACTGTTGCGGATCCGAAACTCGGCCAACCCTCCTGGGTGAACTCCTTCATCTATCTGGATGGCAAGTTCCGTATGCTCGGCGGGACCTTTCCGTTCTGGGCGGAAGGCCTGAACGCGACAGGAGGACCGATGTCGCTTCCTCCTGAAGTCATTCACGGTCGAATAGTTCAAGCAGCGGCCTTTCGGAACGATACAAAAGGTCCGGGAATCGATGCGATTGTGCATATACAAATCGAAGTTGGTCACGATGGAAAGGTAAAGAAGATGAAGGTGTTGTCAGGGGACGGTGAATTCGTTTCCGATGCAAAACAGTATTTAGACCAAGGCGAGTACCCGAAGCTGCCCAATGACCCCCGCCTCGCCAATTTGAAAGCGATTTGGGACATGGAGGTCGTTTTCTTTTCACCAAAGACTCCCTCCCCGGCCAATCCCTAACTGACTCAGGCGACATCCTGAGTGATTCACTGTTTCTCCTCAGAAGTGTCTCTTTTCAACTGTTAACTGTAGGCTGTCGACTGTAAACTATTCTTCGATGGCCTCTCCCTACAAAATCTCCATCCCCATGTACGAAGGTCCCCTCGACCTCCTGCTCGACCTCATCAAAAAGCAGGAAATGAATATCCACGACATCCAGATCTCCAAAATCACTTCCCAATATCTCGACTATCTTCACCAGCTTGAAGTCCAGAACATCGACGTCTCCGCCGAATTCATCTACATGGCCGCCACGCTCATCTACATCAAATCCAAAATGCTTCTCCCGCCCGACCCGCTAGCCTCACCCGAAGAGCAGGCCGCCGACCCGCGCGAAGAATTAGTCCAGCGCCTCATCGAGCACGAAAAATACAAAAACGCCGCGCAACTCCTCTACCAGAAACAACAAATCGAAGAGCACGTCTGGTCCCGCCCCGATAAGACTCTCTACAACGACGAAGGCACCGAAGGCGAATTAGTCGTCTCTCTCGTGGATTTAGTCCGCGTCTTCCAGCAAGTCCTCGAGCGCAAAAAAGAAGTCGTCCGCATCGAACTAACCCACGACGTCTTCACCGTAGCCCAGATGATCGCGCAACTCCGCAGCCAAATCCTCTCCAGCGACACCTCCACCGTCAGCCTCATCCAATTCTTCGAAGCCTGCCCCTCCCGCCACGCCATGATCGTCGCCTTCCTGGCAGTCCTGGAAATGGTGAAACTCCAAGCCGTACTCCTGACCCAGGAAAATCAATTCGCCGACATCCTAGTCAAGAAAGCCAAAGCCTTCGACGTAGCCTTCGACGAAAACGGCGCCATCCTCCACATCGACCAGGAATACCAATAAAAATTGAAGTAAATGAGGTAAAGGAAGTAAAGGAAGTAAAGGAAGTAAAGGAAGTAAAGGATCAAAACATGGGTGCCGCACCCTGCGGTTTTCAGGGTGCGGGTTTTTCTCTCCTCAGCGCACTCTGTGTCCTCAGCGTTCTCGGGCGTAATCTTCTTCTCTTCTGTCTTCTCTGTGTCCTCTGTGTTGAAATCTTCTCTTCCATCTCCCCAAAAATAAAAACGGAGCGAATCAAATCCCGCGCCGCCAACCCTCTTCCCATTTTCAATTTTCCAATTTCTATTTTCTAATTTTCCCCACCTCTTCCCCCGCCACTCTCCGCGCCTCCGCGTCCGCCGCCACCACATCCTCCATCGACGAAAATTTCGCCTTCGCCGTCTTTTCCAGCACCCTCTCAATCACTTCCGGTATCCCCAAAAACGCCAATCTCCCCTCCAGAAACGCCGCCACCGCCACCTCATCCGCCGCATTCAAAGCGCACGGCCACGCTCCGCCCTTCTTCATCGCCTCCCGCGCCAGCCGCAAACACGGAAACCTCCGCGTTGAAGCCTTCTCAAAATCCAGCCTCTTCAATTTCCCCCAATCCAACTGCACCTCCGCCGTCTTCACCCGCGCCGGATACGTCAGCGCATACTGAATCGGCATCCGCATATCCGTTGGCCCCAACTGCGCCAGCACCGATCCATCCACATACTCCACCATCGAATGAATCGTCGACTGCGAGTGAATCACCACCTCAATCTGCTCGGGCTTCATCCCAAACAGCCACCGCGCCTCAATCACCTCAAATCCCTTGTTCATCATCGTCGCCGAATCAATCGTGATCCGGTTCCCCATCCGCCAATTCGGATGCGCCAGCGCCTGCTCCGTAGTCACATTCGCCAGATCCTTCAGCGGCGTCTTCCGAAACGGCCCGCCCGACGCCGTCAAAATAATCCGCAGCACTTCCCCATGCGTCCCGCCGCGCAAGCACTGGTGCACCGCATTGTGCTCGCTGTCCACCGGCAGCAACTCCTTCCCCGACTTCTCTACCGCCGCCATCACCAACTCGCCCGCCGCCACCAGCACTTCCTTATTCGAAAGCGCAATCACCTTTCCCAGCTTGATCGCCTCGTACGTAGCTTCCAGTCCCACCACGCCCACGGCCGCCGACACCACAATCTCCGCCGCCCCATGCGTCCCAACCGCGAGCATTCCTTCTCGCCCATGATGAATCGCCGGCGCCGGCGCAACGCCCTTCTCTCGCAATCGCCCAGCAAGCTCGCCAGCAAGCGCCGCCGTAGCCACCGACACCACCTCAGGCCGGTGCCGCTCAATCTGCCCCATCAACTCGTCCAAATTCGACCCCGCCGCCAACCCCACAACGCGAAACTGTCCCGCCAAAGCCTCCACCACCGCCAGCGTCTGCCGCCCAATCGATCCCGTGCAACCAAGTATAGAAATAGCCTTCATCCAGTGTAGCGGCCGCCTTCAGGTGGCCCTCCCCTCTCGCCTTTGTAGCGGCCGCCTTCTGAGGCGGGCGCCTTTACAGTGTCAACCTTATCACCCAAATGAAACTTCCCGCCTCCACGCGAAGCTAACAGGAACCAACTCTTCTCCGCGAGTCTCCGCGAACTCTGCGTCCCTCCGTTATCTTTTTCTCCGTTGCTTTCAGCTTATAGCTTATGGCTGTAAGCTTTCGGCTCACTACAACGCCACCGGATTCACCAAAACCAGGTAATACCAAATCACCGGTATACACAAAATCAGCGCGTCAATCCGGTCCAGCACTCCTCCATGCCCCGGCAACAACCCGCCCGAATCCTTCACTCCCGCCGACCTCTTATACGCCGACTCCAGTAAATCCCCCATCTGCCCCGCAATATTCCCCAGGAATCCCATGATCAAAAACTGCGGCATCGGCGAAAACGTGTGCGCCCACTGTGGATTCACCCACCGGTTCGAGAGAGCTCCAAAAAAAGCCGCAGCAACCAGAGACCCTACTATGCTTCCGATCGCCCCTTCCCACGTTTTCTTCGGCGAAATATGCGGCGCCAGCGGATGCTTCCCAACCGCGCGCCCGACAAAATACGCGGTCGTGTCCCCGGTCCACGTAATCACCAGCGCGAAGAGTAGCAGCACCGGCCCGAATCCTAGTGGACTGTTATGCAGCCGCACCGCATACGAAAGCGGCAGCGCCACCAGCAGCAACCCGCTCGAACTGATCCCCGCGGCCGGCAGAGCCTCCACCAGCGGGCGCTTGGTCCACAACATCAGCGCCGTCATCCCCAGCACAAAAACAAACAGAACCGTCGAAGGCAATTCCAGAATCGCTGGGAAAAAACGGTGCAAGCTGTCGCTCGCAGGACCCGGCCAGCCCAATATTTCCTGCGATCTCGATTCCAGCCATTGCGAACCCACCAGCAGCACGGCGCAGAACATGGTCCACAACCGGTAAGCGCGGTGCCCGATCGCATCCCCAAGCGCGAAATATTCCCACAGCGCCAGCACCGTAATAATGGCGGTAGCCACCGCAACCACCACGGTGGTCGTGTACAGCACCAGCATCACCACCACAGGGATCAACACCGCCGCCGTCGCCACGCGTTTCCAGGTCATTCAAACAGTCCTTTTCTGTGCTTGCTACTTCCCAGCCAAAATGAATGTGGATTCCCTACCGAAATTATACAGGCACTCGCTCCGAAGCGCCGGAGGCGCGCCAGATGTTAGCCCAGCCCGTAAGGGCTGGGATCATATCCCAAAAAAAATTCCCAAGCGCCGTAGGTGCGACAGATTCTCTTCTTGCTCGGAAGGCCACAACTACAGAATCTTCCAAAAACCAAAAAAAACTTGTCATTCTGAGGACATCCGACAAGGATGTCCGAAGAACCTCAACTCCAACAATTTCCCTAATGAAATGTGTGACCTACCTCGCCGCCGTCTTCCGCGCGTCAATCCCGCCATACCGCCGCTCTCTCCCCTGAAAATCCACCAACGCCGCCAACAACCGCGCGCGATTAAAATCCGGCCACAACGTCTCCGTCACAAAAATCTCCGCATACGCAATCTGCCACAACAGAAAATTGCTCACCCGCATCTCCCCGCTCGTTCGGATCAGCAAATCCGGGTCCGGCAGATTCGCCGTATACAAATGCCGCGAAAGTTGCTCTTCCGTAATCGCCGCCGCTCCATGCCCATTCCGCTCCGCCAGGATCGCGTTCATCGCGTCCACAATCTCTGCCCGCCCCCCATAATTCAGCGCAATCGAAAGCACCATCCCCGTATTGCTCGCGGTGGCTTCCGTCGCCTCCCGCGTATCCTTCCGCACCCCCGCCGGCAGCTCTTCTGGCCGCCCCAGAAACCTCATCCGGATATTATTCCGCTGAATTAGCGGCATCTCATTCCGGATATATTCCCGCAGCAACTGCATCAAAAACTCGATCTCCGCTTTCGGCCGCCGCCAGTTCTCCACCGAAAACGCATACAGCGTCAGCGCCTCCACCTTCAGCCGCGCGCAAGTCTCAATCGTCGTTCGCGCCGACTGCGTCCCCGCCCGGTGCCCCACCGCGCGTGGCAAATGACGCTTCTGCGCCCAGCGCCCGTTCCCATCCATGATCACCGCGATGTGCCGCGGCAACCGTTCCAAATCCAGTTTTTCCAGAATGTGCGCTTCCTCAGCGGTCACCGGACCGAGAGCAGCAGCGGAGAGTTCAAGCGAGTGAGCCACGATAGTTCCAGGTCCATCTTCCTTTATGCCGCAAAGTTAACACACCCCTTCGCCCCCGCGCAACGCACTTTTCGCCTATCAGTAATCCGCAAGGTTCTGGTTGTAGTGGCCGATCTTCAGATCGGCCCCGGTAGCACAGGCTTCAGCCTGTGCTCTTAGAGCTCCCCGCTTTTTCCGTCATCCCGACCGGAGCGGCCGGCTTTTTCCTCCGCGCCGCAGTTTGGCGCGCCGGCCGCGGAGTGGAGGGACCGTGGCACCATCGAAAATAACACGCTCACCCACTCGACTGCCTCGACTCCTCATTCCGATTGCTGTTTACTCAAAACTGATAACTAAAAACCATCCTACCCCGGCACTCCCCGCACCCACTGATAAATCCCCTGCCCCACCAGCACAAACGTCAACACAATCATCGCCACCGCCGTGATCCACGCCACCACGTTAAACGCCACCGTATTCGTGTGCTCTCCCATCAAATCCTTCCGGTTCACCAGCAGCAAAATAAAAATCACCACAATCGGCAGCCACACGCCGTTCCCCACCTGCGAAAAAATAAATATCTTCCAAAGCGGCACGTTCGGAATCAGCACGATCCCCCCGCCCACCAGAATCAGAATCGTGTACAGCCAGTAAAACGCCGGCGCCTCCCGAAATTTATGATCTATCCCCGCTTCAAACCCCATCCCTTCGCAAATCACGTGCGCCGTCGATAGCGGCAGAATCGTCGCCGCAAACAGCGAAGCGTTCAGCAATCCAAACGCAAACGTCAGCGCCGCCCACTTCCCTGCCAGCGGAACCAGGGCCTTGGCAGCTTCTCCGGCGTCAGTGATGTTGGTGAGCCCCGAGGCATGCAGCGTTGCGGCCGTGCAAATAATGATGAAAAACACGATCACCATGCAGCTGATGCTCCCCAGCAGCACGTCCAGCCGCGCCTGGGGATACTGCCGCGGCCCCACTTTCTTCTCCACGAAACTCGCCTGCAAATAGAAAAATTGCCACGGCGCAATCGTCGTTCCCACCAGTGCCGTCAACGTAATCAGGTAACTCACATCGAAGTGAATCGTGGGGATCACCGTCATCCGCGCCGCCAGCACCCAGTCCGGATGCGATAACAGCGCCGAGAAAAGATAGCTCAGATAAAAAACGCACGCGATCAGGAATACTACTTCCACCTGCCGGTACGTCCCCTTCAACACCAGCACCCACACCGCCACCGCCGCCAGCGGCACCGCGATATACTTGCTCACCCCAAAAATCTGCGCTGCGGCCGCCACTCCCGCAAACTCCGCCACCACGTTTCCCAGATCCACCAGGAATCCCGTGATCATCACAAAAAATGTCGACCGGAACCCAAACTCCTCGCGAATCAGGTCGGAAAGCCCCTTCCCCGTAATCACTCCCATCCGCGAACACATCTCCATCGTCACATACAGCGCAATCGTCATCGGAATCAGCGACCACAGCAGCGAATACCCATACGCGCTCCCCGCCTGCGTGTACGTCGCAATCCCGCCCGCGTCATTGTCCACATTGGAAGTAATAATCCCCGGCCCGATCACCGCCAGAAACAGCGCAATCCGCCGCCGCCATTGGTTCCCCGCCGAAAAAAACGTCAGCGTCCGCCCGCGCATCCGGTCGATTAAATTGTTGATTGTTGTCAGGTTCATGCGTTCACGAGCCGCGACACCACGTCATCCACGGTAACAGTCCCAATCGGGCGTTTCTCCTCGTCAATCACCGTAAGCATCCGCAGATTGTATTTGTCAAACAGTTCGAACACATCCTTCTCGCTCGCATCCGGCGTAATGCTCACCAGCGGCTCGGTCTTCAGGTCCGACATCAACTGCTCCGGCGCCGCCAGCAGCATTCGCGCCACCGGCACCGTCCCCGAAAATTGCGCGTGCGCATCCACCAGCACCATCGTGTCCAGTTGCTCCAGGTTGAAATCCTGCTTTCGCAGCCACCCCAGCACTTCCTCCCGCGGAGACGCCTCGCTCACATACGCAAACTGCGTGTTCATCATCCCACCCGCCGTCGACGGGTCGTAACTCAGCAGCTCGCGCACCTCCTCCGCCTCCAGGTTCGGCATCTCCTCCAGCAACTCCTCCGAAGTCTCCTTCGGCAAATCCGCCAGCAAGTCCGCCGCCGCGTCCGGCGCCATCTCCTCCAAAATATCCGCGGCCTTCTCCGGATCCAGTTTCTCCACGATCTGTGTCGTCAGTCGCTCATCCAACTCGGCCAGCACCTTCGCCGCCGTCTCCTCATCCAGCGAAGCGATAATTCCCTGCCGCTCCGCCGCCGAAAGTTCTTCCATCATCTCCGCCAGGTCCGCCGGATGCAGGTCCTCCAGCTTCTCGTGCGTAATCCGCAGCTTCACTCTCCGCAGCGGATCCGGCTCAATCAAGTTCACAAATTCCCAGCGAATCGACCGCTGCGGCAGCTTCCCCTGCAGCTTCCGCACTAGCGCCGACGGCGCAATCCCCTGCAACAACCGCCGCATCGCCCCCGGCAGCCCCACATCCACCTGCGCGATCCGCAATTCCACGTGCTCGTTCGTGCGAATCTCCGTCAGATCCACGTCATTCACGCGCACCACTTTCCGCCCCTCGGTATCAATAATCTGCTGGTCCATCAAATCCTTCTGCACCGCCAGCCAGCCCTCATTTGGCCTGTATGCATCCAGCGCCCGCTCGCTCACGTTCAAATCAATCCGCCCCGCCGCAACTTTCGAAACCTGGTCGTACCGCGCCACCAGCGGCTGAAACCTTCCGCGCGAAATCAGAAAGTGCGAAATCCGGTTCGGCTGTTCCGCCGGCTCCACAAAAAACTCCCGCACGCGCCCCACAAAATGCGCTTGCGAATCATAAGCCGACGCCCCCACCAGCTCCGTAGCAAACAGCATCTCCGTCCCCTCCTTTCTCTCCCGGGAACGCCATTCTCCCGAATGGCCCTCTTCTCTTACTCTTCTCTGCGCTCTTCCTCAGTGCCCTCTGCGTCTCTGCGTTATCTTTTCTGTTTCTCTTTCCTCTCTTCAAAAACAAAAAGCCCGCTAACCATTCCGGCCGCGGGCAACGAAAACGCAAAAATACGCACGCTTTAGCCGGTAATAACCCCTCCCAGCCCGTTGCCCTCCGCCCGGACTTCCAGCAAGCTGGATCGAATCCAATCCCGATCAGCCCCGGCGCACCGCGGATCGCTCGCCGGAATAGCGGTCAAGTGGCTGCACCTCTCCCCTGGGCGACTAGGGTGAGGTTCGAGTTCGCTGGACGCGCTCATACGTAAAAAATTCACTCCGAATTTAGAGATAAGCCTGCCGCCACGCATTGTCAAGAAAAAACGACACTTTCCGAAAATTTCTCCAAATTTTTCTCCAGATTCCTCATGCCGTCTCTAACTATCCCCTCTTCCCCCCTCCAAACAACATATCCTTCGGCTGTTCCCCCTTCCTCTTGCACTCCTCCACATACAGCACCAAATAATTCTTCAGCACATACTCCTTCGTCGAATACCCCAACTCCTTCGCCGCCCGATCAATCGCGGCAGCCTGACCTTCCAACTCCACAAACGTCCCAATCGGCGTCTCGTCCACCTCAATCAGCAAACCTTTCGCCCATCCGTGCCGCCCCGGCAAAACATACGTCGTCCGGTACTTCTCATACCGGAACCACCCCCGCAGCCCCAGGCCCTCGAAAATCCTCTGCACCGTAGCCCCGTCCGTCAGCTCCGTCTCGATCTCCTCCCGCACCTTGTGCCGCCGGTCCCCGCCGTGCCCAACATCCCCAATCGCAAGCTCCTCCGGCGGCGACTTAAACGTCAGCAATGTCCGCCCTGCAACCTTGCTCTTCAAACTCCTCTTCCCCGGCGCAGGCGTCTCCGTCCGAATCCTCAGCAACTGCCCATGCTTCGCCAACCCCCCGTCCGGCGTATCAAAAATCAGGTTCATCTCATGCATCCGCGGCGCCTTCGGATTAGCAGGTTTCGCCCCCAACCGCTTCAACGCCCGCAGCAAAGCCTTGCCGTTTCGAATCGCCAGCTTAATTTCAATCTCGTAAGCCATAAACCTCAGTCCATTCCCTCGCCGCCAAAGAATAGCAGGAAGCTGTAATCCAAACCCGTCTTCGATTAAGATGGCCTTGCAGGGTATTCCACCAGTTCCCAATTCCGTGTAGTGGCCGACCTTCAGATCGGCCGTCCTGATTTTGTATTGAATCGACGCTTTACCCCATGACGCCCGACTCCAACTCGACCGCGGCCTACCTCTCCCCCGACGCCGCCTCCCCCGCCAAATCCGGCCCCGCCGGACTCCAGCCCCCGCTCGCCCTCCGCGAACCCGTCGAACACGTCATCCACTCCGACCGCCGCGTCGACCACTACGCCTGGCTCCGTGACAAAAAAGATCCTCGCGTCCTCACCTATCTCGAAGCCGAAAACTCCTACGCCGACGCCTATCTAAAATCCACCGAAGCCTTCCAATCCCGCCTCTACCAGGAAATGCTCGGCCGCATTCAGCAAACCGATCTCAGCGTCCCCTACACCCTCCGCGGTTTCGAATACTACACCCGCACCGTCGAAGGACAGCAATACTCCATCTACTGCCGCACCTCCATCCACGACCCCCATGAGCACGTCCTCCTCGACCTGAATCTCCTCGCCGAAGGCCACTCCTTCCTCGGCCTCGGCATCTTCGAAGTCAGCGACAACAATTCCCTCCTCGCCTACGCCACGGACACCACCGGCTTCCGCCAATACACCCTCGAAATTAAAAATCTCGAAGACTCCGCAATGCTCCCGCTCCGCGTCGAGCGGGTCACCAGCGCCGCCTGGGCCGCCGACAATCGCACCCTCTTCTTCGTCGTCGAAGACGAAACCACCAAGCGTTCCCACCAACTCTTTCTCCATGTCCTCGGCTCCAACGGGCCCGACACCCTCCTCTACGAAGAAAAAGACGAACGCTTCCGCATTGATATCGAACGCAGCCGCAGCGGTGCCTATCTTTTCCTCGTCGCCAACAGCCACACCACCAGCGAAATCCGCTACCTCCGCTCCGACAGCCCCTCGTTGCAATTCCAACTTATCCACGAACGCCGCGACGACCACGAATATTACGTCGATCACCACCCCGGCAGCTCCGCCGATCCCGCCGGCGGTGTCTTCTTCATCCGCACGAACGACGCCGGCCGCACCTTCCGTCTCATGACCGCCCCCGCCGTCGATCCCGTCCGCTCCCGCTGGCACGAAGTCATCCCCAACCGTCCCGGCGTCATGCTCTCCGGTGTAGCCGCTTTCCGCTCCCACCTCGTCCTCGTCGAACGCGAGGAAGGCCTCCCTCATCTCCGCATCGTCGATCTCACCCGCGAAGCACCCACCGCCCTAGCCGCTTCCAGCCGCATCACCTTCGCCGAGCCCGCCTACAACGCCGCCCTCGGCGCCAATCCCGAGTTCGACGCCACCTTCGTCCGTTTCGCCTACGAATCCTTCATCACCCCGCGCTCCGTCTTCGACCTCGACATCCGCACCGGCGATCGCATCCTGCGCAAGCAGCAACCCGTCCTCGGCGGCTTCGACCCAACTCTCTACGCCAGCGAACGCCTCCACGCCATCGCCTCCGACGGCACCAAAATCCCCGTCTCTGTCGTCTACCGCCACGACACTCCCCGCGACGGCAGTGCCCCGCTCCTCCTCTACGGTTACGGCAGCTACGGCCTCCCCATGCCCGTCAGCTTCAGCTCCAATCGCCTCAGCCTTCTCGACCGCGGCGTTATCTTCGCCATCGCCCACGTTCGCGGTGGCGGCGAGCTCGGCAAGCCCTGGCACGACGCCGGCCGCATGCACCGCAAGATGAACACCTTCAGCGATTTCATCGCCTGCGCCGAAGATCTCGTTGCCCTCGGTTTCGCCGCAAAAAACAAACTCATCATCGAAGGCGGCAGCGCCGGCGGCCTCCTGATGGGCGCAGTCGCCAATCTTCGCCCCGATCTTTTCCGCGCCGTCGTCAGCCACGTCCCCTTCGTCGACGTCCTCAACACCATGCTCGATCCCACTCTTCCCCTCACCGTCGGCGAATACGAAGAGTGGGGCAACCCTCAGCGCTCCGAAGACTATTTCTACATAAAATCCTATTGCCCCTACACCCACCTCGAACGGAAAGACTATCCCGCGATGCTCGTCAAAACCGGCCTCAACGACAGCCAGGTCATGTACTGGGAGCCCGCCAAATACGTAGCCAAACTCCGCACCCTCAAAACCGACGGCAACGTCCTTCTCCTAAAAACCAACATGGGCGCAGGCCACGGCGGCGCCAGCGGCCGTTACGACTACCTCAAAGAAATCGCCTTCGACTACGCCTTCGTCCTCTCCGAACTAGGCATCACCCAATGACGCACCATCCTCACGCTCAATGCAAAAACATTGTCATCCTGAGCCTATCCGACAAGGATAGGCGAAGGACCTCAACCTCAACCCCTCGCACCCCGGCAAATCGGACCACTTTCCTCGCGAGCAACTCCGGCTTCCTGCTCGCTGCTATCTGTTATCCGTTCGCCCCTTACCGATTACTGATTACTGTTTACTGATTACTTCCAAATGTCCGAACCCACCACACCTCTCATGCAGCAATACAACGCGGTCAAAACCCGCTATCCCCACGCCCTGCTCCTCTTCCGCCTCGGCGACTTCTACGAACTCTTCTACGAAGACGCCATGATCGCTGCCCGCGAACTCCAGATCACCCTCACCTCCCGCAACCGCGAAAAGGGCCAGCCCATCCCTATGTGCGGCGTCCCTTATCACGCCGCCGACGGCTACATCGCCCGCCTCATCCGCGCCGGCTTCAAAGTCGCCATCTGCGAGCAAATGGAACAGCCCGGCCCCGGCAAAAAACTCGTCCGCCGCGAAGTCACCCGCGTCATTACTCCCGGCACCGCCACGGACGTCGCCGTTCTCGACGCCCGCGAAAACAATTTCCTCGCCGCCGTCGCGCAAAACGCCTCCGCCGAAACCATCGGCCTCGCCCTCGTCGACCTCTCCACTGGTGAATTCCAGGCCACCGAATTCTCCGGCCCCAGCGCGCAAGAATCTCTCCGCGACGAACTCCAGCTTGTCCGCCCCCGCGAAACCCTTCTCCCCCGCCCGCAACAACTTTTCGAAACCGCGAAAACCTCTCTCCTCGACGGCGCGGGTGGCGTCGAAACCCGCGTCGAAGACTGGGTCTTCCACCCCGACTACGCCGAGCGCATCCTCCGCGAACAGTTCGGTGTCGCCGAACTCACGGGCTTCGGCCTCGACGATCATCCCCAAGCCCTCTCCGCCGCCGGCGCCATCGTTCATTACCTCCGCGAAAATTCCGCCCGTGGCGACGACGCCCCCAGCATCGAAGCCCTCCGCCATCTTGATCGCATCCGCTTTTACGAGCAGCACGACTCTCTCGTCCTCGACCCCGTCTCCGTTCGCAATCTCGAGCTCGTCTCCCCCATCTTCACCGAAGAGTCCAAATCAGCCGGCCCCACCACCCTGATCGCCGCGCTCGATTCCACCGTCACCGGTATGGGCGCACGCATGCTCCGCGCCTGGATGCTTCGCCCGCTCATCGATCTCGACGCCATCGACGCCCGCCTCGGCGCCGTAGCTCATCTCCTCCAACAAACCGTCGTCCGGGGCGAAATCCGCAAGGAACTCCGCGGCATTCAGGATCTCGAGCGCCTCACCAGCCGCATCACCCTCGGCCTCGCCACTCCGCGCGAACTTCTAGCCCTCCGCAAATCCCTGGCGCAACTTCCCGTCCTCAAAAATTTCCTTACCCCGCCGCAGTCCGGCGGCAGCGATCTCCTCCGCGACCTCCACGAAGAAATCGACGAGCTCACCGACGTCCGCGAAAAACTCGAAAAGGCCATCTCCGACGAGCCGCCCGCCTCCGCCGCGGAACCCGGCATGATCCGCCCCGGCTACCATGCCGAACTCGACGAACTCCGCAACCTCAGCCAGCACAGCAAGCAGATCATCGCCTCCATGGAAGAGCGCGAACGCAAGCGCACCGGCATCAACTCCCTCAAAATCCGCTTCAACCAGGTCTTCGGCTATTACATCGAAATTTCCAAACCCAATCTCCCCAACGCCCCTGCCGACTACGAACGTAAGCAAACCCTCGTCAATGCCGAGCGGTTCACTTCCCCCGAATTGAAAGATTACGAGCGCAAAATCCTCGCCGCTGACGAACGCATCCTCGAAATCGAGCGCCAGCTCTTCGTCGACGTCCGCTCCAGCATCGCCGCCAAAGCCGCGCGCCTCCGCCGCACCGCCGCCGCCGTGGCCAAGCTCGACGTCCTCGCCTCCTTCGCGAAACTCGCCGCCGACCGCAGCTACGTCCGCCCCGAATTCAACAACGCCGGCGAACTCTTCATCGTCGGTGGCCGCCACCCCGTCATCGAAGAGCTCCTCCGCCAGAAAGGCGAGCGCTTCGTTCCCAACGATCTTTATTTCGAGCCGGGCCGCCAGCAACTTCTTCTCATCACCGGCCCCAACATGGGCGGCAAGTCCACCTATCTTCGCCAGGCCGCGCTCATCATCCTGATGGCCCAAATGGGTTCCTTTGTTCCCGCGCGCAGCGCCAAGCTCCCCGTCACCGACCGCATCTTCACCCGCATCGGCGCCAGCGATAATCTCGCCCGTGGCCGCTCCACCTTCCTCGTCGAAATGAGCGAAGTCGCCGCCATCCTCCATCACGCCACGCCCTCGAGCCTCGTCCTCCTCGACGAAGTCGGCCGCGGCACCGCCACCTTCGACGGGCTTTCGATCGCCTGGGCCGTCGTCGAGCATCTCCAGAAACACACCCGCTCGCGCACTCTCTTTGCCACCCACTATCACGAACTCACCGAACTCGCCGAACTCCTGCCAGCCGTTAAAAACGTCCACGTCAGCGTCAAGGAAACTCCCAACGAAATCATCTTCCTCCGCCGCGTCGAACCCGGCAGCGCCGACAAAAGCTACGGCATCGAAGTCGCCCGCCTAGCCGGCCTCCCCAAATCCGTAATCGAACGCGCCCGCGAAGTCCTAAAAAAACACGAGCAAAGCGAACACGAACTAAGCGAAACCCTAACCCCCGGCGCCGCAGGCCATTCCCACAACAACGGCAACCAAGCCGTCCTCTTCACCGCCCTCGACCGCGCCGTCCTCGAAAAACTCCGCAACGCCGACCTCGACAACCTAAAGCCCCTCGAAGCCCTAAACCTCCTCTCCGAACTAAAAAAGCAGATTTCCTGATACGATGCGGGAAGCCATGTCCAACCGCAAGGCACAAGAGGTCTTCCAGGTATTCCTTACATCCATCGTGCTGGGAGTCGTCTGCTTTGGAGTTTCGTTTTTTTGCCTGCTTTCGATTGGATTCAACATCGGCGTCCTCAAGATTGTCGTGTTTGGTCCCCCTCAACAGCCTGGCTCATTGGAGATGGCATGGACGCTTGTTGTGTGGGTCGGGAGTACTTCCTTCGCGCTGCTCTCGTCTTATGCCTTCTTCCACCTGGTCAAACGGCATTTTCTCTGAGCCGGGTGCCTCACGTGCCGATTTTGCACGTGGGCTCTTGGGTTTCTCTGTTCTTCCGATTCTGTCATCCCGACCGGAGCGGCCGGCTTTCTCTTCCGCGCCGCCTTTTGGCGCGCCGACTGCGGAGTGGAGGGACCGTGGCGAGATGTCAGCCAACTCCTCAATCACTGTGACGATCTCCGTCTTCTCACCGTCCTCTGTGCTCTTCCTCTGCGCTCTCTGTGTTAAATCTTTTTCTTCCCTTTGCATTTTTGCTTCATTACTTCTCAACTTCCTTGCTTCACTCCTTCCTTCCCTGTTACAACCACCTCATGCCCAAAAATTCTCTCCTCGTCCTCGGTCTCATGTCCGGCACCTCCGCCGACGGCATCGAAGCCGCCCTAGTTCGCATCAGTGGCGCCCCACCAAAACTAAAATCCAAACTCGTAGGCCACGCTTCTCTCCCCATTCCCACTCCCATCCGCCAAAAAATTCTCCAAATCGCCGAAGGCACTCCCCTCCCCGCCGCCGAAATTAGCCAATTAAATTTTCGTCTCGGTCATCTTTTCGCAGACGCCGCCATCGCCGCCTGCAAAAAACTCCGCGTCCCACTAAAATCCCTCGATCTAATCGCCTCCCACGGCCAAACCATCTTCCACCAAGGCCCACCAATCCCTTTCCTCGGTGCCCCAACATCTTCCACTCTCCAAATCGGCGAACCCGCCGTAATCGCCGTCCGCACCGGCATCACCACCATCGCCGACTTCCGCCCCGCCGACATGGCTGCCGGCGGCCAAGGCGCCCCGCTAGTCCCCTTCGCCGACTATCTCCTCTACCGCCACGAAAAATTCGGCCGCGTCTCCCTCAATCTCGGGGGCATCGCCAACGTCACCGTAATCCCCGCGCACTCCAAACCCGCCGACGTCTTCGCCTTCGACACCGGCCCCGCCAACATCCTCATCGACGCTCTCGTCTCCCACTTCACCAAAGGCCGTCAACGCTTCGACAAAAACGCCCGCCTCGCGCAAAGCGGCCGCTCCCTAACTCCTCTCCTCGAAACTCTCCTCCGCGATCCCTACTTCCGCCTCCGTCCTCCCAAATCCACCGGCCGCGAATACTTTGGCCGCACCTTCGTAAAAAAAATCCTCGCCAAAGGCCGCAAACTCCGCGCCCGACCCGAAGACCTCATCCACACCGCCACCATCTTTACCGCTCTTAGCGTAGTCGACGCTCTAAATCGCTTCGTCCTCCCCCACACAAAAATCTCCCAACTAATCGTCTCCGGCGGCGGCGCCCGCAATCCTCTTCTCATGTGTCAACTCGAAGCCGCCCTAGCCCCCATCGAACTCCTCACTTCCGAAAAATTCGGCGTCCCCGAACAATCCAAAGAAGCCTACGCCTTCGCCCTCCTGGCCTACGAAACCTTCCACCACCGTCCCTCCAACCTCCCCTCCGCCACCGGCGCCACCCGCCCCGCCATCCTCGGTAAAATCTCCTATGCCTGACGCATCCCACTCAATGTGGCACAGGCACTCCTGCCTGCGCTCCTGGGGTTGCTTTTTTTAATCTGTCATCCCGACCGGAGTGGCCGGCTTTTTCTTGCGCACCGCAGTTTGGTGCGCCGGCCACGGAGTGGAGGGACCGTGGCAATATCTAAACCAACTTCACGAGTGGTTCAATCCAACTGCTCTTCTCAGCGCCCTCTGCGCCTCCGCGAACTCTGCGTTAAATCTTTCTTCAGCTTTGTCTTTCGATTTTCCAATTTCCATTTTCCAATCTCACGCCGGCACCGCGTCATCCCCCTCCAACGCCTCCTGAATCGTCTCCGAGGGTATCGCCCCCTCGCGCCCGATGCACCAATTCTCCCCGCGCAACTCCACAATCGTCGAGGGCACCAGCTCCCCAGCCTCTCCCGTATCCAAAATCAACGGAATCCGATCCCCTAATTGCAAAAGCACTTCCTCCGCGCTAGCACACGTACTCGACCCCGAAAGATTCGCGCTAGTCCCCGTCAGCGGCACCCCCAGCTCTTCAATCAAGCTGCACACAATCTCATTTTTCGGCCACCGCAGCGCAATCCGCCGCGTATTCGCTGTCACCTTCAGCGGCAACCGGTTAGACGCCTCCACAACCAACGTCAACGGCCCCGGCCAACAAGCCTCCGCCAGCCGGTAAAAATTTGCCGGCAGATCATTCGCCAGCGTCCTCGCCTGTGCAATAGAATTGATCAGGATCGGCAGCGCCCGCGATTCCGGCCGCCCCTTCACGCGAAATATCTCCTCCACCGCCGCCAGATTTACCGGATCCGCAGCCAGCGCATACAAGGTGTCCGTCGGAATGGCCACCACCGCGCCCCGCCGCAGCCAGGACGCAGCATAACGTATCGTTCGTTTATCGGGGTTCTGCGGGTCGACTTTCAACACTTCTGCAGTCAATGGGGAAACGCCATCCTCTTTGGAAAGTGCGGCTCAGTGCCCACTCAAGGCCAACTCGATGCCCCTAGAAGCCACTCGCAAAGGACGCTACCACACGCCGCATACCCGCGCAATGATACCGCCAAGTAGCACAGGCTTTAGCCTGTGCTCTGCGCTTCTCAGCGCACTCCGCGCTCTCTGCCGGGTGCCCCACACGCCGGTTTCGCGTGTGGGTCTTGGGTTTCTCTTCTCCGCATTCCCCGGGTGCCGCACCCTGCGGTTTTCAGGGTGCGGTTTTACTCTTCTCTGCGTACTCAGCGCTCTCAGCGAACTCTACGTTAAGCTTTTCTCTTTTCCAATCCACTCCCTCACAATTTGCCGCCGCCCGACCCCCAATGCTACGCTGCCCTCACATGGCCTCCACCCCCAAACCCGGCCGAAACAATCGCCCCTCCCCGGCACCCGACTCCCTCCTCACCAGTCGCGACAATCGCTGGCTCAAGCAATTCCGCATCGCTCTCCGCGGCGGCCTGCAAACCGATTCCGGCAGCGTCGGCGTCGAAGGCCTCCGCCTCGTCGAAGAAGCCCTCGAATCCGGTTGCGCCATCGAAGCCGTTCTCTTCAGCGAATCCGGCGAACGCTACCGCGAAAAACTCGCTCCGCTCATCGCCCGCCCCGAAATGGCTTTCCCCGTTCTCAAAACCACCGATCGCCTCTTCGAAGGCGTCGCCGACACCGAACATCCTCAAGGCATAGCCGCACTCGTCATCCCCCGCCAAACCCAACTCGAAGATCTATTCGCAACTCCCCGGGGCGCGTGCTCGCCTCTCATCGTCGTTCTCGCAGGCGTCCAAGACCCCGGCAACGTCGGCACCATCCTCCGCACCGCCGCCGCTTTCGGCGCCACCGGAGCCGTAACCTCCGCCACCGGACAAAGCGGCACAGCCGGTCCCTTCTCTCCAAAAGCCCTCCGCGCCTCCGCCGGCGCCGCTCTTCATCTTCCACTCGTAGCCGGAGCCGCCCTCGGAATCTTGCTCACCCAATTCAAGCTCAACGCCATTTCCACCATCGCCACCTGCGTCCACGAAAATAACTCGGGCGATCCTCCCTCCGCTCCCTGGGAAGTCGACTGGTGCCAACCCATCGCTCTCCTCGTCGGCAACGAAGGCGCCGGCCTCCCCGAAGACGTCGTCCACTCCACCGACGCCCGCATTCAAATCCCTATGCAGCGCCACGTCGAATCCCTCAACGCCGCAGCCGCAGCCGCCGTCCTCTTCTACGAAGCCTTCCGCCAGCGCCAACGCAAATAACCTCTCCTTGTGGCAGAGCCATTCCTGGCTGTGCTCTTCGACTATCGAGCCAGATGCTACCAAAATCATTTTGACACTCGTCAACTCGCCTTCTACACTCACACCATGGTCGTCAAACTCAAACCCGAAACGGAATCTCGCCTCCAGCAACTCGCCGCAACAACTGGCCGCGAGCCCGCCGAATTAGTTGAAGATGCCATGGCCGGATATCTCGCCGAACTCGCTGAAGTCCGTAACACCCTGGATACCCGCTACGACGAGATCAAAACTGGTTCTGTCAAGCCGTTGTCGGGCGACGAAGTGTTTGAATCATTGCGAAACAAGAGCAAAGACCGCCGCGGCAAATGAGCGGGTTTGTCATCCATCCTTCTGCGTTCCTTGAAATCAACGAAATATGGGAGTTCATCGCTGCCGACAACCTCGATGCGGCTGATCGTATTGTGGCCGAACTCCGGCAGGCGTTTGAGAAGTTGGGGCATTTTCCTGAAATGGGCTTCCACCGGGAGGAGTTGACTTCAAGGCCGCTAAGATTCTTTCCCATACGCGATTTCTTGATCGCCTACGCGCCCGACGAAAAGCCATTACTTGTAGTCGCTGTGTTCCATGCCCGGCGTAATCCCCGAGTGCTCGCCGCCGTTCTGCGCCACCGCAAATAGGCCTCCCCTTTGTGGCACAGCGATTCCTGGCTGTGCTCTTGGGTCCCTCTTCTCAGCGAACTCTGCGCTCTTCCTCTGCGTCCTCTGCGTTAAGTCCCCCTCTTCGCTTTCCCCCCATTCGATTTCTCCCCCAAAACCTCTTAAACTCTAATCCTGATGAGTCTCTTCTCCGGCCTCCCCGAACCCGAGACCTCCGCGGCCCTCCAGCCTCTCGCCGAGCGCATGCGCCCCCGTACCCTCGACGAATTCATCGGCCAGGAAAAACTCCTCGGCCCCGGCAAACCCCTCCGCGTCCAAATCGAAACCGACAATCTCTCCTCCATGCTCTTCTGGGGCCCTCCCGGATGCGGCAAGACCACGCTCGCGCGCCTGATCGCCCGCCTCACCAAAAGCGAATTCATTCCTTTCAGCGCTGTCACTAGCGGCATCAAAGAAATCAAGGAAGTTATGGCCGAAGCCGAAAAAAAATCCCGCTCCGGCCTCCGCACCATCGTCTTCGTCGACGAAGTCCACCGCTTCAACAAATCCCAGCAGGACGCCTTCCTCCCTCACGTCGAAGCCGGCCACATCCTCTTCATCGGCGCCACCACCGAAAATCCTTCCTTCGAAGTCATCTCCCCGCTCCTCTCGCGCACGAAAGTCTATGTCCTCGAAGCCCACACCACCCCGCAAATCGTCGAACTCCTGCATCGCGCACTCACTGACAAGGAACACGGCCTCGGGAATGAAACGATCTCCGCCAGCGAAGACCTCCTCTTCCGCATCGCCTCCTTCGCCAACGGCGACGCCCGCACCGCCTACAACACGCTCGAACTCTGCGTAAAAAGCGCCGCGCCCGATGCTTCCGGCACCATCCACATCACGCCCGATCTCCTCGACGCCCTCCTCCAGCGCAAAATGCTCCGCTACGACAAGTCCGGCGAAGAGCATTTCAATCTCATCTCCGCCCTCCACAAATCCGTCCGCAATTCCGATCCCGACGCCGCCCTCTATTGGCTCGCCCGCATGCTCGAATCCGGCGAAGAACCTCTCTATCTCGCCCGCCGCATGGTCCGCATGGCCAGCGAAGACATCGGCCTCGCCGAACCCGGCGCCCTCGCCGTCACTCTCGCCGCCAAAGACGCTTTCGATTTCCTCGGCGCACCCGAAGGCAATCTCGCCCTCGCGCAAGCCGCGGTCTATCTCTCCCTCGCCCCAAAATCCAACGCCCTCTACACCGCCTACGGCGAAGCTCTCGAAGACCTCCACAAAACCGAAGCCGATCCCGTCCCGCTCCATCTCCGCAACGCCGTCACCGGCCTCATGAAAAATATCGGCTATGCCCAGGGCTACAAATACGCCCATAATTTCGATGACAAAGTCACCGACATGACCTGCCTCCCAGACAACCTTTCCTCGCGCACGTACTACAAACCTACTGACCAGGGTTTCGAGCAGCGCCTGCGGCAGCGCCTCGACGAAATCCGTAAGATTAAATCTCGCTCAACGTCAATTCCGTGAGGTGAGCATGCAATTCGTCCGGCAGATTGTGTTCTTCTGTACGATTGTTTTGCCGCTTAGCACCTCTCCACCTCTCCGGCGGCCTCAGATTTCAGGCGTAGCTCTCGTAAGGCTGCGGGTTTCCAACATTGACGCCTCGCGCAGTTTTTATCACAACACTCTCGGCTTATATCCACTCACGCAAGGCTGCTTCAGCCCGCTAGGAGTGGCGACCTGCTACCACCTGAATTCGGCGCAGCAAATCGAAATCTTTCCGAGCCCGGGATCGACAGAATCGAACGCCGTGGAGACAATGGGATTCCTGGCTGACGCTGTTGCGATGCGCAGTTATCTGCTCGGAGTTGGGGTGAAATGCTCGCAAGTCATGGACGGTAATTCGGGCTTCAAATTCGTCGAAACCTCAGATCCGGAAGGCCATCGCATTCTTTTTATTTCCAGCCGCAACATGGGAGCATCACTGTCGGGCTATCCCGGAGACAGCCACCTGATCCATGCAGGATTCGTGGTTCATGATCGCGCGGCCGAAGACCGTTTCTACAAGGACATCCTCGGTTTCCACGTCTATTGGCACGGGGGCATGAAAGACGACGAAACCAACTGGGTCGACATGCAAGTTCCCGACGGTACCGACTGGATCGAATACATGCTCAATGTTCCAGCAAACGCGGACCACCACACGCTAGGCGTGATGAACCATATCGCCCTCGGCGTTCCCGACATTCACGCCGCCCAGCAGCAGCTAATTAAGAATGGCTGGAAGGGCACCGAACAACCCAAGATCGGCCGCGACGGCAAATGGCAGCTCAATCTCTACGACCCCGACGATACCCGCGTCGAACTCATGGAATTCACTCCCGTCGAAAAACCCTGCTGCAGCGAGTACACTGGACCTCACCCGAAACAATGATCGCGTCGTCCAAAAATCATCCGAAACTTTTGAGTGCGAAAGCGAAGCTTTCGCTTTTACGCATTCAACCCGACTACCCAACTCAACGACAACCACTACCTGTCATCCTGAGGCTATCCGACAAGGATAGCCGAAGGACCTCAACCGCCTCTTCATCTCCAAACTCAGCTACGAGCTACAAGCTGTCCCGCAATCCGTTCCTTTACCTCCTTTACTTCCTTTACCTGCTCTACCTCCCCACTCCCGCTTCCGCCCAAAACTTCGACAAGCCCCTCACCAACATCGACGAGGAAGTCACCGCTTTCGCCTACGCTCCCAACGGCAACATCGTCTTCTCCGTCCGCCGCATGTTCAAAACCAAAAAATACGATCTCCAGCGCGACGACATCTGGCTCCTCGATTCCAGCGGCAAACGCAAGCGCCTCCTCGAAGGCCAGAAATTCACCCGCGAGGACAAACTCTTCACCTATCAGGTCGAATCCTTCACCTGGTCTCCCAACGCCCACATCATCGCCGTCCAACTCTTCACCACCACCATGGATCCCGACGCCGGCGCCCGCCAGGACGCCCCCGCTCTCCTCCTCCTCGACGACTCCGGGCGCGAACTCCATCCCTCCGGCAAAGATCCGCTCATCCTGGAAGCCCGCAATCCCCTCTGGCTCCGCGACAACCAGACCCTCGTATACCTCTCCAACGAAGACACCCCGCAAGGTCTCTACTCCATGCAATATCTAAATGTTTCCAGCGGCCCCGCGGGAAAAGTATTTGAAGGCCGCACCTTTGAAGGAGCCTCGCGCATCTCCGGCAGCAACGCAGCACTCGCCGTCGAACGCAACCGCAATTGGGACGGCCCTGCGCGTCTCCAGCGCCTCGATCTTCTCTCTCAGGACGACCGCGAGGTCGCCACCCTCGACGCCTACTCCGGCGGCATCCTCGTCTCTCCCAGCGGCACCCGCGTCGCCTACTTCCTCGACAAGGAAGTCCTCGAAATCCGCGATCTCACCGTCCCTGTCCGCATCGCCCGCCTGCGCATCGGCCTCGGCGTCCTCCACTGGTCCGCCGACGAGTCCCGCCTCTACCTCAAACGCACCGTCGAAAAGAAATCCGCCGACCTCGTCACCTTCCAGGTCCCCGAACTCCGCGCCTACCCGGCCCACTCCGAAGTCCCCGTCCTCGAACCCGAACCCCGCATGCTCCTCCACGGCCTAACCATCCGCGAATATTCCCTCTCCCCCGACGGCCGCTTCCTCGCCGTAGTCCTCCCCGGCAAGCGCAACCTCCAAATCTTCGGCTTCTAATTCCCTTTTCCCTGCCGGGTGCCCCACGTGCCGAATTTGCACGTGGGCTCTTGGGTTCCTCTTCTCAGCGCACTCTGCGTTAAATCTTCTCTCTTCGTTGTCCACTGGTCGCCGCCCACCGCTCGTTTCTCCCCACCAGTCACCAGTCACTAATCACCAGTTACTCTCTTCTGCTCTTATGCTCCACCATCAAACACGAATCCTCCACCACCACCAATCCCGCCGCCCGCGCCTTCTCCGCCGCCCTCGCATTCTCAATCCCCAACTGCATCCACAACACCTTCGCCCCAATCCCAATCGCCGAGTCCGCCACCCCCGGCACCTCTTCCGCCCTTCGAAACACATCCACAATATCCACCGGCTCCGGCACATCCTCCAACCGCGCGTAAGCCTTCTCCCCCAAAACCTCGGCCTCATTCGGATTCACCGGAATAATCCGATACCCCGCATTCTGCAAATACTCCGCCACCCCATGCGAAGGCCGCATCGGATTCGAAGACAATCCCACCACTGCGATCGTCTTCGCGCCGCGCAAAATCTGCGCCACAACATCGCTATTCGCTCTAAATGTTTCTGGAAGATGTAAGTTCATGCCCCTTCGATGAAGCTCAACCCCGTCAAGTTACTCAAGTAGCACAGGCTTCAGCCTGTGATCCGTGCTTCTCCCTGCTCTTGTAGGGGCCGGGCTCGCCCGGCCCACTCTTGGGTTTCTCTTCTCAGCGTCCTCTGCGTCTCCTCAGCGCCCTCTGCGTTAAGTCCCCTCTTCTCCTTCGCCACTACACCGGCCGATTCGAAAACTCATCCTCATGCGATCTCTTCTCACTCCCCGCCGGCCGCGCCAACGCATGCGCCAACGCTCCAATCAATTTCGTATTCTCCGCCGGACTCCCCACCGAAATCCGGATCGCCTCCGGCAATCCCATCCAACCCAGCGGACGAACAATCACGCCCTCCTGCAAAAGCTCGTCGCACAACGCCTTCGCCCCCGGCCCAATCGGCACAAACAAAAAATTCGTTTCGCTCGCTACCGGAGCCCGCCCCAGCTTCCGCAACTCCTCATACATCCTTTTCCGCTCCGCCCGGTTAATCTCCACCGACCGCTCCACATGCTCCGCGTCATCCAGCGCCGCCAGCGCCGCCGCCTGCCCCACGCTAGTCACATTGAACGGCGTCCGCAGCTTGTTCATCTCCGCCACCAGCGTCGGGTGCCCGATTCCATATCCAATCCGCAGCCCCGCCAATCCATAAACTTTCGAAAACGTCCGCAGCGTCAACAAATTGTTGTATTCGCGAAACAGTTCCATCGCCTTCGGCAAATCCCCCCGGTCCGCATACTCCCGGTAAGCCTCATCCAGCACAATCAGCACATCTCCTGGCACTTTCTTCATGAACGCGCCAAACTCCGCTGCACCAAACGCTGTCCCCGTCGGATTATTCGGGTTCGCGATGTACACGATCCGCGTCTGCGGCGTCACCGCCCGCGCTATCGCCTCCAGATCAAATCCAAAATTCTTCAGCGGCGTCAAAATCAATTTCCCGCCGCTCGCCCGGATCGCAATCGAAAACAGCGCGAACGACCCCTCGCTGGTAATCCCTTCGCTCCCCGGCTTCAACAGCACCCGTGAAGCCAGATCAATAATCTCGCTCGATCCCAGTCCCACAAAAATCTCGTCCGCCTTCACTCCAAACCGCATTCCTAGCACTTCCCGCAGCCGCTTGCTTCCCCCATCCGGATACCAGTTCGCGTCTCCCAGCGCCCGTCGCGCCGCTTCCATCGCCTTCGGCGAAGGCCCCAGCGGATTCTCATTCGACGCCAGCTTCACCGCATGAATCTTCAGTTCCTGCTCTACCTCTTCCACCGGCTTCCCGGCCACATAAGCCGGCAGCCCCTGAATGTAATCCGGTATCAGCTCTTCCAATGTATGCGTCATAACCTCAGCTTATCCGCTTTATCCCCCTTTGTGCACCCCCATCACCAATTCAGCAATCCCCTGGGTGGCAATTCTTCTTCTCCGTTCTCTTTTCCTGCATTTGTAGGACCCGCCGACCGCCTGCCCGCCGCAGGAGGGTGGCGGACCGCTCTTTTCTTCTCCGACTCCGTCATCCCGACCGGAGTGGCCGGCTTTTTCTTCCGCGCCGTTGTCTGGCGCGCCGGCCACGCAGTGGAGGGACCGTGGCAACCAATGCATCTCACCACAAATCGATGGAAACACTGCCTCCTCCTCGCCTCCTGTTATCTGCGATCTCTTATCTGTTATCCCCGCCGCCACCTCCCTTTACCCATTGCGTACTGCCCCCGTTGTGCTCCGCCCCCGTGTCACCTACAATATATCGTGAAGCGATATATTCCCGGAACCCTCCCTCCGGTGGTATGATTCTTCTTCCGGTGGATTACGCTCGACAATCAATTTGTGGTGTCTTAGGAGGACACGAATGAATCACCCGTATTGCACGTTTAACCGCGCACTACTCATCTTCGCTTCGACTGCTCTTCTCTTCGTTGCTGCGTGCAACAAGAAACCACCGGCTGCTCCACCGCCTCCTCCCGCTCCGGCGCCCGTCGCCGCCAAACCCACCGTCAGCATCTCCGCCGATCGCATCTCCGTCAACAAGGGCGAATCCGCCAAGCTTACCTGGACCACCACCGATGCCACTAGCGTCTCCATCACTCCTGAAGTCGGTGCCGTCACCCCGCAGGGCTCCACCACCGTCACTCCTGCCGACTCCACCACCTACGCCATCACCGCCACCGGCTCCGGCGGCAGTGCCGATGCCAACGTCCGCATCACCGTCAATGCTCCCGCTCCCGTCGAAACTCCCAAGGGCCCTAGCTTCGAGGAACTCTTCACTCGGGAAGTGCGCGACGCCTACTTCGATCTCGACTCGGCTGAAATACGTCCCGACGCTCGCGATGCTCTCCAGAAAACCGCTGCCTTCCTCAAGGGCTATCCGCTGGCTCACGTCACCATCGAAGGCCATTGCGACGAACGCGGCTCCACCGAGTACAACCTCGCTCTCGGTGATCGCCGCGCCAACGCCGTCAAGCAATACCTCGTCAACCTCGGCATTCCTGCCGGCAATCTCAACACCGTCAGCTACGGCAAGGAAAAGCCCTTCTGCAGCGAATCCAACGAATCCTGCTGGCAGCAAAACCGCCGCGGCCACTTCGTCCCGGCAAAACCCTAACCTCTCTATTTCACCTGAAACTCGTAGGGGCGGCCTCACGCCGCCCCTCTTTCTGCTTCCCCCATCTCCGTGTCCTCTGTGCTCTGTCTCTGAGCCCTCTGTGGTAAATCTTTCCTGACGATTTTCTCAATCCCACTTGCCCCGCACCCATTCTCCGTTTACATTGGATTATTGGGGCTCAATCCGCTCTTCATCTCAAATTGTCCCCCTGCCTATGCCCAAATTTCGGAGGTCTTGATCATGCGTCTTCGTAACATTCTCTTCTTCTCCGGCGCCATGTTTGCCAGCGCCGTCGCCGGCAGCCTCATCGGCCCAAAGCCCGTCATGGCCGTCGCCCGCGAACTCATCGAGCTTCAGCGCGATGTCACCACCATTCTCCAGGGTCAAAAAGATCTCCAGACCCAGCTCACTCAGGACCACACTGTCCAGAAAACCCTCATCGAGCAATCCTCCGACACCGTCAACAAGCTCAACACCACCATGAGCTCCCTGCAAAAATCCGTTCAGGACGTCCAGGCCAACTCCGGCACCCGCCTGGACACCATGTCCACCCAGGTCCAGGGCCTCTCAGACAATCTCGAAGAAATCAAATCCCGCCTCGGCAAAGTCAATCAGCAATTGGTGGACTTGCAAAACTCGGTGCAGAGTATTGACGCGCGCCTCGCCGGCGGCAATCCCACCGGCGCTCCTGCCGGCTCCAACGCTCCCGCCAATCCCGGCGCCGCAAACGCCGCTCCCTCCGGCCCGCCGCCTTCCGCCGATAACCTTTACTCCAACGGCCTTCGCGACATCCAAACCGGCAAATATGATCTCGCTCGCTCTGAATTTCAGGACTACCTGAAGTACTACGGCGATACCGAACTCGCCTCCAACGCCCAGTTCTACCTCGGCGAAATCGCCTACTCCCAGCACCAGTATCAGCAGGCCGTCACGGAATACGACAAAGTCCTCACCAACTACCCCAAAAGCTTCAAGCTCGCTCCCGCCCGCTACAAGAAAGGCATGGCCCTCATCGAACTCACCCAGAAAAACGCCGGCGTCAAGGAACTCCGCGAAGTCGTCAAGCGTTACCCCGGCACTGAAGAAGAGCGCCGCGCCCGCGCCAAGCTCAAAGAACTAGGCGTAGCCGTCACCGCCTCCACCGCCCGCTAGTTTTGGAGTGCGGCCTGCCCTGAGTCCTTCCGAAGGGAGGCTCTGCCTCCGCTTTTATACATCAAGCCCTTCGCCCGATTCCCCGCCAACCACGCAATCAAACAGGTTCTGCCTATACTCCGAGTTCCTCTTCTTCTCGCAGTCTCCGTGCCCTCTGTGTGCTTCCTCTGCGCTCTCTGTGTTAAATCTTTTTCTTCCGCCCAATCTCTTCCTTTCATGCCATGCGCCAACATTCCAACACTTGCTGAGATCTTCCCCGTCCTCGCTCTCCACATTTCATTTTTCTTCTCCATCGTGTTATCTTCCTTTCTTCAGGGGGATCCACATGTCCGTCAACAAAGTCATCCTTATCGGCCGTCTCGGCCGCGACCCGGAAACCCGCTTCACCTCCAGCGGCCAAGCCGTCGCAAATTTCTCGATTGCCACCGACGAATCCTACAAGGACCGCAACGGTGAGCGCCAAAAGCGCACTGAATGGCACAGACTTGTCGTGTGGGGCAAGCAAGCCGAAGTGGTGCAGAAATTCCTAAAGAAGGGCAGTCAAGCGTATTTTGAAGGCAGGCTGCAGACCCGCGAATGGCAGGACAAAGAAGGCCAGAAGAAAACTACCACGGAAGTGGTCGTAACTGATTTTCGTTTCCTCGGTGGCCGTGGCGACGGCATGGCCGCAGGCGCCAGTGCCGGCGGAGGCAGCGCAGCGCGCAGCAGCAGCGGTGGCGACGACTTCGATCACAGCGCCACCCCCTCCGAAGATTTCGGCCCCACCTCCGGCCCCGAAATCTCCGACGAAGACATCCCCTTCTAACCAGCGCGCGTGCGACCTCTTGCCGTTGTCGAGCCCGTCCGCCGCGGCACACGGGCCGCTCTTGCTCCCCTCTATTCTTAGCTTGTCATCCCGACCGGAGGCCCGCGCCGTTTGCGGGCCGCAGTGGAGGGACCACGGCAACCAATCATCCCATCACAAATCGCAGTTACTCTCGCGCCCCTCTTCGCCTCCTGTTATCTGTTATCTGATCGCTGTTATCCCTCCTTAAAACAGAAAAGCGGAGAAACGCTCCGCGCCTCCCCGCCCTTCCTCCTCTCCTGAAACTACAAACTATGAACTATTAACTACACACTGCCTCCCCCTCACTCCATCGTCAGCACCACCCGAAATTCCGCCTTCCCCGAAGTCATCCTCTCATACGCTTCCTTCACCTTCGCCAGCGGAAACTTCTCCACCATCGGCCGCACTCCCGAGTACGCCGAAAACTCCAGCGTCTCCTGCGAATCCATCGCCGTCCCCGAAGGCCATCCCTGAATCCCCCGCCGCGCCACCAGCAGTTGCACCGCCGAAACCTCCAACGGCTCAAACGGCGCTCCCACCACAATCAATTTCCCCCCGACACCCAATCCACCGATTAGCTCGGACATCGCCTTCGCGTTCGGCGCCGTCGCCAATATCACCTTCGCTCCTCCCATCTTCTGCAGCGCCTCCGCCGCATTCGTCGCCTTCGTATCAATATATGCATGTGCACCAAGCTTCTTCGCCAGCGCCGCATTTTCCGGCCCTCGTCCAATCCCCACCGTGCGATACCCGGCCTTCGCCGCATACTGAATCCCCAAATGTCCCAGCCCGCCGATCCCTTGCACGCCCACCAAATCTCCCATGCGCGCTCCGCTGTTCCGCAGCGCATTGAACGTCGTAATCCCCGCGCACATCAGCGGCCCCGCCTCGGCCCAATCAATCTCCTTGGGCAGCAGCGCCACCGCTTCATGCCTCGTATTCATGTACTGTGCATACCCGCCGTCCCGCGTGATCCCGGTAATCGGTTCGTTCGCGCAGGTCATAAAATCTCCCCGCCGGCAGTTCGCACAAGTAAAATCATGCCCGCCGTGCCATCCCACTCCCACGCGGTCGCCCTTCTTCCATTCCGTCACTCCCGCGCCCACCTCATCCACCACTCCCACCACCTCATGCCCAGGCACCCGCGGATAGGTCAGCCCCGGCCATCCTCCATCTTTCACCACATGATCGCTGAAGCAGATTCCGCACGCCTTCACCTTGATCCTTACCTCGCCCGCCCCCGGCGCCGCAATCTCCCGCTCCACCAGCTCAAATTCCCCACCCGCCTTGCCCACCTGCGCCACAAGATTCTTCGCCATCTCCGTCTCCTCCTCGATTCTATTTCATGCCTCGCGACAATAACCCCCAACTTCGGAGCACTTCACTTCCACTTTGGAGTCCGGGAGCTCTACTCCCGCTTTTACGGACTAAGCCTAACCGAAGAACGCGCCTCCGCGCACCCGCCGCCATACTACTCCCCCCGCCTCTGCGCCTCTCTGCGTACTCTGCGTCTCTGCGTTATCTTTTCTCCTCTCCTCTACTTCGGCGGCCCCAGCGCGGCTTGCCCAAAATCAAAGCAATCCTCCATCCCGTCCGACGCCGCATCTCTCGCATTGATCGGCTTCAGCCCAAATGTCACTTCGCAAAATTTCACCAGACTCACATGCGAATGAAACTGGCTCGATATCCCCCGTTTCGCGTACGGGCTGATCACCAGGCAGCCCACCCGCGTTCCATAGCTGAATTGTGTCCCCGTGTACTTCGGCCCTGTCTTCGGGTTTCCTCCCGTCCACTTGTCCCGCAGCGGTGGAACCACATGGTCGTACCATCCGCCCCAGTCGTCCCACGTAATAAAAATCGCCATCTTCGCCCACAATCCACTCTTGCCCAGCGCGCTCACCCGCGCCGCCGTCCACGCGCTCCCCAGTTTCACCGTGGGCTGCCCTGCGTTCTTTCCATAGGGCGGATGCTCCGAAAGCTCCTGCGGTGAACTCGGCGCATACACCCACGACACACTCGGCAAAGTTCCCGCCGCCGCATCCGTATCCAGCCGCGTCCACGGCAAAATACTCTTGCTCCCCTTCAGCGCCACAATTTTTTCGAAATAGCTGAATCCCGGGTCGCCATACGTCGCCCAACTCAACCCCGCCTTCTGCAGATTTTCCGGCAGCGACGCGATCGCAAACGGCTCCTGCGGCTGATACGTCCGCGTCTTGCTCGCATTGTCAATGACCGGCGAGTCCGCCGCGATCAGCATCAAATGGTTCGGCTCCGACTGGCTGGCCACTTCCGTGAAATAGTTGTCGCACAGCGTAAATTGCCTCGCATACGAAAAGTACGCCGGTATATCCGTTTCCTTGTACTGCAGCTTCACGGCCTTGGTCGCCCGCTCCAGCCACGCCGTGTGATCGTGCCGCGGGTCGCCTCCCGCCGGTGGATCCTGCGCCGCCGGCAGAACGTTTCCATTCACCCCCGGAAACGTCCCGAAATAATTGTCAAAGCTGTGATTCTCCTTCACGATGATCACCACGTGTTCGATCGGATTCTGCGGATTCATGGCCCTCTCCCTCTGCGATTCTCCCGCCCCCCAGCATCTCACCACCTTCTTACAAATTCGTGAACATCCCTCTTCCCCTTGCGCTCCTCTGGTGTACACTCACCCTTACTATAGTTCCAGCTCCCGGCGCGCTCCGCCAGGCACGCCCTTTGAGGTTAGCTTGCTACCCCTCGGCAAGTTCCCCAAGCTCCTCATCGCCCTCGCCCTCCTCGTAGCGGCGCTCCTCTTCCTTGACCTCGAAGTCGTTCACAACGCCGCCCGAAGCCTTCTCTTCTCCAACTCCCTCGATTTCGTTATCGTCGTACTTGGGGCGCTCGCTTCGTCGTACGCCGCTCGCCGCTCTCAAGGCTACGCTCGCCAACTTTGGACACTCCTCAGTATCGCCTTATTCCTCGAAGCTCTTGCCCAGGCCATCACCACCTACTACCAAAGCTTCGTTCCCGGCTACTCGCAGATGCCTTTGCCCTCGGACATCCTCTTCTTCGTCTGGGCCGCTCCAGTTTTCATGATGTTCCTTCCCGCCGCCGACGAAAAATCCCGCGGCTGGGATTGGCTTCGTATTCTAGACTTTGCGCAGATCGCCATCGTCGCCGTCACCGCCTATCTCTACTTCTTTTATTCCCCCTCCCGGTGGCTCGCCAACTCCTCGGAACTCCCCCGCCAAATTCTTATCCTCTACATCACTCGAGACGCGATCATCTCCACCGGCTTTTTCTTTCGCTCCCGCAAATCCGCCTCCGCCGGCCTTCGCTCCTTTTCCCTTGGCATGTTCTTTGTCTTTCTCGCCGCCGTTTTCACCGACGGCAACTATCTCCTCACTTTAAAAACCTCCCTTAGCACCGCCACTTGGGGAGACTTTCTTTTCCTCTTTCCCTACCTCGGAGTCATTTTCCTTGCCGTCGCCTGGCCGCGTCGCGATTCGGATTCCATCGCCGAGCCGGTCTCCCGCTTCGATGATCTCGCCGTCACCAACGGCTTTCCTGTTGTGATCCCCCTTCTTGTCCTGTTCATGGGACGCGCCATTGCCATCGATCGATTTGCCCTTGCCTGGATCGCCATCAGTGCCTCCTTCCTCTGCTCTGCCGTTCGTCTCATTCTCACCAATCGCAAGCAGCGCCGCGTCTCCCAGGAACTTCTCCAAACCGAGCGGGCCCTCGCCCACTCAGAGCATCTGCTCTCCTCCGCCTTCCGCTCCAGCCCAGACGGCTTCGCCATCAATGTTTTCCCCGACGGTCCTTACCTCGACGTCAACGACGGCTTCACTCGCCTCACCGGCTATTCTCGCGAGGAAGTCCTCGGCAAAACTCCTCTCCAACTGAATCTCTGGACAAAACCAGCCCTCCGCACCCACACTCTCTCCGAGCTCAACGAACACGCCGAAATCCGCAACGTCGAATTCGCTTTCCAAACCAAATCCGGCCAGATTCGCACCGGCCAACTCTCCGGTTCTCTACTCGAACTCGACGGCCGCCGCTGCGCTCTCGTCGTCGTCCGCGATATCTCCGAACAGCGCAAAGCCGTCGACTCCCTCCGCGAAAGCGAAGAGCGATTCCGCTCCTTCGTTGAAAACCTTCACGTCGGCATCGTTTCCAGCAGCCCCATTGGCGAAATCCTCTACGCCAATCCCGCCGCTCTCAACTTGTTTGAACTACGCCTCGAACAAGTCACTGGAAAAATGTTGATCGACCTCCATCTCGAACCGCTTCGCGAGGACGGCTCCGTTCTCCCCGACTCCGAAGGCCTGATCCCCACGGTCGTCTCCTCCCGCCGTCCCCTCCACAATCTCGTTGTCGGCTGGCGACACCTGCAGTCCAGCAAAACCATCTGGACCCTTCTCGACGCCGTTCCCCAATTCAACTCTTCCGGTGAAGTCACCAATATCCTCGTCTCTCTCACCGACCTCTCCGAGCAGCGCCGCGCCACCGAAGCCCTTCGCGAAAGCGAAGAGCGCTTCCGCACCCTCGTCCGCGATCTTCACGTCGGGGTCATTCTCGCCGGTCCCGATGGCACTTTTGAATTCGCCAATCAGGCCGCCGTCAACATGTCCAACGTCGCTGGCGAGCAGATTATCGGCCGCACCGCCGACGAACTCGGCATCATTCCCGTTGACGAGCGGGGCCGCGACATTCCTTACGCCGATCGCCCCGTCCCAACCGTCATCCGCACCAAGCGTCCCCTTCGCCAGGCCTCCATGGGCTACCGGATTCCGGGCACCTCGGAACTCCTCTGGATTTTTGGCAACGCCATCCCGCAATTCAATCCCGACGGTTCCATTCTCCGCGTCATCGCCACTTTCACTGATATCACCGACCTCAAAAACGCCGAGCGCTCCATCCATCAGCTCTCAACGGAACTCCTCAAGCTCCAGGACGAAGAGCGCCGCCGCATCGGCCGCGAGCTTCACGACGGCATGGCGCAAACCGTTCTCGCCGTCAATCTCAGTCTCGCGCAACTCCGCCAATCCGCCCAACCTCTCAACGAAGCCTCTCACCGCGCGCTCGAAAAAGCTCGCGAACTCCTCCAGCAGATGTCCCGCGAAATCCGCACTCTCTCTTACCTCCTCCATCCTCCTTTGCTCGACGACCTCGGCCTCGTCTCCGCCCTCAAGGAATACGTCAACGGCTTCAGCGAACGCAGCGGCATTGAAACTTCTCTCGAACTCCTCACCAGTTTTCGCCGTCTCCCCCAGATCGCCGAAACCGCTTTCTTCCGCATCACTCAGGAAAGTCTCGCCAACATCCAGCGCCATTCCGGCAGCAAGCGCGCCGAGGTCATCCTTCGCGAAGATCCTGAATGCGTCACCCTACAAATCACCGACTTCGGCAGCGGCATGAGCATCCCTGCAAATGGCGCTCCCCACCGCGGCCAGCCCCGCCTCGGCGTCGGCATCCCCGGTATGAAGGAACGCATGGCCCAGCTCGGCGGCTCTCTCGAAATCGATTCCAGCGCCACTGGTACCACCGTCCGCGCCAGAATTCTTTTTTCCGCCCCGGTCCTCCAGGATTCAATCTATGACGCTTCTCTCCATCCTTATCGCGGATGACCACGCCGTCGTCCGCGCCGGCCTCCGCACTCTCCTCGAGTCGCGCACCCGCTGGCAAGTCTGCGCCGAAGCCGCCGACGGCCGGGACGCCGTCGAAAAAGCCGCCAAACACAAGCCTCACATCGCCATCCTCGACATCGGCATGCCTCTTCTCAACGGCGTCGAAGCCACTCGCCACATCCGCAAAGCCTCCCCCGCCACCGAAATTCTCATCCTCACCATGCACGAGTCCGATGACCTCGTCCAACAGGTCGTCGAAGCCGGCGCCCGCGGCTACATCCTCAAAGATGAAGCCGACCGTGTCCTCCTCGACGCCGTCCAGGCCCTCAGCCAGCACAAACCATTCTTCTCCGTCCGCGTCTCCGAAGCCGCCGGCATCGCCGACCCTTCCGACTCCGCCAAATCCTCCCGTTCCCGCCTAACTCCTCGCGAACGCGAAATCCTTCAACTCCTCGCTGAAGGTAAAAGCAACAAGGAAGTCGCCAATCTCCTCAACATCAGCGTCAACACCGCCGAAGCCCACCGCGCCAACATCATGCTCAAGCTCGACTTCCACTCCCTACCCGAACTAGTCATGTACGCCATCCGCAACAACATCATCCGAACCTGACGCCCTTTCCCATTGGCACAGCCATTCCTGGCTGTGCTCTTGCGCTGACTCTGTAGGGCCCGCCGACCGTGGCGGGCCGTTCTCGCTTTTCCCATTCCGTCATCCCGACCGGAGTGGCCGGCTTTTTCTTCCGCGCCGTCTGCGGCGCGCCGGCCACGCAGCGGAGGGACCATGGCAACCAACCACACTTTTCGCAACTCACTGGCACTTTCTCCCTCTTCTTCGCGCCCCCTGCGGCCCTGCGCTAATTCTGTGGTGAACTCTTCTCTTCGCCTCCTGTTATCTGTTCGCTGTTATCTGCTCTCCTTCTTACTGATTACCGATTACCGATAACTTTCTTCCTCCTAGTGAATATTCACTACGTAATCTCCTCCATTCCTTTGTCTCTTCTTTCCCCTCATTATGAATGTGCTTTAACAATATCCGCCCCTGGAGCAGCAATGCCGCGCATCGATCCAATCCGCGTCTTGGTAGCCGATGATTCCCCCACGGCTCTTCAGTCCGTCTGCGACTATCTCGACTTCGCCGGCGGCCTGGAGGTTGTCTGCACCGCCAGCGACGGTGTCAATGCCGTTCAGCTCGCCGCGCAGCATCAACCCGATCTCGCCCTCCTCGATTTCCGTATGCCGCGTCTCAACGGCCTGCAAGCAGCTCAGCAGCTTCGCCACTCCCATCCCGGCCTGCGCGTCATCATCTATTCCGAAATCAACGGCTCCACGCTCGAAGAGGAGTGCCGCACGCACGGCGCAGACGGTTACGTCGCCAAGAGCCGTCTTCCCGACGGCCTGCTCCAGGAAATCCGCCGCCTGTTCCCGGGTTCCGTTTTGTAATCAGCACCCACTCCCGAATTTCCGCGCGAAATTCGCATTTGTAGCGGCGACCTTCAGGTCGCCCAGTTGTAGCGGCCGCCTTCTGAGGTGCGCAGGTTTTACGGGGCGGGCGCCTTCTCTTTAGGAGGCCGGGGCTTCAGCCCCGGCGTAACAAACAGGAAGCAACTGGGCTTTAGTCCCTGAAGTTTCCGAAAGGTTTTCGATAAGTTTCCAAAGCCATTCCATGGCTTCAGACAAAAGATGAGGAGTGTTTAGAAACACCGATGTCAACCGCTGGTTTTCAAGTTCTTTTCCTGGGCGAGTTGCCCTTCTGGCTCAAGATCTCCCAATCCATCGTGGAAGCGCCCTCTTCCTCGTTTCAGATTCACCGTTCCCCGTCTCTCCGCGAGACTTTGCGCCGCCTCGATTCCGAGCAGTGGCACGCTCTGCTCCTCGATCTCAGCCACCCGTCCGCTCAGGAGCTTCTCGCCGCCCGGAAGCTCCATGACGGATTGGGTTCCGTCCCTGTCGTCGCCCTTCTTCCTATCGCCGATCCCCAATTCCTGGAAGCCGCCGCTATCGCCGGTGCCGCTTCTTCGCTGGTTCTCGCCGATCTCAACGTCGCCTCTCTGCAGCGCGCCCTGGTCACCGCCATCGACACCGAAACGCTTCGCAATTCATCCAGAAAGGTAAGCTCCATGTCATTTTCATTTGAACATCCATCTTCCGATCATCTCCCCGCCTCCAAGCTCGAGGCCATCTCCCACGCCGTCAACAATCTCCTCTGCGTCATCAACGCCAACGCCGACATCCTCACCGACCAACTCGACCCTGCTCACAATGCCATCCGCAGCCTCACCCAAATCAAAAAGGCCACCAAAAACGCCTCCGACCTAATCCGCCTCCTAAAAACCCCTTAGCACCACCTCCTGAATTGTCATCCCGACCGCAGCGGCCCGATTTTTTCCCACGCGCCGTTTTGTGGCGCGTCGGGCCGCGCAGTGGAGGGACCATGGCAACCAGTCGTGCCCCTCGCAACTCACTGGCACACCTCCTCTTCTCAGCGCCCTCCGCGAACTCTGCGTTATCTTTTCTCCGTTCCTGCTCTTTTTTTGACTTCCCTTCTCTTTCTCATCTACTCTCTCCTCATGCCAACCACCAATCGCCAATGGCTCCTAGCCAATCGCCCCACCGGCCTCATCACTCCCGACGTCCTCCAACTCTCCGAATCTCCCATCCCCTCCATCTCCGACGGCCAAGCCCTAGCCCGCGTAAAATATCTCTCCATCGATCCCACCATGCGCGTCTGGATGACCGACTTCCCCCAATACATGCCGCCCGTGAAAATCGGTGAAGTCATGCGCGCCTTCGGCCTCGCCGAAGTGATCGAATCCCGCCATCCCAATTTCAAAAAGGGAGACAAAGTCTCCGGCCTGACTGGCCTCCAGGAATACGCCGTCCTCAGCGGCGACGGAAAGGGCGCCTTTCAGAAACTCCCCAGCATCCCGTTCCTCTCCGACACCAATTTTCTAAACCTCCTCGGCATCAACGGCCTCACCGCCTATTTCGGCCTCCTCGAAGTCGGCAAGCCGCAGTCCGGCGAAACTCTAGTAGTCTCCGCCGCCGCTGGCGCCACCGGCAGCATCGTCGGCCAACTCGGTAAAATCCACGGCTGCCGCGTAGTCGGCATCGCCGGCACCGATGAAAAATGTAAATGGATCAAAGACGATCTAGGTTTCGACGCCGCCATCAACTACAAGCATCCCGACTGGAAAGCCCAACTAGCCGCAGCCACTCCCAAAGGTGTCGACATCAATTTCGAAAACGTCGGCGGCGAAATCATGCAAGCCGTCCTCGACCGCATGAATCTCCACGGCCGCGTCGTCCTCTGCGGCCTCATCTCCGGCTACACCAAGCACGATCCCGGCCTCGCCAGCTTCGGCCAGCTCATCATCAAGCGCCTCCGCGTCGAGGGCTTCCTCATCATGGATTACATTCCAAAGTTTATGGACGCTGGCCAGAAACTCGGCATGTGGAAAATGACCGGTAAGCTCAAAGGCCGTGAAACCATCGTCAAAGGCCTCGAAAAAGCCCCCGAAGCCATCAACATGCTCTTCCGCGGCGACAACATCGGCAAACTCATCGTCGAACTCTAACCGCCGGCCTAGTCAGCCAGTGCTCGGATTCAACCCGCTACGCAGCCGGCCTGCGTCCCTGCCTTTTCCAATAGCACAGGCTTCAGCCTTTGCTACTGGGTATCTCTTCTCTGCAAACTCCGCGTCTCTGCTCGCCCTCTGCGTTAACTCTTCCTCTTCAAATGCAAAAAGCCCGCCACCATGATATAAATTCTATTGTTGAAACTTTCACAAGAACGCGGGCTGCTCACAAACGATTCGGGCTGGTCAAATGTCTAGTTGTCCACCGAACGGGAACCGCACCCTCTTTCACCGCAGCCGCAAACCCCAATCAGCCAGGCGCCTCGACGTAGTGCGTGCCTTGCTGTTCGCCGCCAGCGCTCCTCTAGCTCTATCGTCTTCCCCTTCCCGCGCACAACAATCCGCTCCCGCAGCCCCAGTCGTCATCCAACCCGGCGCCCCAGGCCAGCCCAGCAAAACGCTTCCGCCCTCCACAAAAGCCACTCTTCCGGCGCGCTCGCAAGCCGACGTCGAATTCATGCAAGGCATGATCATGCATCATCAGCAAGCGGTGGAGATGACCGCTCTGATTCCGTCACATACGGAAAATAAGGATCTGCGCTCGCTGGGCGCCCGAATCAGCAGCTCGCAGTCCGACGAAATAAAATTTATGAAGCGTTGGCTCGGAGCCCGCGGAGAGCCGGTTTCCATGGCGATGCCGGGAATGCCGGACATGGATATGTCTGGCCATCCGATGGTCCTTATGCCCGGCATGCTTACGCACGAGCAGATGGAGGCGCTCCGCAAGGCGAAGGGCGTCGACTTCGACCGTTTATTTTTAACGGGGATGATTCAGCACCACAATGGCGCCTTAATAATGGTAGATGATCTATTCGACACGGCGGGCGCAGGGCAGGATGCCGACCTCTTCAACTTCGCCACCGATGCGGACAACACGCAACGCGCCGAGATCAGGATTATGCAGATGATGTTGGGGAATAAATCTTCCGAGGAGAAACGATGAACCGAGTGCCCAGTCTTGCTTTTCGAGTGGCCGTTGCCGCGTTGTTTTTATTTTTCGGTATAAACCGGATGAAAGCGCAAGAGCCCGCGTCCACCCCACCTAAGCAGGAAGCGCCGAACCAGGAACCCACCAACCATGAGCCGGCCAAAAAAGAAACCGTGGAGGAGCCGGAGGAGGAAAAGAATCCGTTTGCTCCGGAGCCGGCTCCGGCGCTGCCGCCGGGAATGACGGGGTCCGATGCGAACGACCCGCGCGCCAAGCTCACGCCGGGACTCTATGACGCGGGCGAAACGTCGATGGGCATCAAGCATCTTCTTCTGCTCAAGAAGCCCGACGCGTTTCAACTCGGGGCCACCGATCCCGATGATCCGAAGGTCCAGAAGACAATTGGTCAGCTTGGTATCGGCAACATCTCAAAAATTCCCAAGCCGATGCACCTGGTGATCGCGCAGCTGGCTTTCGCCAACTCGGACTTTGCCTTTCAGGGCAACCACCTCTTCCAGGGTAATTTTTATGGCGTGAATATCTATGACATTTCCAACCCCGCGAGCACCACGCTGCTGACGACGCTGGTGTGCCCCGGCGGACAGGGCGATGTCTCGGTGTATAAAAACCTGTTGTTCATGTCGGTGGAGATGCCGAATGGACGCCTGGATTGCGGCACGCAGGGATTTCCTCCCGAACCTCCGCCGCCCGCGGACGAGGATAAGGATAAGCAAAAAGAAAAGAAGCGCCGCATCCCCGCGGCCCAAAAGGATCGCTTCCGCGGCGTAAGAATCTTCGACATCTCCGACATCAAGAACCCCAAGCAAGTCGCAGCCGTGCAAACCTGTCGCGGCTCGCACACGCACACGCTGGTCACTGATCCGAACGACAAGGAAAATGTTTATATCTACGTCTCGGGTACATCCTTTGTGCGTCAACCGGAAGAACTTGCCGGGTGCTCCGGTGAAAAGCCGGACAAGGACCCGAACACAGCGCTGTTTCGTATCGATGTGATCAAGGTTCCAGTCGCTGCCCCGCAGGACGCGAAGGTGGTGTCCAGCCCTCGGCTCTTTATCGATGCCCGGACAGGCGCCATCAACGGCCTGAGCAGCGGCGGCACCCACGGCAAGAAGGGCATGGAGAAACCTGCGGACACGGATCAGTGCCACGACATCACGGTCTACTCGGCGATTGGCTTGGCGGCGGGCGCGTGCTCCGGCAACGGAATTTTGCTCGACATCAAGGACCCGGTCCATCCGAAGCGTCTCGATGCCGTGAACGATCAGAACTATTCTTACTGGCACTCCGCTTCGTTCTCCAACGATGGCACCAAAGTCGTCTTCACCGATGAGTGGGGCGGCGGCCTCGGCGCGCGATGCCGTCCGAACGACCCCAACAAGTGGGGCGCGGATGCGCTTTTCCGTTTGAAAGACGACAAGCTCACTTTCGCGAACTATTACAAGCTGCCCGCCGCGCAGAGCGACTCTGAGAACTGTGTGGCGCACAACGGCTCGCTGATTCCCGTCCCCGGCCGCGATATCGAAGTGCAAGCCTGGTACCAGGGTGGCGTCTCCGTTATGGACTTCACCGACCCGGCGCAACCCTTCGAGATTGCCTACTTCGACCGCGGCCCGATTGATCCGAACATACTGGTGCTGGGCGGCGAATGGTCGGCCTATTGGTACAACGGCTACATTTACGGTTCAGAGATTGCTCGCGGCCTCGACGTCTTCGAACTGGCCCCAAGCAAGTTCCTCACCCAGAACGAAATCGACGCGGCAAAGTCCGTCCACGTCGCCGATCTGAATGTGCAGAACCAGCAAAAAATCGAGTGGCCCGCCCAGCTCGTCGTCGCAAAAGCGTACCTCGACCAGCTCTCCCGCTCGCAAGCCTTGCCGGCAAAACAAATCGCATCTCTGCAAAAAGCGATCCAAAGCGCAGAGAGTTCCTACATGAGCCCGAACAAGCTGGCGAAGCTGCAGCACATGGCGCCGTCCGTTGAAAACAGCGCCGCCACGGCGAAAAATCCGGCGGACTCGACTCGGTTGCATGCTTTGGCTGAAATCCTAAAGCATCCGTCAGCTTAACAACCCCATAGGAACGCCATATAAGTGCAGTCAAGGATTCTAAAATCTCAGGTAATGCGAGCAAATTAGGCAGAACCGATGGCACTACTGCCTTGTTGGGTTTTTGCCTGTGGATATAAGATGGCGCAGGAGAGTCAGGAGCAATCATGGCCCATCAAGCACCACTGAAATATATCTTCTACATTGCCGCCACCCCGGAGAAGGTGTGGGAAGGATTTGTGTCGCGGGAGTCGAACCGCATCATCTTCTCGGGCGCTGAGCTTCAAGCGGACTTTAAGCCTGGTGGCTCGCTCGCATGGGTGGGCGCGGGAGCCGATGGCAAGCCCATGACCTACGTCCGAGGGAAGGTCTTGCGGTTTGAGCCGCCAAAAGTCTTTCAGTACACCTTCGCAATGGGCCAAAACGATAAGGCGTCACGCGCAACTATCGAACTGGTGCCCGAGACCGAAGCCACCAAAGTAACGGTGACGCATGACGAGTGGGCCGAGGATGACCCCACTTACGCTGCCTGCGCCGATGGATGGCCACGTATTCTTTCCCGCCTGAAGACGCTGCTTGAAACCGGGAAGACATTCAAGCCGCATTGATACAAGGTGGGAATGGTCTGAAATTTCTCGCCCGGCAGTATGCCCCACGTCCACTTTTAACCTTTCTCGCAGCATCACGTCCCCAGAAATCAAGCTCGCCAGGACTGCTAAAGACGCCAGGGAATCAATTGGCAATTTGGAACAGCCTGTACCAATTTAAACTCTACTGCTACTTCCCACCGGGCATTATAAGGTCATGGATAATGCGACTACTATCGAGCCCGTAGATGTCCACCCCTCTGGGTCGGGTCAAGGAAATCTCAACAGCCCAGAAGCGCCCAGCATTCTTCGCGCTTTTCGCTATCTGCTCACTCTCGCGTTTGTCGGGTGCCTGGTTCTGCCGGGCCTCGCTTACATAACGAGCCCGACTGACAGTGGAGTGGTATCCCCCGCCGGTGAAACACTTCTGAAAGTCGCAGCCTATATTGGCATCTCGCTGGCCGCCCTTATTGGATTCCATCTGTCGGCGCTCAGGCTCGAACGCTATCTATTGAGGGAATCGCAAAATCAAGCGGCCTTTCTGGAAGACATCTCCTACGGCTTTCTTCCGATCGCGATTGCAGGGTCCGCCGCACTCAGTCTGTTTCTGGAATTGGCGGTCATCCGCTGGCAAGGAACGATCTTTGAATTTTTTGCCTTTTACAAAAACTATGGACTACTTTCCTGCTTTGCGGGTCTGGGCCTCGGTTATGCGCTTTCCCGCAGCAAAGAGGGTATTCCGCTCATCCTGGTTCTCCCACTCCTGGCCTGGCAATTCATCCTGTTGATTGGATTGCGGTTCGGCCTGCCGAATCGTCCCTACAGCCTTGAGGCCATTCCGTTTCGCGAACAGCTCAATATGGGCTGGATGGCGACAATGGATCAGGTGGGAGTGATCTATTTGCTGATTACTGTCGTTTTCTTTTTGACGGCACTTGCCTTTGTTCCCATCGGCCAGCTGTGCGGGAAACTGATGGAGCGCAAACCGCAACTTTTCGCTTACGGGTTGAATCTGTTGGGCAGCATCCTCGGCGTCTCCTTGATGTTCCTCGTATCCTTCCTGTGGACACCCCCAATAGTCTGGTTCGGGTTGTGTGCCTTAGGGCTGCTTTTGTTTTTCGTACGAATGCCGAAAACCCTTCTTTTTGGCATGGGCACTGCCATGGTGGCGATTGTGACGCTCGCCTGGCCGGTGAACCCTCTGTGGAACAAGGTTTATTCGCCTTACCAGTTGCTCGACGTAGGCTACAGCCGGGACGGACTGATGCTTATTCGGGCAGCTGGACACTACTACCAACGCGTGCGGAATCTTTCCCGCACCGCGGTCGAAGCATCATCCGATCCCAAGGTTCGGGTGGTTCGCGACTACTACGAACTCCCGTACAAAATTCATCCAGAACCCGACGAAGTCGCAATCGTTGGCGCGGGCAGCGGGAATGATGTGGCGGCAGGGTTGCGCTCGGGTGCCAGGCATATTGAAGCGATTGAGATCGACCCTGCGATCCTGCTCGCCGGCAAGACCAATCATCCCGAACGGCCCTACGACGACAACCGCGTACACCCGGTCGTAAACGATGCCCGCTCCTTCTTCCGTACTACAAACAGTCGCTTTGACCTGATCGTGTATGGTCTGCTCGATTCGCACACCTTGCTGAGCCATGCTTCGAGCGTTCGGCTGGACTCCTTTGTGTATACGGTCGAAGGGTTGCGCGAAGCGAGGTCACGGCTGAAAGAGAACGGCGTGCTCTCGCTCTCTTTCAGTGTTCTTAATGACGACCTTGGAACCAAGTTCTACCGGATGATGAAACAAGCCTTTGACGGGAAAGAGCCACTTTGCATTTTTACGGATGCCGAAGGCGCGGTAACTTTTATTCAGTCCAAAAATGGGGATCTGTCGATTCCGCCAAACGTGTTGTCAGATGCCCATTTCGTTGAGCGCTCTGCTTTCTATCGAAATTCGGGGAGCAAGGTGGACGTTTCTACGGACGATTGGCCGTTCCTGTACATGCCGCGGCGAGTGTATCCAGTTTCCTATCTTGTCGTGCTCGGGCTGATCGTTCTGTTGTCTTTTGTGTTGTTCGCAAGCTTCTTGAGAGAAAAACCCGAAGTCTCCCATTTCCCATTTTTCTTCCTGGGCGCCGGTTTCATGCTAGTCGAAACCAAGGCGATCACAGAGATGGGGCTCGCATTTGGAAACACCTGGCAGGTTATCGGAATAGCGATCTCAAGCATCTTAGTCATGGCCTTTCTGGGCAACGCGATCGTTCGCAGGCTCGGCGTGACCAGTCCTTATCTTCCCTATTTTTTCCTGTTTGCAAGTCTTGCAGTAGGCTGGTGGATTGCCAAGGCCGGAGGTTTGCCTTCCACAACGTGGGGGAAACTGGGAACGGCAGTCGTTCTCACTTGCCCGCTCTTTTTCTCTGGCATCGTTTTCTCGACGCTCCTTTCTGCGCAGTCCCGAATCTCCAGCGTTATGTGCCTGAACCTCTTGGGCGCAATGTGCGGAGGCATCCTCGAATACAACTCCATGTACTTTGGCTTCCACTTTCTCTATGTGCTGGCAACAGGCTTATACGCTCTGGCCCTGCTCTCTGGTTTGACGTTTCGGCGCAAAAGCGCTTTGTCTCCCCTGGGGCAGCACTGATCATTCAACCGTCACGCGCCTACCCGAAGAGTTCGTACTGGGAGGATGTATTTGAAACTCGCCCCCAAAGAACTCTCTATTTGTGTCCCTGTTTTACTTAGGGCAACACTGTTCCACGGGGCAGTTGTCACCGACCAATGGTGCCCGAAGAATGAAGCAGAGAGGTATCGCCATGAAAAAAGCTAGTGCTCTCATCGTCACGATTTTGCTAGCGTGTCCTGCCTTCGCGGCGGACGAAAGCAGAGAACAGAAGCGCCTCGCAACGTGTGGTCAGGTCTTCAAGGAGATCATGGATATACCCGATGGGATTCCCAAGGATCTGCTCAACAAGGCGGAATGCGTGATTGTGATTCCCTCAGTCCTAAAGTTCGCGCTTGGAGTAGGAGGTGACTTCGGCCGCGGGGCGATCACATGCCGCACGGGCCAGCACTTTACTGGACACTGGAGCGCTCCTGCGCTGTTCGCGCTGGAAGGTGCAAACATCGGCTTTCAATTGGGCGGCCAAGCCACAGACTTTGTCCTCTTGGTCATGAATCCCAAAGGGGCGGAGTCAATTTTGAGCAGCAAAGTGAAGCTCGGTGCCGACGCCTCTGCCGCTGTCGGTCCCAAGGGGCGCACCGCAGCAGCGGACACTGACATCGTGATGAGGGCGGAAGTCCTAACCTATTCCCGCTCACGTGGGTTGTTCGCAGGCATTTCGCTCGAAGGGTCGACACTCCGCTCTGACGGCAGCGCAAACAAAAAACTCTATGGTCGTGACCTCAGCGCTAAAGAGATTGTCCGCCAAGGCAAGGTCGGCGTCCCAGCTTCGGGACGCGCACTGGTTTCTTTGTTGGATAAACAGTCGCCGAAGAACCAGTCCGACCCGGTATCGCTGAAGGAATAGAACTAGGCACAGCTGGAAGTTCTCGAGAACCAGTTCGTTTTTCGAACCACGCACAAACGCCAGGCAACACACCCTTCAGCTTCCATGCGGCGCATTGGCACGCGCCATGATGTCGGAGATGGGACTGGGGCGATAACTAATAAAGAAATTGACAAATACAGTACAAAATGAGATTTGAATGCTGTTTTGGCGGAGTTGGGACCTGCGGCGCTTTAAGCGGGGTTCGAAGGCTCGGCAACGCCAGACACGGGCTATTCCCTAGGCGGGGTCCTTTGGGCTCCGCCTTTTGCATCTTGCGCGAGACGGCTATGAGCCACAACGACAGCCCAGAATCTAAGGAAAGCAAGTCTACCAGGGAAAACAAGATGTGGGAGACGGCGAAGCTGCTCGTGGATATCGCGGTTAAAACTCAAATGACAATTTATGATGTTGACCGAGAAACGGCACGCGATTGGGTTGTTCGGGCGGCTAAGGCTTCAGTGGGAAAAGGCTGACTATCCGCCCCACTCTCTGCATTGCGAGAAGGTAGGCAAGCCTCCTCAACGTACGTTAATTGCCCCAGCGGCACTTATCAGGACCTCAGTGGTTCTGGGTGTTACGATGAGCGCCAATGAGTAATTAACAGAGGTGAACTCTCCATGAGACGAACAATTGTCATAGCCGTCCTAGGCCTTACGACGGCCTCTATCGCCCTAGGACAAAGACCGAGCGCGAGCGGGGATCGAAGAGGAAGCATTGAGCAGGTCATAAGGCAACTGGATCATGAACGCATTCAGGCGCAGATCGATGCTGATGCGGCGGCCCTTGAGCGCATCTATGCTGCTGATTTTATCGGCGTAGGGCCAAGCGGCGCCGTGAGAACCAAGCCGCAGGTGATTTCAGATTTTGCGTCCGGTGAATTGAAATTTCAGTCCATCACCACCGACGAGGTTCAGGTGCGCATCTACGGAAACACGGCTGTCGAGACTGGCCGCTCCACAATGAATGGGCAAGACAGAGGCAAAGCTGTCCCCCGTGACAACCGCTTTACGAGAGTATGGGTAAAGCAGCAAGGGCACTGGCGGTTGGTTCTCAACCACTACTCGCCACTGATTATGCAGCAATAAGCTTGACTAACTGCCCCTGACACATCGCCATGTTCTGCACGCTCAATCATCGATGGGAATTAGGACATAAGCGTGGCAGGGAAGTGTTGCATCGACCGGTTGAGCTGGCAGCGGAAACCGGACAAGTGAAGTCATGGTACGGCAAGTGTCCGATAACCCGACTTGCCAGGAGCTAGAATCAATCTTCGATGCGGGCAGCTAGCTACTGAGGCGGTTTGATATCCGGACCGGCTTGTTCGATGCTTCCCTTCACCAGTTCGGTCTTCACTTCCGACTTTTGTCCCTGCAGCAGGTTGACTTCCGTTTCAAATGTCCTGTAACCCGGCAGTTCCACCTTGATTCGATGTTTTCCAGGACTGATCGACAAGGAATGAACCGCGCCTCCTAATTCACTGGCATGTCCGATGTATTTGTCATCAAGAAATACGGCTGCGCGTCCAGGCTGGACAGTGACTTTTAACGTAGCTGTCACGTCAGGAACGCGTGCTCCGGGCGACAGGTGCATCACAACTTTCACGATCTGCACTTCCCCGGGCTCGACCACGATTTTTTGCGCAAAATTGTCGTATCCGGACTGCCGCACTTCCAGTTTGTGCTCGCCTGGCATCAATAGCACCTTTTTGTTTCCCTTTAATTCTTTTAGAAATCCTACATATTCGCCATCGATCCAAACACCCGAATCTCTTTCCACTTTCGAGGCGCCCTCAAACCGCACTTCTCCCATGACCTTGTTACTCTGCGAATATGCCTGCCCGGCCACACCGAAAAAACAAAGGCTCGTAAGCAAGAGTTTGGCGAACTGAAACCTCAACATTGGGGACATTCTTCACCTCGTTAGAGTTCAAACAATTACGCCTCTATCGCCGGAGTATAACACCACCCCAGTTCAAGCTCCGACACTTTGGCCCAAACATTCCGGAGGTGGGGATCGAGGAATTTACGTAGTAGGTTGCCAAGCACTTGGACGTATAAGGCGCTAATTGGAAACCACGATTCCTAGTGTCCTGATTCAAGTTTCTTGGAGTTCGGCCCGTGGTGCCTTTGCGCTACTGGATCTGAAAGAAAGCGCATGGAACTTAGTTCCGCCTCCCTCTCCTGTTCCATTTGCTCAGCATATGCCGCAACCTGGTCGTCAATGATCTTGATTTTCAGAGCCAAGCCAGTTTCCAGTGGATTCCTCAAAAACCGTTCAAACAGTAGATTCCTTTGTGCCTTCAATTCTTCGCGTTTCCTCATGGTATTGAATGGAGTCGCTTGCATACGGATTAACTCCTTTCCAAAAGCGTGAGAGAAGGGGCCTCCATGGAACCGGGCGGGAAAAATGTTTTGTAAACTGCTCCTGTTGCCGTTGGGTCACCGCGGAATAAGGGCCTTCAGAGCTAGGCAATACGAGGGATAGAGAGAGGATACTACCTCTCTAGATTCTGTTCGTCAACATGGAGGTGGAGCAAGGCGCTGGGTTTCAATCATACTCCTGATGAAATCTAAATACTGATTAACCCTAATCGGACAAGTGGGTAATAGAACGCACTTGTACCGCGACACGGGAATCAGCAATTTAGCCGTCAAGCCCCGTTGTGCTGATCACGCGAAGCGTCAGTTGGGGTTTGCCGACTGGGCGAGGAGTTGCTGTAAATAGCTTTGCCACGCGGACGCGTGGGTGTGGGTGCCGTGGCCGAAAGTTTGTTCGGAGGCAGGCAGGAGAACGAACTTGCCGTGTTTCACGCGCTTGATTTCACGTTCGGCGATGCCCAGTTCGGGCGGGTTGATGAAATCGTCGCCAGAGTTGATGTACATGACGCTAGCCTGAATGGTGTCGAGTTTGCCGCTGGGATCGTAATTGCGCGAGGAATCGACGGCATAGAGAAAATCGTTGACGTCGAGAGTGGAGGTGATGCGCGCCAGTGTGGCGGCGAGATATTTGTCGGCGGCATCGCGCGTGGGGAAATCCTCCTGCATGTGCAGGGGAGCGCTGCCGGCGACGACCAGAAAATCGGCGGAGACCTCCAATGCGGCACGCGGCTCCACGGTGTACTCGCCATTTTTCCAGTCGGGATCCTGGCGGATGCCATCAACGACCATCTTGCGCCAGATCCGATTGCGTCCGGCAATCTGCACGGGTAAGCAGGCCAGCGGCATCAGCGCATCCATGAAATCAACATAGGTCTCGCCCCAAACCCAGGAATGCATGCACCCCATGGAAGTGCCCAGGATCAGGCGAAGGTGGTTGACGCCCAATCCTTTTTCGACCAGTTCGTGCTGCAGCGCCACCATATCCGCGTATTCGTAGCGCGGGAAATGCGCATGGAGGCCGTCGCTGGGCTTGCTGGATTTGCCGTGGCCGATGCTGTCGGGAAGAATCACAAAATATTTGGTCGCGTCGAGCAGCTGGCCGGGACCGAAGAGCGCCCCCGCGAAAATGGGCTGAAGAAAACCGTCGCCTCTCCCGCCCGTGCCGTGGAGAATCAGCACCGCGTTGGTGGTGCGGCCGGTTGCGTCCTTAAGGGGCTTGCCGAGCGTGTAATAGTGGAGGCGGAGTTCAGGCAGCGTCTCACCGGATTGGAAATGGAAATCGTGGACAGTGTAGTTCCCTTCCTGCGGCGCAGGCCAGTTTTGCGGGGGATTCGTTGCGGTCTGGGCAAGAGCGGAAAAAGCGCCGATAAGTGAAATGAAAAACGCCGTGCAGAGTAATGCAAAGGTTCGTGATCCGTGGTTCATGGGGTCTCCCGGGTAGTCACTGCGGCAGCCGGCGGTCAAAGTCGCAACGGCAGTGGGAAGGACTATATCCCGATGGCAGAAGCGCCAGTCCGCAGGGAGATAAAGTAGCACAGGCTTCAGCCTGTGCTCTTGCCTCTCTCCCGCCTTTGTAGGGGCGGGGCTTGCTTGCCCTGAGTCTTCCCGAAGGGCCTGGCCCGAATCCGACCGAATGGGCCCTGGCCTCTCGCGCCAGATCGCGACTTCTACCTCAACATCCGCATGAACGTGGAAACCCAAAAGTGAATTTCCCCAAACAGTCAAGGCCCCTGCCCCCTGTTTCAAAAGGAACATATTTTTGCACTCCGCCGTGAGAGCGTCAGATGTGAGGATCACGGCCTCGAATGGCGTGGTCCGCAAAGGCACCAGGTCGAAGGCCCTGGAACTCTTCTCCTGGGAGAAGCGACGGATAGCCCCGCGCATTGACCAGGATCGGAGTCGGTCCATGACCGAAGGGAGATCGCCATGTTTCTACTTTTGTTGATTGTTGTCTGCGTGCTTCTGTTCGGCGGTGGCGGCGGCTATTACGGGTATCGGAGATGGGGGACGGGTGGCGGCGTGGGCATTGTCGGCCTGGTCGCCATCATCCTTTTGTTCTTGTATCTGTTCGGCGGAATGCGCCTGTGATCTGACCGGGAATTTTTCTACAACAGAAACCGGGCGAGAATTCACTCTGGGGGCGGAGCCAACGCCGGTCCCGCGGCAAAAGGCTGCGCCTCCCTCGGCACCGCCTGGCCGGTTTTCCTCACATCACAAAGCCCAAATCGAAAAAGGATTAGCCCCGAAGGCGCCGGCCAAAAAGGAGAATCCAACACATGCTGACGTTCATTCTTCCCGCATTTCTCATCGTAGCCCTCGTGGCTGCTCTTCCGATTTGGCGGCACAGCAAGAAGTGGAGTTTTTATCCCCTGGGCGGCGTAAGTCTGCTCATACTGATTATCCTGTTTCTGTTTTGGACCGGCCGCTTCTAGGCGAGAAGGCGCACCGCCTCCGCGTAATAAAATTCCGCAAACTGTACAAAAGTGAGCAGTACGCGCCATCGACAGCCTCTACGCTGCTCAAGCCAGCCGCCCCAATCGAAAATCCGGCTTAACCGCCATACCCTGGCTGATCCTCGACAACCTTCTCAAGGCAAAGGATGGAGAAAAATTATGTTCCACTTGATCTGGTATGTTCTTATCGGGCTAATCTCGGGTGTCATCGCGAAATCGGTGATGCACGTGCACATTACGATCTTCTGGACGATTGTGCTCGGTATCATCGGAGGAATCATCGGTGGCGGCGTTAGCCACATGTTCTCGCGCCCGACAAACGAACGATATCATCTCGCCGGCCTCATTTTATCCACACTGGGCGCGATTCTGGTTCTCTTCATCTGCTATAAATTGAACATTCATTTTCCCGTGGTCTAACCGGACAGAAGCGGCTAGGTTATCCAGCCGTGCGCAATACTCTTTCCCTTTGCCACCATCCGAACTATCATTTCGGTGTCGGAAACGTCGCAGCATCTTGTCAGACGCCCAACATCGGAATCCAGAGTGGAGGCTTCAATGGAAAAGAAGATTGTCCGCTTCATGCTGATTTCAGCAGCGGCAATGCTGGCTCTTCCATTAGCCTTTGCCGACTCGGCCTATCCAAAGACCGCCAGTTGTCCCATCGACGCCGGCACTGCCCACGCCACAGGAAAAACGAGGAAGGCGATGCAAGCCGCGTGTACCGACATCGAGTACAAACATAAAGGCACCGATTACTCTGACCCTCGCCATCCACAAAAGTTTAATCACCTTTTCTGGATCACCCATTGCACCGAGTAACCCAAGCTCCTGGGCCCACCGAGTCTTTGTAGGGCCTGTTCGCCGCAGGGGGCGGGCCGTTCTTCCACTCCTCCGCCCCCACACGCCACATTCCGATTCCCCCCACTACCCACGAACCCGGCGCTTTCCGCCATCTTTTCGCGCTACAATCCCGATTCATTGGTTGCCCGAGAGGGAGTCTTCAAATGAATACCCACGCGAGAATCCACTGGCTGCGTATTTTGCTCGGCGGATTTCTGGCAGAAGTCTCTGTGATTGCCGTCGTCATCCCCGTCTCATTGTTATTCGGCAAGCAAGCCGTGCCCTACGCCGCCCTACTCGCATCTCTCCTGTCCTGTTTTTTGTTCGCTCTCTGGGTCGGACGGCGCATCGATTCACGCTTCGTCTTGCACGGCATTCTGGTCGGACTCGTCGCCACGCTTCTCTACGTCGGCCTGACTCTCGGACGCCCCGAACCTTTGGCCTATCTCGTCGCGCATGGTTTGAAAATCCTCGGCGGTGCGGCAGGCGGCTTCGTCGCATCGCGTCGGCGAACGGCGATTGGCGCTGCAACCTCAGCCGTCCAGTAACACAACCTGATCAGTCACCTGGAATTCGATGGTCTTGCCCCTGTCCGCAGCAGGCAGGCGTTGGCGGGAGCCGTGCCGTCCCCCCTAATGGCGAACAACCGTCGAAGCGCGGCACGTAGCAGTCTGTATCAGGTAAAGACTGCAGGTGCAATGGAAATAATTCCCTGCTCGCCTCCCGCCCCGTTTCCCATCCTGCTCGCAAGCCCTGTCTTTTTAACCACTTCTGGACGCCCTCATTGGCACCCCAAAAGCTAAGTCTATCCCTGTCAAGGCACCACATCTTTTCTCGTCCCCGGAAAGCGGAGGCAGGGGGCCTCCGAACACGGGATTGGAGCCGCAAGCAAGACCAATCCATCCAAGACTTCGTTTTTTGCGCGGGGAGTGGTGTCTTCATCATCCTTCGCGCGGATAAATAGCGAGGGAAGCATGAGCCCGGCCGTCTTGCTAGTGGATGTAGCTTCTGTAAATCGTGAAGAACTAAAATCTTTCTTGCGAAATCAGAATTGCGATGTCGTTACGTCGCAGGATTCCGAATCCGCGGTCACCCATTGCCGCCAGCTGCAGCCGGATTTGGTTCTTCTCTTCGACACCTTGCCGGACACCAGCAGCTTCGAACTTTGCCGCCGGCTGAAAAAAGACCCGCTCAATCAGCTGACCCCGGTCGTCTTGCTGAAACCTTCGCCCGATCAATGGGACATCCACCGCGGGAAGGAAGCCGGCGCCTCCGATATTTGGGCCAACCCTTCCTCGCTCTGGGACACCCTGCAGCGGATCCAGACTCTGTTGCGCCTCAAATCGTACATGGACGAACAAGCCAAGTCCGCGCTCTTTTCCCTGGCGCGCAGCGTCGACTCGAAACAGAACCTCCGCAACGGTCATTCCGAACTTCTCCTGACCTACGCCGAGCAATTGGGAAAAAGTCTCGGCCTCGAAGACGAAGACATCCTCGAACTCCGCATTGCCTGCTGGCTTCACGACGTCGGAAAATTTGCCGTGCCGCAAAGTATCCTTCTTAAGCCCGGCCCTCTGGACGCGGCGGAAACACAAATCGTGCGCGAGCATCCCATCATTGGAGAAAAAATCTGCGCGCCGCTCAAGTCGCTTCGTCCCATCCTCCCGGTCATACGCCATCATCACGAAAAAATGGATGGCAGCGGGTATCCCGACGGCCTTCGCGGAGAATCTATTCCCCTGAAAGCGAGAATCCTGCAAGTCGCGGACATCTACGACGCGTTGACCACCGACCGCCCCTACCGCGAAGCCCTCCCTCACAACGAAGCGTTATCCATTCTTTTCGCCGAGGTCGAGAGCGGCTGGCTTGATCCAACCGTCGTTTCGCATTTCGCGCGCATCTCCAGAGGCTACCAATACTTCCCCGTAAGGGGACGAACCATGCTGGCCTCCTACTATGCTTAGCGCCTATCCAACCAAGAACCTCCCGCTCACTTAGAACTTGGCTCACTGCCCGCTCTTGTGCTCACAATGGATCATGGGCCGCTCGGGAACAGAAGAACGTCGACGCAAGGGTCGTCTGAAGCTTCCGCGCGTCGTTCGCGTGCGCCCTTCCGAACCCGGTCCCAACGAGTTCGACGAGGTTCTTCCCACCCAAAATGCAGCGTTCGACAGCGTCTACTTCGTCTCCAAAAACCGCAAATACAAAGAAGGCCTGCGCGTCTTCGTCACCTACCCCTACTCGGACGAGCCCGGCTCGATCAATCGCGAATTCCTCGGCAAGGTCGCGCGCATCGAGGAACTCGACCACGGCCGCCGCGGAATCGCCATACAGATGCTCATGCCCCTCTACGTTGGCGCCAAAGAAACGCTCCGCTAATTCTCCAGCGATATTGACCCGCATGTTCTTGCCTTCACGCACTTCAGCTCACTTCCCCATCTCAAGCGAATATTTGGCGAACCCGGTTCCGCAACCCTGAAAATTGGCGTCGCACCGAGTAGTTTTTGCCATCTCGCAACCGATTCGGGGGTCCAACTGCTGGCACAAACCGGCCTCTTTTCTATTGATATAAAAGACGTTAGCCGCAAACCGGCCTTCGGTTTCTCAAATGCAAGTTAACTTGTCACATCAAATCCCACTCTTGCCTGATAGCAGACCTCCCTGGGAAACACCCGGGGGTAATTGTGGGGCAGTCCTGTGCCCGGTCTTGGCTTGCGCATGACCGCAACCAAATACGAGAGGAAATACGCTTGAAAAGAAAACTCTGGCTGAGTTTCGTCGCGTTGACGTTGTTGTCCATAAGCAAACTGGCCGTGGCGCAGGCTCCGGCCGGGTCAGCGCCTGCAGCGAACTCCGAGCAGACAGCGGGCGTGACGCTGAACACCGCCTTCAGTGGCAGCGCCGATTCTGGCAGCGAGGTGTACGCCTGGACGACGACCACGGGCTACATCTTCAACAAACATTTTTCGACGGATATAGGTGTCCCGATTCTTTTTGTCCAAGGCACAACATCCACGGGCACAACCACGAGTAACGCCGGCTTGGGAAATATTTTCGCCCAGCTCCAATTCGTTGATAAGAATCCGATATTAAATTTTGGTTCGGTGGCAACCGTCGCTCTTCCGACGGGTGACACCTCAAAGGGCTTCAGCACCGGCCGCGTGACGGCTGATTGGACCAGCCAGATCGCGAAGGAATTCGGCCGCTTTACTCCGTTCCTCAGCGCGGGCCTCGCAAACTCCATCTTTGATTCCCGCTACTGGCGCAGGCCATACGCGACCCTCGGTGATCTCGCGCACTTCGAAGGGGGAACCTCTTTTGATTTGGGACACTCCTTGACACTCAGCGCTTCGGCCTACGATGTCGCGCCCTGGGGCAGCCAGAAGCTCTACAGTCGCATCGTAACAAAAGGCGCTGGCCCAGGCGGCCCGTCGAATCATGGACGCGTCTATCAAAATAGTGCGCTCACCACCGGCGGCTCCTCCATTGACAGCGACAACGGTTACAACGCCGATCTCGATCTCAGCCCGTGGAAATATGTTGATCTGGACTTCGGCTACACCCACAGCGTGCATTTCCAGTTGGATACATTTTCTTTCAGTGTTGGCTTCAATCTTTCCCCGTTGCTGCGCCGGGGCCGGAGTTCCAGGGACTAAGCAGCGTTCAAATCCATGCTTCTGTTTCAGGAGGGAATATCATGATTGATAAGAAACAAATCATTGTGGTTGCAGCCGCTCTGTTCTTGGCGGCGGCTCCCGCGTTTGCCCAGCATTCCCATGGCGGGGCGGCAGGTGGCGCGGGCGGTTCTCACGGAGCTGCGATGAGCAACGGTGCTGCTGATCACGGCAGCCCGGACTCATCCGCGAAGGGGACCTCCAGCTCCCCAACCACGCTACTGACCAAAAATACAAAGCTGGACAACAATCTGACCACAAAACTCCAGTCCAAGGGCCTTCTTCCCGCGGGCACGGATCTGAAAGACGCGTGTGCAGGGTTCAAAAACCTTGGCCAATGCGTGGCCGCGATCCACGTAAATAATAACCTGAAAGTTCCGTTTGCGTGCATGAAGGCGAACATGACCGGCGCCGCGCCGGCTGCCGCAACCACCTGCCCAGCCGGAACTGGTTCCGGCAAGATGAGCCTCGGCAAGTCCATCCAGGCGCTTGCGCCAACGGCGGATTCGAAAACCGCCAGCAAGACCGCCACAACCCAGGCTGACGCCGACATCAAAGAGGCCAAGACCACTTCCTAGCCACACGGGTGGCCGGGCGTAAGCCCCTTGTAATTCCAGGCGTCAGAGCGGCGCAACAACCTCGCCGCTCTAGGCGCCTTTTTTTTGTCTGACCCCGCGGCGGCTCTTACTGCTTGTCGTAGACCTGCACGTCGTGCGTTTTCGCGCCCGCCGCGTTGGTGCCGCTTGCGTCCACCGTCGCAACCTTTCCGTCCGCTGAAACGCTCACTTTGGACGTTCCAATCACTTTCCCGCCCTTCTTCAAAGTCGCCTCATAGTTGTTGGCGTCTGTCTTCTTGGCGGAAATGCTGTCTGCTCCGGCGGGCATCGAACCCGTGATGGGATAGTCCTTGCCGTCAAATTTCACGGTAAATCCATACGCCACGGGCTTTCCGTCCGCGCTGACTCCTTCAAACGTATATTTCAATCCATCGCCGTCCGCTTCGACTTTCCGCGTCAGGCTCTTTGGCGCCGGCCCGGGATCGAATTTCGATTTGGTCAAATTGAGCTTCCAGGTTCCGGCGATTGGATTGCTTTGAGCATGCAAAGAAGAAGCACCAACCACAGCCAAAAGAGCAACCGCGACAACTGTTAGAACGCGCTTCATGAGTAACCCTCCTTGGGTTCTATCACTAGACACTCTGCCCAGTTTTCTTTATAGGTTTCTGGAATTTGCCTGGATTGCGGGCCTGGACAATAACTTGCCGAACATTATGCCGCATCACCGCACATGTCAATATTTTTCGGCTAATGGTTCACCCTGCTCTTCTATTTCGGTCGGCGCGAGAGCGACTCGGCCGTGAAAATCGCAAGCCTTCGGAAAAGCGGCTCGGCGAGTGCCTCCTTTTCTGCCGCCGGCAATCGCAGGTGCTGCTCCACTCCCTCTTCCATCTCCTCAATTTCTTTAGAAAGCGCGTGCTCCTCCAGGCGCCCGAAAAGCAACTTGTGTGCCCGCTTCCTTTCCATCACTTCCATTCCGTCCAGTATCTGCCGGTGCGAAGTTCCCTCCCAGATCGCCAGAATCATCGCCTCCCTCAGCCATCGCTCCGCGCCATACTCCGCCAGCACGCCCAGTCCGCCGTGAACCTCCATCGCCCACTTTGCCGTATCCACCGCAAACTCCGCCGTCCAGTATTTCGCCAGGTGCGCCACCAGCCGGAACAACTGATAGCGCTCCGAGTACGGCGGCCTCTCCATCCACACCTCATTCAGCAGCCGAACCGACTCCCACGCCAGCGCGAACGCCGCTCGCAGCCCATTCATCCGCTCTTCAAATTGCCGCCGCAGCAGCGGATGCTCCAGAATTCGCTTCCCAAACGCGGTGCGCTCCTCCGCATACGAAAGCGCGTCGGCCATCGCCCGCTGTGCCAGCGCCACGCTCACCACGCTGTTCGCCACTCGCGAAAGATTCAGCACTTCAAGAATCATGTAGATTCCCGAGTCCGCCGAACCCAACAGGTATCCCTCGCTCTCTTTCAGCTCCACTTCTCCAGTTGGAACGGACCGCGTCGCAATCTTGTCCTTCAGCCGCCGCACAAAATAATTCAGCTCGCCATTCTGCCGGTTTCGCGGCACCAGGAACAACGCCACTCCGCGCACTCCCGTCGCCGCCCCTTCCGGCCGCGCCGCCACCACGGCCAGCTCCGCACCGGCATTGCTCGTGAAATATTTTTCGCCCGTCAGCCGCCAGCCATCTCCCGCCGGCCGCGCGACCGTCTCCACCGCCGCTCCCAAATCCGAGCCGCCTTTAATTTCCGTCATCCATGTCGCGCCCTGCCACACGGAATCGTCTTTCCGCAAAAGCTGTTGCAAAAATCGCGCCTGCAATGCCGCGCTGCCATACTTCGCCAGCGGCACCGCCGTTCCCAGCGACACGGTGTACGGGCAGCACACCCCGGGATCGTGAAACGAAATCACATGCATCAGCGAATATGTGGGAATCAACGATTTTTCTTCCAGTGCCCGCCAAACCACTCCCGCCCGGTAACCCCGCTTCAAAATCGTCTGATATTCCCGCGGGTAAAGAATTTCATCCACGCGCTTTCCGCCGCGATCGAACATCCGTAACCACGGCGTTCCCCCGCGGTCGATGTCCCCCGAAATGCCGACACCTTCCCTCTTCCACCAGTCCTCCTCGGCGGCCAGCACATCGCGATGGGGTATTTCCGGAAGCCTGCTCTGCAAGAAGCTCAGCGGGGAACGCAACAAATAAAGGTCGCTCATTTCAGCGCATGTTAGGCGGTCAGCACCGGCAGGTCAAGCTGTGCAAAACCTCTGGCTGTCCTCTTGGGTCACTCTTCTCCGTGACCTCTGTGCTCTCTCTCTCCGTGCCCTCTGTGGTAAAGCTTTCTCTTCTTCTTCCTCAACTACCCCATAACCACAGTCGTGCAAAAAAAATAAGGGCGACTCGGTTTAACCCGCGTCGCCCTCTTTTGATTGATACGCGAAGCTGCTGCTTCTCGTTTCCACTCACTCGAAGCCGGTTCGGTTTTACCCTGGCCGTCCCCGGTAAATTGCTCCGTGAAGCTCCTCTTTTTGGTTCCTCTCACGATCTCGGTCCGGTTTGACCCAAACCGCATCTTTGAGAGTTCCGCCAAGCCTTTCGCTCCCGCTTTCGTTCGCGCCGGCCCGGTTTGACCCGTGCCGCCGTGAACCTGGCTGCGAAGCTCTTTCCACCATCCTACGCTCCGGAAACTCGCTCGGTTTTACCCTCGCTCGTTCCTTCACATCGAATCGTGGCGCTTTTCCTCAAAGTCCAACCCGTCCGGGGTGGGTCGGTTTTACCCTCGCCGCCCCGCTGAACTGAACTTCGAAGTTCGCACTTCTAATTCAACTCGATATTGACTGGCTCGGTTTTACCCTCGCCGCCTTCTCTGAATTGACTCGTGAAGTTTTTCTTCCCGATCAATCTGTGCCGCATACTAAGAGCGCCGGCAAAACTTGGCAAGCGGTTTTTCATCGGAACGCTGAGGATATTTGTGCACGTCTGTGCAAAAGTTTCGCACAAGAACCAGCCCGGAATCCCTGCGCGGACCCTCTACGCGCCCTCGTTCCACACGTACAAAAAATCTGCGTCGCTGGCGGTCGCAACTTTCCGCCCGGCCTTCCGCGTCGCGCGATTCAGCGCCGAACGCACCTTCTCTTTCGATTGCGCCAATTCCGCCAATGGCACCTTCAATGCGCTCCCAGCTTTCAGGCCATTGAGATCCCTCAGGATCGTCGTGACGATCAATTTGTGCTTCCCACTTCGCCCTTGCGGCACTTCCGCTTGCACCATCGTCTTGAAGTGCATGGGCACGGTTTTCGCTTCAGTTCGCCCCATGAATCTCCTCCTTTGCGGGGACACGCTAAACAAACGTGACGCTAACGTATCTCATCGCAACGAGCCCTGCAAGTACAATATGCGGCGTACGTAATAGTACGGAGGCGGCCCCCCTCGGCGCGGCTTCACCCCCTCCCTTAGACAGCCGAGCGCTTCAATCCCGCTTATCGCCATTGTTCGCCCTCCAAAAGAGTTAGCCCGTATCGTTTCCCGCCTGCTAGTGTCTACCTCATCCGATGGAGTTCTTATGCTTATCCAGAAAACGCATTTCGAACAGGTTCCTCTGGAGGTAGTCAGAAAGATGCTGAGAGAACAAATCCGCCGGGAAGGTTCGGCTCAATACGATCGGCCAATCGGCCGGAACACCGCGGATGAAATTCCTTTGCAAGTGCCGGATCAATCGATCGCGGATCCCGCACCCTCTTTCAGAAGGAGGTACTCAAGCAATGGTGAAGCCCAGCAGCAAAAAATCCCGCGAAATCTCCAGCGGAAAAACTGGCTTTGACGCCCAGCTTTTCCTCGATTCCGCCGGGGTGTCGAGAAAAGTGAAAGAATTCCAAAAAGATGACGTCGTTTTCTCCCAGGGCGACGCCGCGTCGAACGTCCTTTACATTCAAAAAGGCGGCGTGAAACTCTCGGTCGTGAATGAAAGCGGCAAAGAGGCGGTCATCGCTCTTTTGGGGCCGGGTGACTTCTTTGGCGAGGGGTGCCTGGCGGGTCAGCCGCTTCGCATTGGCAATGCCGTCGCGCTCGACCGCTCCACTTTGCTCCTCATTGACAAGAAGGAAATGCTGAGGGTGCTTCACGAGCAGCACGCCCTCTCCGACCGCTTCATCACCTTCATGCTCTCGCGAAACATCCGGATCGAGGAGGACTTGGTCGATCAGTTGTTCAACTCCAGCGAAAAGCGCCTCGCTCGCGCCCTTCTATTGCTTGCCAGATATGGCAAAGAAGACCAGCCCCACGGTGTACTCACCCATGTTTCTCAGGAAATGCTTGCGGAAATGATCGGTACAACACGCCCGCGCGTCAATTTCTTCATGAACAAGTTTCGCAAGCTCGGCTTCATCAAATACAACGGCTCCATTGAAATCAATACTTCCCTGTTGAGCATTGTCCTGCACGACTGACCTCAAACCCGGCCTTTGCCCCCGGATTGCCTCCCTCTGCTTTCCGCCGCTGCTTCACGCCTCTCTTAGTCCTTAAATATTTCCAATTTCTATTTCCGCTTCCTTCTCTTACTTCCACTCCAGAAGTAGTAACCCACCGCCGCTGTGGCGATCACCAGCAGGATGATTCCCACCACCACGGGGTGTCCGTGTTTTGCGATGAACGCGATGATCTGCCGTCCATACCGCGCGGCCATGTAACCAAGCACCAGGTATCGGGAGATTCGCCCCAGCGTCAGCGCAATCAGGAATTTCCTGGCCGGATATTGCATGGCCCCCGCCGCAAGCAGGAACGGAACCATCGGCACGGGCGGGGGCAGAAAGGCGGGGATGGCAATGGCGCTGAATCCCCAGCGCTCGAAGATCTTGCAAACCTTGTCCACTTTCCGGCGCGTGAACCGGTGTTCCAGCGCTTCTTTCCCCCCTTTCCGCGCCAGCCGGTACGTGACAAATCCCCCCATCACCGAACCAGCCGTCGCCATCAACGCATAGTACAGCCACAACTTTTCCTGCCGCCCCGCCAATAGAATTGTCGCCACATCCATGATCCCCGGAAGCGGAACCACAGAGTTGTCTATCAGCCCCAGCGGAATCAGTCCAAGCCCGCCGAGCTGAAACACCCAGTGCCGCACACTTCGCAGTGCAATGGAACCCGCTGCCACGATCAGTTGGCCGGTGATCAATGTTCAGGATTGCCCTTCCATCGGTAACGCCACGTGCTGAATTGCTCTTTTGAGAAATGGAACCCGCAAATTCAAAACGTCCTAAAGTAATGCCGCTTCGTGAACAGGGAGCGTGCGGGAAATAAGAAGATCCTTCGCGTCAGAGAGGCTCAGATCGCTGGAGACGGTGTGGAAATCCGATCGCCGCTCATACTGGTCTTTGCTGATGGTCTTGAATACTGCCACCCGCCCCGAGAAGTGAATGTTGATGAACGCGGTCTTCCACTGTCCAGGGCCGACTTCCACTCGCCCGAATTCCACTGTGCCGCTGTCAATTCGCCCCAGCAACCCGTAACCAAACTCCACTCGATTTACCAGTTGCCCCGCCACTTTCGACAGGCGCTTCAGCTCCGGATCGATCAACAGCGTTCCGGCCAGGCTGTGGATTACCCGCGCTTCGTAACTGGTCGGACTGTAGTCCGGATTGGGGCGAAATTTCACCCGGACAAGATTTCCCTCGGCTCCATCATAGTCATAAAGGAAAGCATTCGGCATCAGACTCAGGAGCTTCTGGAGCTTCACCTCATCGTCGTCCTGCGATTGTTTTAACTGTTGCATTGTCTTTGGATCTTTCATCAGTCGCCCCAGGCGCGCATCATCCTGCCGCCGCTGGTCGAAGTTGAGCACTGTGCCGTCAATCGCAAGCAAACGGTAAAGTGGGCCGTCCTTGGTCTCTACTTGCACTTCGGTGAGGGTTTGCTTCCCCGCCCGTTTTTCAATCAGGCAGATCCACTTCAGCAACTGCTCGCGATCCGCCAGCTCATTGAAGATCACCGCGCCAACCAGTTCGTTTGCAGTCGGCGGGGAACTTCCTTCTGCACCCTGGCCGGCAACGGAAACTTTCCCTGAACTGCCGGCGCTCCCAATAATTTCTGTGGCGCGGGATCCGCCTCGATGCATCCCGCGAAAACTCTCTCTCCCGCCGGCTTCCCCAGCCACATCTCCGGACAACGCGGGGATCGCCCTGACTAGCAGGATGCTGCCCGCCGTAAACACAAGCAGCAAAACAAGTCTTCTCATATTCTCCACACCTGCATGAACTGAATTTTCTAGTTGTACATTCTTCATGGTCGACTGGTTTTCCGGCCGGTGGTGATGGAAGGCCCGACCCACCTCTGAACGCCGTGCTCCCGCCAAATTCCTGCCCGCACACCCTACCCGCATACCCTATTCGACGAGGAGGTTGGCTGGCTCATCCACAGATGGGTCGCCTTCCCTCTCCGCATAACCATGCTATGACTCAGGAAGCCAGAAAACTGTCCCTATCAATACACCCCCATTTTCCGCTTTCGTGATGCCGATGTCGTCCTTCACTGCCGCGGATCAATGATTAGATAGCCCTTCCAGGCGTATTCCCACACAAGTAAAGACGCGCGCGCGCTCCACCGGAAACTGATCTGCCTCACAACGCAAACTGAGCGTCCGAGGTACCTGACAAAGGTTTTCCGAGGGTATAATTGGCCCAATTATGGCTCTCCTTCCAGGCAGCCACCTCGGCCCATATCTAATCGAATCCCTCCTCGGCGCCGGCGGTATGGGCGAAGTCTACCGCGCGCGGGATGCCCGCCTAGGCCGTAATCTCGCCATCAAAATTCTTCCCGCAGCATTCTCCACCGACCAGGATCGGTTGCAGCGCTTCGAGCGCGAAGCGCGTTCCGCATCCGCCCTCAATCACCCCAACATCGTCACCATCTACGAACTCGGGCAGGACGGTTCCACCCACTACATTGCAATGGAACTCGTGGAGGGCAATACGCTGAGCGAGTTGCTTCTCGCCGGTCTCCTCCCAATCCGCAAAGCCATCGAAATCGCGGCCCAAATTGCAGAGGGCCTCGCAAAGGCGCACGAAGCAGGCATTGCTCACCGCGACTTGAAACCTGGCAACCTCATGGTTTCCAAAGATGGCTTCGTCAAGATCCTCGACTTCGGCCTGGCAAAACTCTCTCTCGCCGGGGAAGATCTCTCCAATTTGCGCACTCTGACCGCCTCCGATACCCGGCCCGGTGCCATGATGGGAACGCTCCAATACATGTCCCCCGAACAAGCCACCGGGTCTCCTCTTGACCTCCGCTCAGACCAGTTCTCCTTCGGCCTGGTCCTCTACGAGATGGTCACCGGCAAACCCGCCTTCCGCCGAAGCACGCCCTCGGCAACACTCGTCGCCATCCTCCAGGAACACGCGGAGCCCGTCGCTGCGCAAAACCCCGAAGTCCCCGCTCCTCTTTGCTGGATCATTGAGCGCTGCCTCGCAAAAGATCCCGACAAGCGCTACGTCTCCACGCGAGATCTAGCGCGCGAACTCACTGCCATCCGCGACCGTTTCTCCGAAAAACCGGCCCGGCAGGCGGATCCACGCCCCACCAATATTCCTGCGCAGCGCACCGGTTTCGTCGGACGCGAAAAGGAATTGGCCGCCGCGAGAGACCTCCTCCTGCGCCAGGATGTGCGCCTGGTCACCGTCACCGGCCCCGGCGGCATCGGCAAAACGCGTCTCGCCGTCGAGGTGGCGAATGACTTTGCCCAATATTTTTCCGGCGGCATTCATTTTGTGCCTCTCTCTTCCCTCCGCGATCCCTCCCTCGTCGCCTCCGTAATTGTTCAGACCCTCGGGATCCGCGAAGTCGGAGGCCAGTCGCCTCTCGAAATTCTCAGGAAGAACTTGCTCGATTCATCGCCCTCGCCAATCCTCTTCCTGCTCGACAACTTCGAACACCTGGTTCAAGCCGCCCCGGTTGTTGCAGATCTCCTCGCCATGGCTCCCAATCTTAAAATCCTCGTTACCAGCCGCGCCGCCCTTCACGTCTACGGCGAGCATGAATTTCCCGTGCCCCCGCTCGCGCTCCCCGATTCGCGTTCCCTGCCTTCGGTTGGCAGCATTTCCCACTACCCGGCCGTTGCCCTTTTCCTGCAACGCGCCATCGCCGCCAAGCCGGATTTTGAACTCAACCGCGAAAACGCCTCCGCTGTCATGGAGATCTGCGCTCGCCTCGACGGCCTGCCTCTCGCCATCGAACTCGCCGCCGCACGTCTCAAAATTCTTTCGCCCTCTGCTCTGCTCACTCGCCTCGCCAGCCGATTGCAACTGTTGACCGGCGGCTCGCGCGACCTGCCGCAGCGCCAGCAAACCCTCCGGAGCGCGATCGATTGGAGCTACGATCTCCTCTTCCCGGCTGAACAAAAACTGTTCCGCAGACTTTCGGTCTTCGTTGGCGGATGCACTCTGGAGGGTGTCGAAGCCGTCTGCGACACGAAAGCCGATCTCGATCTCGACCTGCTCGATGGCATGGCCTCCATGGTCGACAAAAGCCTCCTCCAGCAGTTCGAGCAGCCCAACGGCGAATCCCGCTTCGTCATGCTCGAAACACTTCGCGAGTACGCCCGCGAAAAATTAGCAGCCAGCTCCGAAGACGCCTCAACCAAACGCGCCCATGCCGCTTACTGCCTGGTGCTTGCGGAAGAAGAGGGCACCGAACAAAACGCCTCCGAAGCTTCGCAATGGGCGGACCGCTTCGCCCTGGAACATGACAATTTTCGCGCTGCTCTCGAATGGCTGACAGAATCCGGCGACGCCGACTGGGGCCTGCGGCTCGGCGCGGCCCTTTTCCACTTCTGGGAGATGCGCGAGTATCTCACCGAAGCCAGGGACCGCCTGGGCAAGCTGCTCAATCTCCCGGGAGCCGCGCCTCCGACAAAGTCCCGCGCGCGCGCCCTGTTTGCTGCTGGCGTCCTCGCCGGCGAGCAGGGAGACTATGCTTCCGCTGACGTGCTCGTCGGTGAAAGCCTGGACATCATGCGTCAGCTCGGCGATCAGCAGGGCGTCGCCGTCTCGCTCAACGCCCTTGCAGTCCATGCACGTGATCGCGGAGACCTCGGCGTCGCTCACACACTCATGGAAGAAAGCCTGCTTGTCTGGAAAGAATTGGCCGACCAGAAAGCTGTCGCGCGTTCGCTCAGCAACCTGGCAAATGTCGTGACGCTTCAGGGCGAATATGCGCGCGCCCGCTCTCTCTACGCGGAATGTCTCGCACTCTTCCGCCAACTTGGAGATCGCACGGGCATCGCCTGGTCTCTCAACCATCAAGGCGATGCCGCGCGCGATCAGGGTGACTCTGGTGCCGCGCGCGAACTCTACGAACAGGGCCTCGCAATCTTCCGCGAACTCGGCGACCGTTGGGGCATCGCCGGCACCCTGGCCGATCTCGGAAACCTGGCGGGGGACCAGCGCGATTGTTCCACCGCGAATTCTCTCTATCGGGAAAGCTTGAGAATTTTTCAGGCGCTCGATCACAAGCGCGGCGTCGCCCGCCTGCTCGAGTGTTTCGCTTGTTCCGCCGCCGCCCAACTCCAGGCCGAACGCTCCCTTCGGCTGGCCGGCGCTGCTGCCGCCTTGCGCCAGAATATTGGCGCGCCTCTCACGGCCGGGGAACACCACAAACTCGAAGCCATTCTCAATCCTGCTCGTCAGCTGTTGACCAACACCGCCTCGGCAACGGCCTGGTTGGAGGGTTGGGCCATGCCGATCGAAAAGGCCATCGAAGAGGTACCCGCATTCGAGGCGAAATCTCCCCCGGCCTAGCACCAGCGCAACTTCGCACTCAAGCCAAAACGCATTCAGTTGTTTGGGGAAACTTCCGTCAGCCCCTACTCCGCGCTCGATGGGTCGAGCAATCGCCGCACCGCCGACACGCGATTCGCGGGCAGCCCCACTCGCCTGGCATGTTCTTGAATGATGGCCTCGTCTGCGGCGATATACACGCAGTACACCTTGTCGCCCGTTACGTAGCTATGCAGCCACTGAATCTCGGGTCCCAGTCCCTGCAAAACATTCACCGACTTCTGCGAGATTTCCCGCAATTGGGCGTCGGTCAGATTCCCTGCTCCCGGCACTTCCCGTTCGATCACAAACTTCGGCATGCAAATTCACCTGTTGAGCACGAATGCTAGCATGTACTCCACACGCCTTCAAGACGACTCGGCCGGTGCTATCGCGTTCGCCCGCAACCGCGTCGCGCTGCTTCTCCTCCAAACCCATCCGCCGCGGGGCAGCAGGCAATTTAGCCCGTCTCTTCCGCCAATGGCTCCCCCGCGTCTTTCGTCCCTCTCGTCGTGGTAATCACCACCACGCTGATCAGCACAAACACAGTCCCAAGTATCGTCCGCAATCCCAACTCTTCCCCGCCCAGAAAATATCCAAGCACCACCGCCACCACCGGGTTTACATATGCGTACGTCCCCACCTTCGTCGGCGATTCATGATGCAGCAGCCACACATACGCGGTGAACGCGATGATCGACCCCGCTACAATCAGGTAGAGCAGGGCGATCCACGCCCCGCGCGAAACGCCCGCCGCATGAAAATTCCGGTATTCCCCAAACAAGCACGAAATCACCGCCAGAAACACTCCGCCCGCCAGCATCTGCGCTCCCGAGCTCACCACTTTCGATTCCGGCAGCGGCAGCATCCTCGCCAGCGCCGACGCAATCGACCAGCTCATCGCCGCCACAATCAGCGCCGCCGCGCCCATTCTGTCAATCGGCGCCCCGCCCAAATTCAGGGAGCGGCTCACCAGCACGCCCACTCCGCCCAGTCCAATCAACAGCGCCAGCACCAGCCGCACCGTAAGCCTTCGCGTCCCCAGAATAAAAATCTCCCCAAGCGCCATGAACGGCGGAATCGTCGCCAGCATCACCGCGGTCAGCCCCGAAGGCACTCGCTGCTCGGCCCAGAACACCAATCCGTAATCGCCCACAAAAATCAGAAACGCAACTAACGATATGGACGCCCATTCCCGTCCGCTCGGCGCTTTCTCTCTCCGCGCCCGCATCCATCCATAAAGCGCCACCCCCGCGATCAGGAATCGCATCGCAGCCAGCAAAAACGGCGGCACCTCCCGCACTCCAACCCGGATCGCATAAAACGTCGATCCCCAAACAAAATAAATAATCCCAAACGCCAGCAGCGTCTTCCACGCGGGCCGATGTGTCTCAGCGTCCATCTCAGCTCACGCGATAACCACTACCACGCAACCCGCCAACCAACAAGCGCCACCCAACGAATGCGCGAATCAGAAACTCCGCCGTTACAGACTCTGCAACCCCAGCGAAGGAAGGTAGTCGCTAAGGCTCCGATTCCCGACTTTGCGTCCAGATGACCGTTGGGAAGTCGGGTCCGAAAGTTATTTCCGTGTGGCCGGCAATCCACTCGCAATTGCGTAGCAGAGACAATTGAAAAACCAGAGCCGATTCATGATCAGCTCGCATACTCTCTTTCCATAGGCTGTTGTTTGTTTTCTTCGCCTACCCTGCCCGCGCGGAAAGGCCGATTGTTGGATCGTAACCGCTATCGGGATTTATCGACAGCTATCGCGGGAAACGGCCTTGAGTTGGAAGAACATGACACCAGTTCCGAAAGAATCACGTGTGACCTCGAACTGGGCCGCTCTATCGCAACTCAGCCAATTTGGTTCCTTGCCGCCCTCGAAATCAAGCTCATTCTCGACGGGTTTCTCAACATTGGTAGGCAGCAAATCGTTGCGAACCACCTGTCCATTGCGAAGGAAAACCAGCTGACGCCGAAGCTCTGCGGTATCGAACGGCAAACCGACCGCACTACGGCGTGCAGTAGGTGACACGACGTAATCGAAATAGAACATCCTGTCCCACTCGAACGGCGTGACCTCGTGCAGTTGGATGACGCACCTGGCTGCCGGTCGGCATCGGTCGGTTATGGCGCGCCCAATGCGTCCCTCAATGCTAGTTGGCGTCACACGGTTGCATGCGGCAATAGCTACGAACACCGGCAGGATTGCTAGGAGCCTTCTGTTCACAACAGCATCATCTCATGTGAAGATATTTAGCGTGAATAGCGCTCAATACCACTCTCAAGGCCGGATTCTTATCGAATTACGGGCAAGCCGGAAGCAATCTCGGCAGACCCGATTTCGCGCTATTACTTCCGGCTTGCCGACCTTCCTTTGTCCTTTGTCGCGGGCTATTCGTCAAGGAGGTGGGAATTTCTTGTGTCTGTTCCCAGTTGAGCGGCGTTGGGTATAGACTCTTGGGACCAGGTTATCCCCTCACAAATTAGGAGGTGCCGCATGGCAATTGTTAATCCGCTAGTAAAAGAAAAGGCCGCGCCGGAAGTGCGCGAGACCTTAGAAGTACTGACAAAACAATTCGGCAAGATACCCAACATTTTCGCCACCATGGCCCATCGACCGAATGTGCTGAAGAATTTCCTTCCGTTCTATGGCGCCGTCATGGACGAGGGCACCGTCGAAGCGCGCTACAAAGAACTCGCCTATTTGAAGACGTCGCTACTCAACGGCTGCGAGTATTGAACCCGCGCACACACCGCTTCGGCGAAGCGAATCGGAATCACAGGCGAGCAAATCCAGGCGCTGCAGTTCTACGACCGCAGCCCGTTGTTTGACGAGAAAGAGAAAGCCACGATTTTGTACGCCGAGCGCGTCACGCGCGGCGCGGCTGCGATTCGCGGCGGTACGCTCGAAGAGTTGCGAAAATTCTACGATGAGGGGCAGATTGTGGAATTGACATTGGTGATCTGCGCCGCCAATTTCACCAACCGCTTTAACGACGCACTACGCAACATCCCTGACCTCGGCGTCTAAGAACGTTGCACATACGTGGTCTGCGCCCAGCGGCCCGGGTCGTCCCCTAGAAACAGCTGGCTGTGCTTCTTCTGATCCGAAACTACGTAAAAGCATGGGTTGCCATGCGCCGGAGAGGCCGGAGGGGTAACTCGTGGGCCTTCCAAGAAAGGCGCTTCTCAGCCATCTCCCACAGCCCATTTCTGGATTACTTCCGAATCGCCGACCATCCGGGAGTTATCGCGTGGTGGCTCGAATCGAAGTGCCGCCGAGTACGGCCCTGTTTGCGGGCAACCTTCTTATCATTCCTGCCAGATTGGCTGGAAAATGTATGAGCGTCTCAGTTCGGCCTAGATGACATTGCCCCAGCCTTTTTCAACATTTCAAACGCGCTCACATTTTTCGGGTTGAGCGCAAGTGAACGCCGGTAGTTGACGACCGCCAGATCGTAGCGCTCGCTATCTACGTATGCCTCGCCGAGGCTGTCGTAAACATTCCACGACTCTGGATACTGTTCGGTGTTGAAGACAAACAACGCGACGGCGTCTTCCAGCTTCTTGGCATTGATCATCTGATATCCAAGCGCATTGACAAAACTTTCCGGAAGCTTTTCGCTGGCATGGGAATTGGTCCTGAAACCGCGGATTGCTTCCGCGGCCCCGCGTTCGCTTAAAGTGTGCTGGAACACCGCCTCCAAGGCCACTATCTGTTTGTAGCCTGGAACAGGCTTTCCAACTAGGGTCTGCAGCTCGCGGCTCTCGAACCAGCGGCCGCGCACCATCACACCCAGTGGTTTCCGCGCGTTTCGGACATCCACAAGCGGGTTGGCCGCAAGCATGACGAGGTCAGCCGACTTGCCGGGTATAATGGTTCCGAATTCCTCCGCTTCGGGCACGTACTGATGGATGAATTGTCCAGCCGTGCGCGTGGCGGCCGAGAGCGCCTGGAAAGGGCTGAGACCCGCGCCCACTAGCTGATCCAGATCATCATCCACGGAGGTCCCTGGGATCAGGCCAGCCGGACTATCCGTGCCCGTCAGGAGTGGCACGCCGGCCTCTGACAGCGCTCGCGTCAGTTTCTTCAAAGTCGCCAACTCCGGGACAAAACGGTCGGAAGCTTTTGCGGGCCGGGCGGCTAACCAGTTTCCCCGGATGTCCGGTGGCAGGAACTCGATATCAGGCTCGGCCATTCGTCTGTCCACGGTTTGCGGATCTGCAAGCGCATTGGTCAGAACGGCAAAGAACGACAGGTTCGGAGTGACGTAGGCACCAGTGCGGCGTGTGAGTTCGACTGCCCCCGGGATGCGCGCATCGTCCGGCTTGTTCTGAAAATACGTTTTGTAGTATTCCTCGGCGTGAGCAATCATGACCTGCCCATGGGCGAGGCTCTTCTCTAACCCGACCGCGGTCGGAATGTGACCCACGGCCGCGATGTTTTGTTTCTTCGCCTCTTCCAGCACCGCCGCATAGACGTCCGGTTGCAGCCGCGAGTACACCTTAATGAAGTCATATCCAATAAGCTTCGCGCGCGCGACCGCGGCGCGTGCGTCACTCTCGCATAGTGCTACGTACTCCGGCCCAGGATCACCGGGGCCGTCAATCATGAAAGCGGCAAAGACGCGTGGGCCCACAACCGAGCCCTTGCGTATCTCGTCGCGAGTGACGGTAACAAATTCCGGCGACGCCAGCCCCATGTTGAGCACCGTCGTGACTCCGGCAGCCAGGAACAGCGGCAGCATTTCTTTCCGATCCACGTGCGTGTGCATGTCGGCCATACCTGGCAACAGGAATTTATCCCGCCCGTCAATGACGACCGTCCCAAGCGGCAGATACACCGAGCCTGTGGGACCGACGACTGTGATCTTGCCGCTCCGAACGAGGACAGTTTGGTGCGAGAGGACACGCTCCGTGTCCATCGGAATCACCGAAATATCCTGGAATGCAATTGGCCTGTCGCTGGAAGCTGGTTCACGTACCGACTGACTCCGGCCCGGGACTGTCAGTGCCAAAACCGCTAGGGAAGTAATCACGCCAAATCCAGCTTTCATTAAAGTACCTTTCTGAGTGTATTTCCCTGGACCAGGGGAATATACGGGAAGGCCTGTACATTTGTTCCCTGCTCCTGTCATGCGTTACGCGCTCCGCCCGGTTGACGGACAGCTCTTCCACAATCCGATTATGGGAATGTTGCCGACCAGCCATCCAAATGCGGAGACAGCGGGCTTCGAGGATGCAATTTCCCGGTTCCGTTTAGTGGTACCCTATCCCGCACGGGGAGGGCACGGATGCTCAGTTTCCCCACAGTTTATAAGAGCGTAATCGCTCATTGGCGCGTCATCTTTTTCTTGTTGGTCTTTGCTTGGGCTGCCTTCCGGGTTGTACACCCCGACGAGGAAGGGCGCTTCTTTGACTTGTTCTTTATCGCCCTCCCGGTGATGCTTATTGCCAGCCAGCTCTTTTGGATTCGTCGCATCCTCGACATTGGGGAGCGATTCATCCCCGGGAAGCCGCGGCGCGCCTGGCTCGCGGTGATCACGGGTGCTGTCTATGTGTTCTTCTTCGCTTACAGCTTCACCCACTTGGGAGTGATTCACCAGGCTACGATGGGTCATATAGCCGGCCCCGCTGACTCGAGTCTGCGCAGCGTTCTGATGGAGGGGGCTTTCACGTGGTGGCTGGTCGGGTCATGGATGGGCTTTTGCTTGGTGATTGTTTTCTGGACCGTGGACCGTGTGGGGCGCGCAGCAGCCTGGGTCTACAGTCGCGCGCGCGACACTGCGGCAGCTCACGTCGCCGCTTCCAAGCCTCCTCCCATCGCTGTTCCCTCGCCCGCCCGCCGCCGCTTCCTCGAGCAGACCGCCATTGTTCTATGTGCCACACCGTTCGTAGCCTCGGCCTACGGGCTTCTTTTCGGCCGGCTCGATGTGGAAGTCACTCGCCAGCGCATCCGCATGGCCCGCCTGCCCAAAGGCTTCGAGGGTTTTCGTATAGCCCAGCTTTCCGATCTCCACATCAGTCCTTTCATGCCCGCAGACCAGATTCGCCGTTGCGTCACGCTGACCAACCAATTGAAACCCGACTTGGTCGCGATGACCGGGGACTACCTCCTTTGGGACCCCGCGGCGCAAGGAGAAGTGGTTCAGGCGCTCGCGGGCCTTCGTGCACCCCATGGCGTATTCGGCTGCCTCGGAAACCACGAGTGGATCACCGAAACGGAAGAATCCATCACGCGGTTGTTCGCAGCGCAGGGTATCCGCATCCTGCGTCAGGAGCGCGCGCCCATCCGATTGGGCGGCGACTCGCTTAATCTGATCGGCATCGATGACAGCCAACCGGACCTAAAAGTTATCGCGCGCCAAGTTATGCCGGACACCGTCAACATTCTACTGGTTCACGATCAAGCTCCTAACGGCTTCAATCAAGCCGTCGAGCTTGGCATTGACTTGACACTGGCCGGCCACACTCACGGCGGCCAGTTGTCGCTCGACTTCCTCCGCCGCGGCCTCTGTCTCGCCCGAGTGGAGACGCCGTACGTCAGCGGATGGTACGAAAAAGACGGCGGCCAACTCTACGTCAACCGCGGCATCGGAACCACCATGTTCCCCATCCGGGTCGGCGCTCGCCCGGAAATTACGGTACTGGAATTGTCCGCAACCTGATTCCCGGTGGCAAACCACATTCCTCAGTGTGGGCAAATGAGACCGCGCGCTAAGATGAAAGCTCCTGGAGCCGTTGCGAACGCTTTAGGTGCAGCTATCGGCCCCGTCGCAGAGTTCATTTGGCCGGATCACGGGCTATCCGGAAGTAATCGGCCAATTTTCCGCTTTGCCGATCATCCGCCCAGAACTTCCTCTCTTGCTTCCCACAACGCTGTATGCTTAGGAACCGGCTCAAATTGCTGTATTCTTTCCGATAAGCCAGTAAGGTGGGAGGCGATATGCTCCGGTTTTGGAGTGGGCTTCCGCCGTTCATCTCGATAGTGATTTCGTTGCTTCTGGGTTGCGTGCAAGGCGGCGCGCAGTCAGTAACCGCCGAAACCTTACGCCCCGTCATCCTGCCCGCCAACACCTCGGTGATACTCCGTCTGAAGCAAAGCTTTTACAAAAAGGACGCGAAGCCCGGATACTCCCTGGAATTTGAGGTGGGTTATGACGTTGTCTTGAACGGCCAGCTTGTCATTCAAAGTGGGACGCCTGTTAACGGGAGCGTTCGGCAGGTTGGTCATGCTGACAAGGGTCCGCCCAAGTTGCTCATTGATCTGGGAACTGTGCAGGCGGTCTCGGGAGAAATAGTGCGCCTGGTACCGCCATCCTTTTCGAGCGACCGATCGGGGGGCATCGCGGAAACGATCGGCTGGGGTTCCGAGGCGGGACCGCTTCTCCCCGCTTTTGTAATAGCGAGTTTGTTCGAGAAGAAGGTCCTGCTTGATAAAGACGCCTGGGGCGGAGTGGTTCAGACGGTGGAGAATGTTGCGCTCGATCCCGCAAAACAGAAGGCAGCACAGGAACAATACATTGCAAATCGGAAAGTGGCGCAAGCGGAACTTTGCGAACTGTTGGCATCGCCCAATTCTCCGAATGGAGAACGTATCGGCTCATTGGCGCGTCGAAGTCTGCTTGGTGACGCAAACAAGGCCGCTCTTTTGCGCGGGGCCGGTGATTTAGACGGAGCCATCGAGGAGTACCAACTTCTAGCATCAAGGCGGGATCTTCCCTGTTCGGACAAGTACGCCGTAATCTCTTTTGGCGAGCCTTTCTCCGGTGCGGGCGTTGTCCCGAAAGAGCAAGAGCAGTTGTTGAAATCTATCAGTGCGGATTTACACCTTGAGCTCGCGGGACTCTATCGTGAAAAGCGCGATTTCGTTCATGCCATTTCCGAATTTCGAACTGCCGTGCAGCTCCAGCCGGAAGACGAACCCACCCGTATAGGTCTGATATGTACTCTTCAAGATTCCGGCGACCTCGATGCCGCGATTGCTGAAACCAAAGAAGCAATTCGGATCTGGCCCGGCAACTCCTATTTCCACTATTTATTGGGACGCGTGCTGGTCAAGAAAAATGATGCGGAGGCTGCCATTGTTGAGTTGCAATGGGCTTTGAAGGAGACGAAAAATCAGATGTCGCCGGCAAATTGCGAACTGGGACGCGCATACGAACAAAAGGGTGATCTCGAAGCGGCCTTTCGCCAATATCGCACTGCTTTCCGAGCTCACGTGAATGATGAGCAATGCCGCGCCGCCTACGAACGATTGAAGCTGCAGCCCAAGAAGTGAACCCCCGGCGCCTTCGCCTGTCAATCCGCACTAGCCCGCATGCGCGCGCAGTACCAAGACGCGTCCCAGTTCGCGTTCCGCTTGCAGCCAATCGTCTAGCTCTTGGCCTGGCTGTTCGCCGCGTTCGATATAGATTTCGTACGCGCGAAGTCTGATTTCCTCATCACGCGCCGAGTCCCCCGCTGAAAACTCCACCGTCTCCAGGTTGCTCGTCTCGTGGTTGCCCGTCTCCGGGCTGGAATTTGCTTGGGGCTCTGTATTTCCGTTCCTTCTTGCTTTTGATGTGCTCGTCTCCTTCTTCCTTGTGATTGAATAGCCGTTGATTGGCAAAGCCTGTTCGTGCATTCGCTCTGCGCCACGGGTCCCGAGGGGATTCGGCTTCCGTGGCGGCAGAAACGCGGCGCCATTCTTCGCCACGGCTTTTCGCTTTCACGGTGCTCTTTCTCTTAAGCCCCGCCGGTTTTCCCATCAGGCATTGAGCGGTGGACAAAACACGCATCTCGCTGCCAAATCGAGGTTGCCGCGCCAGTTTTCGAATCATCAACCTGCGGAGCGCCTTCCTGGCGTGAAACATTCGTCCCTTAACTGCAGTGAGAGAGATGCCGATCGCTTCTGCGGTCTCTCTCATCGAGCGTTCTTGCAGTAGCTGAATCTGAACCACCACCCGGAGGCTCGGTCGCAGGCTCTGGATCGCTTCCCTTAGCTTGTTTTCTTCTTCGTTCTGGGCGTAACGCCTTTCCGGATTCGGCTGATGCTCGGTAATTTCACAGCGCGCGCCATCCGCGCCAAACTTATCCTCACTGTCCGTGGCAATCTCCAGCAAGCTTCGTTTCTTTCGGAGTATCATCAGCGCCGAGTTGATGGCGATCCGCGTGAGCCAGGTTCCGAAACTGGACCTGCCGTCAAAGTCCGTCACGTGAACAAACGCTCTCAGCAGTGTGTCCTGAACAGCATCATCTGCGTCCTCACGGCTTCTCGTGATCCGATGTGCCGCGCGGAAGAGTTGCTTCCTATATCGCTCGGAAAGCGCGTCGAAGGCCAAGGAGTGCCCTCTCTTGGCGGCTTCCACCAGGCTCTCCTCGCTCACTCCGTGCGCGCTGCCCCTTGACGTAACTTTAGTTTCTGGTGATCGTTCCATGAAAGCCAGCATCCTTTATGCGACTCCGTCCTTTGTAACCAGCACCATCCGGAACCGTGCTTTGCCTTGTATCATGCGAGCGTAAGCCTCGGCAGCTTGTTCGAGAGGCATTGTCTCGATCATCGGGCGGATGTTCTCCAGGACGCTGAAGGCTAGTGTGTCCTCGCTATCGATTGCCGTGCCGGCCAAGCTCCCGTAGATCGAGCGCCCTCCAAAGACGAGTGGGAACGCATTTAATTGGATCGGGTCCCCCGGTACTCCCACTACGACGAGCTTCCCGCGCGCCGCAAGTCCCGACACAAGTGGCCCCATAGCATCACCACTGGGGGCTGTTGCGAGAATCGCTCTGGCCCCGCCCATGCGCTGCAGCACCGCTGCGGCATCATCCACGGCAGTATCGATGTAGACGTGCGCGCCCAGGTCTTTCGCAAGCTTTTCCTTCTCGCGTCCCTTGCCGATTGCGACCGTATGGAATCCCATGTGCCGCGCAAACTGGACGCCAAGATGCCCAAGGCCGCCAATGCCCTGCACGGCGACCAGATCTCCGCCGCGCAAGCCGGCGTTGCGAAGGGCGTTGTAGGTAGTAATACCGGCGCAGAGGAGAGGGGCGGCCTCCATGGAAGTAAGCTCGTCTGGAATCGCAGCGATGCCGTGCGCTTCCGCAATCATCACTTCCGCATATCCACCATCCACGGTTACTCCCGGTGTCACCGGGTTCTGACATTGCACCATGTCTCCGCGTCTGCAGGGTTCGCACACCCCGTCTTCGCCGCCAAAAAAGCCGACACCAACCCGTTGACCGATTTTCCATTTGGACACTCCGCTGCCCAACGCCTCAATGGGGCCAACGACTTCATGCCCAGGAACCCTTGGCAGCTTCAGTCCCGGGTAGATGCCCATGACCGTGGCCGCATCGGTGTGGCAGATTCCACATGCTTCCACGCGAATACGAACCTGGCCGGCTCCAGGCTCAGAAACCGTCCGTTCCACCACTCGAAGCACGCCAGGTGCGGAGACTTCGACTGCTTTGTATGTGTTTTTCATCTGCGTGTGCCTCGCATTTGTATTTCCATCTGGGTGAACGACCAGCGCCTCACTGCCGCGTCGACGCCGCCCTCAATCTTTTTCTCTTTCCATCCATTCGCGAATATAGGGAGCGCAATTCTCAAGCTTCACGCCATCCGCTTCGCAACTCACGAAAAAGCTCACTGCGTCGCGATCGATTACGCAAACGTCTTTCAGATCTAAAACGGTGTCTCGGTGGTCCTTTTGATCTGCAAAAAGCCTCCTCAACTCGGCTATCGCTAGTTTTTCGATTCGGCCGCTCAGGATGAATACCGTGGATCTCCCTCGCGCCGCAGTCTCAATCCTGAAAGTCATCGGTTAGGCCCTTTGACCGATATCACAGTCACGGGTGCGCCGCGCTGCGTCCCTTGCAAGTGAGCTTCGATCACAAGAAGTGCAACCGAGTGCCCAATTGGATCTGATTGAAAACAGGGCTCGAAAAAGAAATTGAAGTGACAGAATCTTAGGAAGTGCCAGGATTCTGGGAGTTCAACGAAGAGGACTTACCGGACGGAATTTTTCTTTATCTTGAGTTGCTTGATTTTCAAATCCAGCGTCGACCGCGGAATTCCGAGCTTGGCAGCCGCTCCATTTGGCCCGGCAACTTTTCCGTTGCTTTCAGCAAGAGCAGCCTCGATCAGTTCCTTCTCATAGCTCTGGAGTGTCTTTGTGAGCGTACCTGATGACTCTGGGCGACGCGCGTTCTGGCCTAAAAGCCAGGTCTCATCAATCCAAAAGGTATCCCCCGTGCAGAGGATTACGAATCTCTCGACAATATTTTGCAGCTCACGAATATTTCCTGGCCAAGGATAGGACTGGCATAGCTTGAGGGTATTTTTGTCGATCTTGTTGATTCGCTTCCTGACCTTGTCCGCATACCGCTTCACGAAGTACTCGACCAGCATCGGAATGTCCTCCCTTCGATTCCGAAGCGGCGGCACGTGGATCGGGAAAACATTCAGCCGGTAGAAGAGATCGGCGCGAAACGATCCCGAAGCAATGGCTTCCGCCAAATCGCGGTTGGTGGCGGCGATGATTCGAACATCAGCGGGAATCACCCGATTACCACCCACCCGTTCAAACTGACGTTCCTGGAGCACTCGAAGCAATGCAATCTGCGTCTCCTGGGGCAGCTCGCCGATTTCATCCAGAAAAATCGTCCCGGATTTTGCCAGTTCAAAGCGCCCTTGCCGGCTCTGCAAGGCGCCGGTAAACGCCCCTTTCTCGTGCCCAAACAATTCCGAGGCAATCAGCGAAGCAGGAATCGCGGCGCAATTCACGCTGATAAAAGGTTGGTCGGCGCGCAGCGAACCCTTATGGATGGCCCGCGCAACCAGTTCCTTCCCGGTGCCTGTTTCGCCGGTAATCAGCACTGTGCAGTCGGTGGGGGCCACCTTCACGATGCTGGAAAGAACAGTTTTCAGGGTGGGTGAGGAGCCTATGATCTCCTCAAACATGAAGACCTGATCGATTTCCTCCCGCAACGCGAAGTTTTCTTGTCGCGTTCTTTCCTCCGCCTGCTTGCGATCTTCGATGTCCGTAGCGGTCGCATACCAGCGGATGACCTCTCCTCGCTCGTCCAGCAGCGGGTTGTAATGGACCAGGAACCAACGATAGTGGCCATTCGCGGCCCGTACTCGCCGTTCGTAGTCGAATGGGACCTTGCGGGAGATCGCTGCCTCGCGTTGCTCGCGCAATCGCTCGCAATCCTCGGAAGGAAAGACCTCTTGAAATTTTCTCGACCTCACTTCTTCCTTAGTCACGCCGGTGTATTCGTGTACCGCCCGATTCGCGTACAGAAAATCTCCCTCTGGCCCAGTCGCGATAATCAGCTGCGGTATCGCATCGAGAGTTGTTCGAAGTTCCGCCTCGGATTTGGCTATTTCGTCGTAAGCCTTCGCCAGCTCCGCCTGCGATCGCTCTCCCTCGATCGCAATCACGGCTATATGCCCCGCGCCTTCGATCAGTCGCAGATCGGTCTCGCTCGGGGTGCGCGGCTCCGCATAGTACATTCCGAATGTGCCCAGCACTTGCTGGTTTTTGGAGAGTAGCGGCTGCGACCACGCGGCGCGCAATCCGTAGCTTAAAGCAACGTCTCGATACTCAACCCATAACGGGTCCGTCTCAATGTCCGAAACGATCACCCGCTGCTTCAGTGATGCAGCCGTGCCGCACGAACCTGTGCGAGGGCCAATCCTGAGCGGAGAGATGGCCTCAATCCATCCCTTGGGAAGTCGCGGACCGGCTGCGGGCCAAAGGCGTACGCCGTCCGTGTCCATCAGCATTACTGCTGAAATGCTGTTCCCCGCCTGGGCATCAATCGTGTCGCATAAGTTTTCCAGAATATCGGCGAGGCGAGCGCCTCCTGCCAGCATCTCCAAAGTGCGCTTTTCGGCCGCTAAGAGCGACTCGGCCCGCTTTCGCTCCTCGATGTCGGTATTCGCTCCGTACCATCGGATGATCTCGCCAAAATCGTCCCGCAACGGTTCCGCGCGGAATAGGAACCATCGAAACTCTCCGTCGAAACGGCGCAGCCGCGCTTCAATCTCGCCAGCCTCCCCGGAAGCCAGCAGGTCCCGCCAATAATCCGTAAGCCTCCCCCGGTCTTCCGGGTGAACCGCAGCGGTCCAGCCCCAATCCGACGCCTCTTCCGCGGAAAGGCCAGCGTAATCCAACCAGCGCCGGTTGAAGAATTCGGCCGAGCCGTCCGGACGCGCAGACCATGCCAGCGCCGGTATCGTGTCAACCACAAAGCGAACGTCTTCTGCCTGCCGGGCCTGTTTGGAGCCATTCCCTGTGGATGTCATGGCCTGATTATAGTCCGCTTGTGGCATTCCGAGCCTTTTGATGCCGGTTCCGGCACTTAAGCCCAAAGAACGTGGGTCGCATCGCAGGCTCGTTGCAAACTGACACACTGCCCCCAAAAAACGCGGTCTTGACAGGGACCTCTTCTTCCCTACACTCTGGCCCATCATGCCCGAAACCCTCAGCCAGCAACTCGCCGACATCGTCCTCCCTGATGCCTTCGGCAAAACCATCCGCCTCGGCGGGCTCTGGGAAAACTACCCCGCCGTCCTCGTCTTCCTCCGCCACTACGGCTGAATCTTTTGCCGTGAACACGTCGCGCAGTTGCGCGATCACCAGCAGGCCTTCCGCGAAAAACGCGCTTCCCTCGCCGCCATTAGCCTCGGCGATCAAAACTACGCCCGCATCTTCCAGCAGGAAACCGGCATCGACTTCCCTCTTCTCATCGACAAGCACTGCCAGACCTACCAAATCGCCAATCTCGGCGTAGCCAACGTGCTCCATCTCTTCCGCGGCGACAATTTCAAAAGTCGCGCCCGCGCCCGCGCCGCCGGTCATCAACAGCACAAACTTGGCCGCAATCCCTTCCAGCTCGGCGGCACCTTCATCTTCGGCCCCGGCAACGTCGACCGCTTCGCCCACCTCAGCCAAACCTTCGGCGACAACGCCTCCCCCGCCACCCTCCTCGCCGCCCTCGATCCTCGCTAAGCTGGCACACTCCTACCTATGCTCCTTCGCTCTCTTTCTCTCGTACGCGCCTGGCTTCACCGGCGGCGGCTTTCACGGCGGGATTCCGACGCGGCTAATCAAATCCTGGAAGCGCGGGTCGGAACGTACCACATCCCACTTCGGATCCACCTTGAGGTAGATGAGGTTGGCCTCGTGCTTTGAGTATCCCCTCTCAAGTGATTCGAAAGCAGCGTCGAACTCGCCCAGGCGAACCTGCACCACTGCCACGTCCGTATTTTGAATGTAATCACACCATCCGTACCCTGAATTACTGGCGAATTTTCGCGGCTGCTTTGACTGCTCTTGGCAGATTTCCAAAATCTTCCGCCAGTATCCTTTTTCACCGGACTGGTGATACGCCTTCCGCAGCTCTCCCAGGCTGTCTTGACTCATGCCGAACAGTTCCTCTGCCTTTGTAAACTCTTGGACGGCTTCGTTAATTCGTCCCGTCTCGAGATAAACCAGGCCGAGGTCGTAGTGCGCCCAAGGGAATTCTGGCGCCAGCTCAAGTGATTTTTGGGATTGTTGGAGCGTCAAGTCGTAGCGGTGGGCGAGGTAGAGCGCCCATTCCGCAAAGTCCATGGTAAATTGCGAAAACGGATCCAGCTCCAGCGACCGTCTCGCCTCCGCAACGGATTCATCAAATCGGCCCATCGCAGCCAAGTAGTGCGCATACCACACATGCGCCGGTGAATAATTCGGGTTCAACTCAATCGCGCGTTTGAACTCTCGCTCGGCGCCGGTCCAATTCCAATTAAGAATCAGTTCCGCCACCGCAAGGGAAGTATGGGCCTCCGCCAGGTCTCCATCCAGTTGCAACGCCTTTCGTGCGGCGTCTCTTGCATTCGTCATGCCCTCTTTGGGCGGAAGATCCCCTGCAAAAACATCCCCCGCCCACCCGAAGACCATATAGCAATCTGCCAGGCCGGCATACGCGAGCGGCTCAGTCGGAGCCTCCTGGATGGCTTGTTGGAAATATTGGATGCCTTTATCCAATCCCTCGCGGGTGTCCTTGCCGCACAGGTACCGTCCCTTCAGATAGTCATCGTGCGCTTTAGGATTGACTGGTCGGGCGTTGCCCAGCAGCTTTTGCTCCCCCGGTGTCAATTTAACCTGAATCTCTCGGGCGACTGCCTGGGCAATCTGCCCTTGTACCGTTAGCGCGTCCCCAACTTCGCTCTCGTACTTCTCGCCCCACAAATGTTTCTCGGGAGACGTCTGAAGAAGATTCGCCGTAATCCGCAGATGGTTGCCCGCCCTTGCCACAGTCCCTTCCACAACCGCGTCTACGTTCAACTCCCGCGCAATCTCCGGCAATGGCTTCTTCGTGCCTTTGTACTGCATCGCGGATGTTCTGGAAATCACTCGCAGCGCACCAATTTTCCCCAGATCGGTGGTCAGCTCTTCCGTCATTCCGTCGGCAAAGAAGTCCTGGTCCCCATCGCTCGAAATGTTCACCAGTGGCAGCACCGCCAGCGACTGGATGCGAGGTGTGCTGCGGACTCCGAGCAATCGTTCACGTATTGCACTCCGGCTTAGACTTACAATCAGCGCGATGCCGGCAATCACGGCAAAGGCTAAGACCATTGCCTTTCCTCGGTATCTGCGCGGGGCAACCTGTTTCCCAACTGGAATTTCTTCGGAACCCGGAGTTCCTGTGGGTAGACCACTAGTCCCGGAATCCGCTGCGTTCAGCGTTTCAACGGGAGCCACGAAGCGATAACCCCGGCGTGGCACGGTTTCGATGTAGCGCGGGTTCTCCGCAGAATCGCCGAGCGCTTCCCGCAAACGGTTGATCGCCGTGTTCACGCCGTGGTCGAAGTCCACAAATGTGTCCGTCGGCCACAGTTTCTGGCGAAGTTCTTCCCTCAGGACGATTTCGCCGGGCCGCCCCAGCAGCAGGGCCAGAACTTCGAACGGCTGCCCGTGAACCTTTATTTTCGCCCCGCCCTTGCGCAGTTCACCAGCAGCCAGGTCCGCCTCAAAGGTGCCAAACCGCACAATCCGGGCCCGCGCATTGGATTCCGGTGCCATGGCAATAGCTTCTGGCCGCAGAGTCTACCATCGGCGTCACCAGAATGCGACGCCCGTCAAAAGAGCCATCCCGCAAACTCATTGCTCCTCAACAATTTGCGGTCTGAGGTTCATTTGAGCTCCCATCTATTGAGGTACGCGCGCGCTCACTGGATTCTCACCCTGTCGCTAGCCCACACCCACAAATGGCCGCAGACAAAAGGAGAAACACCATGAGAAGCAATCAAATTCTGACGGTAATTAAAATGATGCTGGCCACCCTGGCCCTGAGTCTGCTCTTCGTTGGGACCGCACGGGCACAGGGAGACCTGCCAGTCTATTTCGGTAAGTTCACTCTGACCCAACAGGTCCAATGGGGAAAGAGTGTCCTGCAGCCCGGCAACTATACGATCACCATCAAGGCCACCACATTTCCGGTAATCGCTCTAGTCCAAAAGGACGATGGTCATGCGGCCATCCGGGTTATGAGCGGAGTCCGTGACGAGAAAACGAATGGCGTCAATGCTTTACTCATCGAGGAAAAAGACGGACAACCTACTGTCCATTCTCTGTCTCTTGCGCAGTTGGGAATGGTTCTGGTTTACGATCCTTCTCTAGCGAAGGAACCGGTTCAGGAGGCCCGCGTCAGCCGGTCCGTACCCGTACTGTCGGCCAGAAAGTAACTGCATACGCGAAGATGCTCGATTCGATCGAAAGGCGGGAGTCGTGCCAAATGACGACAGCAGCCCCTGAATCGTCACCCGCCCAATCAGTCACCAGAAGCCACGGACATGGCTTTGGCGTATTCCGAAGCGAATAGCTCGCTATCCGGATATTGCTCGCTCAATTCGCGGAACAATCTTTGCGCCAGGGCATTCTGTTTTTCACGGCGCGCGGCGAGGCCAAGAATAATTTTGGCGAACGGCCGGAGATAGCGGCCGTTTTCCGCGGTCCTGGCGACTTGCTCCATGCCGAGCTTTTTGTCGCCGTGAATTCCATCAAACCGGAGCAGGAAACGAGAACCAGCGCTCTGCGACCCGATAACGTAATTTGCGATGCCGGGGGCGATGAACGCGTCTGTCGCGTCCGGATGCTGCGCCAGCAATTCCTTCGCATATCCGTTAGCTTTTTTCATCTGCTTGAGGCCGGCGAGATGCCTTTTCTGCAGAATCGATTCCGCATCCGATTCCATTCCGGCGGCAAGCGTCAGCGCAAGAAGGGCCTCTCCATCGTTGGGATTTGTTTTCTGGCGCTCCCCGGCAAGTTCGCGGGCGCGAGCGAGAGCATCGCGAAAATGGCTCATGCGCCCCGGATCCGGGCTGCCGTCAATCCCACGCAGGAATTTCTTTTCGTTCAGGAAAAAATCGCTGGTCAGTACGCCTTGGCGGGATAGCTCTTCAAAGAGATAGCTGGCGGCGACAGCGACCTCACCAAAAGGCTCCTCCGGATTGCGGGATTCCCAGCGGGCGAAAGCCTCACGTGCTTCGGCGAATCTCTGCTCGTAGAGCAGATCGAATCCAGCGCTAAGCTCTGGTACGGTTGTGAAGGCCGGAGACTCGACGCCTGGCGTTTCCCGGGCAAAATCGACGATCGGGCTCAACAGCAGTAAGAGCGCTAGAAAATAAGAGCGATGCAACAATTATCCTCAACACGACGCACAGATAATTGGACGCTGCTACCCGCCGCGCGGTAACAGAACAGTTGTAAAGGTTTTGTCGCCCGCAGGCCACCGTCCCATCGTCTACGCTTCCGCTGCCCTGTGGGGTTGTAACTACTGGTTAGTCGTACGGGTCCCGGTACCCAGGTTACTGGGAAGGCGACTTACCGAGGCACTTAAAACGTGAGCGGACGCCTGTCCTGAAGTCAGGCGTTTAGTAGGCGGCAAGAGTCAGACTCTTCGTCGACAGGTAGATCTGGCTCTGGGGGATCGGTTTGAAGGATCGTTGCTATGGGGCGCCTCTCCGCGGCTGGCTCGGGCGCTGGAGGTTCTGGGAGAGCTGGACTTCTTTCGTTGATGAGGGGCGTGAGCCAGGGACTCTGCAGTGCGGCTAAGGCAAGCTCTCCTTCGAGGTCGTTGTAGAGCGAATCTGCCAACTCCTCTCGTGCTTTGTCCACGTAGTTTTCCCCATGCGTTCTTCTGAGTGACTCAAAGATGGACCGTGCGGTTGTTGCGCCCACCTTTGCTTCGATGACGTTTCGGGGTTTGCCAGCCTTGTAGGTCCCGAGTGCGTTGCGGAACGTGAGTAGTGAATCGCCTTGGCGCTCATCGAGGCCCTCGGAAAGTGCCTGCACAAACTGCATTTGAAAATCGGATCGATCTTTGAGGTTCTGCTCGAGTCCCACGAAGTGTGCCGTCAGTGTTTCTTTCAGCTTCTTGACATCGGCCGCGTTGGAATCCCACAGTTTCTGGACTTCCTTGGCTAAAGCCCGTGCGTATTCGTTGCGCATTTGAACAGTGGCTCCGGCCGTAGCGGTTTTTGTCTGCTCGTCGATCATTTTCAGGCTGAACCTGGCAACAAGGACAAACACGCCTGTCAGGATCAGTCCCATGATTCCCATTGTCCACATTTGCGTGTTGAAAGCTTTTTGGTAGTAAGACTCGTACTGCTTCTGCGCACGCGTGATGTAATCCTTTTCCATCTCTGCGCTGCTTGCGGCTTTTTCGGCGGCATCCGCGCGCTCCTCGAGCTTCTTGAGGCGGTCTTCCTGGGTGGGGCGCGAGGCTCTTTGTGGCTGCTCAGATCGAAGGGCGGGGCTGAAAATAGCGATAGCCGCAGCCAGAACCAAGATGTGTTGGCGTATGGTAGTCACGGGTCCGTCTCCTGGCTGGGCCTCTCAATCTAGTTGCTGGAGTGTGTGGTGTCACTGTTTGGAGCCTGGAGCGGTGCCCGAAGGGATACCGGCCGGAAGGGCAAGGCGTTTCGATTGGCGATGGCGTCGAGTGTTGCCCTCCGCGATAAAGCGGGGCAATCTTTTCGAATCCGTATTCGATCAGGTCGAGAAGTCCCATTTTGGGGGCCGTGCCGAAGTTTGCTTTGGCTGAGGTCTCTGTCGATAATGACCTACGCCCCGGGTAGCTGAATTGGGCCGTGCTAGATTCTTTGCCTCACTCGGCTCTGAATAGGTAACTGACAGAAAACAAGTATCTTAGATTGCATCTCTCAGAACCTTCCGCAACTCTTTCTGAGCCTCCGGGTTTAACCAACTGTAAGCCGCTTCCCCAGGGAAATCTCCGGGAAGCGCGCCGGCCAACCTCGTTTTACTCCACGCGGTCCTGGCCGGGATCAAGGGGACACCATGCGTTATTTAAAATATGTTGCTCTGTTGGGGGTTTTGCTTTTTTTTGCCGCGGGAAGCGCTCACGCACAATTTTCCGTGGGCGTTGGAGTAGGTCCCGTGTACGGCGCCGTTGGGCCAGCACCTGCCTGCGCTTATGGTTATTACAGCTACTATCCTTACGCCTGCGCTCCATACGGCTATTACGGGCCTGATTACTTCGTCGGCGGCGTCTTCATCGGCGCCGGACCCTGGTTCCACGGCGGCTACTATGGCCGGGGCTTCTACGGTCGTGGCGGTTACTATGGCCACGGTTACTACGGGCGTGGCGGCGACTACAGCCACGGCGGCTACTATGGACATGGTGGCGATTTTGGACGCGGGGATCACGGCAACAGGGGTGGCGAATCCCACGGCTTCGTCGGCGGTGGCAATCACGGCGGATACGCGGGCGGCGGCTATCACGGCGGCAATGGATTCCACGGCGGCGGTGGCGGCGGTTTCCACGGCGGTGGAAGCCACGGCGGCGGTGGACATCGCTAATTGAATCCTGAACGCCCCGGGAATCTCCCCGGCCAGCGTCCAGAAAGAATTCTCACCCAACAATCGGGCGGCTCCCAACCGGGCCGCCCTTTTCATTTCCGCTCCCCTCTTCTCTGCGAACTCTGCGCTCTCGGCGTTCTCTGCGTTATCTTTCTTTCTCCAAAATTCCAATTTTTCATTACCATTCCAATGGCCGCTTCCAGGCAAGCCAATCCCCCGAAGGGAATTTCCATGATCGAAAATCGCTCCGTTCCCCCAAACACCATCCTCCCGCACGTCGTCTATCAAGACATCGCCCAGGCCATCGCATGGCTCTCCAAAACCTTCGGCTTCCGCGAACACTACCGCTACGGCGACCCGGCCAGCGGCGCCCAACTTTATCTCGGCAATGCCTGGATCATGCTCAAGCAAGCCGCCGCCGGCCGCGGCACTCCCGCGCAACTCGGCTCACACACCCAAAGCCTCACCGTCTTCGTCGAAGATCTGGAAAATCACTTCCATCGCGCCAAAGCCGCCGGCGCGAAAATTGTCGAAGACCTCCACGAAACTCCTTACGGCGAACTCCAATACGCCGCCGAGGATTTCGCCGGCCACCATTGGCTCTTCTCGCGCCACGCTCACGACGTCAGTCCCACCGATTGGGGCGCCACAATCGCGCAACCCGCCTACCGCCTCGCCCTGCTTCCCCGGCCGCGCTTCTGCTACTTCGAAATTCCCGCGCTCGACGTCCACCAGTCCGCCGCGTTTTACGCAAAAGTCTTCGGCTGGAACATCCGCAAGCAGGACGCCGCTCATCCAAGCTTCGACGACGCCACGGGAAACATCAGCGGCACCTGGGTCACCGATCGCGCAGTCTCTCGCGACGCCGGCCTCTTGCCCTCCATCTGGGTAGACAACATCGATGTAAGCCTGGCGATGGTAGCCGCCCATGGCGGCGCCATCCTCGAACCCGTGCAGCCAGTTTCTCCCGAAGGCTCTGCCTGGATCGCCACCTTCCGCGATCCCGCCGGCAACGTCCTCCGCTTCTACACAGAAGTCCCCCGCTGATCTTCCGTTCAGCAGTCACCCAACTGGTAGCGCCGGCATCCTGCCGGCAAGCGTTCTTCATGATTTATCTTGAGAATTCACAACGGGCTGGCACCACGGGTCTCTGCCACACCCGGTGCATCAGGAAAATTCAGAATCCTCTGAACGCGATGTTTTTTCGGCTTTTGCTCAATCCGCCGCCGCGGCTTTTGCCATCCCCGAATAATGAATGGTGATCAGGAACCCGTTCGTTCCGTCATAAGCGAACTTGTGTCCGTCTCCTTCGAACGCCTCATGTTTCGACTTCCACATCCGGAACCCATCGTTCGATTGTGCTCCCCAATATTTCAAGTTCTGCATCACCACTTCCTGCCCCGGCTTGTTCCCTTCCACGCGCTCCAACACCACTTCGCCCTTGCCGTCTGCCATCTTCGCGTGCGCCACGCCGGTCTTCGTGTCCACATCCCACGAAAACGCAGTGTTGCTCACTGCTTTTTTCTGAAAGGGTATCGCCGAATAGAGCTGGGTGAGAATGTCAAGAAGAGCCGCCTGTTGCTCCTTGCTGACGCTCGGATCGAAATTCACCACCAGCCAGGAATCCTTGCCAGTGCTCCAGTCGCTGCCAAGATCGCTCCCGAGCCACACCTTCGCCCCATCCAGTTTCGTCTCTTTGTAATGACCCTTGTCCACTTTCAGCACCAGGTTCGCGCGGCAGAAATGCGCGTCCATGTGATGCTCCTCCATGTGATTTGTCGAATGCGTGTTGAAGTAGCACGGACAGAACATGTCGCAACTGCACGCTTCGATATAGCTCGCCGTCATCTCAAAATCGGTCTTCGACGATTTCTCCTGGGCATAAGAAGCTAAATAAATCAGGCCCGCTGCAAGCATAAGGAATACCAGCAAAAGGACTCGAGGTAAGCGACTCATGATCCCTCCAATCAGTTTGTCAATTTGTCAGAACGGGGCCCAACGTGGAATGAAAAAACTCTACTCCCCAGCCTTGCCTGATTCAACTGGTTTTCCCGCCAAGCTGCGCCAATTTGGACTGTGAAACTCTTGCGGAGCGAGGCGTGGACTTCAATCGCGCCTTCTTATACCCTTGCCCGAATGAAAAGACCCACGGCTGGCAGACGAAGTTCAGCGCCCAAGCACAAAACCAACGCCCCTCCGAAAAACATCGACGACTACCTCGCCGGGGTCCCCGAGCCCGCCCGCTCCACGCTGCAAAAAGTCCGCGCCGACATCCGATCCGCCCTCCCGCCGGGCGCCACCGAGACCATCAGCTACAAAATCCCCGCCTTCAAACACGACGAAGTCATCATCTGGTTCGCCGCCTTCGCAAACCACTGCAGCATCTTCCCTACGGCAAGAGTCATCGAACAGTTCAAGCACGATCTGAAACCCTTCACCATCTCCAAAGGCACCATCCAGTTCCCTACCGACAAGCCCTTCCCGGCCCCTCTGATCAAGAAAATGGTCAAGGCCCGCCTCGCCCAAATCGCTGGCAAAAAGCGCCGTTGAATCCCTGGCCCGAGAATTGCCGGATTTGCTGAAGAAAATGTGTTAAAAAAGTTGTCGCGGCTGTCGATTCCGCCACCTCCCGTTCGATCTATTGATAGAGCCTGGGTGTCGCCCGTCGCAATTCGCTCGGCACCCCGCTCCCAACCTAATAGAGGAGACCCCACGATGCGCTTCATGATGCTGGTCAAGTCCACGGAGAATTCCGGCCCGCCACCCAAGGAACTGATGGACGCCATTGCGAAACTAGGCGAAGAAGCCAGTAAGGATGGCTCCATGATCGAAAGTGGCGGCCTGGCCCCCTCGGCCATGAGCACCCGCGTTCGCCTCGCTCAAGGCAAAATCACCGCCATCGACGGCCCCTTCGCCGAAACCAGGGAACTCGTCGGCGGTTACGCTGTTTTTGAATTTAAGTCGAAAGAAGAGGCGGTCGAAAGCGCGCTGCGTTTCATGGAGCTTCACCACAAATATTGGCCCGGTTGGGAAGGCGAAACCGAAATTCGCCAGATGTTCACTCAGCAGGACTACACGTGCGAAACGGGGCGCCTCGCCCTCAAGTCGGATTCCGCTCGCGGCGCATAATTGACCGGCATCACCGCACATGCTTGATCGCACGGCGTTCAAAGACGCTCGAACGACTAGCCAGCTCAAGCGGCGTGTTTCTGGTTATGCGTTGAGCGGCGTTGCTCTTGCTTCTCCATGGGGAAGCGCAGATGCCGTTCGTAACACTCGTCGCACCGATACGGACTGATAGATAGAGCGAAGTGGAGAAAGCCCTCCACAAGGCCCTTTCTCCTCGATCGGTGAATGTGAATCGATGCGCTGCCACAGCTTGGGCAATGTCCCGGATGATTTCTTCCCAAAATGAGCTTCATAATACGGCCTTCCAGACGGTCCTGCATTCTGTTCGCCGGCGTCGCAAGGGGGGCTGGAGCTCAAGCAGGCGACGGTCAACCTTAACGCGGAGCCTCCATCCTACTCGCCACACCCCCCTTTTTTCAATAGCAGGCCTACCCAACCTCCTTGGGCGCCGCTACGCGCCCTCTCAAAACCGGAAGACAACGCCCGTCGAAATCCGCCCGTTATTCTGCGTCTGGCTCGCGAACCTCGTCAGCAAATAGTCGCCCTGAATGATCCGCCAGCTGATCCCCTGCTTCACTTCGGTGTCGATCCCTCCGCCGATCGCCATCGAGAAAGCCGAATCCCCGAATCCCGCCGCGCTGAAATGCGCCCCGCCAAGCAATACGTGCGCAAATGGCGATACGCGAGACGGCCACGAAACTTGCGGCCCGAACAGGAACGTGTGTACCGACGTCCCAATCCCGCTCGGCGATCCATAATGCCCGTCGAAGTCCGCCACTCCTCCCAGCCAATCCTTGAACTTGTATTGCGCAGATGCCTCCCATCCATTCAAATTGAAGTCGTTTCCAGGACGGAATCGCATATACGAATACCCGCCGAATACTTCCAGCCTGTCCTGCGCTACCGCCGGAAGCGATGCCAGAAACAGAATTCCAACCAGCAACCCGATTTTTCGCACCATGAGAATCTCCTCCTCATTGTTTTTTATAGATGCCAGGGATCTTTCCGGGCCATCTGGGGTGTTCCCGGAACTTCCTGCCCTGCTTGCCGCAGGCAGGCGAGGGCAAGCCGCTGGGAAATCTGGCTTTGGGACCTTGGACTGGTAGTGGGTCGGACCGGAGTTTCTCTTTCCTCTTCCGGCCAAAAACATTCTATCCCACTTCCCGCGATACTGTCTCCATTTTGGAGTGCGGTGGCTCAGCCACCGCTTTTACGGCTTAATCCGATCCACCCAAACCCAACCACACGCAACCATTGCAGAAGAACTCTCATCCCGCTTGCCCTGAGCGGAGTCGAAGGGACCGGAGTGCCGCGCAGTTTGCAGCACGCAGTGGAGGGATCATGCCCACACTTTTCGTCATTCGTCTCGGCTTTAACTCCCGGTAGTTCGGCCTGCCCGCCATCCGCCATGGCTTCTTCGCCTCCTCGCCCAATCAAGACAGGAAGTGTGCTGTTTGGGACAGAGCGTCCCTCCTGCGCGTGTTCTACTTCAGAAGTCGCCCCGCTGACCTGCCGCCGGCGATGGAGGAATTTCCATGTCCCTAAAAATGACCACCAGCGAAGTAGAAGGCGTCTCCCTCGTCACATTGAATGGCCGCATTGTTCTCGGCGAGGAGAGCAATGCTCTCCGCGAGAAACTCAAGAGCCTCATCGCCGGCGGAAAAAAGAAGATCGTTCTGAACATGGCCGAGATCGATTACATTGACAGCTCGGGGCTGGGCGCTCTGGTCGCCGCGCATCTCAGCGCCAAAAATGGCGGTGGTTCCATGCGCCTCTGCAATCTGGGCAACAAATTCCACGAAGTCATGCAGTTGACCAAGCTGCTCACCGTCTTCGACGTCTACGATACGGAAGCATCCGCAGTCCGCAGTTTTCAAAGTTCCCTGTCCACAAGCAATTAGAAGCCGCCTTAAATGGTTTTCAGGGGTCGGAGCTTTAGCTTGCCGGTTTTTTGCCTGCCCGCCTAAGGAGGGGCGGAAGCCCCTGAGGACACTCTTTCCACAGCCAACCCTGCAATAACAACAGCGCATTGGTCCGGATGACCATCCGCCGCGCCGTTCCTCCTGGGCTCCAGGACGTTTTGTATCCTTAGCTCCTGTCGCGAAAGAACATTCAAACTGCAATATTCGTCTCGCTCATTCGTCTACAAACAGTAGATGGACGAAGCGCTGAGAAAACAGTGGCCGATGGCAGAACAGGATCAGCGGATCTCGGAGGCGGTTGATCGAGAGCGCGCCAGGCTGCTCAACTTCATCCGCCGTCGCGTCCCCGACCCACTCGATGCCGAGGACATTCTGCAGGACGTCTTCTCTGAACTGGTGGAAGCGAACCGCTTGCTGATGCCGATCGACCACCTCACCGGCTGGCTCTTTCGCGTGGCCCGCAATCGCATCATCGATCTCTTCCGCAAGAAGAAACCGGTGAACTTCAGCGACGCGGCCGTCGCAAACGAAGACGACGAGCTGCTTCAGTTTGAAGACCTGCTCCCTTCGCCCGATGCCGGACCCGAAGCGCTTTACGCCCGCAGCGTGCTTCTCGAAGCACTCGAGTTGGCGGTTCACGAGTTGCCCGCCGAGCAGCGCGAAGTATTCGTCGCGCACGAACTGGAAGGCCTCAGCTTCAAGGAGATCGCCGCCCGCACCGGCGTGGGCGTGAATACGCTGCTTTCACGCAAACGCTACGCGGTGCTGCATCTGCGCGAGCGATTGCAAGGCATTTACGACGACTTTACGAAAGCGTGAGGTACTGAACATGGGCAGAAGATTAATAAAAATGCTTTTCATCGTTCCGCTGGCAATTGCGGGGATGCTGCTGTTCGTCTTCATCGGCGGCGAAATCGTGCTGCACCTCTGGAACTGGCTGCTACCGTCGCTCTTCGGTTGGCGCGAAATCACCTTCTGGCAAGCCGTGGGACTTCTCGCGCTCTGCCGCATCCTCTTCGGCGGATTCGGCTGGCACCGTCCCCGCCGCTACAGTTTCCGCCATCGCATGGACGACCGCTGCAGCCGCATGACCCCCGAAGAGCGCGAACGCTTCCGCCAGCGGATGCGCGAACATTTCGGCTTCGGTCCCTCCACTCCGAAGCCCGAGGAGCACTGAAGCCGTCTGGACCCGGCCGAATGGCCAGTGCTATCCGATTCGTGTCGCCTGTTCCTCAACCGTCTCGACGCGGATTTTCCAGTGGAATATGCTTCAAAAATGAACCGAGAATGCCGTGGCTTGCGATTTTCCTTCAATGCGGATGCCGAGATCGCTCCGGAAAGCTCTCCGAAAGCGATTCTCCCCGCCCGTGTCACAGAGCTAAGTTTCCAGGGGTGTTTCCTCGAAACCTCAGCTTCCTTCGAAGTGCAGCGCCTCGTGCTGCTCAAGATTCGCGATTCCGGCGATCATTTCGAGGCCGAAGCAGTAGTCCTCTATGCTCGCCCCTCCGGCCTGGGTCTCGTCTTCCGCGAAATCAAGCCCCATTTCCGGGACGTCCTGCAAAAGTGGATCCTCAAAGCTCTCGATCGCCAACTCGAAGCCCAGCAAATCCCAGGCTAGTCCGATTTCCTCGTTGCAAATTCCACCAACCGCAAACGCCGCGGCCCTTCCTGTAGGGGCGGCTTTACGCCGCCTTCCGCTCTTCTCTCGCTTTTGTAGCGGCCGCCTTCTGAGGTGGGCCGCTGTGTCCATTCAAGGCCACCCAACACTCCATTGCATAGACAAGCCTTTTGTTGAATCGCCCTTCCTATCGCTTTCCGATAATCTGAACAGTCACCAAGGAGTCACAGTGCCGGACCTGGAGCGCAACAAACAGAACGTGGTGGCTTTCTACGACCTGATGTTCAATCCCGCCCCGACTAGTTGCCACCTAATCATGTCGCTCTCGATTTCGCGGTAGCACGCGAAGAAACACACCGATGTTTCCAAGAGGACAGGAAAAGCAATGAGCAGCAGCATGAAGATTGCGATTACCTGAGAGGTGTCGCTTGTCATTCAGTTCGCGCTGGCGATCGGCGCTTGGGGCGTTCGGCGGATAATTCTTCAGCAGCTTCTCCGCGAACTTCTGGATATTCTTCTCACTTCCTTCGAGATTTAGATTGAGATCGACCGCGTTCGACACGGCGCCGCGCCACACCAGTTTTTTCTCTGTTGCCGCATACATGTCCAGGTCAAGTTCACCGGCGTGGATGGACGCCTCGGCAATCGTGGCCAATCCACCGCCCCACCCCGGGCCGTAGCCCCAGCCGTCGCGATACGCCATCCACGCTGTCTGTCTGCTGAGGGCCGTCTGGTAACCGATGTAAAGGTCGGCGTGGTCCGAATCTGTTTTCAGCAGGCCTTTTTTGGCCAGCTCGGTGTCAATCACGAAGGTGATTTGCCGCGTGGTGCCGTAGTCGACCTGCTGCACGCTGTTGATGTCTACCCACTTATAGCTCTTGAATTTGGAGAAATCCGTGTCTTGGTCGAAGTTGTAGCTTACGTCCTGGGCAGCGGCAGGTCCTGCTGCAAACCCCAAAACCAGCTGTAGCAGCAAAGCGATTCTCTTCATCCCAGCCCTTCCTGGGACCGGGCAGTCACCATGATGCGCCGTCCGCCGCAAATTTGGAACGACAATTTTGCCGTGAAGTCCTGGAGGGAGCAAAGTTTCTGGCAGCGGTAACCGGACATCTCTAACAATGTCGGCCCTGTCAAATCCTTTTTTGAGCGCACTACGCCGTTCACTCCGAAGAGTGGTCTTCGTTGTTCTTTGTTGACCTCTGCATCGACGACCACGGCTCGTTC
>Ga0210407_10000109_pt1 | contig 106141 bp, 86 predicted proteins | sample IncBWC27MmetaG_FD_150860 | JGI IMG/M metagenome (GOLD analysis project Ga0210407, IMG submission 150860) | Forest soil microbial communities from Barre Woods Harvard Forest LTER site, Petersham, Massachusetts, United States - Inc-BW-C-27-M | ecosystem: Environmental > Terrestrial > Soil >...
GGCGAGCTTTTGAGCGTTGCTATTCGCCGCCAGCCCGACAATTTCCATCCGCTCCGGAATATCGTGCGCCACTTTCAACGCGCTCTCGCCGATCGACCCGGTCGCTCCCAGAACGACCACGCGTTTAGGCTCTCCGCAATATCGCGTCGCCATTTTTAACCACGAATGGACACAAATGCACACGAATTCATAAGACGATTCTCTCCCATTCAAGCTTGGAGCGCTTAAAGTTTAGGACCACCCCAGCACGCAACGCGGTCGCCCGAAGATAGTTCAACATCAAGCCGCGCTCGTGATCGGTAATTCGGTCGATCACCTTTGCATCCACAACCACAGCATTAAATGCGATCAGATCAGGAATGAACAAACCAACCTTGTGACCTTTATACAGGATGTCGAACGAAGGTTGCTGCTGAAAAGGAATTGTTTGGAGACCAAACTCAACCACCAACGCATTCTCGTATGGCTTCTCCACCAGCCCATGGCCAAGTGTGTTTAGCACTTCGATCGCGCAACCAACGATTCGAAAAACTTCCTCCTTGAACAACAGCTTGTCGTCATTCGTGTGCATTCGTGTCCATTGGTGGTTATTCACGGCACACGGATCACCAGTCGTAGATAAAAAAACATCAGCGGCGCGGTGAAAAGCAAACTGTCCACCAAATCGAGCGCGCCGCCGATTCCCGGTAAAAGATTGCCGGAATCCTTCACCCCGGTGCTGCGCTTGACGATCGATTCTGCGAGATCGCCAACAACAGCGGCGAATCCGAGCAACAACCCGAGAATCGTTGCGTGGGTCCAATTCAGCGCCGACAGGTGTCCGGGCATCAATTTGTAGAGTGCCAGGCTCGCACAAAGCGATAATACGAGCGCGCCAAAAAAACCTTCCCAGGTTTTCTGAGGGCTGATGTGCGGAATCATCTGATGTCGCCCAATCGCGCTGCCCAGAAGATACGCGCCCATGTCACTAAACTTCGTGACCGCAATCAGATACAAAACATAAAATTGACCGGTCACCGCGCCCGTGCTCGAACGCGGAGTGAGGTAAACAATTTTGGTCATGAAATTGAAAAGCCAGAGCACATACATCAGGCCGAACAGCGTGTATGCCATCGTCTTAAGCGGTTCGTCATCTCGCAGACGGGCAAACATTTGACGTGCGAACACGGTCAGCAAGAAGAAGAGCAGGACCGCGATCTCGAAATCGTACGAACCCGCCGGCCCCATATGGGCGAAATAATAAAAGCTGCCCCCGAGCATGATCGCGCCACAGATCATTGCCGTGATCTTGAAGTTCGGCAGCCGATCGTGATCGAGCATGCCGTAAAATTCCCAGAGCGCGATCAATCCGAACGCGCTGATCAGGAACCAGAACAAGATTTCGTATCCGGAAAAGGCAATGGCAAGCGCGATCGACCAGAGCGCGATCGTGCTGACAAATCGTAAAATGAAAACGGAACGCGGCGTCACGCTGGTTGGAGATGGTTGTTCAAGCGTCGCGGGCATGCGCTTCCATCATCCCGAAGGAACGAGCGACGCGCAAGAAGAACGCGCGCCAGATCAACATGTGTTATGGCTCCCGCCGTCTCGACGGCAGTTTTCCTTCTTTCCTGCCCGCCACAGGACGAGTCCGTCCGGACTGGCGGACTTTCCTGATTCGCCTAATTTGTTGTCGTGCAGAAAACGATGCAGGCCGTCGTGAAAAGCAAAGCCGAGCCGGGTCTTTGGCTGGAAGAAGTTCCCATTCCCGAAGTTGGCGGAGACGACGTGCTAATCCGCGTCGTGAAAACGTCAATCTGTGGCACCGACGTGCATATATATAACTGGGACGCCTGGGCGCAGAAAACGATCCCCGTGCCGATGACCATCGGCCACGAATTTGTCGGGATTGTCGATCTTGTTGGCAATCATGTGAAAGGGTTCGCGCCCGGCGATCTCGTCGTCGGTGAAGGCCACATCACCTGCGGACATTGCCGCAATTGCCTCGCCGGCCGGCGCCATCTTTGTCCGAACACGAAAGGGGTGGGCGTGAATCGCCCCGGCGCGTGGGCCGAGTTTGTCGCGGTCCCGCAATCAAATTGCTGGCACGCCGATCCCTCCATCCCCCTCGATGTGCTCTCCTGTTTCGATCCGCTCGGCAACGCCGTCCACACCGCGCTCTCGTTCGATCTCGTCGGCGAAGATGTGCTCATCACCGGCGCCGGCCCGATCGGTTGTATGGCCGTGCCGATTTGCAAACAAGCCGGCGCCCGTCACGTCGTCATCACCGACATCAATCCCTACCGCCTCGATCTCGCGCGTAAAATGGGCGTTACACTCGCACTCGACGTGCGCACCGAAAAACTGACCGACGGCATGGAGAAGCTCGCGATGAAAGAAGGATTCGACGTCGCGCTCGAAATGTCCGGCAGCCCGAAAGCTTTCGTCGACATCTTGCCGAACATGTTTCACGGCGGCAAAATCGCGCTACTCGGGATCATGCCCGGCAGCGGCGCGATTGATTGGAACCTGGTCGTCTTCAACCAGCTCACCATCAAAGGAATTTATGGCCGCGAAATGTACGAAACCTGGTACAAAATGACTGCGCTCATCCAGAGCCGCCTGGACATTACCCCCGTCATCACCCACCGCTTCCCGTTCCGCGAGTTTCGCGACGCCATCGAGCTCATGAAATCCGGCAACTCCGGCAAGATCGTGCTCAATTGGAGCGAGCGTTAAATTTTGAACCGCGGATTACACGGATGACGCGGATTTCTTCTCCGCCATTCTGGCAATTACAAGGATTGATGTCGCTTCGATTCGCCCTAAACTAATGCAATGAGCGCAGCCGAAGTGATCGCTGAAATTAAAGCGCTTCCGCCGCAAGATCGCGAGCGCGTGCTCGAATTTCTCGTGGGCGACAAGGAACTGCGCGAAGATTTGGAGGACAGCTTGTTGCTTGAATCGCGGCGTGACGAACCGAGCAGGCCTCTCAAAGATGTGCTGCATGATTTGAACGCGTGAGCTGGCACGTCGAGGTCCAGCGCTCCGCTGAAAAGGAATTAGCCAATCTCTCTCCGCAAATGCGCGGGCGAATCACAAAAGTGTTGCGTTTAATGATTGACGATCCGTTTCCGCGTGGATTCAAAAAGCTGAAAGGATCAGAGGGATATCGGATCAGAGTTGGAAATTATCGTGTGTTGTATCGAGCTGATCGCGCAGCGCGTCTTGTCCGGGTCGGCGCGATTGGACACCGCAAAGAAGTTTACCGTTAAACTTGAGAACTAATGCAACGAAGCCGCTTCGCGGTGGCGGCCTTCGAGCTCCAGGACCATCCGTTTGATGTGCCTGTAGTCTTGGTGTGATTGCAGGAATTGCAAACTTTGTTGCGAATCGCCCCATTGCAGGATCTGAATAGTCTCTTGTCGCGCGCCCCATGAATTCATGTCGCGTTGATTCGCCATGTAAAGATCGATCGTATTGCGGCCGGATAACGCCCAGCCGTAATCATCGACCCGATACACTTGCCCGGTTGAGAGCAACCGGAATGTCGTGCCCACGGGCCAGCGCGACCAGTCAGCTGCAGCGCTGCCGATTGGCGGTGGCTTTGCGACTGCGACGGCACGCTTTACACCCCGCGTGGTTTTCGTGATGTGCCTTGTCGTGGTCACACGCGTGGTCGTCCTGGTTTCTTCCAGGGAAAACGGTTGAAGTGTCGCGCCCGAGTTTGAGACGCGGCGAACTTCGACATCTTCCACCGCATCAACTGGAATCGCGCGCACAACGTTCTCTGCTCGATGAATCGGCGGCCCCGCTACGTGCAATTCGCCGCCGAGCGCGTTGTGATTGGTGAATTCGCGATGGTCCGCTTCGGTGTGCGTGTAAGCCGTTGTGCGCACGGTTTGAAAATCGTTCCTGGCCAGCGGCGGCTCGTACTGCGGCAAGGCATGCCGGGTCGTCCCGCAGGCGGTAAGCAAAACGATTGCGATAAACGCCGCGAGAACGGCGAGGGCAAGGTTGCGAAGCTCGGCGTGGTTCAAGGGGGGACCGCGGGAAAGTTATTAACAGTTATTCATGGCCCCGCAAGTTTATTTTAACCGCCTGGTCTTTAGATTCGTTTTTGTTTATCCGTCTAAATCCGCGTAATTTGCTATTCAATTATCATGCTCGCCGAATTTGAAAAGCAGGTTTCGCAAACGCTCGATGAAATAAAATCGCAAGGCCTTTTCAAGACCGAGCGCATCATCATTAGCCCGCAGGATGCGCACATCGAAGTCGCCGGTGGCAAACGCGTGCTTAACATGTGCGCGAACAATTATCTCGGCCTGGCCGATCATCCGGCACTCATCGCTGCCGCGAAGGAAGCGCTCGACACCCACGGCTTCGGCATGGCGAGTGTCCGTTTCATTTGCGGCACACAGGACATTCATAAAGAACTCGAAGCCGCCCTCGCGAAGTTTCTCGGGACCGAGGACACGATTCTTTATCCGTCCTGCTTCGACGCCAATGGCGGTCTCTTCGAAACGCTGCTCACCGACAAAGACGCCGTGATTAGTGACGAACTCAATCACGCCAGCATCATCGACGGCATCCGTCTCTGTAAAGCGCAACGCTTTCGTTACAAGCACAGCGACATGTCCGATCTCGAAGCGCAACTCACCGCCGCGAAAGATGCGCGCTTTCGTTTGATCGCGACCGACGGCTGTTTTTCGATGGACGGCACAATCGCGGACCTGAAAGGCATTTGCGATCTTACCGAAAAATATGACGCGCTGAGCATGATCGACGATGCGCATGCCACAGGATTTCTTGGAAGAACGGGACGCGGCACACACGAGTATCGGAACGTGATGGGCAAAATCGACATCATTACCGGTACCCTCGGGAAAGCGCTCGGCGGCGCCAGCGGTGGCTTCACCAGTGGCCGCAAGGGAATTGTCGATCTTTTGCGGCAACGCTCGCGTCCGTACTTGTTTTCCAACACAATTGCGCCACCGGTTGTCGCCGCATCGTTGAAAGCGATCGAGCTACTCAGCGCATCCACCGAGTTGCGCGACAAACTCGAAGAGAACACCAAATATTTCCGCGCCGCGCTGACCGAACGCGGCCTAACGATCAAGCCCGGCACACACCCGATTGTCCCGATCATGATCGGCGATGCCGCCAAATCGCAAAAGTTCGCGGCGCGCATGCTCGAGAAAGGCGTTTACGTCATTGGCTTCTTCTACCCGGTCGTGCCGCACGGTACCGCCCGCGTCCGCACTCAAGTCTCGGCCGCCCACTCTCGCGAAGATCTGGAGTTCGCTGTCAACGCCTTCGCCGAGACGAACGAAGAATTAGGGTAGCTGTGGCGGCAGCCGTGTCAGCTGCAAAATTAAGCATTGCGGGCGACGCGCCCGCCACTACAGAAGAAGCCATGCTTTACATGGTGGTCGAGCGATTCAAAGAAGGCGCTGCGCCCGCAATCTATCAACGCTTCCGTGAAAAAGGGCGCATGATGCCCGAAGGCTTGGAGTACATCTCCAGTTGGATCGATCACGACTTCAAAATTTGTTACCAATTGATGCAAACCGAGACTGTCGCTCTATTCGATCGCTGGATTGAAAACTGGAGCGACTTGATGGACTTCGAGATCGGGCCGGTACGCACGTCGGCGGAAGCACGCGAGATCATCGCGCGTCGAGATCAACTCTAGGGAACGCTGTTCGGTTCCCCCTACGGGACGCTAACAGCGTCCCCTACAGAATAATCCACGTCATCTGCATAATTGGCGGTTACTGCTCGTGCAGCGCGATGCTGGATCCGACCCAGGTTTTGTCTTTGTTGAAATCGACGCCCATCATTTTTCCCTGGCTCATGCGGACAAGATTATTCACGAGCACTGGCTCACCATCTTCCGGCCAGATAAACATCATTCGGATTTCCGCTTTTGAATACGGACCGTCAGTTGTTGGAACGAAGGCGGCGTATTCCACTTTCCTCTGCAGAATCCATTCGTGCGGATTTTTGAGCTGCGAGAGTTTTTCACGGCTCGGCTCCATGTCCACTCCGAGGCCGGCGAATGAATAGAGCGGCTTCAAAACATAATTCTCGATCTTCTCTTCGACCGGAAATTTATCCGCGAAAAATGCCGGGGACGTGTGCTCCGTTTTCAAAAATGGCAGCGAATGTTTACTGATCCGAAAATACCAATTCGGATGGCCGACCCACGTCACGTCGAGATCGTCTTGAAAACCGAAACCGATGCCCAACTCCGGTCGCCTTAGCAACTCATCGAAGATCACGCGATTGTAAATCCGCTCGATCCGCACTTCACGTCCATCGCGCTGATAAAATAATTGCCGTCCACGTTTCTTGATTTTCGTCAGGCAAACCGAGCGGATACCGAGCAGTGTTTCGGTGCAGGCGAAATCGATCCGCGTTTTTTGTTTCTCCGGCTCGATCTCGAGCAGAATCACGTTTTCCGGATTTGAATCACCGAGAATCGTCTGGCGCAAGATGCCGATGTAGGCTTCGTCTTTGATTCCGCCGAACGATGAGGTCCAGTTCCTCGGAATAGCCGGATACGCTTTGCGCATGCATCCGAGCAGCAGGAATTGAAATCCAAAGAGGCTGGGAAAGGCTTGCAGCTCAATCAAACGCGGCACGAGGCGATCTCCTTGGCTGCAAATTCCGAAGTCAACTACGAGAAAATTTGGATGCGCGGATTCATTCGGCACTTCCAACCCTGCCGGAATCGCTGAGGCGGCATGCTTCGCGAACTCCGCCGCTTGCGTTTGCGCCGCGATTTTGTTCGCGGCGTAGACGGCTTCGTTCGTGAACTCTCGCGTCAAGAAAATCGGCGTCTCCGAGATCCGAAAATCGGCCGGCCACTTTTCCGTCTCATTCACGCAATGCAACAGCGCCGCGTATTTTGCCGGCGTGAAGTCAGCGTTGAATCGCGCGCGAAGTTCGGGATGCATGGCGAATGTGGTGCTGTCGGAATGACGAATGTCTAATGACGAAAGAATGACGAAATCCGAGGCACGAAAGAAGAGTGAGGAGAGATTTTCGGCATTCGTAAATTCGGGCTTCCTTCGTCATTCGTCATTCGTGCTTCGACATTTGGCGCAAACACATCGATGCCAGCAGGCGCGACGCGGCTCCGGCAAAATCACACCAAAAACTTGCCGCGTTCCATCACCTGCTCGCCATCGAACCAGATGTCGAAGTCGCGGCCCACGCAGTCGATGTGCGTTTTGGAAACCCAATTCGCGCCGGTGTGCTCGGCGTAGGGATGACCGAAGGCGATGTGAACGCCGGGAATTTTTTCATCCTGTAAAATGTTGCCGATGACGTGCGTGCAGGCGGTGTTGGTGCCAATGGCGAATTCACCGACGCGATTGCTGTTTTCATCCGTGCTCGTGTAAGCGCGAAACTCATCGCGCAAATCTTTGTTCTCCGAGCGAAGATCGACAATGCGATTGTTCTCCACTTCAATCGTCAGCGGGTTATCCTCCAGATCGCCGTAGCGTTCGCAAAGATAATCGCCCACCACGCCGTCAACGACGAACACGCCGTTGGTGTTCATCGGTGAGGTAAAAATTTCGCCGCCGGGAAGATTGCCCCATTTTTCTTTTGTAATGATGCCGCTCGTCTTCAACCATTTCAGCCGCGGCGAGAGTTCGGCTTCGAATTCCGTGCCGTGCGGCGTTTTGCACCTGATGCGCTCGGTCTCGCGTGCGCGCTCGACCAGGCGCTGGCTCAGTTCGTCCACTTTCACGAAATCGGCGCGCATTCCTTCGAGCATGATCTCGCGGTTTATGTTCACCATGTGCCCGTGACGGATCCTGTGATTGTTAACGACGGCCGTCATTTGCGTGCGTGACCCGAGCTCGCCAGGCTGGGTTTGCGCGGCGAAAATCGAGACCTGCGAACAGGCGAGGTCTTCGAGAATGGTTTCCGGCATGAACTTGAGCGGACGGCGGGCGTGATGCTCGAGCAGAAACAAGCTGTATTCCGAGCCGATGCGTTCGACCTCCGATTGCAGTGCGGCGGCGATTTCGCGAGTCGCGGTGTCTGTGATGATGGTGACGCGCTCACCGGGCTGGAGTCGCAAACAAACGTTGATGGCGTTGCGCGCTCCGGGGATCAGCTCCGGATCAATCGGATGAAGATAAGCGCGGTCTGGCATACAAACGGATGTCAGAATTACGCGGAAATCACATCCCGGCAATATCTGACCTCACGCAACTTTCGCCCTGGCGAGATCCAGGCCTTCGTACGTCTCGGCGACGATTTGATCGACCACCGCTTTCATATCGTGGGTGCGCTCCCAAACTGCTAATTGTCGATCCGCACCGGTGCCTTCGCACATGATTTTTTCGATGTGCGCCAGCTCGGCGTGGCTGCCGAGTTCGTCCACTTCGGTGGCAATGAACTCGAGCATCTCGTGAAGTAACTCGCGCTCGTCCGTCTCGCATTTACGGCCGAAGTCGATCAGCTTTCCGTCAAGGCCGTAGCGCGATGCGCGCCAGCGGTTCTCATCAATCAAACGGCGAGGATACATCCGGAAAGTGACATTTTGCCTGCGCAGCTTCTGCAATTTCATCACCACTGCTTGCATCACCGCGGCGAGCGCGATGGTATCGTCCACGCGTGATTGTGCATCGCAGATTCGGAACTCGATCGTGTCAAAAAACGGATGGAGCCGGATATCCCACCAAATCTTTTTCGCATTGTCGATGCAATTGGTGGAGACAAGCAGCTTCAGGTAATCCTCGTACTCGGAAAGACTTTCGAATGCATCGGGAATACCGGTGCGTGGAAACCGGTCGAAGATCATCTGCCGATACGCTTTCAAACCGGTGTTCTGCCCTAACCAAAAAGGCGAATTGACCGAGAGCGCGTAGAGATGCGGCAAAAAATAACGCGCCTGATTCATCACGTCGATGGCGTCTTCGCGATCCGGAATTCCGACGTGGACGTGTAGCCCAAAGATGAGATTAATCCGCGCGATTTGCTGCATGTCCTTGACGATCGTTTCGTACCGTTCATCGACTGTTATCAACTGATCCATCCAATGTGAGAACGGATGCGTCCCGGCCGACGCGATCTTCAAGCCATCCTGCGCGGCGAGCGTGGCCAATTCGCCGCGAAGCCGAACGACTTGCTGCCGCGCACAACGAGCATCGGCACATATCTCGGTCCCGAGCTCGACCATGCTCTGGTGCATCTCGGGTTTCACGTGTTCTTTCAAAATCATTTTGCCACCGGCTAGAATTTGCTGGATGTGGGAACGCAGCTCGCGCGTTTCCGGATCAATAATCTGGAATTCTTCTTCGATACCGAGAGTGAAGACGTGGTCTTTTGCGCTCATCGTTCTTCCAATCTAAAACGCAATCGAAAGAAAGAGAAAATCCACAGATTTCGCAGATTCACGCAGCTTACTTCGACGCAAACTTGTAGCCGCGGTGCAGGCGAGAGCGCCTAGTTGTCGATCTTACGAAGATCGCATGAGTTTTCGGCGCGACGAAACCGACGCTTCGGGTCATGATGCTGTGATCACTCACCTTGGCACAGCACTCCCATAGCAACTCATGAAGAAAAGCAACGACCGCATGCTCAGCGCCTTGTCGCAGTCGCAGATCTATCGCGACTATGAGCGCGCGTTTACACGCGGGACGGGGTTGCCGTTGGCTCTCCACGCGCCAGAAATGCTCAACATGATTCACTTTGCGCGGGGCCAGGAGAATCCGTTCTGCGCGTTGATGGCCAAGACCAACACCAGCTGTGCCGAGTGTTATGCCTTGCAACGCAAGCTCGAAGAAGAAGCACATCTCCGCCCGAAGACATTGAAATGTTTTGCCGGATTATGTGAAACAGCGGTGCCGGTGCGTGTGGGCGACAAGCTGATCGCATTTCTCCATACCGGCCACATTCTGCTGCACCATCCCGACAAAGGCCGGTTCAACCGTCTGGCCAAAACCCTCATCAAATGGGGCACGGACGTCGATTTGAAAAAAATCGAAGAAGCTTACTTCAATACGCGTGTCCTTCCCCGGCAGCAATACGAAGCGCTCATCCAGCTGCTGACCATCTTCGCGCAGCACCTGGCGTTGTGCGCCGATCAGCTCACGCTGCAAAGCGGCCACGGCGAGCCTGAAGCCGTCGCGCGCGCGCGTGATTACGTTAACCAGCATTATCACGAAGCGTTTTCTCTGCCCGATGTGGCGCGAGTGGTCAACATGAGCGCGAATTATTTCAGCGAAAAATTCAAGGAGGCCACTGGGCTGAACTTCATCGAATTCGTCGCCCGCACCCGCATCGAGAAAGCGCGCAATCTTTTGCAGAATCCAAATCTGCGCATCAGCGAAGTCGCGTTCGAGATCGGCTTCCAGTCGCTGTCGCAATTCAACCGCACGTTCAAAAAAATCACCGGTCGGTCGCCAAGCGATTATCGCGGGCAGTTCGCTGGTGTTTAACGATTCGCGGTGCAGCGGCGCAACCGGGGAAATGCGCACTTTTACCAGCCATGCGAAAAGATGCGCAGTTTTTCCGTAGGAATGCGGAGCTATTACGGGAGGTTTGGTTAACCTCGGGCCAGCTCAAGATGAACCGAAATCCTCGCGAGCGGAAACCGCAGCGCTCCAAGCGTACGGCTTCTTCTGCATGTCCGAAGCCGCGATCGGCCGGCAAAAAAGGCGCAGAATATTTTCCGTAAAAGTTCGCCGAAACGTCAACCTTGACACGAAAGAAAATTATCAACCTCGCCGCATGAACTCTCTGAATCGATTTGCCGACCCAGTTTACTGCATCATGCGACTGATTGTCGGTTTGACCTACGCATGTCATGGCGGGCAAAAGATTTTCGGATTTCCCGGTGGCGGTCACGGGGTGGACGGGTTGGCATTTATCGCGGGGATTATCGAATTGGTCTGTGGATTTCTGATTGCATTTGGATTGTTCACGCGCATCGCGGCGTTTTTCGCGAGCGGCGAGATGGCGGTCGCCTACTTCATGTTTTACGTGGCAGTCGTGCCTACACCGGAGGCGAAGTTTTTTCCGATCATGAATGGAGGCGAACTCGCCCTCAGCAATTGCTGGGTTTTCTTTTTCATCATCTTTTACGGCCCGGGACGCTGGAGCATTGATGCGCTATGGCGCAAAGGCAGAAGCAGCGCGCCATCCACCTGATCCAACCTTGGGCTGTTATCGCAAGCCGCGGTTACAAAAACGCAAAAGACGCGCAGCCAAACACATTTCTATAGCTCAACGTTCGACAAATCTATGAAATCACGAAATTCCGCGGCCAATTGTTCGAGAGCACTGATCGGACTGGCAGTTTTCTTGATCAACGGACCGCTGTTGGCGCAAAGCTCAGATTGGAAAGCTCCGCCCACCGCGGCCAATCGGCCAAATCCGGTGCCTGTAAACGCAAACACGATTGCGCTCGGGCAGAAGCTCTTTGTTAACAATTGCATGACCTGCCACGGCTCATCTGGGAAAGGCGACGGGCCCGGTGCAGCAGCACTAGAAAAGAAACCGGCAGACTTGGTTGCGCGGATCCGATCAGGGGAAACCGATGGCGAGTTGTTTTGGAAAATCTCGGAGGGCCGATCGCCGATGATTTCGTGGAAGGGATCCTTATCGGAGACACAACGCTGGGAGCTTGTGAATTACATTAAAAGTCTGGCGGGAAAATAAATGATCCGCGCCACTCCGACCATTGTGAATCACACGGTCGCGGCCGCTGTTGTAGCGCTGATCTCGTCATTGTTTCCGTTGGCGGCCATGGCTCAAGATGCCGCTTCGTCTCCAGCATCTTCCAATTACGTGTCGCGCGAGGAGTATGACAAGCTCAAGGCGGAACACGAGGCGATGAAGACCGAGCACGAAGCGATGCAGAAAGAACTCGAGGCGCTTAAGACAGTCGTTCAACAGATGGCAAACGGCAAGGCACCGGCAGCGCCCGCGGGGGAGCCTTCACCTGCGACAAGCTCAAGCGAAGGAAAACAAGTTGTCACGACCGAACCATCGCAACCCGTGGCCCCCTCCACCGAGCCGGCGGTATCCATCGAGACCTCCGGCCCGCTGGCGACCCACAGCTTCAGCATTGTCGGAGATGCCGAAGTTCAGTTCGCCAAAATTTCAGGCCAACACGGAGCTTTCATGTTGGCCGATTTTGCGCCGATCTTTCTGTTCCGCGGCGGCGACAAGATTCTCTTCGAAGCCGGATTTGATTTCATCCTTCAGAACAATGCACCGGGCGGCTCGGGTTACACCACCACCGTCAATCTAAGCTTCGCGACCCTCGACTATCTGATCAATGACTATATTATGTTCGTGGGAGGCGACATGCTGCTGCCGCTCGGCACTTATAGCGAACGCAGCGCCGGCTGGTTGAACAAATTTCCTGATGCTCCTTTGCCGCGATCGGTTCTTCCCGGCAACGGCGTCGGCGTACAATTGCGCGGCGCAATTCCTGTCGGCGATAGGGGCCAGAGCATAGCCTATTCTGCCTTTGTAGTAAACGGCCCCGGCTCGGTGGACGGCAGCGGGAGCGCCGACCAACTCGACCTGGGCGGAAACGTGGGCCTTACAAGCGACGGTAGGTTTGCCAACCTGCACGGGAGCGCAGGTGAGGGCGGGCGGATTGCCATTTTTTGGCCGTGGAAGCCGACATATGACCTGGAAGTCGGTGTCTCCGGCATGTCAAGTCCTTGGGATAACGCCGGCAAGCGGCGATACAATGCCTTGGTCACGGACTGGGCGCTGCACGTTGGGCCTTCCGTGGAAGTCAAAGGCGAATACATGAATACGTGGGTTGGAACCGACAACGCCGGTACGATCACGCCGCATGGCTGGTGGCTACAGGCGGGATACAAACTCGCCGGACTCAAGCTGAACGTCCCCTATCTCGACAAACTTGAGCTGGTAGGCCGCTACGACACGGTTAACGACGGCTTAGGTACGCGGACAAATCGCGGCACGGTCGGCGCAGTCTACTACGTCACGAACACGCTCTGGCTCGAGGGCGACTATGAATTTACGAGCAATCACGGCCCTAATCCCGCGCCTGACGATTCGCTTCTCTTCCAAATCTCCTATGGATTCTGACGATCTCGCCATGCATACCTCCAAACAGCCCAAACCTCTTCTCCGCGGCTCAATTAAATTGATTGACCTTATCGCCGTCGCGACCATTAGCGTGGCAGTTATTGCCATCGGGTTACCTGCGATCGCACAAACCCCGGCTCCTGCTTCCAAAACGACAGCGGAAACAACCACCCCGGTAAAAGCAGAACCTCTATCGGGAGCTCAGTTATGGACGATTAATTGCAGCCGCTGCCATACGGTTCGCGGCCCGGGTGAATTCACGGCGGCGCAATGGCAGACCATTTTAATGCATATGCGTGTCCGAGCAAATCTTCCGGCGACTCAAGCCAGGGAAGTCCTAAAATTCCTCCAGGCAGGCGCTGGAAAATAACAGTGCAAGCACCAGCGCTTGCTTCGCCGATGACCAACCTTTGACCAAGCCAATCAAAAGCGGAGCGGAACAAACTCGTGATTCTTAACAGCGGCGAATACATCCACATTATTCATCGCCAACTCTTTCCGGGCGACGCACGACGTCATTTCGTAGGCACAGTAGAAGGCCATGAGGGACCTCTTGTTCGCGTGAAGGGCTATCTTTTTGCGATGGATTCGACGCAGAGTCAGTTTGTCAGGCGAGAAGAGCTGCGCACACGCATAATTTCGCTAAATGACACGGTGATTGTAAATATTCTTCCGGCGCACGTAGAGATTGACAAAATCACTTATACGCATCGACCTAACGGCGACATTTTCGTCACCGATGGAACCGATTGGCATCTAAATATCACCCATTTGTGAGTCTGACGTACTGATTGCAAGCAGCGCGCCAGAAGTTATTAAACGTGCATCAACACGGTAAGCCGTGAGAATTGTCGAATCCACAATGTTGTCCGCAACGGCGCACAAATCAGTCGCTGCGAATGCCTGAATCGACGAGAAGGCAAGCATGAGCACGAAAATGAAAGCCACGGTCTTCCATGGGCCGGAGAATATCCGAGTCGAAGAGGTTCCCCAGCCTCACGCCAGCGCCGGCGAGGCTGTCATTCGCATCACGTTGACGACAATTTGCGGGACGGATCTGCACATCGTGCGCGGCGAATATCCGGTGCGTCCCGGTTTGGTGATCGGACACGAACCCGTTGGAGTCATTGAAGAACTCGGTGAAGGTGTGACCGGATACAAGATTGGCGATCGCGTGCTCGTTGGCGCGATTACACCGTGCGGGCAATGCCGCGCCTGCTTGTCCGCGCAATGGGCGCAATGCGGACACGGCGAAGGCATAGAAGCGATCGGCGGTTGGCGCTTCGGCAACACGATCAATGGCGCGCAGGCGGAATATTTGCTTGTGCCGAACGCGCAGGCGAATCTCGCAAAGATTCCCGATGGATTAACCGACGAGCAGGTTGTTCTTCTCGCGGACATCGCATCGACCGGTTTTAGCGGCGCCGAGTCGGCTAACGTCCGAATCGGCGATTCTGTGGTCGTCCTTGCACAGGGACCGATCGGCTTATGCGCAACGGCGGGGGCGAAGTTAATGGGCGCTTCCCTAATCATCGCCGTGGAGAGCGATCCTGTACGTACAAAAATGTCCGAACGCATGGGCGCCGATATGGTGCTCAATCAAAATGAGGTGAACGTGCCCGAAGAGGTAAAGCAGCTCACCGGCGGCGGCGCAGATGTGGCCATTGAAGCACTCGGCACTCAGCCGACATTTGAGAATTGCCTGCGTTCCCTGCGGCCGGGCGGTACGTTGAGCAGCCTCGGCGTTTACTCGGGCAAACTTCAAGTCCCGTACGATGCTTTCGCCGCGGGTATTGGCGATTATCGGATTGTGACAACTTTGTGCCCCGGCGGCAAGGAACGCATGCGGAGGCTAATGAGTCTCGTCCAGGCGGGACGCTTTGATCCATTGCCGCTGCTGACGCATCGATTCTCCCTCGATCAGATTGTCGAAGCGTACGAATTGTTCGGCGAACGCCGGGACGGCGTCTTGAAAGTCGCGATCACGCCGTGATGATCATTCTCGATTGCTGGCGTCATTCTGGACATCTCTAATGAACGAAGGTTGGGGGAGAGCGGAGAATCGGGAAACGACTTGTCGAAGCTTCAGCTAAAGCACATTAACCTCGCCAGCCACAGTCCAAATCAGCCGGCCTGCCTGACTTACACGTTCAATCCCTCGTACGTTTCCGCGACGATTTGATCCACGACGACCTTCATATCCTTGGTTTGCTCCCACGCTCGCAGCTGTCGATCCGCTCCGGTGCCTTCGCGCATGATGCGCTCGATGTGGGCCATTTCATTTTTGCTGCCAAGCTCGTCCACCTCGGTTGAAATAAATCCAAGCAGCTCATTTAGCAGACCGCGTGTTTCAACCTCGGCTTCCTTGCCAAAATCGATCAGTTTGCCGTCGATACCATAGCGCGAGGCGCGCCAGCGATTTTCATCAATCAGACGGCGTCGATAAATGCGAAAGCTCATGTTTTGCCACTGCAATTTGTGCAGCTTGGCGATCATGGCCTGAATCAGCGCCGCGATCGCGAGCGTGTCATCCACGCGCGATTGCGCATCGCACACGCGCACCTCCAGCGTGTCGAAAAACGGATGGAGCCGAATGTCCCACCAGATCTTCTTGGCGTTATCGACGCAACCGGTTTTCACCAGCAGCTTGCAGTAATCTTCGTATTCGGAAAGGCTTTCGAACGCGTCCGGAATGCCAGTGCGCGGAAAGCGTTCGAAGACTTTGAGCCGGTAACCTTTCAGGCCGGTGTTTTGTCCGACCCAAAATGGTGAATTCACCGAGAGCGCATAGATATGCGGCAGAAAATAGCGCGCCTGATTCATCACGTGGATGGCGGTTTCGCGATCGGGAATGCCGATGTGCACGTGCAAACCGAAGATGAGATTCGCGCGTGCGAGTTGCTGCATATCCTTGACGATTTCTTGATAACGCTCGCCTTCGGTGATGAGTTGATCGCGCCAATGCGAAAACGGATGGGTGCCGGCAGATGCGATTTTTAACCCGCTGCGGTCGGCAAGCCCCGCAAGTTTGCTCCGCAAATCGATGACGTGAGCGCGGGCATCGGCAATCGACTGGCAGATTTCCGTGCCGAGCTCGACGACCGATTGGTGCATCTCTGGTTTGATCTGCTCTTTGAGCACGACCTTCCCGCCTTCGAGAATCTCCTGAATGTGCGAACGTAGCTCGCGCGTCTTTGGATCGACAATCGCGAACTCCTCCTCGATGCCGAGCGTGAAGGTGTGATCTTTCATTCGTACGATAGGGACGGATTGGAGCCTGCACGGAGCAGAGCCGAAGTGGGCCGTCCGTAGGATTTTCGTCGCATGCGCGGTAAAGACAAATAAGCCGGACGATTGCTGCCAGCCAAATCGCGCTTGTCAACCCGGAGGCGGACGCTAAGCTTGCGCTCCCACAGGGGATTTTGCATGTCGTTGGCCAGCCTACTTTCTGCCGAGCAAATCATCCCCGAGATGAAGGCGACCGAGCGTTGGCCGGCGATTGTCGAGTTGATCGATCTGCTCGTCGGGCTGGGCAAAATCAAGAGCGCCGATCGCGACAGCATTCTGGCGTCGCTCAAACAGCGCGAGGAAACGATGAGCACCGGCATCGGCTTCGGCATTGCCATTCCGCATTGTTCGTCCGACCGGCTCGAGGAAGTGGTCGCGGCCTTTGGAAGATCGACCACCGGCATTGAGTTCGACGCGCTCGATAATGCGCCGGTGAAATTTGTCGTCCTTTTTATCGTGCCGAAAAATCAATTTCAGACCCATTTGCGCACGCTGGCTTCAATCGCGAAGTTTTTGAACGACCGGGCCACCCGCGAGAGTTTGGCGGAGGCGAAATCAAGCGAAGAAATTTTGTCGATCTTTCGCGACCGGCCACAAAAAGCGTAGCCGAAAGGGTGGATCGGCCCCGAACGCTCTCGGGGGCGATGCCAAGATAAATGCGGCTTCGACGCCCAACTGAACATCGAGCTCGCCACGGGACGAGTCCGTCCGACTGGCGGACAAGGGACTGCTCGATCCACCTTCGCGTCGCAGAGCAAAACGGCTACAATTCCGTGGCGTAAAACACATGGAGACGTTCCAATCTCTTCTCGGACGAAAACTGTCTGACGCGCTGGCCGCGGCCGGGTTGCCAAACGCCGGTGAGCTGACGCCGGCAAGCGACGCGCGTTTCGGCGATTATCAAACCAACGCCGCGCTCGTGCTCGCGAAGCAGCGCGGTGAGAACCCGAGAAATGTCGCCGAGAAAATTCTTGCACATGTCGATGTTGGCGATCTTTGCGAACCGCCCACGGTCGCGGGTGCAGGCTTCATCAATTTCACCTTGCGCGCCGAGGTTGTAGCAGAGAAAGCGGCTCAGCTTCTACAAGATGAACGGCGCGGGGTGACGAAGACACAATCCCCAAAAAAGATCGTAATCGATTTCGGTTCGCCCAATGTGGCCAAACCGATGCACGTCGGTCACATCCGCAGCACTGTGCTTGGCGACGCGCTGGCGCGCATCGCGCAATTCCTCGGCCATGAAGTCATTCGCGACAATCACATCGGCGATTGGGGCACGCAGTTCGGCATGGTGATTTATGGCTGGAAGAATCTGCTCGACCGACAATCACTCGAGCGCGATCCGGTCGCCGAGTTGGTCCGCATCTACAAAGAGACCAATGAAAGATCGGCAAAAGATCCCAGCGTACGCGAGGCGTGTCGCCAGGAATTGGTCAAAATGCAATCGGGCGACGCGGAAAATTTGTCGATCTGGAAACAGTGCGTCGATTTGTCGATGGGAGATTTCGAGCGCGCCTACGAGCTTCTCGATGTCCACTACGACATCCAGCGGGGCGAAAGTTTTTACAACGATCGACTCCCGGGCGTCGTCGAGCGCTTGCTCAAGTCAGGCATCGCTGAAATCAGCGAAGGCGCGGTGTGCGTTTTCTTTCGCGATATTGCCGAGCTGGCGGACAAGCCATGCATCATTCGGAAACGCGATGGCGGCTACAATTACGCTACCACGGACGTCGCGACGGTGGATTATCGCATCAACGATTTAAAGACCGACACGGTCTGGATCGTGACCGGCGCCCCACAGATTTTGCATTTCAAACAAATCTTCGAGATCGCGCGGCGCGAAGGCTACAAAGCCGACTTCCGCCACATCACCCATGGCAGCATCCTCGGCCAAGACCGTAAGTTGATGAAAACCCGTTCGGGCGAAAATGTGCCACTGCGCGATCTTCTCAATGAAGCTCGCGTGCGCGCGCGAAAAATCGTCGAGGAAAAAAATCCGGACTTGAGCGACGCGGAGAAGATCGACATCGCGCAAAAGATTGGGATCGGAGCGATCAAGTACGCCGATCTCTCACAATACCGGATGAGCGATTACGTTTTTTCCTGGGACAAAATGTTGTCGCTCGCAGGAAATACCGCGCCGTATTTGCAAAACGCTTACGTGCGGATTCGATCAATCTTTCGCAAAGCTGGTGAGACACAAACAAAGATCGACCGGTTGGTTCTCGTCGAAACAGCGGAGATCAACCTCGCGAAGCGCCTTTGCCAATTTGCGGAAGTCGTCCCGCAGGTGCTGAATGATTTTCGTCCGAACATTCTGGCGAACTACTTGTTCGAGCTGGCCAACAGCTTCCACACGTTTTACGAAGCTTGCCCGGTTCTGAAATCGGAAGAGCCGGTGCGCGGTTCGCGGCTTGCATTGTCCGATCTCGCCGGGCGAGTGTTGCAATGCGGTCTCGATCTGCTTGGGATCAAAGTGCCGGAAAAGATGTAGCTGCGCGCTTCCCGGGCAAAGATGACGACATCGGTGGAAAATGACGAAGCACGAATAACGAATGACAAAAGAAGCCCGAATGATCGAAACACGAAGGCGCGAACGCAGACTTCCGTTCGTCATTCGGATTTCGTCATTCCTTCGTCACTAGACATTCGTCATTCGTCATTCCTGTAGCCCTCGTCCTGCCTGCCGCGCGGAGGCCCGCCGCGAACATATTCTTCCATTGGACGTTGGATGTTGAGCGTTGGACGTTGAACGTTTTCTTCCGCTATCATCAAATTCGTTGAAGACAATTCATCCACGGATTCCCACCTGCACGTACCGGTTGCAATTTAACCGGCACTTTACTTTTTCGCAGGCGCGCGAAATCGTGCCCTACTTGCACGCGCTGGGCGTGAGCGACGCCTACGCATCGCCTTATTTTCAAGCGCGCGCAGAAAGCTTGCACGGCTACGAGATCACCGATCACAACAAGCTCAGCGCCGCGATCGGCTCACGCGAGGAGTATGACGCGTGGGTGGCCGAGTTGCACGCCCACCAGATGGGACAGGTGCTCGATTTCGTCCCCAACCACATGGGCATCGGCGAGCCGCTTAATCGATGGTGGATGGATGTGCTCGAAAATGGGCCCAGCTCGATGTACGCGCCCTACTTCGACATCGACTGGCATCCGCTCAAATCAGACCTGCACGACAAAGTTCTGCTGCCCATTTTGAGCGATCAATACGGACGTGTGCTGGAACGGGGCGAGCTGCGCGTCCAGTTTGAGGAGGGCGCTTTTTATCTTAGCTACCACGATCGCAGGCTGCCGATCGCGCCGGGCACTTATCGATACATCTTGAAAATCGCGCTGCAAAATCTGGCCGAATACAAGGATCAAGATTTTTATGCGGAGCTCCAAAGCATCGTGACCGCGCTCGAGTATTTGCCGAGGCACACCGAAACCGATCCACGGCGCATCGCGGAGCGCGTCCGCGAGAAGGAAATCGTCAAGCGCCGTCTGGAACGCCGCTGCGCGGAGGCGCCGGAGGTGCAACAGGCAATCGAAAACGCGCTGCGGCAAATCAACGGCAAACCAGGGGACGCACGCAGCTTTGACGCGCTCGACGAGTTGCTCAACGCGCAATCCTACCGGCTGGCGTTCTGGCGGGTGGCGGCGGAAGAAATTAATTATCGCCGGTTTTTCGACGTCAACGATCTCGCCGCAATCCGGATGGAATTGCCGGAAGTTTTTGACGAGGCGCATAAACTTCTGCTCGATCTTGTCCGCGTCGGCGCGCTCACCGGATTACGCATCGATCATCCGGATGGTCTCTATTTGCCGCAGGAATATTTCGAAAAATTGCAGCGTCGCTGCGCCGAGGCACTGGGGATAGCATTACCGCACGATGGCCGTTCCATCTATATGGTCGTCGAGAAAATTCTCACCGGCGGTGAGACGCTACGGAAAGATTGGCCGGTGCACGGCACGACCGGCTACGATTTCACGAGTCAGGTGACTCAACTGCTGGTCGATTCTTCCGCTGAAACGGAGATAACAAAGACGTTCCATCGTTTTCTCGGTCACTCTCTGCATTTCGGGCATCTCGCGTACGCAAAGAAGCTGCTTGTGATGCGATTGGCACTCGCCAACGACGTCAATGTTCTAGGCAACATGGTCGATCGGCTTTCCGAGCAAAATCGCTGGTATCGTGATTTCACGCTCGAAGCGCTCGCCCGCGCCGTCCGCGAGACAATTGCCTGTTTTCCGGTTTATCGAACTTACCTCGCGCCGGGACGGCCGGTGTGCGACGAGGATCGGCAAGCAGTCGAACGCGCCGTCGCCGCAGCCAAGCGCCGGAATCCGGCAATTGAAGAATCGGTCTTTCATTTCCTGCGCGATATTCTGCTCTTCCGGTTTCCGGAAAATGTCGATGACGACGCCCGCGCTGCGCACACGCATTTTGTCCTCAAGTTTCAGCAGGCCACAGGGCCAATCATGGCCAAAGGACTCGAGGACACCGTGTTTTATATTTACAACCGGCTGGCTGCGCTCAACGAAGTGGGCGGCGAGCCGCAGCAATTCGGAATCGGCCTCGATGCGTTTCATGAGCGCAATCTGGATCGGCAGCGCAATTGGCCGGCGACATTACTGGCCACTTCCACGCACGACACCAAGCGCAGCGAAGATGTGCGCGCGCGCATGGTGGCGATTTCTGAATTACCCCAACTCTGGCGCCGCTCGATTCAACGCTGGCGTCTCCTAAATCGCAAATGGAAGCGAACGATCGATGAGGCGCAGGCACCGGACCCGAACGAGGAATATCTGCTCTATCAAACGTTGCTCGGCACCTGGCCGGTGAACACGCACGGTCAAGCTGAGCAAGCTGCCAGCGCGGAATATGTCGCGCGCATTCAAGCCTACATGGCGAAAGCGTTGAATGAGGCGAAGCTGAACACGAGCTGGATTCGACCGAACGAAGATTGGCTCGGCGCGATGCGCGACTTCGTCGCGAAAATCCTGGAAGCGTCATCGAAGAACAAATTCCTTCCGAATTTTCTTCCCGTGGTGGAAGAGATTGCGCGACTCGGCGCGATCAATTCGCTCACGCAAACCTTGCTCAGATTAACTTCACCAGGTGTGCCCGACATTTATCAAGGCAACGAGATTTGGGACTTCTCGCTGGTCGATCCGGATAATCGGCGTCCGGTCGATTACAGACGTCGTCGCGAGATGCTCGCGACCATTGGAAAAGCAAAACCGGAAGAACTTCTGCAAAGTTGGCCGGATGGCCGGATCAAAATGTTTTTGATTCAGCGAGTGCTGCAATTTCGCCGCGAACATGCCGATCTTTTCCAGTGCGGAAATTATTTGCCGATTAAGGCAAGCGGAAATCTTGCCGATTGCTGCATTAGTTTCGCGCGGCAATTGCATGACGAATGGATTGTCGTGATCGCGCCGCGGCTTTCTTCGCGCATCGGTTTTCTGCCAGTTGGAGAGCGCTGGAAAGATACGGCAGTAGAGCTTCCTGAAAATTTTGTGCGAGAGAATACGCGCGAACTTTTCACGAATCGAGAATCGAGAATCGAGACTCGAGAATTCGCTGTAGCCGATGCGATGTCCACCTTGCCGTTCGCGACGATCACAAACTGTAGCGGCGATCTATGACCGGCAGACGAATTAATGCGACGCTCACAGAGCGCCGCTACAGAGAAATCACAAACGACTGGCGCCCGGGTTAAGACGTTCGCCAAGATCGACAATCCATTGAGCAAAGTTGCTGATATTTGTTAGTAAGTCGGCACCAAACGCGGCAAAGGTAATTTGCGGGGAGGCGAGCACGAGAAGCACGCTCAGCAGCAGCAGGTTCATCAGGTAGATGACCACAAGTGAGAAGAATGTGCCGTGATCGCTCAGGTCCGTCTGGTTCTTCGGGATCATCCAACAGGTGAACGTGAAATGAAATGCCCAGGTCGCGCCGATCGCGGCATAGAGCAACCGTCCATACGGCTGCATATTCAGAAACAAGCTGAGCACGCCAAAAGCGGCGATTGCGAGAATGCTGTAGAGCGGGAAAAAATAGGGAGCGAGCGCGATCCAGAAATTGTTTCGGTTCGTCACCACATGTCCCCCGTCGCGACCGACAACAAATCGGCTGACGCGTCCGCCCATCAACAAAACCCAAAGCGCATGGGTGAGCTCGTGTCCGAAAACATAAACGAGCATCGGCCGCGGCAAACCCAAGAAGGCGATCAGCCACAGAACCGCACCTAACGAGAAGAACCAGAATTCTTCACCGGCCCAAAGCCGTTGCGTCACGGCCGCGCGCGCGAAGGCAGTGAAAAATGTCTCTGTGAGAATTGCACAGGCGGGCAACAAAAAAATCGCGACGATGAACTTCACCCAGCGCGTCGGCACCATAAACGGATCGGGCGCAGGGACTATTCTTGTCGCCCGCGCGACATTTCGGACTGTCTTCACGCGGGGAGTCGGTTTGCGTCTTCCGCGATTGGTTGTCGATCTTTGCTTCGTCGCAGCCAAAGTTACCCGCAGATTACGCGACGTTCTCAATTAGAAAACGAGAAAAACCAAAGAGGGATCAACCGCGGATTACGCGGATGGCGCGGTGACTGCAGGCGCATCGCTTGCCCTCCGACTAAAGGTGGAGCGCGCGACCCGCCTTCTTCAAGCAACGTGACATTGTTTTACGCCCGACCCATGTAATTGCCGGTGCGGGTGTCGATCTTCACGGTTTCGCCTTCTTCGATGAAGAGCGGGACGTTAATTGTTTTGCCCGTCTCGAGCACGGCCGGTTTGGTCACGTTGCTGGCAGTGTCGCCGCGCAGACCTTGAGGCGACTCGACAATTTTGAGGCTCACGGACGCGGGCAAGTCAACCTGCACCGGTTTGCCCTGCGCATAGAGAACCTGCACCGAGAGATTTTCGACGAGATAATCTTTGGCATCGCCGATTAAATTCTCTTGCAACGTGACTGTGTCATACGTTTCCGGGTCCATGAAATGATAGCCGTTGTGATCTTTGTAACTGAATTCGAGGTGTTTTCGATCGATATCGACCACCTCCACTTTGTCGGTCGAGCCAAAGCGAACATCGGCGCTTTTGCCGGTGTTGATGTAGCGGATGATGGCCTGTACGAACGCGCGCAAATTTCCGGGCGTGCGATGATGCACTTCGAGCACAATGGCGGTGTTGCCGTTGTACTTAATCGCCATTCCTTTGCGAAGATCGTTGGCTGCGGCCATGGTAGAGATGTTGAATCGTTAAATCGAGCGGCGACTGTTGCACGCGCCTAGAGCAACTTCAAGCGCGTGAGGTCTTGTGAATCGACGATTCCAACCGGCACTTTATTGCCATCCACCACCACGAGGTCGTCGATCCGGTGGCGTTCGAGCAGGTTCAGAACTTCTACCGCGAGTTTGTCTTGATCCACGGTTACCGGGTTGAGCGTCATCAAATCGGCCACGAGGCGGTCGCCGACTTTCGAGTCGTTTTGGAAATGCCGTGCAAAATCGCCATGCGTGAAAATGCCGAGCAATTGCCGATCTTCGCCGGCCACGACGGCGGCGCCGGCGCGGATGCTGGTCATCGCCTTTAATACTTCGCGAATCGGCGTGTCGGGCGATACCAGCGCCATCGCTTCCCGGGGCCGCATGATTTGATGCACGCGCATCAGAAGGCTGCGCCCGACCATGCCGCCGGGATGAAATTTCGCGAAATCCTCCTTATTAAACCCGCGCGCCTCCAGCAGCACCATGGCCAGCGCATCGCCCAAGGCGAGCATGACCGTCGTACTCGAAGTCGGCGCCAGATTGAGCGGACAAGCTTCCTGCTGAATGTTGACATCGAGAAGGAGATGCGCGGTTCGGGCGAGGGTCGATTTCGGATCACCGCAGACGGCGATGATCTTCACCTGGAAGCGGGCGATGGCCGGCAGAATGCGGAGCAGTTCTTCCGTTTCGCCACTTGCGCTCAAGGCGAGGACGACATCGCCGTCGGCCACCATCCCGAGATCGCCGTGCAAAGCATTGGAGGAATCCAGCACCACGGCGGGCGATCCCGTGCTGGTGAGGGTCGAGGCGATCTTGCTGCCGATGTGCCCCGATTTTCCCACGCCGACGACCACAACTTTTCCTCGCGCATCGACCGCCTCTTTGATTAACTGGACGGCGTGCGAGAAATTTTCGCTCAGACGTTCACGGAGCCGCTGGAGTTCGAAAATCTCGATTTCCAAAACACGTGCGGCCTTTGCCAAATAGTCCATCGAAAGATATATTGTGGGCCGAGGCGCGGTAAGCGGCAAGAACTTGCGCGCCCCTGCTAGAAGGGAAATCAACCATGAAAAAGTATCTGACCTTTGGCTTGTTAATCGTGTCGGCGCTCGCCGCCATGGCCGCGCCTCCAACTCTGGTCGCACCGATCGGGGGAAAGCACGCCGCCAGAAAACCAGCGCCGCGTCCGCAGATTTACAGGGAAAACGTCCAAGGAGTGATCCCGCGTGCCACCCGTGGCGGCAACCCGCTCCAGATGATCAACCCCTACGCGCCCGCCAAATACGGCACTTCTGCACAAAGCGTTGTCCTCGACCCGGACACGGGGAAATGGAAAGGGATCAAGCTCTTCGAATTCTTGTTCTAGGAGGTTTGATCTTTGAATTGAACGTTCGGCGTTGAACGTTGAACGTTGGGCGTTGAGCGTTTCTTCTTCTCCCGCGGTCGCGTTTTACTGCGCGACATTTCTAAAACCGGAGATGCTCCACATCTACCGGCAAATCACTGCCCTGGAGCGATGCCGGCCAATAGTGATCGCGCAAAAACGCGAAGGCGTTGATCGCTTTCCATTGGAACCAGTCTATGTCGTCGGCAAACCACCGACGCATTTCCTGCGTCGATTTTGGTTTCGGCAACTACGAGGTATGCCCTGGCAGATTTCGCGAATGGAGCTCGAATCGCTGCTGCGAATCTTGAGAAAGACCGATGCGCGACTGCTCCACATTTTCTTTGGCCACATCGCGGTCCATCTGCTCCCGCTGGTCCGCGCCTGGCAAAAGCCATCAATTGTTTCCTTTCACGGCGCGGACGTTTTGGTGGACATGGACAAGCCCGCCTATCGCAAGGCGACCAAGGAAATGCTCGATGCCGTCAAGCGCGTGCTGGTTCGCTCCGAATCGGCGCGACGCGCAGTTGTCGATCTTGGCTGCGACGAAAACAAGATCGACATCACGCGCACGGGAATCCCGCTCGATGAATTTCCATTTCGCGAACGCAATTTCCCGCAAAACGGCGAGTGGCAATTCGTGCAAGCCTGCCGTTTGATCGAGAAAAAAGGGCTGCCCACGAGCCTGCGTGCCTTTGCTGGTTTCGCGGCGCGCTATCCTGGATCGAGATTGACAATCTCCGGAGACGGACCGTTGCTCGCGGAACTTCAGGAATTGGCGCGCGAACTCAAGATCAACGATCGCGTTTCGTTCACCGGATTTATTTCACAGGAAAAATTACGAGAGATTTTTTATGCGTCGCATATTTTCCTGCACCCGAGCGAAACTGGTCGTGATGGAAACCAGGAGGGCATTCCAAATTCAATGCTGGAAGCGATGGCGAGCGGGTTGCCCGTTTTTGCCACGCAGCATGGCGGGATTCCCGAAGCGATCGAGAATGGCGTGAGCGGGGTTCTGGTTCGCGAGCGGGATCACAAAGCGTTGACGCGCTCCTTGCTCGAGGCATCGCAAGATCGGCATCTTCTCTCACGCATGGCGCGTTGCGGGGCCGAAGTGGTCGCGGAAAAGTTCGACCGGCGCGTGCAAGCGCGCAGATTGGAAGAGATTTACTTGAAAGCGATAGCTGCGTCGTCGGCCCAAACATAAGCTTTTAGCCTGTGTGCCCAACGGGCATTCTGCCCGATGTTTCAGACTGAGCGGAGTGCAACTCCGCCAGGGCGGAACTGGAGAGGAGTCTATGTTCCGATACGCGCGAAGAAGATCGCCAATTGCTTTCGCGCGGCTTGAAAAGAAAGCTGCTCCAAGGCGCGCCGTTGCGATTCGGCGACAAGCGCGACACGGGAACTGACATTGCTCAACAACTCGAGGGCGACGGAAGCGATTTCGTCGATCGTGCGCCCAGCGCCGCAGCTTTGCGGAAACGCGATTCGTTCAATCGCGCCATCTCCGCCCACGCAAGCCGTCCGGCAAAGAAGCGCGTCACCCGCGACCTGCCCCGGCACGCGGCTGCGATCCAGTTGCAGAACGATTTTATGCCTCGCGATCTCGCGCAAATAATCCACGTACGGCTTTCGTTTCTCGATCACGCGCAATTTTCCATCGGGAAATCTTAATTCAGAAAGCAATCGCCCGGCTCGGTGCCCATCCAGATTAACGACCGTAACCGGCTCTTCTGTCGCCTCGCAAAGCTGCCGCCCCACCAGCAAGGCCGCGAAATGATTGCGCGACGGCACGTCCCATTCGCGGGTGCCGAGAAAAACTCCCGATTGTTCGTTGTGCGGTACGGAAAAATTCCACTGTCGATCTTCGAGCGGGTAAGGCGTGGGAATAAATGCGGACGTGGCAGGATCGCGTTTCCAGCGCGAACGCTGATAGATTTCCGCAGCTTCCGGAGTCGTCGCGATGCAGCCATCGGCTCGTGCGACAATCTTCATGAAGCGCGATAACTTTGCTCGATCGCACAACTGTTGTGCGATCTGATGCAAACCGGTCTCCTTTAGGGAAACAGCGACGGTCCGCCCGCGTTTTTTGAGCTCACTCAATGCGCGCTCGGAAGTTCGAAGATCGCCACGTAACAGGAGCAAAACCGGCGTTGCTTCGACGATCGCACGCCGGGTGTCGTGATGAAAAAATCCGCGCGTGCAAGCAGCGTAACCGTGAAAATTGACCGGCGGGTGCACTTGTGCGGCCGGGCCAGCAGTGTCGCGAAAATGTTGTTCCGGGTCGCGACCGCCCGGATTGAGAACGGTCAAGCGAAAGTCGTCTGCGCCATGCGACGCCATTGCTTAGTCGCCCAGATCCGTCGGGGGCGGCGTCTCGGCTTTTAAAAGCGAGTCATCCGGCACCTCATCCAATGGACCAACTGGTTCCGCCCGGCGGATTTCGACCGGTTTTTCTTCCTGCGGCTCGACCGGGATCGCTTTCCTAATCGGCACGGCGGGCTCTGGCGTTTGATCATCGATCTTCTGCTTTTCCGCCGCCTCTTTTTCCGGCTCCGGCTGCGGTTTCGCGCTTGGCTTTACGGAGTTGTAAGGATCCTTCTCCGCCAGCAACGTGGGATTACTCACGACGACCGGTGTGATTTGGCTCAGATCGACCGCAAGTTCTGCGCGCGGCAATTCTCCTTCGGATGGAAGTTCGCGGACGAGCCGAGTGCGCGGTTCGCCATGAACGTTGCAAGGTTCGGTGGGCAACTGTGCCGCGGAGCCAATTTCCATGTAAGTCGTGCGTCGCTGAACAAGATCGCCGGTCGCGGTTTTCACGGCGTCGTAACACTTGTCGGTGGCGAGTAGACCTGACCTCGAACAAATCTCCACCTTCTTTAAACTGGCCGGCTGTTTGATTTCTCGCGGCGGATAATGCTCGGCCGCCGCGTTCATGATGTCGGTCCAAACCGGCATCGCGAGCTCATGACCGAACGCACCGCGATAAATCTTTTGCGGCTTGTCGAAGCCGGCCCAAACCGCGCAGGTAAAATTGCTGTCGTAACCGGCAAAAAGCGCATCGGTGAAGTCGTAGGCGGTACCGGTCTTGCCCGCCGCCGGCATTTTTTTCAAGCCGTATTGCGCGCGCGCAGCCTTTCCCGTTCCGGACTCAAGCGCATCGACCAGGCAAGAATGGACTTCATAAGCTGTCTCCGGTTTGATGACGTTTTGCCGGTTGCCGGGCTCCCGTTGTGCGTGCCAGACCGTGCCGTCCTTTTCTTCGATGCGCTCCAAAATGTGGGGCGCGTTTGGTCGCCAGCCTCCGTTTGGAAATATCGTGTAAGCGAGCGCGAGCTCGGCGAGCGTGATTTCGCTGCTGCCGAGAAATGTCGCCGGATACGGACGCAGCGAAGAACGAATGCCCGCCGCGCGACAAAGTTGCAAGACCTGATCGACGCCAGTGTCCATTCCGATGCGAACGGTTGCGCCACCTTTCGACTTCGCCAGCGCCTGCCGCGCCGTCATTGCACCTTCGTAACGGTTCTCCGCGCTTTCCGGACCCCATTCGCCAAGAATCCCAGTTGTGCCACCGATCATGACCGCGCGATTGTCGAGTGGCGAATCTTCCACGACCGATCCTGGGAACATTCCTTTTTCAAACGCAGCCGCGTAAACAAACGGCAAGATAGCAGTTCCAACCGGACGCCTGGCTTGCAGCGCGCGATCGTACTGGTTGTGCTCAAAATCGCGGCCGCCCACGAGGACAAGAATGCCCCCGGTTTCATTGTCGAGCCCGATCACCGCTCCTTGAAGATACTCCGGCGCCGGTTGGCTCGACATCGTACCGTTCGCTTTCGCTTTGCGGAAATTCGCCGCATACTCGGCGTAGGTCGGGTGATTGTAACCGGGATGCTGCTCGGTCTGCTCGAGATTTTTGCGCAACGATTCTTCCGCCACCTTTTGCAAATCGGCATCGATGGTGGTGTGAATGCGAAACCCTTCGTTCATGGCGCGGTCCCATCCAACCGCGGCGATCACTTGCTGGCGGATGTAATCGACCGCGTAAGTTTGACCCTGGGCATTTTGCCGGCTCCCGATGACGAGGTCTTCCGCTTGGGCGCTGGCCCAGCGTTCGTGGTTGATGAAATCAAGATCGCGCATGCGATTGAGCGCGTAATTGCGCGCCTCACGTGCTGCGGCCCGATCGGTCCAGGGCGATAATTTATTTGGACTCTTAACCAAACCGGCGAGCGTGGCGCATTCGGCCAGCGACATTTCACGCGCTGGTTTGCCGAAGTAACCGCGCGCCGCGGCTTCCGCTCCATAAAGCCCGCCGCCGAAATAAATCCGGTTCAAATAGAGCTCCATGATTTTCTGTTTGCCAAAGGTCTCTTCAATTCGGAGCGCCAGAAAAATTTCGAGCAACTTGCGGTGGAATGTTTTCTCCTTGAGCGAAAAGCTATTGCGCGCGAGTTGCTGCGTGATTGTGCTCGCGCCTTGCCGGACGTGGCCAGCCGCGAAATTTTTCAAGGCCGCACGTGTGATCCCGAACAAATCGTAGCCGCCGTGTTGATAAAATTTCGCGTCTTCGACCGCCACGACCGCGTTGACCAAATCGCGCGGCAACTGGTCGTACGGCACCGTCTCCCGATTCTCGACGTAGATTTGGCCGAAGATTTTGCCGTTTCGATCGAGAATTACGCTGGCCGATTCCATTTGTTCGAGCTTGCTCAGGTCGAAGGTCGCAGCCTCGCTTTTGAGATGAGAGGCCAGGATCGAAAGGTAAATCGCGAAGCCGCTGATCAGCAGCGCAACAATGGCGGCCGGGACGCAGAATTGCGGCCTGGCGTACCACGGCCGCCGGAAACGGTAACCCGGCGGCGGCATGAGGTGTGTAATTGGCGTTCTCAAGCGGTGGGACGAAAGGAATCGGTCGCGAAACTTAGGTGCAAGTCCAATCAAAATCCAAGTCGAAGAAGACGAAAGCAAACGCTCAACGCTCAACATCCAACGTCGAATTCAAACCGCTGCATTTTCCGTTCATTGGACGTTGGACGTTGGACGTTGGACGTTTTCTGATTGCAGACTGAACTCGCCCAATTTATTAGCGATACGATTCGAGCACGCGGCCCGCAATCATTTGCCTGGTTCATGCAGCAGGCCCTTTATCATCCCGAGCATGGATACTATTCGAGCGGTCGAGCATCAATTGGTCGCCACGGAGATTATTTCACGAGCGTAAGCGTCGGTCCGCTCTTTGGGCAATTGCTGGCCGCCCAATTCGCGCAAATGTGGGAGCGGCTCGACCAAACCGATAACTTCGTCATCGTCGAACAGGGCGCTGATCACGGCGACTTTGCGCGCGACGTGCTCGGCTTTGCGCGTAAACGCTGGCCCGAATTTTTCGCCGCTTTGCGGTATCGAATCGTCGAACCGTTTCCCATCTTGCAAGACCGTCAATCGCAAACGCTCGCGGAATATGAAGGCAAAATCGAATGGCGCGATTCCATCGATGCGCTCGAACCCTTTACCGGCGTTCATTTTTCCAACGAACTGCTCGATGCCATGCCGGTGCATTTGATCTGTAGCCGCGGGCCTGTGGCCCACGCCACCGCTGGATCGCAATGGAACGAAAAATTTGTTGCGCTGGATGGCGAGGACTTTGCATTTGTCGCGCAACCGATTGTCGATCCGGCTCTGCGAGCGTTCATCACGAAGCTGCCTTCGCGAGCTGCCGGCTACGAAACCGAAGTCAACCTCGCTGTGCTCAACTGGATCGCGAATCTCGCCACAAAATTGGAGCGTGGTTATGTGCTGGTGGTCGACTACGGATTTCGCGGCGACGAATTTTACGCGCCGTATCGGACTAACGGCACATTGCAATGCCGGGCGCAGCACCGCCTGTTCGCTTCACCGTTTCACGAGATCGGTCACGCCGACATCACGGCACATATCGATTGGACAAGCCTCGCCGAGCGAGCGCAGAAGCACGGGCTCAGCATCAGCGGTTTCACGGATCAACACCACTTCATCACAGGAATAATCTCCGAGCTGCTTCGTGACCAGCTTCCCGGGAACGCCGATTTAAAAACGAAGCGCGCGCTGCAAACACTTTTGCATCCAGAAATACTCGGTCGCGCTTTCCAACTGCTCGCGCTCGCGAAGGATGTCACCACACCACTCGCAGGCCTCAAATTCGCGCGCGATGCCGGCGCTATGCTTGGCCTTTGAGCTTGTCCGATTGCCCTCTTATTGCGCAATAACCTGATCGACAATTTCCGCCGATTTTTTTTAGCGGCGATCTGTGACCGTCGCTCGAACCTACCCGCTTGAAACTGGCGGCCCGGCCGGCGCAGTTGGAGTCGCCGCCGATTTTTTCTTTGCTGCGGCAGCGGCCGCCGCTTCGGCCAATTTTGCGTCAACCTCCTTCGCATCGGTCGGGCAAATGCGTTGATAGTAAGTGTTCGACTTCGAGAGATCCTCCTTGCGTAGAAGCAAAGCATCGAATCGTTCGCGCGTGCTCAGTTCGAATACCTTGTCCATCTTGATCGCTTCGAACGGACAGACTTCGACGCAGATCTGGCAGCTCATGCAGACGGAAATATCAATGTCGAACACCGCCGGATAAAACTGCGGCTTGCCCATGTAATCGGGCTTCTTGTCTTCGCTCTTAATAATGTAGATGCATTGCGGCGGGCATTCTTTCTCGCAAATCTTGCACGCCACGCAGCGCAATCCGGCCTCCGGATCATCGGTGTCATAAATCAGGAACGGAAAGTTGCGATAGTTCTCGGCGAGCGGAGTGCGCTCCTCCGGATACTGCACCGTGATCAGGCGATCCTTCTCGAAATAACTTCCGACAAGGTTCCGTGCCGTGACGGCCATTCCCTTGAGTATGCCAGTGCCAATCATCGAGTTTTAATCTTGCCGAAACAGCGTCATATTCACAGGGGAAAGTTGGAATACCATGCGGCCGATCATTCTTCTCGTCATGCTTTGCGTGGCAGTGAAAGCTCAAGCCACAGACCGCGTTTTCGAGAGCGGCCCCGAGCGCACCCATTTACTTGAGCTTTTCACATCGGAAGGGTGCAGCAGTTGCCCGTCCGCCGAAGCCTGGTTATCCAAACTCAAAGCCGAGCCACGGTTGTGGAAGGATTTTGTGCCGATTGCTTTTCACGTGGATTATTGGGACCGACTTGGCTGGCGCGATCCCTTTGCCGCGAAAGAATGGACCGCGCGGCAGTATCAATATTCCGCGGTTTGGAAGAGCGACAGTGTTTACACTCCCGGTTTCGTGCTCGATGGCCGCGAATGGCGCGAACGCAGCGTTCCGGTTTCGTCGAGCGATAAACCCGGTGCGTTGAAGGTGTCGATCTCTAACGACAAGGTTTCGGCGGCATTCAACGCCGCGAAGAATGTCGATCTTCACGTGGCGATGCTCGGTTTTGATCTGAACACGAAAGTCACTGGCGGCGAGAACAACGGGCGCAATCTACGTCAGGATTTTGTCGTGCTCTCACTGAAGAACGAAAAGATGGTGACTGGCAAAGCGGAAGTTCATCTTACTGTGGACCCGCGGGCTAGCGCGATCGCCGCATGGATTACCGCACCGAATCAACTCGAGCCGATCCAGGCCGTCGGCGGATGGTTGCGCTGAATGAAGGTTACAAAAATTGCGTCGTTAGATAGTTACAACAGGTTTCCCGCGTCGCGTCTCTGTCTGTTATAACATTGTAAGCCTTTTAACTTTCTTAGCCTGTTGATCCAGTTGCCCCATTACGCGAGGGAAGAGTAGTCGATCGCTTCAATCCCTAACCCAGCCAAGATTCCTGCAATTACGGAACCAGCGTATGTGGAGGAATTTTCTTGAAACGACCCATCGTCTTTCCGCTAGGACGACTCACATACCAATGTGTTGGCTCAGTGGCCCCGCGCGCGACATAAACTCCACCGTCATACGCGAAAACGGCGACATCATCGACGAGGACTTTGCTAGGAGCTTCGAAATAGTAACCGCCCCGATCTTCGTAAAGGCGACGATATTTTCCTGCGGGAAATGTGTCGGTCGCGTTCTGATCGCGTACCGTCACCGGTGCGCTAAGCACGATGGCCGATTCGGGCGGCTTAGACGAAATCGGACGAGGTGATGAGTCCTGCTGAAGGCTACTGCAACCCGCCCCAAGCAGAACGACGAGGAGAATTACGGCCAAATGCGCGCGTAAAACTTTCGGCCTTCGAGGCACAGCGCCTCTTCTTCGGAAGATAAAAACTTGCATCGTGAAAAGTTAAATCGTTCCGCCTACGTTAAAAACTACGGCGCGACAGGTAAAACGTTAAATCGGTGGATCGAGCGCTTCGCGCGCGATGTTAATCGTATCGGCCAGCCGCTAGCTTATCTCTTCGTTTTAAAATTGTAACCCTTTTAACTTTTTTAACCTCGTGGCTTTTTAGGTCACCGATCCACTTCTCCCATCACGATATCGATGCTCCCGAGAATTACCATGACGTCGGCAACAGTGTGACCAAGGCAGAGATCTTCGAGCAAGGTTAGATTAATGAAACTCGGTGGACGCACGCGATAACGATAAGGATTTGTCCCGCCGTCGCTGATTAAATAGAAACCCAGTTCGCCCTTCGGGCCTTCGATGCGTCCGTACGCTTCACCCACTGGCGGACGAAAAGCGCGGATCTTTACTTTGGGATTCACGATCGGACCAGCGGGTACCTGTTCGAAGGCCTGTTTCAGAATTCCAACGCTTTCGCGCATTTCGAGCGCGCGCATCATCAACCGATCGTAGGTGTCGCCGTGTTCGCCAAGCGGGACCCGGAATTTGAAACGCGGGTAAAAGCCATAGCCGTCCACTTTTCGTATGTCATAGTTCACGCCGCATGCGCGCAACATCGGGCCAGTGATGCCGGCATTGATCGCGAGCTCAGCGGACAATTTGCCGACCTCCTGTGTGCGCGCGATCAAGATTTCATTTTCGACAATCAGCTTTTCGAACTCATCGAGAAATCGCGGAAAAACATCGACAATCTTCTTTGCACGCTCCATCCATCCGGGTGGTATATCGCACCGGCATCCGCCGAAGCGCATGTAGTCGCACATCATGCGCGAACCGGAGAGGGACTCGAACAGATCGAGAATCTTCTCGCGTTCGCGGAACGCGTACATGAGCGGCGTTCCCCATGCCCCCATGTCGCTAAGCAAAAATCCGAGCAACGACGCATGATTTTGCAAGCGCGTCAGTTCGGCGAGGATCACGCGGAGATATTCGGCCCGCTCGGGAACTTCAATACCGGCGAGTTTCTCGACGCTGAGCGCGTAGGCCCAATTGTTTGTCATCGAGCAAAAATAATCGAGCCGATCCGTGTAAGGCATCGAGCCGAGGTAGCTCGTGTTCTCACCGATTTTCTCATGGTTACGATGCAGATATCCAAAGACGGGCTTGAGCTTGCGAACGATCTCACCTTCAAGCGCGACGTTCATGCGAAAGACGCCGTGCGTCGAAGGATGTTGCGGCCCCATCGAGACTTCAAGCAGCTCGCCCTCGAGCCGCGAAGTCATTGTCGTCGGCGGCCGCTCGGGTGGCTCGAGCGTTTGGATCGTCGCGCTCATTTTCGATTCACGATTCACAGATCACGATTCACGCTTTCGCCGATGCGTAGCGCCTCCGCGCCGTCCAGTTGCGGCCGGGCCGCGTAATGCTTTTTCGCCCTATCCAGCACCTCGTCGTGCGGAGTCGGTTCATATTCGTAATCGTCAGGGTCGCGATAATCCTTGCGCATCGGATGATCTACAAATTCATCCCACATTAAAATGCGACGCAGATCCGGGTGGTCGTCGAAATGAACCCCATAGAGATCGAAAATTTCCCGCTCCTGGAATTCAGCGCTACGCCAAACGGGAGTGAGCGACGGCAAACGCGCGCCTTCTGCGCGATCAGCCGTGCGCATTCGGATTATGACGGGACCATGTTTGTACGCCATTGAGTAAACGTGATAGACCGCTTCCAGATAACCGGGGATTTTTTCCTCGGTCGTTTCGTCGACTTCCTTTTCAACGCCGTCGACGACCTTTTTTACCTTCACTGTTTTCTTTACTGTGCGATCGAGCCAATCCACTCCGGTCCCGTTCGAGCAAAAATCTAGTCGCAGCGTAGGATCATCGCGCAGGAAGCGCGCAATCGCGGCTGCGTGTTCGTTATCGAGCAGAAGCGAGGATTGCTTCGATGGGCCAGGATTAGGGACGATATCGATCTTAGCGCCCGGCACGGCCGCTTCAGCACGCGCTTTGATTTCTTCGAGCGATTCCATCGCTAAGAGAGACGCAGGTGGATTGGCCGCTCCGTCGGACGATGATAAAATTTGCGACTCCGCCGCCATTCTTTAGCATCGGGCAAGGGACTGCTCGATCCACCTCGCTTGCTTTTAATCATCGCTCAATTTTCAGCGGGTGAAACACATCCGGATTCGCCGGCGGCTCCAAATCATGCGCGCCAAAAGCCGGCACCGGAAACTCGCTCGGTTGGGTTGGATCGAGATGCTCCGCTTTGTCAGTCCCGGTCAGTTTCTGGCTGTCGATCTTGCGTTGTAGTTCCATGAATGCGTGCAGCAACGCTTCGGGCCGGGGCGGGCAGCCAGGAATGTAAACATCGACCGGGATATAGCGGTCGATGCCTTTCAAGACGTTGTAACCTTGTTTGAACGGGCCGCCGGAGATCGCGCACGCGCCCATGGAGATAACGTATTTCGGGTCGGGCATCTGGTTGTAGAGTCGCACGATCTGCGGCGCCATTTTCTTGGTCACCGTCCCGGCCACGATCATCAGGTCCGCCTGGCGAGGCGATGGCCGAAAAACTTCGCCGCCGAACCGCGCGATGTCGTAGCGCGACGCGGCCGTTGCGATCATCTCAATTGCGCAACAAGCGAGTCCGAACTGGAGCGGCCAAATCGAGTTTTGCCGTCCCCAATTGTAAAGCTCCTGCATCGAGGTCACCCAGATCCCCTGTCGTTGCAGCTCGCTCCGCAGGCCTTCGTCAATCTGCTCAGTCATTCTTCCATCCTAACGATCTAAACCTTTTAACGTTCCACATCGGTTCGGTCATCCCCCGTTTTTAACAATGTAACGCTTTTAACGGTTTTAACTACCGCGCTAGCGCCCAACTTAAACACCCTTTGCTCCACGCCCAAACAAGTCCTTCAATTAGCAGCAGAAGGAAAACCAGGATCGCAATGAACGCTCCGACCGGCAAACCGGTGAAAGCCACGGCAAACGGCACCAAAAAAATCGCTTCGACGTCGAAGATTAAAAAAATGATGCAGTAAAGATAATACTGCGAGCTGAACTGCACCTGCGCTTCGCCCAGTGATTCGACGCCACATTCGTAAATCGCATTTTTTCCCGCACCCGGCTTTGGTGGCTGGAAAAAGCGTCGCCAAAGCCAGGCCAGTGCCAGCGGCATCAATGGAAACGCGACGGCTACGCCAACGAAAATGACGATGAAAAAATAAGGATTTGGGCTCATTGCTGCCACAACTAAACAGCCAGAGATAGACACTGATTTACACTGCTAAAGGTCACCAATACTACAGTCTTTTTATCCGGTTTGAAACTCACTCCTCGCCCGAGTCGCTCGGCGCTACCCTGGGCGGCTTTACCTTCTGTGTCACTCATGCCATTCATTCCATTCGTCTGTGTTAATCCGTGGCCAAGTGATCTGCCTTGATTAAAGGATTGCACACCGCTTTCCTTCATCGCACATGAGCGATTCTCTGGACCAGATCCTCGTCCGCGCAAAGCAGATGCTCCTTTCCCTGCTCGCGGGTGCTCCTGACTGGGTGATCCAGCTCGCATCGAGCCTCATCAATATTTTCGCCCTGCTCGGGGTTTTCCTGACGCTCTTCGCACTCATGTCGGTGCTGGAACGAAAAATTCTCGGGCGCATGCAGAACCGTTACGGACCAAATCGCGTCGGACCATTCGGCCTTTTTCAGCCGGTGGCCGACGGCATCAAAATGTTGATCAAGGAAGACATCGTCCCGGCCCGCGCGGATAAGGTGGTGCACTTTCTCGCGCCGGTCCTGATTGCGGCCGCAGCAATCCTGGCAGTCGGCGTGGTTCCTTATGGCCGGAACATGACGCCGTTCGCGATTGACGGCGGGATTCTGTTTTTCTTTGCCGTCGGTTCCACGAACGAACTCGCCGTCTTCATGGCCGGCTGGGGGAGCAACAACAAATTCTCGATGCTCGGCGCGATGCGCGCGATCGCGCAGATGGTCAGTTATGAATTACCGCTCATTATCGTGACGCTCCCCGTGGTGATGATCGTGGGTTCGCTCTCGGCCGATGCGATCGTCGCCGCGCAGAGTGGTTACGCATTGGGCTTTGCGCCGCGTTGGTTCGTCTTCACGCCATGGGGGGCGGCCGCTTTCGTTTTGTTTTTTGTTTCCGGACTTGTGGAATCGAATCGCACGCCGTTCGATGTGCCGGAAGGCGAATCGGAAATTGTCGCCGGACACATGACCGAATATTCCGGGTTCAAATACGCAACGTTTTTTATGGCGGAATATTTGGGAATGTTCGCCGTTAGCGGCATCGCCGTGACATTGTTTCTTGGCGGCTGGCATGCGCCCATCCGTGTCCTCGAATTCATTCCGTCCTATGTTTGGTTTTTCGCGAAGCTCTCGGTTCTGCTCTTCATGTTTATCTGGAGCCGCGGAACCCTGCCGCGCGCTCGCGTCGATCAGATGATGAACTTTGCCTGGAAATTCATGTTACCGATGGCTTTCACTTGCATTGTCGCGGCTGCCGTATGGCACTACGCGGGCGGCGGTATGGCCGGATGGCTTTGGTCGCTCGTCATGATCGCCGCTGTTTACATCACATTGTCGCTCTTGCTGGATACGCGAAAGAAATTTGCGCCCCGCACCTATCGCTTCGCCGAATGAACACCGTTGCTTTCATCGTTATTGCCATTCTCACCCTCACCGGCGCGCTCGCCGCCGCCGCCCTGCAAAACCTCATGCATGCTGCGCTCAGCTTGGTCGTGGCGTTCGTCGGCCTCGCCGCATTTTTTTTTCTGCTCGGCGCCGAGTTCGTCGGCTTGGTGCAGGTCTTTGTCTATATCGGTGCGGTCGCGGTGTTGATTGTTTTCACTATTTTGCTGACGCGTCGCGACGCCGAAAAAGACCATGATTTCAATTGGGGTGGCGCCCTAATCGCGATCGCGGTATTTGCCGGTTTGGTCTGGGCAATTTTGAAGACGCCATCGCTCGCGATCGACGTGGTGCAAATCGAACCGCTCACCGTCAAACGAATCGGCGAAGTGCTGATGACCGATTACGTCTGGCCGCTGCAATGCGTCGGAATATTGCTCACGGCCGCGCTGATCGGCGCGCTCATTCTTGTGATGGAGGAAAAGAATTCGAAAAGTTAAAAAGTTGAATGAGTTACAAAGTTACAAAGATAAAGAAGTCTGCTTTTGCAGACGAGTGTAGGTGGATCGAGCGCTCCGCGCTCGATGGTACAATTCTCGGCGCAGCCGCGAGCTGCCCTATTTTAACGATGTAACATTTTCAGGTTTTAACTTCCTGCGACGCTATGACTCCAACGCTTCAACTTTTCCTCGTTGTCTCCGCAGCCTTGTTCTCCATTGGACTGCTGGCCGCGCTCAGTCGGCGGCACGCCATTTTCATTTTGATCGGGATCGAGATGATGCTGGCCGCGGCGAACTTGAATTTCGTCGCCTTCTGGCGCTTCAGTCCACAACCGCAACCGCCCATCGGCGTCATGGTCGCGATCTTTTCCATCGCGATCGCGGCCGCGGAAGCCGCCGTCGGGCTCGCGTTGGTTATCGCCATTTATCGCCACTATCGAACGACCAACGTTGATCAATTCGATCAGCTCCAAGGATGAATTTAAAACTCGTGCTTATGTTCGCCTGCCGCGCCGGAGCTACGTGTAGGCGGGTGAACGTGCTCGTAACCATCGCATGAGTTGGATCGTCACCAACCTTTGGCTGATTCCCGCGGTGCCGCTCGCGGCTTCGTTGATCATTCTCAGTCTCGTCAACTCGCGGCGGTCGGCCGCCGCAGCGCTCGCGGTCATCGGTCAGATCGCCGCCTTCGCATTGTCGATCTTGTCGTTTTTGCCAACGCTCCAAGTGCCCGGCTACCGCTCCGTTCACAACTTCACCTGGTTCACATTTGGCGAACAAACATTGCGCATCGGCTGGATGATCGATCCGCTCGCGGCCGCGATGCTGTTGATGATCACTCTCGTCAGTCTTTGCATTTTCATCTTCAGCATCGGCTACATGGCCGACGACAAAAATTTCAACCGCTTCTTTGCTTATCTCTCGTTCTTCTCCGCCGCCATGCTCGGCGTTGTCATCGCCAACAGTTTGTTGCTTCTCTTCATTTGTTGGGAGCTCGTCGGCCTCGCGTCTTATTTGCTCATCGGATTCTGGATCGATCGCCCGAGCGCGGCCGCGGCGGCAAAGAAGGCATTCATCACCACACGCATTGGCGATCTCGGATTGTTTCTTGGGATGCTCTGGCTTTATCACACCAGCGGAACGTTGCTTTTTTATGAGAACGGTTACGGCTGTCTCGAAAACACCACGGTGCTCGGTGCCAGCGCCACGTTCATCGCACTCCTGATTTTCTGCGGCGCGGTCGGCAAATCTGGACAGTTTCCACTGCACGTTTGGTTACCGGACGCGATGGAAGGCCCGACGCCGGTCAGTGCGTTGATCCATGCCGCCACCATGGTCGCCGCCGGCGTGTTTCTCGTCGCGCGCGCCTATCCGCTATTCTCGTTTGGCGCAATCGACGGTGTGACGCCTTCGCTCACTGTAGTGGTTTCGATCGGCACGATCACGGCTTTGATGGCCTCGCTGATTGCGCTCGGACAATTCGATATTAAACGCATCCTCGCCTACTCAACCGTGTCGCAATTGGGATTGATGATGGTGTCGTTAGGCGTGGGCGGTGTCGCGGCCGGCATGATGCATCTGATCGCGCACGGCTTTTTCAAAGCGCTCTTGTTCCTTGGCGCCGGCTCCGTCATTCACGGCTGTCACCACGAACAGGATATTCGCAAAATGGGCGGCCTGCGAAGCCTCATGCCGATTTCGTTTCTCACCTACGCCATCGGCATGATGACCCTAAGCGGTGTGCCGTTCTTCTTTTCCGGAGGCTGGACGAAAGAAGAAATCCTGCATGCCACTGCGCATTGGCACGTGTCGCACATACCGCACTACCTGATGCTCGCCGGGGTTGTGCTGACCGCGCTCTATATGACGCGGCAAATGATCTACATTTTCTTTGGCAACCGGCGCGCGGCTTCCGAAAATGCGCACGAAAGTCCTTCGGTCATGACCCTCCCGCTGATCGTGCTCGCGATTTGCTCGATTACTCTCAGCGTTGTGCTGACACCGGCATGGCCGTGGCTTCACAGTTATCTCACGGGCGAGCCGGCGCACTTTGACATCGCGCTTTTGGTCCAGCCGATGTTGTTCGTTTCGCTTACACTCGTCGCTCTCGGGATCGGCCTCGGCTTTTTCATGTATGCCAAAGCTGGCCAGGAAGATCGACATCGTACCGCGGAGACGGATCCACTCGAGCACGCGCAACCTGCACTGTTTCACTTTCTCGAAAACAAAATGTGGTTGGACGAGATTTATGACCGGACCGTCGTCGCGTGGAGCAGAATCGCCGCGCGCATCTCCGACTGGATGGACCGTCATTTCTGGGACGGTCTCGTGCGGGGATTCGGCGGACTCGGACAGCTCTTTGGAATTTTCAGCGCTAATTTCGACGAACGCGGCATCAACGTCGGGGTCGATGAAACCATGACCGGCACGCGCGGCCTCGGCCGTGTGATGTCTGCGTGGCACTCGGGACAAATCCAAACTTACCTCGGGATCATCGCCGTCGGCATGCTCGCGTTGCTGATTCTTTACGCATGGTTGGCATAATTACGGCGCTGATTCTGATTCCGCTCCTCGGGGTATTAGCGGTCTGCGTTTGGCCACACACCGATGCGCGCCCGATTGCGCTGATATTCAACGCCATCACCGCAACTCTCACATTGATTTTGTGGCGAAACTTCGACGCTATCGCGAGCGGCCTGCAAATGGTCGAGCGCCACACTTGGATTCCAGCGATCGGCGCCGAATATCTCGTTGGCATTGATGGCTTGAGTCTGCTGCTCGTGTTGCTGACGTCGATCATCATCCCGTTCGCATTTCTCGTGCAGCGCATGGATCGGGGTTTCTGCGCGCTCATGTTGGTCATGCAATCTGCGCTCTACGGCACGTTCACCGCCCAGAATTTTGTTCTCTGGTTTTTGTTCTACGAGATGAGCCTCATCCCTGCGTTCCTGCTCATCAAAATCTGGGGCGGAGAAAACCGGGATCGCGCCGCGACCAAGTTCTTCCTCTACACTTTTCTCGGCAGTGTCGCGATGCTGCTCTCGTTCCTCGGAATTTATTTGGCAAAGGGAACATTCGACTTCGCTCAACTCGCCGGTCTCGGAAAACAGGGACTACTCAGTGGCAACGTCGCCTGGCTCGCCTTTGCCGGAATCTTTCTCGGGCTCGCAGTGAAAGTGCCGCTCTTTCCGTTTCACACCTGGCTGCCCGACGCGTACGAGACCGCGCCCGTCGGCGTTTCGATAGTGTTGACCGGTGTTCTCTCCAAGATGGGCGTTTACGGTTTCGTGCGCCTGCTGCTTCCGCTTTTCCCGAACGAAATCAAAATTCTCGCTCCGTGGTTACTCGGGCTAGTGGTTTGCTCGATCGTTTTCGCTTCGCTGGCCGCATGGGCCCAGTCCGATCTGAAACGGATGGTGGCGTATCTTTCGATCAACCATCTCGGCTACTGCATGCTCGGTCTCTTCGCCGTCACAGCAACGACAGTGCGACCGGCGGTCGAGATCCAGGCGGCGTTGAGCGGCGTGTTCATGCAAATCTTCAACCACGGCATCACCGCAGCCGCGCTGTTCTACTACGTCGGATTGCTCGAGCAGCGGCGCGGCTTGCGCGGGATCAACGATTTCGGCGGATTGATGCAACGCACACCCCTGCTCTGCGGCTGGATGAGCGTCGCCATGTTTTCGTCACTCGGTCTGCCCGGATTGAATGGATTCATCGGCGAATTCTTAATCTTCAAAGGTTCCTTCGCCGTCGCCGCTTCATTCACGGCCGTTGCCGTGATCGGTCTTCTCGTCACGGCCATCGTATTTGCGCGTGCGATGCAGGCTCTCTTCAGCGGTCCGCTGGCGGAGAGTTGCAGCGCTTTTCCCGATCTGGTTCGAAGCGAGAAACTCGTCGTCGTTCCTGTCACGTTACTCATGTTCGCCATCGGCATCGCGCCGCAGTTCGTCTTCAACATCTTCAACACAACTGTCGTTCAAATGGCGCGCTTGCTCAGCTGACGCCGCGAAATGAGCAAGGAAATCATTCCCATCGAACGAATTGAGCAATCGATTTACAGGTTTCGCGGTCAGAAAGTGATGCTCGATTTCGATCTCGCCACCTTGTACGGAGCCGAAACCCGAATCCCAAATCAGGCGGTGAAGCGAAATCGCGATCGATTCCCGCCTGATTTCATGTTCCAGTTAACGCCTGCAGAAGTTAGGTTTTTAAGGTCATATCTTGCGATCTTAAATCGACAAGCTATTGATACAGAGTGTGTTGCAACGACGTCATCACAATTTGTGATGAGTTCGCGCGCGGCCCGTTATCGCCCGAATGCGTTTACGGAGCAGGGAGTCGCGATGCTCTCGAGCGTGTTGAACAGCGAGCGCGCTGTAAAAGTGAACATCGCGATCATGCGCGCGTTTGTGAAACTCCGCCAAACGTTCGAAACCAATCGGAAGCTCGCGCGAAAATTTTCGAAACTCGAACGGCACGTCAGCAAACACGATGAGGAGATTGCTGGCATCATTGAAGCACTCCGGCAGTTAATGGCCCCGCCGCAAAAGCCTCGGCGCGAGATCGGATTTCATGTTCGTGAAAAAGAGCCGCGTTATCGGGTACGGAAGGGCCGCCGCTCGCGCTCTTCCTCGTAACCTTGTAACTGATTTAACTTTTTTAACTCCTTTTTCGCTTCGCGAATGATCGCCTGGACCATTTACATTACGTTTGCGGGTGCCGTTCTGTTGCTTTTCATGCCGCGCGCTTTATCGCGCTGGATTGCGCTCGCGACTGCCGCGGGTGGGTTCGCGGTGAGTTTGGCGGCGTTCTTTAGCGCGGTCGATGTTGGGACCTTCAAGACAATCGTGCGCGTTCCGTGGGTGCCTATGCTCGGGATGGAATACCATCTCGCTGTCGATGGCATCAGCCTGACGCTCGCTCTCGTCACCAGCCTGACCGCTGTGAGCGCGGTGCTTTTTTCGTGGGACGTGGACCATCGGCAGAACGAATTTTTCTTCTGGCTGCTTCTTGTGGTGGGCGGCTCGTATGGCGTCTTTCTCAGCGCCGATCTCTTCCTCCTCTTCGTCTTCTACGAGCTGGTGATTGTGCCGAAATATTTCCTCATCGCCATCTGGGGTTCGACCAACAAGGAGTACGGCGCGATGAAGCTGACCCTCTACTCCTTCTTCGGCGGCGCGCTCGTCTTCATCGGAATCATCGCCGCCTACGTTACGGCCGGCTCACTCAATCTTCATGATCTCGCGGAATTCCCGTTCCCATCGCAGTTTCAATCCTGGGCGTTTCCGGTGTTGTTCCTCGGGTTCGCCGTGCTTGCGGGCATCTGGCCGCTGCACACTTGGGCGCCAACCGGTCACGTTGCCGCGCCGACTGCCGGTTCGATGCTGTTGGCCGGCATCATCATGAAACTCGGCTCCTATGGCGGGCTGCGCGTCGCGATGAATCTTTTCCCGCAAGGTTTCCAAAAGTGGAGCGGCTACATAGCCGTTTTTGCTGTGATCGGCATCCTTTACGCCGCGGCCGTGGCACTGCGCCAGCGCGACCTGAAGTTCGTCATCGGTTATTCGAGCGTGAGTCACATGGGTTTCGTGTTGCTCGGGCTCGCGACAGCCAACGTGCTCGGGGTCTCGGGCGCAGTGCTGCAAATGTTCTCGCACGGCGTGATCGCGGCCCTGCTTTTCGCCATTGCCGGACGCATGATCTATCGCCGCACTCATACGCGCGATCTCGACGCACTCTCAGCAATGAACCTGAGTCGCGCACTGCCGTTTGCTGCGTTTTCATTTGTCATCGCGTCGGCGGCGTCGATGGGCATTCCCGGGTTCAGCGGGTTCGCCGCCGAAATCACCATCCTGATCGGCGCGTGGAAAACTTATCCAGTAGCAGTGTGGATCACCGGCGCCGGCATGGTTCTCGTCGCCGCGTTCACGTTGCGCGCGTTGAAGAGAACATTTTTCGACACGATCGAAGACGTTAAATCGGTTACAAACGTTACATCGTTACATCGGGAGCCGCTCGAGCCGATCACGATTACAGAGAAACTCGGCGCCGGACTCTTGATGTTCGCCACGCTCGCAGTCGGACTGTATCCCAAGGTCTTGCTCGACCGCATCGTGCCTGCCGTCGAAGCGATGCGGTTTCTAACGAAATGAACGATGAAGCGTTGCATCGTTATGACAGAACGACGCCCAACCGCTTCAACAATTTAACGGTTTAACGAATCACGCATTCCAATGTCTTATCTCGAATTCCTCAAACTCGCCGCCCCCGAAGCCATCGTCGCGGCCACGGCGCTCGTGGTTCTCGCCATTGGCCTCGCGAGCACGCGAGCGTCCGCACTTTGCTCAGCGGCAGCGGCTCTCGGGATCGCGCTCGCAATCGGCGCAGTGCTCATGTTGCCGGAACACTCCACGCTATTTCACGGGATGCTGGTGATCACGCCGCTCACGTCCCTGTTCAAAATCATCTGCCTCGCGCTCGCCTTTTTCACGGTGATTGTTGCGCGAGGTGACCGCGCTTCGCTTAATCACGGCGAGTACCTGGCGATAATTCTGCTTGCGACCATTGGACTGATGCTGCTCGTCGGCAGCGAAGAGTTGCTCATGATATTCATCGGACTGGAATTGACCGGCCTCTCGCTTTACGTCATGACCGCGTTCGACAAAACCGATATCCGTTCCGCCGAAGCGGGGCTGAAGTACTTCCTCTTCGGTAGCACGGCGAGCGCGTTCACGCTTTTTGGATTGAGTCTCATCTACGGCATGGCGGGAACGACTGGGCTCGCCGCCATAGCGCAGAAGCTCAGTGCCCAGCCCATCTCTCCGCTGCTCTTCGCCGGCATCATCATGACCCTTGTCGGTTTTGCGTTCAAAATTGCCGCCGCGCCATTTCATCTTTGGGCGCCCGACGCCTACCAGGGCGCGCCCGTCTCGAGTGCCGCTTTCATCGCTTCGGGTTCGAAAGTCGCGTCGTTCGTGGTGATTGGAAAAATCGTGCTCGTCGGCTTCGGTCCTGACCAAGGCAGCGCTGCATGGCACGCCATGATTGCTGGTTGGTCACCGGTGCTGGCCGTGCTCGCCGCATTGTCCATCGTTATTGGCAATCTCGTCGCCCTCGCCCAGTCCAACGTCCGCCGGCTGCTCGCCTACTCAGCCGTCGCCCATGCCGGTTACACATTGCTCGGACTCGTCGCCGGCGGGCGCGACGGATTCGGCGCGACGTTATTTTACACGACTGTTTACGCCTTCACTCTCATCGGCGCATTCGGCGTTGTTGCCCTGGTCCGACGCCAAACCGGCGGCGACGATTTAGCGAACTTCGCCGGGCTGCGCGCGCGTTCACCGTTGCTCGCCGGGTGCATGTCGGTCTTCATGTTGTCGTTGGCCGGCCTGCCGCCGCTCGCAGGGTTTTTCGGAAAGTTCTATCTGTTCAGCGCCGCGCTCCGTGCGGGTGAGAATCATGGCCTGCTCTGGCTCGTCGTCCTGGCCCTCTTTGGCAGCCTCATCTCGCTCTATTATTACCTGACCGTTCTTAAAGTGATCTTCGTCGATCAAGCTGCCCCTGACGCATCTTTCGTCGATGTCGATCCCTTACAAAGGATCACCGTCTTTGTGCTCGCGGTGCTGGTCCTGTTCTTGGGCGTTGTGCCGACACCTTTGGTGGCACGGATCACGGGTTCCTTACAGTAGCGACGCGTCGTGGCAACGAGCCGTTCATTGATCGATGCGACGCAACGCTTGCGGGCGGCCGTAAACGAACTAAGCTTCAGGGCGCCGGTCAAACACATTTACAATCCGCTCGATTATGCCTGGCCAGCGTATGAGGAATATCTGCGGCGTTATGCAAGAGACCGCAAACGCGTCTTGTTTCTCGGGATGAATCCGGGCCCGTTCGGCATGGTGCAGACTGGCGTTCCATTCGGCGAAATTTCCGCCGTGCGCGACTGGCTCCGCATTGAAGCGAAAATCGGTCGCCCACCTAACGAGCATCCAAAACGACGTGTGACTGGTTTTGGGTGTCCCCGGAGGGAGATCAGCGGCAAGCGATTATGGGGACTGTTCGCCAAACGATTCGGCCGCGCGGAGAAGTTTTTCGACGAACATTTCGTCGTGAACTATTGCCCACTGGCTTTCCTCGATCGTAGCGGACGGAATCGTACCCCAAACAAACTGTCGTGCGCAGAACGCTCTGCCCTATTTGCAATGTGCGACGAACACTTGCGGGAGCTCGTCCGCATTCTTCAGCCGGAATGGCTGGTGGGTGTCGGCAACTTCGCCGCGCAACGCGCCGGGCACGTATTCGCTAACGAACAATTCCGCCTCGGCCACATCTTGCATCCGAGTCCGGCGAGTCCAGCAGCGAACGTGAACTGGGCGGGCGAAGCCACCGCGCAGTTACGGAGAATAGGTGTCTGGGAATAACGATTAGCGATCAGAAATCAGCAGCAGCGAAATGGTGCTTTTCTACATTGATTCGCATTAGCCCTAAGCTCGCTGCCGCCCACTGCTAGCTCGACCGCTCCCACGAGTTCGATTTTTCTTCCCAATTTCGACTTTGTTTGGAAAAATCGGCGCCATGAAAACTTCTCTATTCTTAACAATCCTATTTGCGGCAGTGATAACGATTCCTTCATTCGCGCAAGACCAGACATCGGCGCCGGCGATGAGCCCGGCACCGGCTGCGCCGGCTGCTGGACAGCCGAACCAAGCCGAGATGATGAAGCAAATGATGGAGCTCTCGAAATTGAACGAGAACCACAAATTGCTCGCCAGCCTCGCGGGTAATTGGACTTACAACATCAAACTCTGGATGAACCCGGATCCAAACGCGAAGCCGCAAGAATCAAAAGGCAACGCCAGCACAAAGCCGCTGATGGGCGGACGTTACTTCGTGATGGATGTCAGCGGGAAAATGCAAATGCCCGGCCCGGACGGCAAAATGAAGGACATGGAATTCAAAGGCATGGGCATCGACGGTTATGACAACGTGAAAAAGAAATTCGTCTCCTCCTGGATCGATAACATGGGCACCGGTATTGAGTTCTCCGAAGGTATATATGACCCCGCCACGAAAACGTTCACTTACACGTCGGAAATGGAAGCAGTGCCGGGAATGAAAACCAAAACGCGGGAAGTGCTAAAGATCGCCGATAACGACCATCACACATTTGAGTGGTACGAAGACCGCGGCAACGGCCAGGAAGCCAAAACGATGGAGATTAATTACACCCGGAAGAAGTAGCAGGCAGTTCCGACTTCTAACTTCTAACTTCGGTCCCGTCCTATTTCCCGGTTCCCCGCCCGAACGCGGCAGCGCACCGATGCGAAGAACCCTGGCATCGGCGCGGTCTTCAAATGAACTCGGCCTGGCTCGACCATTCAAGCTTCAAAAAAGCGAGAAAGTTCGATTTCGTTCGCGCGACCCGCCCGCTCTTCGAGTGCATAAACTGTTCTCCTGGTTTGCATAAGCTTGACAGTCGTGAGGCGCTCTGAATAGGATCGCGCGATGAATACCCTTAAGGCCGCCTCATTATCAATCGCCGTCGTTCTTGCGACTGCATTATCAACTGCCCCATCGTTCGCGCAGGCCCTGAGGACGGCAGCAAGTCCGACGACGGTGAGCGCCAATACGGCTCTGCCGTGGGCGGTCGGTGTCCGGGTCCCGTTAACACCGAGCGAGCTGCCGGCACCCTACGTAAAGAAGGGGACTCAATCGCCGTGGACACGCACAACCAACAACCCTCCCATTAACCTTGGCACCATGTTGCTGCTTACTGATGGCACGGTCATCGCCCACGAAGAGAACGATCAAAACAACAACGTGGCTACGACAATCTGGTACAAGCTCACGCCCGACATCAACGGCAGCTACATAAACGGAACCTGGTCACAAATCGCTTCCTTGCCCGCTGGCTATGGGCCTCTCTTTTTCGGATCCGCGGTGTTGCCCGACGGTCGCGTCGTTGTGGAAGGTGGAGAATACAACCAATACGGTGGAGGTTTTACCAAGCTGGGAGCCATTTACGATCCCGCAGCCAATACGTGGACCAGCGTAACTGCCCCCACCGGCTGGAACAGTATAGGTGATGCCTCTACTGTGGTATTGAGCACCGGAGCGTTAATGCTGGCCAATACGACCACGACCCAAGCAGCACTTCTAAACCCATTGACGTTAACGTGGACCGCGACCGGCACCGGCAAGTTTGACATCAACGATGAGGAAGGATGGACCCTGCTTCCCAACGGCAAGGTGCTCACGGTCGATGCGTACGTCGGGCATTACCAGTCCACCGGAATGAATTACGAACTTTACGATCCCAGCACCGGGACCTGGTCCGTTGCAGGCACCACGCCCGTGCAACTGTGGGATTCGGCGGCCACTTGCGGTGGACAGAGTCACGCCTCATTTGAAGTAGGTCCTGCTATTTTACTCCCTAACGGCACAATCTTCGCCACGGGAGCGAATAGCTGCGGCCCAGGCCACACCGCTATTTACAATGTTGCCTCGGGTACCTGGACTGCGGGTCCCGATTTTCCCGGTAATCTCGACATCGCCGATGGCCCGGCGGCGCTCGAGCCCAACGGTAAGATGCTGATGATGACCAGCCCCTTGATTTTCAATTCGGGTTCCATCTTCTTCGAGTGGGACGGGAGCAACCTAACTCCAGTATCGGGTCCGCCCAATGCTCCCAATGTCTCCTCGTTCCAGGGACACTTGCTGGTGCTTCCCACCGGGCAGATCATGTACACCGATTACACCAACGACGTCGAAATCTTCACTCCCACTCCGGGCAACTACAACTGGGTGCCGGCGGCGTATCTGCATTCGCTCGCGATCATCCGGGGCAACACGTATGTTATGGTCGGCACCAAGCTCAATGGTCTTTCACAAGCTACCGCCTACGGTGATGACCTGCAGAACGCCACCAACTATCCCATCGTGCGCCTAACCAACGTTGCCACCGGCCATGTCTTCTACTGCCGTACCCATGGCCACAGTACCATGGCTGTTGGCTTCACAGGTCTCGTGAAAACCCAACTCGACATACCGGCCAGCATGGAAGCTGGTGTGAGTTACTTTGAAGTGGTGGCCAATGGAATTCCGTCGCAGAGATACACTATTCAAGTTCAATAGAGAGCGGAAACCAGCTAGCCCGCAAGTGCATTGGCGACACGTTTGCTGATCGGCAAGGAAAGAGTGGGCGAAGTCGTGAAGATCGTCGATAAAGACGATTGCGTCTTCGAATGATACGAGGATCGCGGCGGCCAGGATGCGAAGATGATGGAGATCAACTACGCGTGAAAGAAGCAGCACTTCCAGACTTCTACTTCTGACTTCTATCCTGTGCCTTCGGTTTTAATGCCCTGATCCCAAAACGGGTGGGATCGACGGAATCTGGACAGGAAGAGGCCCAGGACTGACGAGAGCAGGGGTATTGGCTCCAATTGGGGTTTGGCCGACCAAGGTTGGGACGGTGCCGGCCGAGACCGCCGGCGAGCTGTTCCCACTTAATGGGACGTTGGCGGTAGCGTTCACGGTGCCACCCGAAGTGCTGGCGTTGACCGTGCCAGCCCCAGCGACCGTCACATTCGCACCAGCGTTGACTGTGGCTGGAGTAATCGTGATTGTTCCGCCAGAACCCGGCGCAGCATTGCTCAGGAGCGCGAGAAGTTGGTTGCTGTTCGATACAGAAACTGTCGTTCCCGTCAGGTTCCCGCCTAACAATCCGTTCGTAACAACGCCGTGCGAGCCGAGAGTATTGTTTACGGTAATCGAAGTGTTTGCTGCAACAGACCCGACAAGGCCGGCTCGCCCGACGGTTTGGGCCAGCTGATTGTTGGAAGCCAAGATCACCTTGGTCCCGTGACCTATGACCAGGTTTGTCGGAAGAAGAATCCCCTTTGCCAGCTCTTTGGCCTGGTCGCTAATCGCGGCTTGAATAAGCGGCATACTCGGCAATGTGTCGCCGCCTGGAAAGTTGACCAGGGGCGACGTCTTAACGATATGCTCCAGATTGACATCAACCGGATCGGGAATTTTGTTCGCGTCCGGCCGCATGATCACCATCTTGCCGGGCCTAAGAAGCACTGAATCACCGGGGGCCCCGTTCCTCGACAAGCGCAAGCTTCCTTCAAGGACGAGCACTTTGATGTACTGTTTGGGGATATATTCCATCATGATCGTCGTGCCGGTGATGGCCGCCGTGACCGCCGCGGTGTGAATCTTCGCGCCGCCCAGCCCCTTCGGCACTTGAAGAAGCATGGACCCCTTCTCCAAGGTCATGTCGCGCGTCCCCGTTTTGAAACTGAAGAATGTCTCCGCCCCGAGGCGCGTCAGGGTATTATCTTGGAAAAGCAACTCCGAGCGCGATTTGGCCCCAGTTTGGAGGCCGAGATCGTCTTTGATGATGTCGCGTATAGTAGCCGGATGGCCGCCTTTCGCCGGGTCGATTACGCTAACCCGGTTAATAATCTTGGTGACTTCTGCCGATGTAAGCGGACCCGCGGGCGATTGCTGAGCGGAAAAGATGCAGACGACAGCGACGACAATTAAGGAAAGATTAGTTTTAAGCATATATGTGAACGGTTAATGTTTGACCCGATTGCTCGTAATTATCATAATTATTGTAATCAGTCAAATCAAAAAAACGCCAGTTAATTTGAGCCGTTTCGAGCGGCCAACGCCCTGTCTGCAGAGTCCTGAAAAGGCGAAATTGGGCAAGCAGACCAAGCTCCCTCTTTGCCCGCGTCGCAGCAAGCATCAAAATGAGGCGGGTGAACTTGGAAACCACCTCGGAAATTTAGCGAGGCGCATGCCCGCCTGTTCCCACGCGGTCCACACGATTGCTCTGTCGGCATGTTTCCCGCTGCGTCCGAGATCATGTCCCGTCGGCGCACCATTGTCGTCGTTCTGCTCGCAGCGCTTTGTGCGGGATCCGCGACCTTGGTCGACTTCGTGCCTTCGGGCTATTACCTTCAGACCGAATCGCGGCTTCGCGATGTCATCGCTCGCTCGGGACGGACGACGCCGATCAATCCAGATCTCCTCTTTCTCGCGATCGATTCCGATTCCGTGACTTTGGATGAAGACCTCGATGTCAAGCGACTGTTTCCGTCGAGTGCCAGCGATCCCGAGTGCCGGCGCGCTCTTGAGATTATGAGCAAAGGTTGGCCGTGGAACCGCGAAATCTACGCCAGGATCTTAGAGCGCCTCGTCCGCGCTGGGGCAAAGGTGGTCGCTTACGATTGCCTCTTTCCAGCGCCGGCACCGGGTGATGACGCATTTCGCGCGGCGCTCGATCAATTCAAGTCGCACGTCGTGATCGGAAGTAACTTCGTTTCTCCTGCCGATGTGGATCGATCGCGCCCCATTCCCTCCAGTTACGACCCACCTGTGGAAACCCTGATCCCAAGGGCGAAGATGCCAGATAGTCGCGTCGGGTTCACCAATTTTTTCACCGACGAAGACAAAATTGTGCGCGGGACTCAATACCGCGTCGCCTTTCAAGAGCGCGAGCGTTCGACGGCAACCTACCTTTCGCTTTCGGCGCGCACTGTCTCACAGGCTGGACATCCCGAGCTGGTTCCCAATGATCTGGCCGAGCATCTTATGCGCTTTACGCCTCGATCGGGTTTCCGTCCGCATCCGGTCTTCGAAATTTTCGTGCCCGAATATTGGGAACACAATTACCGGTCCGGCGAATTTTTCCGGAACAAGATCGTCGTCGTCGGATCGGAAGGAAAATGGCAGAGGGACGAGTTCGCGACGCCGTTCGGCTCAATGCCCGGCGCCGAGCTCCATCTCAACACCCTTAATGCAATGCTGCACGGCGAATTCCTGAAAGAACTTTCGCCGTTTGCCAGAGCGGCTGTCACAATTTTGGCGACACTCCTTGGAGCTGCACTTTGCTTGGTGATTCGGTCGCCGTGGCTGCGTTTGCTCGCTCTTGGCGGACTTGACGGAGCCGGGCCGTTTTGCGCTCTTTGGTTTTACAATCATCAAGCCCTTTATCTTCCCTGCCTTGCCCCGCTCCTGGCCCTCAACTCAAACGTTCTCTTCTGCCTGGTTTCGGATTTCACCTTCGAGCTCATCGAGGAAGCCAAACTAAGATCGACATTGCAAAAGCGGGACGATCTCACCCATATGATCGTTCACGACCTTCGGTCGCCGCTGACCGTCGTCACGGGCTACGTGGATGCGCTGGAGGAAATGGCTTCCGACAAACTGAACCCAAGCGAAGCACAGTGTGTCGCCGAAGCGAAACGTGGCGCCCACGACATGGCCGATATGATCACGACCCTGCTGGATGTCGGTCGTCTCGAGGCGGGCGAAATGCCGCTTCGCTCACAATCCAACGATGTCGCGCAGATCGTGCGCAAAACTGCGAGTCGATTTACTCCTGTGCTCCATGGCCGCATACTTGGTTGCGACGTGCCCCCTGGAACGGTTTCGGTCACTTGCGACGCCGATGTGATTCGCCGCGTTCTCGAAAACTTGATCAGCAATGCGCTGAAGTTCACAAGATCAGATGGAACCATTCGGGTGAAGGTTGAGCGCAACGTGGCGGATGTGACGATCTCGGTGAGCGACGACGGCCAGGGCATCCCGCCGGATCAGCACAAACACATCTTCGAAAAATTCGGACAGACAGACAGCGGCAGCGAGCATCGACATTCCACCGGCCTCGGCCTCGCCTTTTGCCGGCTTGCGGTAGAAGCGCACCAAGGAAAAATCGGCGTTCAGAGCGAACTTGGGAAAGGAAGCACGTTTTGGTTTACGCTCCCGATTCGGGATCAGTCCGAGCTAAACAAGATGTCGATCTCCGAAACCACAGCCGTTGAAAAGTCTTAATCATTAATCAGCCTGTTATCGCAAAAGAAATAGGGCAGCGGATTATCGCTTTGTGTGTAACGCGTTCAATCGCGGCAAACGATTCATCGACGGATTGAGCGGCTGTCTGTTACATTCCCCGCGTCGATGAACCCGTGAGCGAGACCGTAATCGATCCGCGCTTTCGAAATCGCGAACGCCAACCCGGTCTCGATCTCCTCCGTGCGCTGGCCATCATCGTCGTTGTTATCTATCACGCCGGCATTTTCGGCTTCGCGCTTCCGAATCATTGGCATCGCTTCGGCTGGGTCGGTGTCGATCTTTTCTTCGTCCTCAGCGGTTATCTCATCGGCGGACAATTGCTTGCGCCGCTCGAGCGTGGGCAAAACATTAATTTCCTGCGCTTCTTCATGCGCCGCGCCTTGCGAATCCTGCCCGCTTACTTCGTCATTCTCGCGATTTACTTTTCCTTGCCGTCTGTGCGCGAATTTCCAGAGATATCGCCGCTCTGGAAATTCCTCATCTCGGTGCAAAACATCGGCCTCCACGGCGGCACCGCTTTCTCCCACGCCTGGTCGCTTGCGATAGAAGATCAGTTCTACCTGGCGCTGCCGTTGGTTCTTTTGGTCGTCGGTCGGTGGAAGCGTGCGGGTGTCATCGTTCCGTGCGTCGTCGTTCTGGGCGGGATCGCCCTCCGCGCCTTTCTCGCCTGGCGAAACCCCGGCGACACCGGCGTTTCTGACCGCGGATTCCAACTCTGGATCTACTATCCGACCTGGACGCGGCTGGATCCGCTCGTTTTCGGCGTCGTCCTCGCGGCGATCGAGAAATTTCGGCCGAACTGGTGGGAGCGGCTCATGGATGCGGCGCGCTGGCTCTGGCTGCCCGGCCTCGCCGCGATTGTTTACGGCTTATATCTGGGCGAGAACGATCTCACCATTGCGACCTGTATCTGGCAATTTCCGCTCATTGCTTTCGGCATGGCCGCGTTCCTCGTCTGCGGTGTCAGTCCACGTCTGCCGTTCCGGCGAATCGAAGTGCCCGGTGCAGCCTTCTTCGCCAGCATCGCGTACAGCGTTTACCTGAGCCACAAGCTCATTATCCACGCTGCGATCCGATTCTGCTCCAATCATAACATCGCGCTCACATCAGTTCCGGCCATTCTCCTCGTCGAGCTATTGATCTACGCTGCCGGCCTCATCCTTTTCTTGTCGATCGAACGCCCGTTCCTCCAGCTCCGCCATCGCCTTACCCGTTAGCTATTTCCCAGATCTGGCCTATAGTTATCGATGTCTAAACCCTCTGGTGCCTCTTTTTCACGTCGGATGCCCGACAACATTACCGAAGAGTTGGTGGCCGTGCTTTCCTCCAAATCTTCGTTCGAATTCAAGCCTCTGTTCGACATCATCCTGCTTAATCTTCGGGAACGAAACGCTGCCAGTGGCGGCGAAGAGATGCTGCGCCTGCGTTCTTATGAAAAGCTTCAGGGCCTGGTCAATCAGGGCGCGGTAACGAGGACGGTCAGCGGCATCACCAAAAAATACAAAGGCGTCGCGTCGCGCATGGTCGGGCTTAAAGCGGAGATGAAAGTCTTGCGTGCCGAGTGGAGTCAGAAACTCCTGACTAAAGCTGCCGCCCGGCGTTGACCTCTGACCTCCTAGGCTCGCCGCCCGCTCGCGAAAGCTTTCGGAGTGGTCTCGGCGTAGGCGGCTGACCTCTGATTTGCGTTGCGCCGTCGATCAGGCGATGGGCGGTCCCAGCGTGGATAATCTTTCGGTTCTCTTTCTCGCTCAAGGCGAGCAATCCGCCGATGCCGTGATGGCGCGGCTGACCGCGTTCATACGTGCCACAAAGCAAACTCTCGATATTGCCGTTTACGACATGCGGTTCAGTGATCCGCTCCGCGCCCAATTAGTGTCGGCTTTGCGCGAACGAGCAGCGGCAGGTGTGCAAATCCGTTTTTGCTACGACGGCGACAAGCCATCTCAGCCAAATGTAGCCGCCGGTCAGGATCCCGCTCCCGCAGGCACCGGCGCATTTGTCCAATCGTTAGGATACCCCTCGCGTCGCATTGCCGGCATGAAACTGATGCACAGCAAATTTATCCTGCGCGATCGACAATCGATCTGGACTGGCTCGACCAATATGACGGACGACGCCTTTACCTTAATGGAAAACAATATTCTCGAGATCGATTCTCCGTCGCTAGCCAATTACTACGCTCAGGATTTCGAGCAGCTCTGGGAAAAACAAAACTTCGATCACACCGGCAACATTCACACCGTGCCCGTGCCGCTCTCTTTTTCTGGTCAACCGGCCGAGGCGCGCGTCCTGTTTTCTCCGGGATGCGGGTTGGAAGCCGATTCCGAAATCGCGAGGCGCGTTCGCTCGGCGCAGCGTCGCGTCCGCATCTGCAGTTTATTAATAAACTCAGGCACTCTTATCGCCGAGCTTGGAAATTTGTTGCGCGCAGGCCGCGTCGCCGTGGATGGAATTTACGATCGCACTCAAATGGCCGAGGTTTACGTGCAGTGGCAGGATGTGCCGCAAAATCGTTGGAAGATCGGCGCGCTTAAAGAGATCGTCGCGCGCGCCGGCCTGGTCGGAAAAAATTCAACTCCCTACACACCGAACGGGCGCCACGATTTCATGCACAACAAAGTCCTCGTGATCGACGACAGCGTGATCACCGGCTCCTATAACTTCTCGCGCAGCGCCCAATTCAACGCCGAGAATATCCTGTTCATCGAAAGTGCGCCCCTCGCCGAGGCCTACAGCGTTTACATCGATCACCTGATCCAGAAATACCGGGGATAATGCACGGCTGTAGCGGCAGGCGGGTCGCCTGCGAAACAAATTCGCGAAGCGGTGTAGTGGCGATGGGGCGGCACACAGGTTGCTCAAACCTGCGACCATGCAGCACGATCCTGTCTTTGATTCGACCGAAAACCAAGCCCTGCTCGTTGTTTGCGCACGCAAAACGATTCGCACTGCCGCCATCGCCGGTATTGTCTGGGGCGTCATCAACCTATTCATTGGTTTTAACGCCGTTCAGGTGAATGTTTTGAACGTCGGCCTCGTTGGTCTCGCTCTCCTGATGTTGGGAACCGGAGTTGTCGCCATGGTGAAACCGTCCCTGCATGCTTTGCTGGGTGAGGCAATTATCAGCGTGCTTTTACTTCTCTGGAACCTCAGCATCACCGCTCTAAATGCGAGCATCGGCGACACTAAACATCTCAATGGGCACGGCTTGATCTTGCCTGCGATCGCGGCGGTGATCTTCTTCAAGCAATACATCAAGCTCGGTCACTTGAAGGAGGCCGTCCGGAGGATGGACCACAAGACCGTGAAAGAAGCCTCCGGAATCTGCAAACAGGTCTTTAAAAGTAAGCTAAACGAATCGCCTGATATCGCCGAGGCTTCCTCCAAACGGTGTCGCCTGAAATTCATGAGCGACTCGGTGTTCTGCGTGCAAAGGAATCTGGCGGCCGCCTTTCATATGAGCAGAGCAAATTTCCAGCAATGCATCACCGACCGGAACAGAAACAAACTTCGCGTGGTTGTCCGCCATCCGCTCGGCAAAGTTACCTACGCCTTTAACGAAAAGAATTCCGACAAGATCAAAGGCTGGCTGGGAGCGAGCGCACTCAAGAGCACCTGACCTCTGCCCTCTGATATCTGATCCCTGTCGTCCTTGGCTCGCCGTAGTCCCGCGACTGCGGGACGAAGGCGGCTGACCTCCGTCTTCTGTTAGCGCTAATCCACAAAGTCCGCGATTGACCGATATTTCTGGGTGAGCTCCCGAATGCGGTGGTCGTACCGGTGAAGGTGGCGGATTGCACGGTAGATAAGCCAGGAGCCGAGCACGATCAGACCCAAGTTTAGGAGCAACAGCGGCAGCAACAGAGGGATCACGGCACCAATATGGTAATAGCGCGAGGTCGCGATGAGCACGCTCAGGACGGACAGAGGCAGAGCGAAGACGGCGATACCGGTGCGCAGAGTCGCGAGCGCAGTTCGTTTCTCAGCGAGAAGCACCTGGATCTCGCCAAGGATGAGATTGTCCAGCTTTGGTGGTTCGTCCGTTTCCATACTCATTTGCTTTCCAATCTAATCGATTCAGCACAAAACTCGGTGGAAAAATCGAGTCGAACTCTGTCCTCTGTCTTCTGTCTTCTTTCAGCAATTACTTTTCACTAATCACCAATCACGATTCGCCATTCTCAGATCGCTGTCCTTCGTCCTCTGTCCTCCCCGCTGCGCCGTAGTCCCGCGACTGCGGGACGAAGGCGGCTGATCTCTCTCTTGTCAGCCAAATGTCAGCACGATTTTGCCGAAGCTCGCGTTGGATTCCATCCGCTGATGCGCGTCGCGGATTTCATTTGCCGGATAAACACGGTCGATCACCGGACGAATCGCGCCGCGTGACACCAGCGGGAGAACGGAAGAGGCAAAGAGCCGCGTGGCCTCGGCTTTTTCTTCAATCGAGCGGCCGCGAAGCGTCGTGCCGATGATAGTCAGCCGTTTTCGCAAGAGCAGCCCGAGGTTGATCTCCGATTTCGTGCCAGCCGTTGTGCCGACGCAAATCAATCGGCCTCGTGACGCGAGTGCTTCGAGATTTGCAGTGAAGTAGCTGCCGCCCACGAGATCGAGAATGACATCGACGCCGGCGCCATTCGTCCATTTCTGCACCGCTTCCACAAATGTCGCCGGCTCACTGCCCACCGACACGCTCTGATCGAGCCCGAGATTCAATTCATGGAGCCGCTGGAGCTTGTCCGCCGTGCGCGAGGTGCCATAAACCGTCGCCCCGGCGGCGTGGGCCACTTGGATCGCGGCCGTGCCAACCCCGGACGCGACCGCATGAATGAGAACGCGCTCGCCCACGTGAAGGCCGGCCCGCGTGAAGAGCGCGTCGTGGGCGGTGATAAAAACTTCCGGCATCGCGCCCGCTTGGACCCAATCCAGTTCTGCCGGAATGCGAGCGAGATTACTCTCCGGCACGGCGACAAACTCTGCCTGCGCGCCGCCGCCGGTGATTCCAAAAACGCGATCGCCGACTTTCCGGGTGCGAACTGCGTCACCGATCGATTCGACTTCGCCGGCGAACTCCATACCGGGGATGTTCGGAGGATAACCCGGAGGCGCGGGATAATGTCCGCGCCGTTGCAAAACATCGGCGCGATTCAGTCCTGCCGCATACACCCGCACGCGCACTCGATCTGAAGTCGGCGCCGGCGGGGACTCCACCTCTTGCACACCGATTCCCTCAACTCCGCCATAAGATGTGATGACGACTGCACGCATCAGTCTGGATATTCGTCGCGAGCTTGGATCCGGACAAACGACTGGATTATTCTAATCGACGATTCGGATGCCTGTAGGGGAAGCCGTTGGCTTCCCAGTTGAAATCGAGACGTATGAAAAAATCGCAGGCTGAATGGAGCCGTATCCAGCATATGCTCGCCTGTAATGAAAAATACATTCGTGGCAATTTCTTCGGCCGGACCGAATCGTGATTTATCGAAGGACACGCGGGAGCAGCCCTTTTGGGATGAGCACGCCGCGTTTATCGATCAACTCGTTGCTGAAGGTTTTATTTTGATGGGTGGCCCTTTGGTTGATGAAGGCGGCTCTCTTTTAATCTTCAACGCTGAAGATGAAACTGAAGTGAGACAGAAAATGAAGAACGACCCCTGGTTGAAGCAAGGCATTCTGAAACAGGAAAGCATAAAGCGTTGGCAAATCTTTATCGATGAGAGGAGCTGACCGCTGTCCTCTGATCTCTCGTTTCGACTTCTTACTTCTCCGCGCTAGTCGCGAAAGGCGGCGCGGCCATTCGGTCGACGCAGCTCGTGTCGAGGCCCTCGGCGCTTCCTTTGTCCATGAACTCCATGATGATCCGATCCGGACATCCGGGATCAGTTAACCCATCAGGGATATGGCCGGCCTGCGGAATGACTACGCGTCTGCCGTTCGGTAGAGACTTTGCAACTTCTTCGCCGTAATTCGGCGGCGTCACCGGGTCGAAGTTGCCGGAGAAAATGAGCACAGGGACTTTGGAAGAGACCGGCTCGAGGAAATCGGGCGGTATTTTTCCTTGCGGCCACATGCTGCAGGCGCGCGTTTGCTGAAATACCCGGTAATTGCCGAATGGATTACCGGCATTGAGCTTCGCCGCTTCTTCCTGGTCGATGAACGGCGTGTCTTCCGCACACGTCACTGAGAGGTACATCCCGTCCGCGATGAAATCCGTGGGAGACGGCGAAATCGCTTCATGGAGAAAGGGCGTGAAATCGCCTCTTGCAGCCTGGTGAATGACCAGGGGAATTCGGCTTGTTTTATCGCGGCCGTACATCCAGTTGCGAATTTTTTCCGCGAAAATGTCGCGCTCAATTTCCACCGTGACCGGCCCGGTTTTATCCGGCGGCGAATACTGCACTCGCGCCGGCTGGCGGCCTAATTGCGCGAGCACCGTCGTCAACTCGTCCCGGACTTGCGGGAACGCTTGATGACATTGCCTGTCCTGCTCACACGCCTGAAGCAAGAGCTCCATCGCGCGCGCTGCGGCCTCCGAGTGATGCAACGGCATCTTCAGATACGTCGGCGCCACTCCGGCGATCGTTGCGGTATGCACTCGGTCCGGATGTTGACGCAGGTAAACAAGCACCGCGCGCGATCCGTAAGACAATCCGAACAGATCGATGCGTTCGTAGCCGAGCCAGCTTCGCACATCATCGAGGTCATCCATCGCAATCGAAGTTGTGTATTGAGTGAGATCGGCGTGCTGTTCCAGCATTCGCCGCAAATTCTTCACGTAATCGACCGCATACATCTCGCTCAGATAATCCTGAGGAGTTTTCTTTACCGGTTCCGCCGTCAGCGGATTCGATTTGCCTGTTCCCCTTTGATCGACCAGCACGATGTCGTGTTTGCGACGGTATTCTTTCCCGTCGGTCGCATAGAACATTGCCGTACTGGTCGAAGCGATGCCTGGCCCGCCGGCAAGATCGAAGAGCGGTTCGCTCTTATTTTTCTGATCAAACGCAGGCAGGACTACGACATTGAGATCGATCGTCCGTCCGGTGCGCGTTTGCCGATTTTCAAAAACCGTTAGCTTCCCGCAGAGCAACTCTTCATCGATTCCTGGCAAATGGCACGGCTTGAGCCTGGACGACCCGACCTTCGCGCAACTGTCCAACTCAAGAAAGAACAGCAAGCTTGCCAGCGCTAATAGACAGACCGAACCAACGCGACATAACGACAGGCGCACAGCCTCCGATGCTATTTACGGCCGACGCCGAGTAGCAAACCGAAAAAAACTTCTGACCTCTGATCGCCGTCCTCTGTCCTCTGAGCCCTGCGGCACCATGCACAGGTAGGAGGAAGCGCTGTTCGATTGGACGTCCGGCATTGGGTGTTCGACGTTCGAGGTTCCCATGGCAGAGACGTCAGCCGCAGTCATCGCAAGCGCGAACAACCTTTCCGTCAAATACGGTACCCAGGTCGTCCTCGACGGCGCGACGATTGCCTTCACCGAGGGCGAACACATTGGGCTCGTCGGCCGCAACGGCTCGGGCAAATCGACATTTCTTCAGATCGCGGCGGGCGTGGCGCAACCCGATTCAGGTGAATTCGTGCGCCGGCGTGATCTCGTCACCGGCTACATGCCACAACTTTCCGGCTTGGACGATTCGGCCACGGTCCCATGCGAACATTCTCAGCGGCGCGCAGCGGATTCTCGACCTCATCGCCGAATACGAACGCGTTCCGGGCGACAGCCCGCTCAGCGCCACGCTCCTGGACCAAATCACCCAGGCCGACGGTTGGAGTTTGGAACACCGGATCAAGTCGCTCATCACGAATCTGCACGCTCCGGAATCCGATCGCATCGTCGACACGCTTTCCGGCGGAGAAAGACGCCGCGTCGCGCTTTGCCGGGCGCTTCTCGCGCGTCCCGATTTTCTGATTCTCGACGAACCGACCAACCATCTCGATACCGGCTCAATCGAATGGTTGGAGGAATTTCTCGCGCGTTATGCTGGCACCTGTTTGTTCGTCACGCACGATCGCTATTTTCTCGATCGGGTGGCGACGCGGATCGTAGAGCTGTCGCGCGGCCAGTTCACCAGCTACGACGGCAACTACACCGATTACCTGCTCGCGCGCGTGCAGCGAAAAGCGGTCGAGGAGGCGCAGGAACATCAACGCCAGAAGTTTTTGAAACGCGAACTGCAATGGGTGCGCCGGGCGCCCCGGGCGCGCCGGACGAAATCGGTGGACCGCGTGGAACGCTATTTCGAAATGGCCGCGCAGGAAGCGCCGGAGGCGGAGCTCGACGTTGAGTTGATTATCCCCACGCCGCCGAAGCTCGCGAATCGCATCATCGAATTGCGCGACGTGAGCGTGGAGTTGGGCGGCCGCACGCTCTTTCAGCACGTGAATCTCAATCTCGTTGCCCGGGAACGCCTTGGAGTTGTCGGCCGCAACGGGCTCGGTAAATCCTCGCTACTCAAAGTCATTCTGCAGGAACTGTCCGCCGCCGGCGGTGTGGTGGAGATCGGCGCGCGGACCCAGATCAATTACGTCGATCAAAACCGGCTGCTCCTCGACGATGAGAAAACGGTTTGGGAAGAAGTCGGCAGCGGCGGGGAACAGGTCACGCTCGGCGAGCAAAGCATCACGTTGCGCGCTTATTTGAGAAGGTTTCTTTTCAGCGAAGACCGCATCAACACGAAGATTTCGCAGCTTAGCGGAGGCGAACGGAGCCGGGTACTGCTGGCTAAAATCCTGAAGCGCGGCGGCAATGTTTTGACGCTCGACGAACCGACGAACGATCTCGATCTCGGAACCTTGCGTTTGCTCGAGGAAGCGCTCGTCGCCTTCGGCGGGTGCGTCATCGTGGTCAGTCACGATCGCTATTTTTTGAATCGCGTTTGCACCTCGATTCTCGCTTTCGAAGGCGAAGGCCGAGTAAGCTATAGCGTCGGGAACTACGATTACTATTTGGAAAGACGCGAAGCGCTTGCCTCGGCTCGCGATTCAAACCCCGCGCCGGCTCCGCCTCGAGTCGCTGCCGTCGCCCAAGCGAAAAGCGGCAAGGGCAAACCGGGTAAGCTCAAATGGAAAGAAGAGCGCGAATGGGAATCGATGGAAGCGAACATTCTCTCCGCCGAAAACGAGGTATCAGATTTGGAAGCCAGGTTTGGCGCGCCGGATTTTTATGCGAAACCGCGCGCGGAGATTTTCGATTTGGAAACTCAATTGAAAACGGCTCGAGACAAAGTCGCGCACCTCTACGCGCGTTGGCACGAACTCGAGCTCCTGCAGAAAGTGTGACAGCCCGCGAATAGCGCGAATGTACGCGAAAGAGCCAGGTAGGGACGACTCTCCGAGCCGTCCCACAAATTCAGCCCACGAAATACACGAAAAGCGGAAACGTGGATGCGCGATCTTCGATATTCTGTAGGGGAAGGTGTTACCTTCCCAACTAATCAAACGGGAAGCTAGCAGCTTCTCCTACAAACAGAATCGCGAGCCGCGCGGACCAAAAAAAAGCGGGATCATGTCTGATCCCGCTATGAAAGCTGACGGAAGGGAACGTCAAGTTTAAGTGTTTTAAGTGACTCCCGAGCTTTGGCCATTATTTAGCAGCAACTGTGCCAACAGTAGTTAAGTAGCCGCCGCATCTTCCCGCCGGGACATTAAGCGGTTCCAACGCGAACATCTGCTTGCCGCGTATCGGCTGCGGTTTCTTTAAACAGAAGCCGATAGCGACTGCGCGACCCGTCGCAAATCGTCCAGCAGTATCTCGATGTCGCGCGGGGTGGTGCGGTAATTGAGCACGCAACCGCGCAAGGCGAAGCGACCGGCAATCGTGGCGTTTGAAAGATACGAACTGCCGTCGCGTTGCAGCCCGATGAGCAAGCGCTCGTTGAAGGCATCAATCACCTCCGGTGATTCGTCCTTAAGCTGCACTGGAACATAGCGAAAACAGAAGATCGACAATTCAACCGGTGCGAGCATTTCGAAATCATCGCTCGCCCGGACTAGCGACTCGAGGTGGCGCGCGCGGGCAATATTATTTTCGATCGCCTCGCCTAACGAGTGGGTGCCGACGCCTTTTAACAACATCCACACTTTGAGGGCGCGGAAGCGCCGCGATAGCTCCGGACCGTAATCCCAGAACGCGAACGCTTCATCCGCTTCCTGTCCGATGATGCGGGTGTATTCGGCATCGTGGGCAAAGGTGGCACGCGCTTTCTCCGGCTCGCGATAGATCACACAGCCGACATCGATCGGAAGGTAGAGCCATTTGTGCGGATCGAGCGCGACCGAATCGGCCAGCTCTATTCCGGCAAACAATGCACGCGCCGATTCGGCGAGCACGGCAAATGCGCCGTAACTACCATCGACGTGCATCCAAAGTCCGTAACGATCTGCAATCCTCCGGATTTCAGTGAGCGGATCAACCGCGCCGGTGTTCACCGTTCCGGCATTGGCCACGACGCAAAACGGCAAATGACCCGCGTCGATATCACTGTCGATCTTGCTCACGAGATCATCGATGCGGATCTTGAAATGTTTATCGACGTCGATACTGCATAAATTTTGTCGGCCGATTCCTAACAACACCGCTGCTTTGGCGATCGAATGATGCGTCTCGCTCGAAGCATAGATGCGCAACTTGCGTCCGGAGGAATCATCATCTCTTGCGTGTCGCGCCGTGGCCAGGGCAGCGAGATTGGCCATCGATCCGCCGCTCAGAAAAACTCCCCCGGCTCCAGAATTGAATCCGAGAATCTGCCGGATCCAATCGATCGTCAGTCGCTCCATTTCGACCGGTGCCGGAGCGGAACGCCAGGCGGTCAGGTTTTCGTTCAAAGTCGAAGCGAGCAAATCGGCCAGTGCTGCGATCGGTGTTCCCGGCGATTGCACATAACCAAACATCCGCGGATGCAGACTATGCCGGCTGAACGGCAGCACCGTCTCGCGAAAAACCTTTAAGAGATCATCGAAAGCAACCGGTTTCGCCGGCAGCGCCGCGTCCAACCGGTCCCGAATCTCTCGCGACGACATCTTGCGATAAACCGGACGATCGCGAATGCCGCAATGATAATCGGCGACGAGTTCGGTAACGAGTCGGCCCCAGTCGCGAATCTCATCGGCGGAAGGATCAAGCATTGCGCGCAATATGGGCGACGCGCGCGCGGTTGTCAGCATCTGCGAAAACGGCAGGCAGGAAACCCGGCTCATTGATTCTCATCAGTGTAATCCGCAATGCTATAGGCCAAATTCATCGCGTCTTGCGAAGATTTTTTGAGGTCACCAATCCAAACACAGATTTCTAACCACGAATAAACACGAAATTGCCGCCGTTGTTAGTGTCCATTGGTGTTCATTCGTGGTTAAATCTTCGGTTGCGGCTGAGCCGCTCTGGGTAATCCGTGGTCAGAATGAATCTTTGAATCCAAAAAGCACGTCAGCCGCATCCATCCATTAGACACCATGGAAACTTCATTCCCAACCCCGCCGCCAATCAGCGCCCCCTCGGTCACCAACGTCCGCACCTGGAACATTCTGTGTCACGCCAGCGCCTTGCTCGGCGTTTTTCTTCATTTCCCCGGGCATCTGCTCGGACCGCTCATTGTCTGGCTGGTCAAACGCGACGACTCGCCCGAGATCGATGCGCACGGCAAAGAATCGCTCAACTTCCAGATCTCGATGCTCATCTACAACCTCATCGCCGTAGTCTTTTGCCTGGTCCTGATCGGCTTCGTTTTTCTGGCCGTCCTTTGGGTGCTGAACGCGGTGTTCGTCATCGTCGCCTCAATCCAGGCGAGCGATGGAAAATTCTATCGCTACCCGATAACAATCAGATTCATCCAGTAAAGGGATTCTTTAACCGCGGATTACGCGGATGCCGCTGATGGGAATCACCAATTTTTCTTCATCTGTGATATCCGCAGCCTGCCCGCCGCGTGCGGGTAATCCGCGGTTGAAATCTTGGACGGCATTTCTTTGGATACGACAAGCTGGTTGCCGGGAGAAGGCGAATTGTCAAATAGCCTGCTCGCGAATGGAGCGAGCCGGGAAGCCGCGACATGGATCACATCACCCGACGGGCGAGGGTAAGAGCGCGGAAAGCGATCGCATCAATGCTTTCGGAGTTTAGATCTGACCCCATTTCACCCGGATCGCCACCAGCCTTCGCCAAAGGCTACGGCTTGGCAGGCTAGCGGGGAGCGTAATCGCGCCAGAGGCCCTGGCGAGCGTCGCGCGAAGGCTGCTTGCGCGTAGCAGATGTCGGCTTCCCTGTCTCGTGGTCAGTTGTCCGTGGTCTTTTCCTTCACTTTCTACTTCGTAATTCTCCCCGCCATCGGAAATATATTGACAGGAAATCAAAATCCCGGCTTCATCGGCCCCATGAGAACAAAAATCTTTGGACTGATTCTGGCGGTTTGCTTTTTGAGTGCGGGCGCGTGTTTCGCCGATCCACATAAGGGGACATGGAAACTGAATGCGGCCAAATCGCAGCTCGGCAAGGGAACGGGAAGAAACAACGTGGTTAACTACGAATTCGAGTTCCCTGGCTTAAGGACAAAAGTCCTGATCGATGGGGTTGATGCTCATGGTCATGCTTTCCATAGTGCGTGGGAGGGGAGGTTCGACGGCAAAGAACGTCCCGTCACTGGCGATCCGAACTCGGACAGCCGTTCCTACACCAAAGTCAACGAGAACACGTTGGACTTCACGGTCAAGAAAGCTGGCCATGTTGTAGCGACTGGCCGGATCGTCGTTGCCGCGGATGAAAAGACTCGCACCGTTACCAGTTGGTCAAGAGACTCACAAGGCAAAAAAGTTAAAAGCATCGCATTCTACGACAGAGAATAACCAGGAAGATCGCGTTTAATCGGTAGCGCGAAGATTAAGGCCGCGCCGCTTCGCGCTTCGGTCGACCGAGGATGGGCGCGTGTGAAGGCAAATTACACATCACATTTGCGCGGTTAACCTTAAATCGATCGGCGGTCGAGCCTTCACTTTTGACATTCGCCTAACAAGACTCAAGCTAAACTAGGCGCGCTTAGCCGCATCCTCCCGACGTGCTTCGAATTCAATCGCAATGACCGCGCCACGACTCGACGCTGCCCAATTCATATCCGTTATGTCAAATGTTAGATTTGACCCCCTTTTTCGCGTTCCCCCAATCGCGCGCCCGGCTTATGCTCCCGCTAGCGCATCTATTTTGTTCCCTGTTTTCGGTTTGCCGCAATGCGGCATGCCGGCGCGAGTCATTCCTTTGGCGGGGAATATCTGGAGCTGACCCGCATGAACGCATCCGTTACACCGACAAGTTTGACGACCCAAACCTGCCCGGGGAAATCGAGACGACGATCAATCTGAAGAAGGTGTCGTGTCTGACAGAGTTGAGCATCGTGCAGGAAGGATTGCCCGCGGCCATTCCATCGGAAATGTGTTATCTCGGCTGGCAAGAATCACTCATCCTCCGGGCCAAGCTGGTCGAGGCCGAGATTCCAGATTAGCGGAGCATTTCAAGCACGCCGGAGGGCGTGCCCGATTCGTCAAGAATGTTATCCACGCTTCTAATTTCCCTTAAAAATATTCTCTCGATGATAGCGAGTGAAAGCTGAGTGAGGAGCGAATGCAGACGAACTTGGTAAGATGATTCGGCCATCCTCATTGAGTATCCGTTGAACCTGATCCGGGATTAGTTTTTTTACCGTCAGGATTTCACCGTTTTCGCCGACGGAAAGGATCCCGCGATCAAACATCCAATGCACGGTTCGCGACAAAGCGAGACCGTTGCGTGGAGAATCTGGACCATCGGCTGCGACCGGTCGAATATGGGCGGCTTCGATTTCGCAACGTCCGCCTCAGTTGACTAACCGTAATCCCGTCAATGCGCACGTGTTGTGATAAGCTTTTTGCGCCACGCGAGTGAAAGCAGCATCCCGAAACGGACGCTGCAAGAACTGCAAAGGCCTCGCACCAGCATATTCGGATGGTTCTTCTGCTGCCAGTTGCACGCTTCCGGGCAAGGGATCAGCGAAACCAAGACTGCAAATAAGCCGATACTCTTCTGCAGGCAGAAGCCTGAGATTCCAACCGAACTTGCCGCTGTTCGTACTCCCATCTACTTTTCGTAACCCAGATTCATAATAGGTGTCGCCGCTTTTAAACGGTACGGGATTCGTAAACTCCAAGTAGTCGGCGATCCGAGCATAATAATGATCGCTTCGTTCTGGATCGGACTCGACCCGATCTACACGAGCTGTTGCAAAATAGGATTGTCTTCCACCAATGGCCGCTCTTCCAACGCCCTGCCGGCGCGGCTCGTAGTATAGAATCCAGTCGCCGACGGTCTGTTCCGCTTGCCGTAAATAGCGACCTGGAAAATGATATCTCAGCTCTGGTAAGTCATCGTAGGCAGGAACCGGTTGCGTGGTAAAAACGGCATTGGCCACGACTACCGTTGTAGCCGATTGTTATCACGAGCACAACGCGATGTGCCGTCCAGATGAAGGATTTCTTTTCGCCTGCAGAGCGATCAAGTTTAATGTCGCGAATTCGGGGATGCGCAAACGTTTCGACCGAACTAAAAATAGCCGGGATTCTTCGTGCGTTAGGCATTCGCGGTTGGCGGCGACATCTTCCATTGCCCGGCCGGCCTGATTTCACATTTCCGAAAAAGCGAGTCTGTATTTTTGTTCACGGATGCTTCTGGCATGACTGTCCGCGTTGTCGAAAACGATCAAGTACTCGACCGAAATATTGGGCTGAGAAAATCGAAGCTAATCGCAAGCGGGACGCGCGTGTTTCGCGACAACTGCGGAATCGCGGGTACAAAGTGATCGTCGTGTGGGAATGTACGCTGCGTCGGAAGTATCCAGAAGGAGCGACTCGTCGTCTTGTTCGGTTACTCAAAGCCGCCGGAATTTCGCGAGGCATGCACACGTTCGCATCTGCTGGACGCGAATGAACTGTTTGCAGTAGTCTCCAACGATGCCCAAGAAACCACCGGTTAACGCGAAGCCGACGAAGAGTCTTTTTCTCGAAGCGCTGACTTCCGACCACGACCTAGCTTCGGCGATTAGCGACCTGGTCGACAATTCAACAGATGCGGCTCTTCGAATGCGTGGGCGTGCGCGATACGACGGACTCGAAGTTCATATCGAGTTTGACACTAAGAAATTCGGGGTTCGCGATAATTGCGGCGGAATCGATCTGAAGACTGCTAGTGAAGTTCTATTCAGTTTGGGCCGGCCAGAAAACTACCAAGCAACCGCTAGGCAAGTCGGACGTTTTGGGATCGGATTGAAGCGAGCCGTATTCTTAATGGGCGACACAATCTCCGTTGAATCGTGGACTGCGCACTCGCATTTTGTGATTGATGTCGATCTACAAAAATGGGCACGGACAGACGAATGGGATTTCGAGTTTAAGACGTACGATGATGACATTGAGATGCCGTCCCAAAAGATCGGGACCACAATCTCAGTTACAGACCTGAGGCCCGCCATTTCTCAGGAATTTGGTCTAAACACCTTCGAGCCCGATGTAATCGAAATACTGCAAAAAGAACATAAAAGTGCGCTACATCACGGGCTTCGTATTTCTGTGAACGGAACCGCGCTAGCATCTGAGCCGTATAAATTAAAACAGCTGCCGCAACATATCGAACCCGCGTATTTTCACGCGTCGTACAATGGAAGCAAAGCGCCAGAACTCGCGGTCGAGCTCATGCCGGGATCGACGAATCGAAACCCAAGGACGCTGGGTGGTACGTCGCGTGTAACGGGCGCTTCATTCTCATCGCGGACAAGACCAGTAAGACAGGTTGGGGCGAAGAGAGCGACGTAACGTTACCAAGAATGCACCCGCAGTTCGCGCGTTTTCGCGGGTATGTGTTTTTTGACTGCGACGATCCCAGCCGCCTACAATGGAACAGTACCAAAACCGGCTTAAACACGGATTCGCACGTGTACCGCGCCACCCGGCAGATGATGGTTAATGCGACGCGTCCGGTAATAGACTTTCTCAATGAACTCGATGCAGAAAAGGAGTTGGATGAGCGCCCGCTGCAGAAAGCGGTAGAAAAGGCGGAGTCCAAGGCTATTGCCGCAGTCAAAGCCACACTCACCCGCAATAGAAATTTTCGTTACAAAGGATTAAAAGGCGACTCCGATCCCGACCAACCGATCAGAATCTCGTACGTTAGGCGATTAGGCGATGTTCAAAAGGTGCGACGCAAACTTCAAGTGGAAAAGAATCGCGACGTTGGAATTAGGACATTCGAGTACTACTTCGATCATGAAATCCGAAAAGGCCGCTAGCTTCGAGAAGGTACATTACCTTCTTCGACCAGCGAAGAACATACAACGAAAGATGCTGGCGGAATTGTTCCAACGCCTCGCTCAGTTGCGACCTCTTTCCGATTATCAGTACGTAGGCCTTGGTTCGATTTATTTTGGTGATTTTATTCTGTTTCATCGCACGCACGGCTTTGATGAGATGACGTCGATTGAGTTAGAGGAGAACTCGGATCGGGCCGAATTCAATAAGCCTCATCGTTGCGTGACCGTTCTCTCGGGCCGCGCAAGTGCAAAACTTCCAGAGATAAATTGGAAGGATAAGCCGGCAATTGTTTGGTTAGATTACGATTGCGAGTTGAACAAAGAAATCCTCAGCGACGTTCGTCAGGTTTCGTCGTCCGTGCAGCCTGGCAGCGTGCTCGTAGTTACCCTTGACGCCACAGATCAAGCTTTAAAAAACGATCCCGAAGAGCCCACGGACATAGACATAGAGCAATTTGCCGAGGCATCTTTACCTGGAATGCTAAATCTAAAGTGCGGTGTGAATATTCCGGAGGATACGGATTTGACCGGAGATAATTTGGCGAATGTTTATAGAAAACTAATAACCGACGAGATCACTGGCGCCGTTAATTCGCTTGTCGATCCACGGAGCAATGCTTCAACTGTCTCCTACGAACAGCTGGTGAACTTTCGTTACAGCGACGGACGCGAAATGATGACGGTCGGTGGCATTTTTTGCCCGCTCGACCCCAAGGGCGATTCGTGCCTGAACCAATACGGGTTTGCAAAGCTTGATTTCTACCGCGCAGACGACGCAACGTACCGAATCGAAGTGCCAAAGCTTACGTATCGTGAGATCGCGGCATTAAATCAAAGTCTTCCATTGGACGATCCGACTAAGATCGCCGTCCCCATCAGCGACGACGACAAATTGCTATACAGTAAGATTTATAGATACTTTCCGACCTTCGCAGAGGCCGATGTTTCTTCCTGATCTCCGATGTCGGAAAGCTTTTTTCGGATCGTGTCTAGTAGCTTCTCTGCCAATAAGGGGCTGACGCTGTTACCAATTTGGCGAAAGCTATGCCATTTGGTTGGCGAGAACTGGAACCAATCGGGAAACCCCTGCAATCGTGCCGCTTCGCGCGGCGTGATGACGCGATTTTTCTTTGGATGAATTGGACGCACAGCTTGGTAGCTCCCTCTGCGGTGGTCTGTCCCGGCTCGTAATGTCGGGCAAAGTCCGTCCCAACTTAGGCGCGGAAACTTTGAAACCTTGTCCGTTTTTCCCGGGTCGACGGCTGCAAATCGCTCAACCACGTCGACGGTGTGTTGCGTTCCGAGAAACCCAGATGCCTCGAGCTTGTCCACAAATCGTTGAACTGCACTCGGATCTCCTGTCGATTCACAGAATCTATTGATCGCAAAGAAAAACTTACTGTTAGATTGCTTGATCTGCCGCCAGCTACTTTCTTCATTTTGCCAGGTCGCCTTTATGTTTGGCATCAGTCCCGCGAGAGCTGTTTTAACCAATGTTTTTCGCCGCGTGGCGCAAGGTGTAAAATCTTCGGGCGAGAGCTTTGCCCGAGACCTCTTCGCAATGCCGACAAAGAATACACGGGGCCGAACAGTTGCGGCACCAAAGTTACTTGGGCAGAGGGTAAATGGACCAGCGACATTGTAGTAGTGGTCAACCAGTTTTAGGGCGCTACGTCGTATCGCTTCGTACTTCGGTGCTAAAATCCCGGGAACGTTTTCTGCGACAAAAAACAGCGGTCTCGTTTCTGAAACCAATCTGAAGAAATGAAAGAAAAGCGAATTTCTGCTATCGTTCTTTCGACGCCGCCCCATTGTGCTGAAGCCTTGGCAAGGTGGGCCGCCAATAATGCCGACCAATTTTTCCTTCTTCAGTTTAGCGAGCCGCAACACATCTGCGCCTGAAAGATTTACGATGTTGCGTCGCGGATGTTGCGTGTGCGGGAAGTTTTTTTTGTGAGCAGCAACTGCATGTCGATCAAGATCGATCGCAACCGCGACCTCAAAGCCCGCTCTTGCTGCGCCGAGGCTAAATCCGCCGACGCCCGCGAATAAGTCGATTACCTTCGGTTTCCCTGCGGCTGCAAGTCGCTCAGACGAATTTCGCGAGGCGGAAGTTTTCAGAGTTCGCCGCGACTGGCCATTTCGCGAGTGACGCACTCTCAAAGTATGCAGAAAGCGGGCTTAGCGCAAAATGAAATCATGATCATGGTTATTGGTCGGCAGCGCTCCAGAATCTCTCAACGTAATTACCACCAGCTTCGACTGCGAGCTTTTCGATCTCTGCATCCGACTTCTCCAGAGCCTGCTCGATCCAGGATACGATTAGTGACAGCTCCTCCCAGGAAGTGTCTTCGATAAGATTGTTTTGGCCGTGCGCCAACAAATCACGAAGGCTCTGAATTCGCCGGAAGGTCTTCTCTCCGCCTTTCTTGCTGTTCATGTTAAACAATTCACGCAGTACATCGCGCGACACGATCAGGTCCGCTTTGTCGCAAAGCTGCAAGCATTCACAGAGGTTTAACTCCTGATGTTTCTGCCGGCGTTGCTCGAAAAGCTTATTGGCTTCCGCTAGCCTCGGCTCTTTTAGATGCCGCTGCCAGTCGTCGCCAAATTCTTTGCGAATCCAGAAAACGAGATGCATCTCCAGAAGAGAGATCAGTCCAAAAAGGTAAATTCTTGCGGGAGGTTTGTTGAGATCAGCGCGAGTAACGATTCCGGACACCGTACCACCGACCAAAACAAACGAGTATGCGCGACTCCCCAAGAGCGAGAATATTTTCGCTAGAGGAGTCGCGTCCGAAATCAAACATTCGACCACGATGTCTTCGGCATGATCTCGCACAGTCCCGCCTTTTTTCAGCGCGGCAGCGCTCACAAAACGCGTGATGGATTGCTTGTCTGGCTCCTTCACGCCGGCGATATAGAAGCCGCGGTGATCGAGTAGCTCCGCCATCTCTGTAGCGTTTGCTTCCGCCAAACACGCTTTGAGAGGTTCGTATATTGAGCGAACCGTCACACCGTTTTCGAACATAGTTCGAATCTCGCTCACCCGAGTTCCGGTGCGCCGATATCCTGTTACTGGTGACGTCCAAAGCTGATATCCCATTGCTGGTGCTAAGGCAGTAATGGTGCTACCCGCGGCTTGGCAAGTAAGATTCCGTATCTAAGGGAAGGAAAATTGGGGGTCAGGCAACAAATCTTGACAAGTCTCCGCTGACGAACTGACGCGACGGTTTTTCGCTCCTAAGTATCATGAGCGGCTTGGAACCAAAACCTGAAATTCTGAAAGCTGAAACGCTGAAAACAGAAATCAGAGGACAGAGCGGTTTGACATTCTCAGGGACGGCGAGCGGAGTCAGAAGTCAGAAGTCAGAAGTCAGAAGTCAGAAGTCAGAAGTCAGAGGTCAGAGGTCGGCCGGCGGGAACGGCGGCAGACCGCGGGAACAGAATTGCGGCTGACCCGGCCTTCGCTAAAAGCTTCGGCGTGGCAGGCACTCCGAAAGTATTGACTCATTCGCTCCCGCTCGTTTCGACCTCTCGGCTTGCCCATCTATGTCGCTCGTGTCCCCACGGCTCCATTCGCGAGCAAGCAGTCGCCGCTACAGCGATCGACGCGAGGTTAGGGTTGGCCTGGCTTTTTCTTGCCTTGCTGCTGCTTCGGCTGCGGCACGTGGCCACTTTTTCCTCCCGTCGGTTGCGGAGGATGATGCACAGCCATCTCGGGATGGTGCGAGGTTTGCGTCATCTGATGGCTCACATGGGTAGTACTTTTGTGTTCGACTGCTTTGCCGGAGTGCGCTTTGGCTTCGCCCACGTTCGCGGGCTTGTGTTCAACATTTCCCGCTGCAGCCTCATGCCCCTGTGCGCCCGTGCCATGCTCCGCGCTTTTGTTGAATGACTGGATCGCTTCGGGGTTCGGATGGCCATGGTTCACCGACGCCTGGAGATTGTGATCCTTGCTTGCCGCCTCCTGCCGCGCGAGTTGTTGCGAGGTTGGCGGCATTTTCTGAGCGTTCTCGGCAGCGGCTTTTTGTTCAGCGGTCGCCTCCGCTTTCACCCCATTTGGACCGTTAAAGCTGGCATGGCTGGCGTTCGCCTGTCTGCTGACCACCGACCGATCAATATAGGTGTTGTGAATGACCGTCGTATTCACTCGGGTCACGGCAGTGTTGTAACGGAACGCATTTCCTTCCCAGTGGCCGCCCCAGTAGCCACTGCCGGAATAGCCGTAGCCATAGTTGATCCCGCCGTAAAAACCGACAGTCGGGCCCCAGTAGCCTTCATTAAATGCGTAAACGCCGTTGCTCCAGCCCCACCACGGCGGTGTCCAAAGCAGACCCACTGTCGGTGGAGCGACCCAGGCGCCTGGGACCAAATAATAATCCCCTCCACCCCACGCCCAGTAACCGGGAGTCCAGATATAGCCTTCGACCGGACAAGGCGGTTGCTCCACGATGGGCAGCACCGGTGGAGCAATATTGATCGAGATCCCTACCTGTGCGAACGAGGACGCCAAAGGCAGAATTGCAAATAGAAAAGCAGCTAAAAGAAAGGAACGCAATTTCATGATGGTTGTTGTTTTAGTATATAACCTAAGTGGGTCAATAAAGTTCTGCATTGGTGTGCATTCACCTTCGACGGTCATAGACCGCCGCTACAGAATTGCGGCTGACACAGCCTCCGCTACACCAGCAAGTGACAGTGGCCGGCTGTCACTTCATTCGATCGAACGTTTTGGCTTCGCGGCGTGCCGCCGTCGCCGAGACTTTGGCGTGACGAGCCGGCGTGACAACGAGTTGATTGTTGAGGGACGAGCAAGATCCATATCATTTCATGTGATCGGATGAAATTCGACGAAGCGGCGTTTTATTTCACCGTTCACCGCCTGGCAAACAAACCAGCCTTTCTCGGGTGTGCCATCGTGGTTAAACCGGACTCGCGAGCAGCATTTGTCGGTCGTGATGATCGCGTTCCGGAACGGACGTGCGGTGAACCCGTGAAAATGGCCGCAGAAAACGGCTTGGAGATTCAGCCCGTAACAGCGCTTAAGTAAATCGTCGGCATTGATCGGTCGAGCGAAAACAAAGTCGCCCAGCGGAAAATGAGTGAACAGAATGGTCGGGCGACCAGATTGCAGTTTGGGAATGTTTTGATCGAGCCAGTTCAGGGTCACGGGCGATATGCGCGTTTGCTTCGACTTTGTTCCTTCGCTCGAGTCCAATCCGATAATTTGCCAGCCGCGGTGGGTAAAGGTGTAGTTGATTTGTTCGGGGAAGATCCGCTCGTAGGCTGAACGATCAGTGTCTGACCGGTAGTCGTGATTGCCGACCACAGCGTGGCATACAATACCGAGCGCGGAGAACGATTCCTTGATCAGGGTCAATTGCGCGGCCGTGCCTTCGTCGGCCTGGTCGCCACCGAGCAGGCAAAACTCGGCCATGGGCGCGCTCGTTTTCATCTGACGCACGACCTGATCGAACCACGGACGGCAGGCTGGCTCGAGAGCGTGCAGATCGTTTACCGCGATAAATGTGAAATCATCAGTGGCCGGCGCGTCTTCGCCGCGGAGTCGCCCGGGCCAAAGCCCGAGGGAAAGCATTGTGCCGGCGCCGGCCGAAAGGCGGAGCCACTCGCGACGAGTGAGCGCAGTGGGCATGAGTGACGTTATTCGGACTTCAACCGCGTGATTCGTTGAAGTGTTAAATCGTTCCGCCTTCGTTAAGACTACGGCGCGACATGTGAATCGCTACAGCGGGAAAAGTTCATTTCATTCGGTCGGGCAACAGCCACGTGATTCGTTGAATGGTTGAATCGTTAAAGCGGGAGAACTGCAACATTCGCATTATTTCATTGTATCTCGGCTGCTCCCGCATCGCTCGACCGCTACCCTCGCGGCTTTACCGGCCATGTCGCTCACCCCAGTCGCTCCATTCAGTCGAACATTTGGAACTCACTTCATCCTGTCGAATGTTTTTTGCAAGAGCTGTAAGTCGGAGGCATTTCCAGTTTTCTCACGAGAACTCTCAATCCATTTCTTTTCCAACGCGTTCTTAGTCGGACGATCGCTCTGGTAGAAGACACCGAAGACTCCCGGGAAAGGTAACTGCGCCAACTTATAGGCGGCGAGCTCGTCGGTGACGTCGTGGCGGAGTTCGTCCTCGGGGGTGTTGTCCCATTTCTTTTCCTGGATCAGTTCGAAGCTGCCGCCTTTGCGCGGGTTGCCCGGATCGAAGACGCCGGGATAAAACTCGACGCATTCACTCAAACATTCGATGGCGGAGAAGCCCGGGTGGTCCATGGCGCGCTCGATCATTTGGATCATGTGATTGACTTGCGCGGCATGCGTCCGCGCGATGAACGTAGCCCCGGCGCTAATGAGCTGTTTCATCGGATTAACCGGCTGATCGATCGCGCCGGTCGGGTCGGTTTTGCTCTTGAAACCGATGGGCGACGTCGGCGAGGTCTGCTTTTTGGTCAGGCCATAGACGAAGTTGTCCATGATGAAATAGGTCATGTTTATGTTCTTGCGCGCGCCGTGATTGAGATGGTTGCCGCCGATGGAGAAACCGTCGCCGTCGCCGCCAAAGAGAAAAACGTGCAGGTCGGGCCGGGCCAGGCTGATGCCACTTGCGAGCGGGACGGCGCGGCCGTGAATGAAGTGCGCGCCGTGGCCGTTGACGAAATAAGGAAAGCGCGATGAACAACCGATCCCGGCGAGCGTGACGATCTTTTCGTGATCGAGCTGGCGTTTCTCGAGGACTTTGTAGAAGGAAGCGAGCACGGCGAAGTCGCCGCAACCGGGACACCAAGTGGGGTGATCAGCGGTGACGGCTTTTTTGGTGAGTTTCTCCCTTGCCGGGAGTTCAGTGGTACTTAGGGAATCACTCATAAAAGTTGCACTCGGGTCAGCAGCAAACGTCCAACGCTCAACGTCCAACGCTCAACATACAACGCAGAATTTTCGGTCATCACATCAAACATCAAACCTCATACATTAAACATGCGTCGCGGATTCCTGGATTCCTGATTCATCAATCGAAAATCGAAAATCATAGATCGAAAATTCTTCATCCAACTCCTTGGCTGATAGACTCGGCGCGGGCAAGACCGATATCTTGTTCGCCGTTGGAGGAAACCGGACGATTGGGTGAATAGCCCCTGGCTGAGACAAATTCGCCCGGGAAAACGCCTTGAAGAATCTCTTTCACACGGAAGGTGAGACCGTCGGTCTTGGTGACGCTCTGAATCTTTGGCTCGCAAAAACGCGCCCGCAGAATAGTCGCCAGTTGGCCGAACCCGTAAACACCCTGATCGTTCATTTCGACCACGACGATGCGCTTGAATTTCGCGAAGATTTTCTCGAGCCCATTCGGTAACGGATGAATGTGGCGCAAATGGAGCGCGCCGATTTTCTCGCCGTGTTCGCGCGCCAGTTTCGCGGCGTCGTGGATTGGACCATAGGTTGATCCCCAGCCGACAAGAAGCGTGTCGCCCTTTTGATCGCCGTAAACTTCGGGAACGGGAATTTCTTCGGCCAGTTTTTGCAATTTCTTTCGGCGCTTCGCCGTCATCGCCATGTGCAACTTCGGGCTGCCGGTCGGATGCCCCATCTCATCGTGCTCGAGACCGGTAACGAGCGGATATTTTCCGTCGAGCATTCGTGTCCCGGGCGGCACATGCTGGGTGACGCGATCGAGATCGTACGGTTTGAACCCGCCTTCGCGTGGCGTGAGATCAGGTTTTGGATCGACCATCAACTTGGAAAGATCGGGTTCGTCAAAAGCTTCGATGCGCGTGGCCAGCGAAGTGTCGCTCAATATCAAGACCGGCGTGCTGTACTTGCGCGCGATCCGCGCGGCTTCGATCGCGATGTAGAAACAATCTTCCACCGTTGATGCAGCGAGCACGACGCGCGGACTGTCACCGTGACTTCCGAAAATCGCCTGATGCAAATCGCTTTGCTCAACATTGGTCGGCAGACCGGTGCTCGGGCCGCCGCGTTGAATATTACAAACGATGATTGGAATCTCGGCCATCGATGCCCAACCGATCGCTTCGCTCTTGAGCGAGATTCCCGGGCCGGCGCTGCCTGTCACGGCGAGATATCCGGAATACGAAAAACCGAGCGCGAGCGACACCGCGCCAAGCTCATCTTCGGCCTGCACAAAAATGCCACCGTATTTCGGGAACTCGCTCCGCAGGATTTCCATGATCGACGACCACGGCGTGATGGGATAACCGGCGCCGTAGCGCACTCCTCCGGCGATCAATCCGTAGGCGAGGGCCTGGTTGCCATCCATCGTGATCTGCGCGCGCCCGCCGGTTTTGGGGATGTGCTCAAATTGGTAGCGGTGCGTCAGCACCTTGCCGACGGGAAAGGCGTAGCCCGCCTGGAATGCCATCATCGCCGTGTTAACGATGCTCACGTCTTTGCCGGCGAATTTTTCCGTGATGACCTTTTTCAGCTTGTCGACATCGAGATTAAAAATTTTCGCGATCAGGCCGAGGACGAAAATGTTTTTGCCTTTGTCCTTGGCCGTCCCGCCGAGCGCTTCAACGGTTAGTCCGGTAATCGGCACACCAACGTAAACGAAACGTTTGTCATCGAGGTTGGGCTCGACGTTGTCGGAATCGTAGAGCAGCACGCCGCCCTCCTTCAGAAAGTCGATGTTGTCCTGGTAACTGTGCTGATAAAACGCGACGAGGAAATCGGCCTCATCGCCCGACGATAGCACTTCTCCTGTGCCGATTCGGACTTGGAAAAGTGAGGGTCCACCGGAAATCGTAGACGGGATCGTCATGTACGTCATGACGTCCTGGTCGCTGCGGCCCGCGAGCCGCGCGAGAAATGCGCCCGCGGATTGAATTCCGTCTTGCGAATTGCCCGCCAAACGAATAACCGCGTCCTGAATATTTTCCGGGCGCAAATCAGCGCGCTCCGCCGCCGGAGTGGCGGCTGAGGCCGGCGGTTGCACCGCGGTCAGGTCAGGATTTGCAGGTTCGCCCATAAGTCGATTTTACCGGTCAGCACAGTAACGAAATTACGCGATGAATCCACTGAAAGGTGGATCGGCCCCGAACGTTTTCGGGGGTAATGTCGAAGAATTTTCGGTTTCCCTGCTGTAGTGGCGGGCGTGTCGCCCGCGATGCGGTTGGCTCCGCAGCCGACACGGCTGCCTCTACAGAGGAGTTCCGCGGCCGACACGGCCGCCGCTACAACTTACCGATTTGGTTTTTCGGATTCGGTGTGGGACTCGTCGGCGCCAGATGCGCGGTCGAGGCCGCGGCGTTTGAGAAGCGGCTCGATGTAAGGATCGCGTCCGACGAACTTCTTGAACAGCCCGAGCGCATCGGCCGATCCGCCGCGCGACAACAGCAAAGCGCGGAAACGATCGCCGTTCTCGCGTTTCAATCCGCCGTGCTCCTTGATCCACTCGACTGTGTCGGCGTCGAGGACTTCGCTCCAAAGATACGAATAATACCCGGCGGAGTAACCGCCGGCGAAGGCGTGCGAAAAATAGAAACTGCGATAACGCGGCGGGACCGGTGGAAAATCGACTCCGGCCTTGTGCAATGCTTCCTTCTCAAACACCACGGCATCCGTTGGAATTTGGGACGGATCGAGTTGGTGCCATGCCTGGTCGAGAAGCGATGCCGACAGGTACTCGGTGGTTTTGTAACCCTGATTGAATTTTTGGGCGGCGAGAACTTTATCGAACAGCGCCTGCGGGATTGGTTCGCCAGTTTTATAATGCTTGGCGTAATTTTTCAGCACTTCCGGCCAGGTGGCCCACATCTCGTTAACCTGTGATGGATATTCGACAAAATCGCGCGGCACACTCGTCCCGCTGAACCGCGGATATTTTACGTTTGAAAACATTCCGTGGAGTGCGTGGCCGAATTCGTGAAAAGCGGTCCGCACTTCGTCGTGCGTGAGCAGGGTCGGCTCGCCGGGCGGTGGTTTCGGAATGTTCAGATGGTTCGCGACCACCGGCTTGGTGCCGAACAGACCGCTTTGCTGGACGTAGGCATTCATCCATGCACCGCCGCGCTTCGACGGGCGCGCGTAATAATCGCCGAGGAACAAGGCGAGCGGTTTACCGTCGCGATCGTAAACTTCGAACACGCGCACGTCCGGCTGATACACTGGGATGTCATGCCGCTCCTTGAAAGTGAGGCCGTATTCTTTATTGGCGGCGTAGAAAACGCCGTCAAGGATGACGTGATTGAGTTCGTAGTACGGGCGCAATTCCGATTCATCGAAGGCGTAGCGCGTTTTGCGCACCTGCTCGGAATAAAAATCCCAGTCCCAAGACGAGATTCTAAATCCGCCGGTTTGTTGATCAACAATCTTTTGCATGTTGCTGGCTTCGAGTTTTGCGTTTGCGACGGCGGACGGCGCGAGATCGCCGAGGAGTTTGTTAACTGTTGGAACATCGCGTGCGGTTTGGTCGTCCAACTGATAAGCGGCGTGATTTTCGTAGCCGAGCAGTTTGGCACGCTCAGCCCGGAGCTGCGCCGTGCGCAAAACGACGTTGCGAGTGTCGAACTCTCCGCCTTTGCTGTTGCGCGCGAGCGATGCGTCCATGATGCGCTGGCGCAGCGGCCGATTCTTCAACGAGCCGAGTAACGGTTGTCCGGTCGTGTTCTGGAGTTGAACGACGAACTTGCCTTCCTTGTGCTCCGCTTTCGCGGCCGCAGTCACGGACGCCATTTGGTTATCGGAAAGACCGGCCAGATCCTCTTTCCGATCGACCACAAGGGACGAAGCGTTCTTTTCCTTGAGGACGTTCTGCTCGAAATCCGTCTGCAACGCGGCCAGTTCGGCGTTGATCTTTTTCAGTTTCTCTTTGTCCGGATCGGAAAGCTTCGCGCCGGCGCGAACGAAATCTTTGTAATAACGCTCGAGGAGGTAAGCCGATTCGGGATCGAGCCCGAGTTTTTCCCGGTTGTCGTAAAGCTCCTGGACCCGAGCGAACAATTTGCCGTTCAGATGAATGGCGTCGCGATGCGCGGAAAGCTTCGGCGCCATTTCTTTCTCGATCTTCTGCATTGCCGGGTTGGTGTTGCAGGCGTTCAGGTTCGAGAAGGTGCGCTCGACGCGATCAAGCAGCCGACCGGTGCGTTCCAGTCCGACAATTGTGTTATCGAAAGTCGGTTTCTCAGAATTGTTGGCGATGACGTCGACTTCCTTGAGTTGTTCGCGCATGCCAACTTCGATCGCCGGGGCGAAATGTTCGTCTTTGATCTTATCAAACGGTGGTGCGTGATACGGAAGGGTGCTCTCCACCAGAAATGGATTGGCACCGGCAGTTGATGAGGACGGGGAGCTTTTCGCGGATCGTTTCTCGGCGTCGAGAGACGTAGACGTTATTTGCATGGCGGCGAGAATTGCTAAGACGCGGAACAGCTGAACGACCGCGAGAGAATGACGCATAGTAGGAATGTCACTTGTGCACGCGGCGCTGGCTGAACGCAACTACAGGGAACGAGGTGGTCAAAGACAATCCGCAAGAGCAGCCGGTCTAGCGGCAGTTACTAGAAGGGACGGGTCGACTCTATCCGCTCGGGAACCAGGCGTGTTCTTGCCAGAAGAGTTGTAAGGCAACGTTGTCGCCGCGAAAAATATTGCGCTCGGCCTTGCGAATATTGGCCACACTTTGTGGAAAAGCAGAGCGCGGAAGACCGGATTTACCATCTCCACAGTATTGCCAGAGCTGCCATTGATCCCACGGGGCGGTGTTGCGCGGCTGGAAATGATAATTCGCGATCCAGAGCCAGCAGTTCGTGAGCGCGCGCCGCTGTGCCTCCGTGACGCCCGGACTGTAAAGCATCTGCCGGAGACGATATTCGCTGCAATACAAACCTGGATACTTGCCGGTGCGTTCACGGATTCGCTCCACAAAAGCGACTGCCTGAGGGACCGTCATCGTGCCGCCCGAATAGTGACCGTTCTTTTCGAAATCGAGCACCAGCAAAACTCCGGGGCGACGCTTTCCCGGATCGCGCGCCGAGAGCGGCGGTGGCACTGACGTTGCGACAGCACTGAGGAAATGATCGGCCTGGCGAGTCGGATTTGTCGCGTCGCCGAAATGATATGCGCCCCAGAGCAAGCCGGCTTGCATCGCCGCCACCTGCCGTTCGCGATATCTGGCGTCGCGTTCGAATCGTGGATAGGTGGCTTCATGAATTACGGCAACGATTCCTTCGCTCTTCATCCCGACGAAATCGGGCTGCATCAAGTCGTAGTGCGACAGGTTCACCACGCTGTTCGATGCAAACGCAAAGCTCGACAGTGCGTAAAGCAAAAAGGAAACGCGCAAGATTGATAATTTCATCACCGCAAGAATTCCGCATCTGTCATTCCGAGCTTCGCTCGGCACGACAAGTCCGCTAGACGCTCGGAGATATTGAGCAATCAAAGCTTCGACGCAAGAGCGTCTTTTCGATTGTGTAACGTCCGCAGCTAGGCCGTCACTCTTCGCTGGATTATCTGTCGGCTCGACACACACTTGCCCCACCGGCAATAATTGCCAGTAAAATGAGGTGTCGCGCTTTTGTTCTGCTCCTGGTCCCGTTGATCACGGTCGCGGCTGAGACTGCTGCTCCGGCGTCCGCCACGGCGGATCCGCCCGCTGGGGGATTCGACGCGAAAGCGGCCGAGCGGTTCGCGAAGCTGGCGCTTGCGTGCGTGCACAAGGAATATCCGAACAAGATCAGTCACGTGTTGAATAGCGATGCCGATGTCGCGCCGCCGCACAAACTCACGCCGGCGTTTCGCGGCTGCTACGACTGGCATTCGTCCGTTCATGGACATTGGTTGCTCGTTCGGCTGGTGCGAACGTTTCCCGATGCAAGTTTTGCAGGCGGAGCTCGCGAAGCGCTGAAGCAAAGTCTGACGGCGGACAATCTGAAACAAGAGGCTGCTTATCTTCGCGGGGCGGGCCGCGCGAGCTTTGAGCGCCCCTATGGATTGGCGTGGCTGCTGCAATTGTGCGCCGAGCTGCGGGAGTGGGATGATCCGCAAGCGCGAGAGATGTCGGCGAACCTGCGCCCGCTTGAAGAAACGGCAGTCGAACGATTGAAAACGTGGCTGCCGAAACTGTCGCATCCGGTGCGAATCGGCGAGCACGATCAGACCGCCTTCGGGCTCGGGTTGATGCTCGATTACGCGCGCACCGTCGGCGACGAATCTTTCGCTAAACTGGTCGGCGATTCAGCGCGAAAATTCTTCCTGACCGACAAAAATTGCCCGCTCGCTTACGAGCCGTCCGGCGAAGATTTTCTTTCGCCCTGTCTTGGTGAAGCCGATGTGATGCGCCGCGTGCTTTCGCAAAAGGAATTCGCCAGTTGGCTAAAGGAATTTTTGCCGCAAATTCCAACGACACCTGGACCCGCCTCCGCCGAGCTTCGGCGTGGCATGCAGAGCGAGGCGCCTACCCGTGAATGGTTGCCCGTCACGCATTCGCCCGACCCGAGCGATCCGAAGCTGGCGCATCTCGACGGATTGAACTTGAGCCGCGCATGGATGTTGGAAGGAATCATTTCCGCGCTTCCCGCCGATGATCCGCGCGGGTTCCATCTTTCAGCCGCGGCCGAAGCGCATCGGCGTGCGGGGCTAGCGGCGGTGACCGGCGAACATTACGAAGGCGGACACTGGCTTGGGAGTTTTGCGGTTTATCTGACGACGCAACGTGGCATTCAACGCGGGACGCCACATGCGCGATAGACCGCAGAAAACGTCCAACGCTCAACGTCCAACATCCAACGTCGAATTCAGAACCGAGATTGCCGCTGGAGCAGTTTGAAATCTAAACTCTAAGATTCAGTGGCTAGAGTGGCGAAATTGGCAGACGCGCCAGATTTAGGATCTGGTGGAAAAATCCTCAGGGCAGACGGTTCTGCGTCGTCGCTTTTTTGGCGTTCATAGGCCGCCTTTTGGCCATCGGGGAAGCGGAGGCGACGGACACCGACTCCTGCCTGCCCACAGGAGGAACGATACGCTTTGGGGCAGCACAATTATAGGCTGTGCCCAGCAACCGAGCACGTCTCGTGCTTTAAGTTAACCACAAACTCTGTGAAAGGGTGCTGGATATGATTCTCTTGGAGGTAGATACGCCAGGAAAGGGCGGAGGCGAGCCGAGCTAGCTCGCGGGATATTTTCCCGTCACGAGAATGAATACTTCATCAATCACTGAAGACGATCTCAAACAGGCGCGCATTCTGATCGTTGACGATGACGTGGGGATTATCTGTCTGTTGCAAAACGTCTTTAATCGCACCGGTTTTGCAAATCACACAAGCCTCACCGATTCGCGGGAGGCGATTCAGCGAATCTTTGCATTGCAGCCCGATCTGATCCTACTCGACCTGAATATGCCGAATGTAACCGGATTCGACATACTCCACGAACTTCGGCACACCCTACCCCCGGACGCCTTTCTGCCCGTTTTGGTGCTTACAGGCGAATCTGATCCGAAGACGAAGCGGAAATCTTTGGCCTCAGGCGCTACGGATTTTCTGCAAAAACCCTTCGACATGACCGAGTTGCTCATGCGTATTCGCAATCTTCTCAGGACTCGTCTCTTGCACCTCGAGCTCGAAAAACAAAACGTAGTCCTGGAGCAGAAAGTTTCCGAACGAACGGCGGAACTAACCAGCGCGCTCACTGAATTGAAGCAAACGCAGAACCAGATCGTCCAGCAGGAACGACTTCGTGCGTTCGGGGAAATGGCGGGAGGTGTCGTGCATGATTTCAACAACGCGCTGTTGTCGATCATCGGTTACAGCGATCTGCTCCTGACCGAGCCCGATATTTTGGCCGACCGCAACATTGCGCTCGGCTACCTCAAAACAATGAACACCGCCGGGCGCGACGCGGCGCAGGTCGTAAGCCGGTTGCGTAACTTTTATCGGAGCCGCGAGAGCGAAGACATATTCGCTCCCGTCGATTTGAACGAAGTGATCGAGCAATCCGTTTCGCTCACACAGCCAAAGTGGAAGACGCAGGCGCTCGCTTCCGGACACAAGATCGAGGTAGCGCTCGACCTCGGAAAAGTTCCGCCGGTCAGCGGAAATCCCGCCGAGCTGCGCGAGGCATTGACAAACCTTATTTTCAACGCCGTGGATGCGATGCCCACGGGTGGAACCGTCACTCTCCGCTCGCGCGCCGAAGACAAGGCGGTGCTTTCCGAGATTTCGGATACCGGGACTGGCATGAGCGACGACGTACGGACCCGCTGCCTGGAACCGTTCTTTTCCACAAAAGGGGACAAAGGCACTGGCCTCGGTTTGTCCATGGTCTTCGGCATCGTTAAACGTCACAATGGCACCCTGGACATCGAAAGTGCTGTTGGCCGCGGTAGTACATTCCGAATCCGAATACCGGCGGAGTCGGAGGGTATGGCGATCAACGGGGTCAAGGCGAAGTCCTGAGATAACGTCACGTTTCTCAATGATGGGCTCACAATCTGGGCTTTGGGCGCGCCACGCCGAAAGCGCCATAAAGATCCAGCATTGAAATCGCAGATTCGAAATCTAAACTCTAAAATTCGTTGGCCAGGGTGGCGAAATTGGCAGACGCGCCAGACTTAGGATCTGGTGGAGCAATCCTTAGGGGTTCGAATCCCCTCCCTGGCATTTCCTGCGGCCCGTTTTGTACCTTCGCGGAATATTTGAGTACTTTCGCGAATTGGTCGAATCAGCCTGAAACAGCTTGAAGCAGCTTGAGGATGAGCTACTTACGGACCACGCATTCCCCGGAGCGTTTGCGGAATATTTGAGTCATTTCTTCGGACTTGAGTCTTTCCCGTGTCCAAACGGCTTCGCACCCCTACCGCAGTTTTTTACGAGGGAAGCCGGTCGCGTTTGGACATCCTGTGGCCGAAAAGTACTCAAATATTCAGCGAAAGAGGGGGGGTGTGAGGTGAGCGGGCTATTTTGGCGTGGAAATCGGGTAGTGTCCTAACTGCATTTGGCCCATTACAATTTCGTGAAAACGCACGGCTCGCTTCGTTGCACGCCCGCAACGGAAGCCGGGATTGAAAAGAGCGCATGGACGGTGTCTGATTTGGTGAATGCCGCATAAGAAGATTACGAAACTTAAAGACGCCATCCGTGCAACACATGGTTGCGAATCCCTTCACGTCGAATCCGTGCCGGTCAAAGAAATCGTCGAAGGCCAAACTGCGTGGCAAGGAACGGTTGAGGTTTTTGATTTGATCGGACATCCAAAAGCGAAACGAGCGTACGCATGGAGCTACCGCGACGGCGATCAAGATAGGACAATCGCCGTGCTCGGCATCCCGCCCGTGGATTCGCCGCAATCCGCCGTCAAAGTAGCGATTGCGAGCAAAGCAAGGAAATGAAGGAGACTCTTAAGGTAATCGAGGATGATTGCAGCGTTCTGGCGGCGATCACCTTCAAGCGCAACGGCAACCACTAAATCCAGGAAGCCTTGCGCGTTTAATGTCTAAAATTGAAGAACGAATAAAGAAGGTTATTCCTTATGAAGACTTCGATAAGGGGGGCATTTTACGCGATGAACGCGATGAATGGCTTTCTGAATGAATTTTCAAATTAGGACACGACCGGAAATCGGCTTGCACTGACCCTGCAATGGGGGCTGCAATGATTTAGTCAGTACCGCCAGGGCGCATTTGGACATCCCGTGGCCAAAAAAGACTCAAATATTCTGCAAAGGTACAGTTTTGTACCTTCGCTGAATATTTGAGTCATTTCGGCGTGTCCGATGTCCATAAACTCTTGTCGGGACGGTCACGTGGAAACTTAGTTTGCCTCCAGCCAAAGAGCCGCTATTAAGTGGGCATGGAACTATCCCTCAAAGCTTTAGAAGAAGCGGTCTCGATCCGTCGGCAAATAGATGCCTTCGAAAGACGGCTTGCTTCAATTCTCGGCGGTACTTCAACGCGGTTAACATCCAAGAGCGGCAGACGAAGAATGTCTGCGGCGACTCGGGCCAAGTTGTCAGCGGCCGCCCAAGCTCGTTGGACAAAGCAAAAATCAAGCGGCAAAACGGGTCGGAGGACCGCGGCGGGAAAAAAAGGCGGAATCACCGCTGCTGGACGGAAGAGGCTTTCCCAATTGATGAAAGCTCGATGGGCAGCAAGACGGAAAGCGGCTAAGGGCTAAAACTAAGCTGACGGAGTCAGCTCGCCTTTTGGTTTGGCGCTGCATCCATTTTGCTTGGAAGACGATAGGTGTCGCCCCGCTCTTACAAGGCGCGGGACTGACGAGGTCGCGCCCGATTCGTTTTGCAGCTGCCAATCAACAGCAATGAAGTCGACGGTTGTCTCAAATGAATCTCCCGATGGCAGATCGATCAGCCCATCAACGAGCAGGACGCGACGTTCAAGAAGGGCTCGAAACTGAGCCGGATTTCGAGACCCCAAGAGCGCCGCAAACTCGGATGACGGAAAGATCACGGCGGAATTATCTCGTTGGGATAATGTCCAAAGATGCTCTCGCGCACAGCACGCTTCCAGGTTTGCAATGGTGTGCGGTATTCCGACCTCACAGAGAGAAGCTTCAATTGCCGCGAGTTTAGCAACGGACTCGCAACCGGTTTGACGCACAACCGTAATCGAGTGGATCTCATCCCTTTTCCAAGCAATCAGACCCTCCCGAAACGCATTTTCTCGGTCGACGGAGTAGGAATATTTGCCAGGGGTCGCCGAACAATCACCAAATGGTAATCAGTCGTACACCGCAATCCAGGAGCCGTGCAGCGACATTTAGATTTTTCGAGTTTGGCAGAAACCAAATCACGACATCCGTTCTGTAATTCAAAAGTCGCTCCGTAAAGGCAGGCATTTCCGCATCTCGCGCTTCGTGAAACACAAGCCGGGTCGCAAATCCAAGCTTCCAGAGCGCATCTTGGACGCTTACAAGAATATTCTGTAATCCGGAAGAACGCGAAAGCGCGGGAGCAATGCTGGCAATGCGATGACCGGACGCGCCCGCAGCTGTTTGTCGAGTTGACTAGGTTGGACAAACGTTTTTGATCCCCAGACGCTCGTCAAAAGTCCCTAGTCTTTTAGGCATGTATAAATCCGAGGTTTTACTGGCTCTCGCGCTTGAGGCGATCAAGACCACCCCAAGCTTGGAATAGCTTTGCTCCTTCTCGGTCGATTTCTTCCACTGTCTTTGGCCACGCGCCTCCTGAACCCGGAAAAACGAGATATGTGATTCCTCTAGCTACACCACCTGTATTCGGGTTAGAAGGCAAACCGAGGCTTTCGGCAAGCGCAATTGAACCTCCACCTATGAAGTTCGATGGTCCAAAATCTGCTAATACAGCAAATCCCAGGTTTCCGCTCGATCTGTTGTAAACAGCCGAAAGATCTCCCAGCTTTTCGCCAACGTTACCGGTCAATCTCGCAGGAAGAACAATGTACGGAATCGTGCTGGAGTCGACATATCGACGGGGGTCAGTTTTTGCTTTGGACTCGTCCTGCAACGCCGTAGTCGAAATATAGTAACCAGGGGCAGGATCGCCCGCCCCTTGAACGACCGGTTTGCCCCTTGGCGTCCCATCGGCGGTTACCAATCCCCACCAATTGCCCGGTTTTCCTATGTTACCTAGAAAAGCAAGGCCTGACTTGCCATCTGGATGATATGCGCGAGGCGCGCCGTCTGGATCAATGAACATGCCTGCGGAAAATACAATCGCCTCGCCAACTCTCGTAATGTCGGAATAGCCGATTCGCTCGAGAAATTGGCCCTTCGATTCCGGCGCTTGTGGAATACTTTCGGGCTTGATCGCAGAAATCTTCCCTCCCGGGTCGCTCAGGAGCCCAGCCTCAACATAAAACGCGAGCGCTTTTTTTCGCTCGTTGGCGTCAGGGGATTCAATGGCCTTCAAAATTAGGGTCGAACGCAATTTGTCCTGTTCCAAATCATGCGCTTGTTTCGCCTGGAAAAAGCTATTTGAAATTGCCAAGATCCCAGTTCCAATCGCTCCAAGGATAGTGAGTAGAAGAGGCGAGACTTCGTTCTTATTATGACTCGCCGAACTACCCTCGGACTGTGACCCGAGTTCTAGCTTATCTATCGTCGCTCTCAATTCCCGGACAGGTTGCTGGGGTTGCGCAGGATCGATGTTCGACGGTTCGGCCACAACCAATTATGGTCAACGGTCGCGCGAATGTGAAGCAGAAATCGTGTTCGATTGAGCAACCGCCCAATGAACTGAGACTTCCTCTGCAAATGAAACAGCGGTGGAACAGTTTTAGAGTCTAGAAAACGCAGTTCCGCGAAAAACAAGAGGGTGCTAGCTAATGCCGGTTTATTTTCGAAAGTACTCAGTGTGTCCAATGTCCAAAAAGTCCGATGTGTCGCACTCCGGTTTACCCGAGTTGATTTGCAATCTGGCGGCTTTGGTTGTGAGTTGCACACGATGCGCCAAGCAGTCTTTCAAATCGGCCAAAAAATGATACGCGCACCCAACATGACGCTGGCCGACGAACCAGCACGGCACGAGTTTGGAATCAGGATCGAGCGCAACCCATGTCCAAACATCGCCCGCGCCTTTGGCTTTCATTTCCGCCGTACAGTTTTTTTCCTTCGCGCCAATGAAGCTCCAAACCTCGTCGCACTGAATCCGTTTCTCCGAAGATTGCGAAATACTTTGTCCTGGTATTCCGAACAGGCGCGGCCAAGTCTACACTTCGCGCCGGTGTGGAATACATTGACCACTTAATTGTCTTGACAAGAGGTTCATGATCCAACGTATCTGGAGCCGTAAGCGATTACAAATCAGTCTGCGACTAGGGGATATAATATGCCCGCCGAGGAGAATAAATACACAGCACTATTCATCGAGCACATCTTTGAGCTGTTAAAGCAATTATTTGATGATCAGCATGAAGAATCTTTTTTTACCTCTAATCGAACCCTTTATCTTCTCTTTAATCGCGTCCAAGGCCATTTCGCCGACTCGTTCCCGAAAGAACTGGAACTCGTTACTATGAGGCAACTTCGGAACAAGGTCGGAAAACTTCGGGACGACCTGCTCAAAAATTCAGATCATTCAGATTATATAGGTATAAAAGGCTATCCGCGCAAGATTCGAATAGTATCCGAGGAGGCGGGCGAGAGCGTGCTCAATAGATGGTGTAAACCGCCGGAGTTTGAGGATTGAATTGGCGCCAATGAGCGTCATCGGCGACGAGAAGCTACCGGAAACGCTCGGCTGGTATCGGCAAACTGGCAATTGGATCGCTATCACCGCTTCGGCTTTGCTCGGAGTCGAAGCGAACTTTCTTAAACAGCTCGGCTCATTTTGCTTTTTCATCAGAAGTCTCGGCGCGGCCTCGGCGGTTAGTCTCCTCTTATGCGTGCTATGTGCAATTTGGTTTCTTGTTAGCCTAACGAAGTACGCCAACGCTTTAGAGAGTTGCAACCGGCGTCGGGCCAAACTCGACTACGTGACGGACGCAACAGAGCAGCAGGACCTTTTACAGTCTCTCAGACGGGCAACGGGATCCAAGCGAAGAGCGCAAAAATACTACTGGCGGTTGTTTCAGGTAATGCTCGGCTTTTTCGCTCTTGGCATCTTTCTCATCAGCTGCGCGGCTTTCACTGGCTTGGTGTGGCCTGTTGTCGAAGAGCCAAAAACAGTTTCTCCGCAAGCAATCGCAATTTTGGTTCCGGAAGTCACAGGCGCCTTTACAGTTTTGACTCTCCCGAACAGCAGCGACGCCAAAACCTTAGAGTCCCTTCGCTCGGCCGAGAGATTAAGTTTGCCTTTAAATCCAGAGCTTGCCTGGGCCTACCTGCGCGCCACCGGGGCGGAGGTTGGAAAAGTTGCGATTGGCGAAGGCCTGAAGTTTGAATTGGGACTAGGCGCGAAGAGGGGCGAGCGCGGCGAACCGGGCGAACGTGGAGCTCCCGGAAAAGACGGAAAGGACTGCAATTGTCCCGAACAAACAAAAATTCGCGTGCCGTCCGACGCTTTTTTTTGATTTCGATCGGTCCGATATTCTTCCCGAAGCGGCCAACCGTTTGCGAGAAATCACGGCGGAAATCCGCAAGGCAGACGCTCCGAATATTAGAATCGAGGCCTACACTGATGGATTGGGGAGCGCGCGCTACAATCAGCGGCTGTCGCAGGCCCGCGCGAATACGGTGCGCCAGTGGTTTATCACTTGGGGAAAAATCCCCTCTGAGCGGATCACTGCCAAGGGCAGAGGCGTCGCACCTGACTGTGCCAGAGAAACACAACCGGACGGTTCCGATAATCCGGCCGAACGCGCCCGACATCGCCGCGTTGAGATCAGTTACTAAAGTAACTGCGTTGTAACTTCGCCGATATGTGCCATTGGGAAACCAATTTGCGGCGACAAAATTCCCTTAATTTCAGGAAACGGAGGAGCAAGCCGCGATTCGATGGACGAAGCAGGCGCTACAAGTTCAACACGACTTGAGAAAACGGCTGCAATCCTCGAACGACTACTCGCGCAGGTTCGGCAGGTTTGGTCTTGGTTTGATCGGAATAAAAGAACGCGCCGCCCTCGTCGTTGGGCGAGCAAAAATTATCTCGTCGCCGTGAGATGCATTCACTGAAAGTAATCTTCCCAAGAGCCTTCTTTGAGCTAGCAGCGCGGCCGACGACCGGAGCCACGAGGCACAATGCGATCAGCGCTGAGAATCATCGAATATCCAGTGTCATTTGAGTGTGGCGGCCGCTCCGCCGGGTGCCGAGCTGGCGCCGAGTTGACTAAACAGATTGCCGCCCGTTCCGGCGCCGGCCGCCCAGACAAACATTGTCAAATACTGAGTCATGGTCCCGAACGTCGAGTCATATTGCGTCCCCATCGCCGTGACGATGGCAAAGAGCGCAGCAACGGCGATTGCCGCATACTGAGTCCATTCAGTTATGAACCTCCAACGTTTTCCGTACTCCGGGTTCGCGACCACTTCGAAGCTGTTCCGCGTCTCCGTCTGTCCCGGCTGCGGAGTCTCGATAGGAATAGGAATCTTTTGACCCTCCCAGCAAAGGGTCGCGCTGACCGTGACGTTCCCAGCTGATGGGAAGTACTGCACCAACGTGAGCCCGTCCGTTTCTGTCGTCCGGACAGCGGCTCCGCGGGGTGGTGATTCGATGCGCCATCTGACGCGCATTGGGTGATCCCGGAGGCGCTGTACTTCGAAGCCTGGTGTATCGGACTTCAAGTCGATTTCGACGACTTCGTAGGTCCGCGGTTTCTCCTGACTCGTAAATTTGCGGTCGAGCACGAGCTCGCCATTGTTGGCCGCGATTTTCAGGGCTTCCCAAAACTTCGCATCGACCAGCTGAAACAGCTTATCGAGCATCTCGCCAGCCTTGTCCGCCCCCGCGAGGGCGTCTGACCAGGGCTGGTTGCGCTCTCGCCAGAGCAGCAAGGTTCGCGCGACCTTCTTATCGGAGGCCCCGAGGTCCGTGAGCGCGGTCTGCCCCTTGATCGTTGGTTCGTCCGGTAAGAGCTTGACGAGATCTTTCAATTGCGTGCGGATTAGCAGGAGCTTTTCATCTAGGCTGTCAATATCCTGCTGATCCGGGCAATCGTTGCCGCGTCGGCGCGCGAGAATTGCCTGTTGGTACGCGTCAACAAACGGAGCGAATCTGTCGTCCGCCCATGTCTTCACGGCGTCCAATAATTTGGTCAGATTAGCCTGCTCGGTCGCCCCGAACGTCGGCTGATCGAGCAAATCGGTGGCGCTGCGCAGTAAATGAGTGATTGCCAGTTCCGCCGCCGGACGACCGTCGGCAGAGCCGCTCTGGACGAGTAAGCGAGTGTCGCGCAATGATTCGAGTGCCCCTAAGCGCAGGTCGGCACCCTGCCGAAGCTGCTCGATTTCGTCCGCACGAAAAAGGACCTCCACGGCCGACGCCGTCAGCTTTGCGAGTCGATTCAACGTGATGCCCAACCGCGCAAAGCCCAGAGAAACAGCCTCGCTCGGGAACTCCCATCCGCCGCGAGGAATGGAGGAACGATGGGCGAGAGAGTCGGCGCGGGCGCGAAGCTCCTTGACTTGCCGCGACAGATCACGCGCCTTACCTGCGCCGACGACGTATTTCGAGCTGAACCATCCGAAGACAGAGCCGATCAGAATAACCACGACTGGGAGCCACCAAACGTCGCGCACTTGAATCAGCAACGGCAGTCTCGCGTCCGCCGCGTCGTCGGAAGTCTCATCAGCGGCAAAGTGCAGCATGCCGGAATATTCGCCAGGCGACAGCGATTCGACCCGTGTCGTGAACGTCCGTGCCTTGGTTAAGGTCACGGCCTCGTCCGTGGCTCTCTGGGCATTCGCGCCCCGTCGCGCGAGGTCGATCCGCTTATCGTTCTCCCAGAAGGAGAGCGTATCGAGAACGAAGTTCGATGTGAGCGCTTTGGAATTCGCTGAGGGTGAAGGCTCAAAGCGAACGCGCACGTGATGGTACGGTCCTCCTTCGGATTTATCGTAGAGGGTAAAGGAGAAGGACCCGGTCTCCGTCTTCCATGGAAGTGTGACGAACTTCAGCGTTCCGACAGGATCGACGGCCACTGTTCCGCGTCCTTCCGTGGTCAGGGTGATGTCCCAGTGATGGAGCAGATCGGCCGACGTGAGGAAGAGCTGTCCCTTGTACGTCTTGCCAGGGCGAAGCCGGTCGAACTCGAGGGAGAAAGCGATCTGACCGGGCTTGTCTAACGTGACCGGTGTGGATTCAGTTGCGGTCGCGTTACTTTCACCGGTGTGAATTTTTGCGGTCGCGATGGCTGCCGGCTGCTCTCCCTGCGACAAGAACGGGAAGATGCGCAGCCCCCCGCGTGGGTGTCCTGCCGGTGGTTCCTTAACGACGAGGATTAGCGACACCGGAGCTCCAAGCGGCGCTGCCAGCGACAGCGCGTCATTGCTATCGTTCGCACCGACAAGTGTCACGGAAAGTTTGAGAACCGGCTTCGGCGGCGTTGTCGCTACGGTCGGCGTGGCCGATGCGGCGGAAGCTGATGGCGCAGGCGATGCTCCGCCGGCCTGCGGAGATTGCGAGGCCCCCGTGGCTGCCATGAGGAGGACGGCGGCGCACACAGAAGCCAATTGATGCTTGCGGATTGGTAACGCCAGGAACCAGCGCATGAGCAGTTCGCCCCTTCCAGTCGCTGTGATCATTCGCTCAGTCAAGCATACGGTCGGCACAAGGGTAAGCGGCGGTACACTGGTAGTCAATAATTCGACTGGCTCAGGCACTGGCACCGGGGGCGCCGTTCGGGTTACAGCCGACCCGCTTGGCGGCACGGGGGCAATTAGCGGCGCGGTGACTATCGGGACTGGAGGGACACGGGTGCATTGATTTCACCGGGAATGAGTCCCGGCGTTTTAACAATCCAAAGTTCACTGACGCTTAATTCCGATGCGACTTACCAATTCGAACTGAACAGCACGATTGTGGTTGCGGACAAAATTGTGGCGAACGGTGTCACGATCAACGCGCCAATGAACATCCATCGTCGCCCGTTCGCGAATTAAATTCGCCGTGCCTTGCAGAAGGTCAGCCGTAACGTCGATTCGGTCGTGCTCCGCGGACCAAGCCGGTCTGAAATCGGCAATTCAGAATCGTCGCCCGCGCGACCCGGCGAACTGATCTGCAATCTTGCAACTTCCTTGCCTGATGGTTTCACTGGCCTTCCAACGCTCGTGTGCGCCGACTGCAAATCCGCTGTGGGTGCCGGATTCAAGAATTTATGGTCATTAATGAGCGCCGCTTCGATATCGGCGAATGTCGCTTCGCTTCGACCATCCTGCTTTGCTCGATAACGCGCGCTTTCAAGCGCTTCCACAATGCCGCTCACCTGTTTCTTTTCGGTTCCCAACGCATAACCGGCAAGCAGTTTCAAACTGCGCGCGTCGCCTTCGGGTAAATGCGATCGTGCGATCTTGAGCATGTCCTCTTTCGAATGCTCGGACCGGTAACGCAATTCTGTAGGTTCGAGACGTAATTGCTCCGTTTTTCGCTTCCAAATCTCAAAAATGGGCAATTAGCTCACAAACGTATATACAGTTGCGCCGTGCTTTTGCTACGTGACGCCGAAGGAACATCTGGTTTGCCGAACAAGAAAGACAGTCAAAGACAGCGTCATCGCCTACAAAACCACGGCGCACGCCGTCGATCCCGCCAAAGGTCATCCGGGCGCGCAGTACCGCAACAACGCCATTTCAAAGGCGCGTTTCGAATTTCGCTGGGAAGATCAACTCAATCTCTCGCTCCATTCCGAAACCGCGCGCGAGTTCCACGATGAAACGCTGGCGCGAGAAAGGGGGCCAAGACCGCGCACTCTTGTTCCATGTACGGCGCGCATTTCTGCTCGATGAAAATAACCGAAGATGTTCGCAGGGGATCAATGAAAACGAAGCGTTCGAAAAATGAATGAAGGAGAAATCAGCGGAGTTTTTTGACGAGGGCGCTGAAGTTTACGCGAAAGCGTAACAGCACTAGAACGTAATTGTGTTCTTGACTGACGAAGTGCCGTCGATGCAAACCTAATAGGCAGATTCCCCTATGGTCGAACAGGTATTTCAGCGCGCGCGTTTCATGACCAGCTGAGCAAACGCCGGAAGGAGTTTGATATGGCACGCGACGAACGATTTGAACGATTGGTTAATTTCGTATTGCAATGGGAGGTCGTGCGGGACAAGCAGGGCAACGTCGTTGCCGAAGAAGATGCCGATGACCCCCGCGCGCGAAGAGCTATATCGCAATATTGTCGCGAAGAGGCCAGCCATTCAGAAATTCCTTGCCGGCTGGCTAAATCGCAACAACGCTTTGCGCAAATTAGTCGGCGGTCCAGACGAGAAAACTCAAACCGCCTGATCCCTACTGCCGGCGCTTTGACGCCGGCGCGTCCAGTATGAACACCGAATCCAATCAAAAGAGCAATCGAGGCAATCCCATTCAACGCGTCTGGTGGCGTATTCGTGATCTTTACGCGGAATTAAAGCCGTGCCGATTCAGTTTCATTGTCGCGGTCATTGCCTGTCCTATATTTCTCGGTGTTGCTCAAGGCACTGAAATTTTACGCACAGTTGGTGAAGGCACGGCCATTGGCGGGCAATGGGAATGGCTCCGCGTTTGCCTTTTCTTCATTGCTTTGATCTTTTGGGCGATATGCAGTTGGTACGCCGCTCGCGTGCTCCTCTATTTTGATTTTCCCGGCACCGCTCGCGCCACGCCAAGTTCGAAGCGTGCTGAGACCCATGTGCCGCGGCTGCTTGGGATCGCGCCGATAATCATCGTCGGCTGCGGATTTTTTGTCGCCTCGCGTTCCTACGCTCCTGCGGAACCGGCGCAATGTTGGCTGCTGGGCTTCGCCGGTCTCTGTGGAGTTTTGGCAGTTACTTTTTATCTGCTGCTCGTTTGGCGACGCCGCCTTATCGGCGCGATGCCGCCGCGTCAAATCAAGCACGTGCGCGAGCTTGAACACAGCACGATGCTTGGTGTCGGCGCTGTGGCACTGATCTCGGTCGTGCTCTTTGTTGCCTTCACGGTTGCGCCCGTGGCCGTCGCCCAAAATATGGGCATGGGAACTATCTTGTTTTTGGCCGCGGCCTCGTCGGTTACTTTCGGCAGCTTTTTCGTTTTCGTTGGCGGCCGGTGGCAATTTCCCGTGATCAGCCTCCTTCTCTTACTTGCCCTTCTCTTCAGCTTTTGGAACGACAACCATGTCATCCGCGTCGTTCCTCCCCAAGAGGTAAAACGCGCCGATGTCCTCAGCTCATTTCAAACTTGGTACGGTCTAGCGGAGAAAAACTATGGAGGCGGCAGGATGCATCCGCTTTACATCGTCGCCACTGCAGGTGGCGGCATTCGCGCGGCTTATTGGACAGCGATCGTACTTGGCGCTATCCAGGATGCGAACCCGAATTTCGCGGCTCATCTTTTCGCGATCAGCGGAGTCTCCGGTGGAAGCCTTGGCGCGGCGATCTTTGATGCGCTGCTCGCCGAACCAGCGCAAGGTCCGTTCCAAGAGAATGCGCACAAAATCCTCAGCCAGGACTTCCTTTCCCCGACTCTCGCCTCCATGCTCTATCCGGATTTGCTCCAGCGATTCATTCCTTTCCCGGTCCCTTATTTCGATCGCGGACGCTCATTGGAGATGGGATGGGAGAAGGCTTGGCGTGACACGATAGGCAATGATCGGTTCGCCGATTCGTTTGTCGATCTTTGGAAACCCGGCCCGCGCGAGTGGATGCCGGCCCTTTTTCTTAACGGCACGTCGGTGGAAAAGGGCAATCGCATCATCACAAGCAATCTCCGCGTGACAAACAATTTTCTTGATGCGGACGACGCCGCCGAAAAACTCGCGAGTCACAGCTTGGGCGCGACGGAAGCTGCCTGCCACATTCCGCTCAGCACAGCTGCGCATATGAGCGCGCGCTTTACCTTCGTCAGTCCGGCAGGGCGTTTCCCAGACGGCTCGCACATTGTCGATGGCGGCTATTTCGAGAATTCAGCGGCCACGACCGCTGGCGAGATCGCGATGCGGATCAAAGATTTTTGCGCCTACAAGAAAATTGCCAACGTCGATGTGAAAGTCATTATGATCAGCAACGATCCGCGCAAGCCGTCAATTGCTCCGGCCAAGCCGGCACCGGAACCGCCGGGACCAAAGCGCACAAGACCAGTAGTTGTGAGAGGACAATTTATGAGCGAGCTAACCGCGCCGCTTTACACGCTCCTCAACACACGTGATGCACGAGGCACCTACGCGCAAAAGGCAATTGGTCGCCAGCAGCGGCGTTTCAAAGCCCTTGTCGTTGAAGGGCCCCCCGAGGCGGAATCATCGCAACCACTGACCAAGGATATTGTCTACTTTAATCTGCGCGACATGCATGTGCCCTTGCCGCTTGGCTGGATGCTGTCCGCTGCCGCGGCGAAAACAATGCGGGAACAAATCAATCAGGATGACGAGGTCGTTCAGAACAAGAGTGCGATGAACAACGTGCTCAAGACTCTTCCGCCGCCTCGATAATCACATTTCACCGCTGGGCAAAATGTCTGTCCGTTAGGTGCGCCCGAGGCTGAACCTGGCGCCGAAGGTTGGAATTCGATACCGCTCAGGGGATCTTCATTGATAAGGCATGCATCCAGCACGTGCACCAATGCGAGACGCTTTGATGGACGAATCAAATCAGCTGCAGCTCCGGCCTGGGCGATTGGAGCAATCCCCCATTTCGCACATGACGACGTGACTGCAGCTGCAGCCGCGCTGCTCGATTCGTGGGCGGTTGATCTCGGCAGCCGAGGCGCAACAGCTCCTCGGTTGTTTTGCTTTACAACGCTCCGCTGATTTTGTTAAAACTTGTGCGGGCAGGGCCTCGCGATCGTCGGGCGCGGATTCGCGGAAACGACAAAGTTTTTGAAGAGTGCTTATGAAAAAACTACGTCCTGCGACATGTCATGTCCGCCAAAATCCTTCGTTTCGTAAAGTCGCCGTGCCGGCTTTTGGTAGTCTAACAAACAATCGTAAGGTTATGAAAATACAACTCATCATTATCCCCGTCCTTTCACTGCTCTTAGCGGCCTGTGCGCACGACCCTGTGATTGGCGAATACCAGCGGGATCTGCAAAGGCAAGGGTTTGTCGGTTATAATCAACCAATCGGCGATCCGAGAAATCCAAGCGACTGGAACAAATTAGGCCCGGGAACTATTCTACGAACAGGCAGAGCCCAGGATTACTACTATTCTGCCAAGACGTTGATCGGCGATGCTGGCGTGCAAGCGGCAATGGATCCTAAAAATGCGTCGCCCATAAGCCTATTCAGTGGACGTAGAGTCTCTGGCTATGATCTCGACGGAAAGGGCGGCTGGAGCTTGGATGCGGTGAACCAAATTTCCGGATCGCTGAACCTGCAGGGGACGACGAATGTTGACGTGCAATTTGGAAACGCCTGGAAGGCTAATCCGAAAGGAGAAGGTGAGTGGCATCAGGTCTTGTCCTCGGCCAGGAACTTGGATGCGACTTGCCGTAACGCGCTGCGCAAAGGTCAGTTCGCCGTAGTTCAAAGCGCCGTATGGACGGACAGCGTGCGCTATTATTTTAAGCAGAATAAAGAAGCCGGTGCTTCCGCAATTTACAAGCTATCTGATCAGGAGATCGCTAATCTTCAGGCAAAAGGGTACCGTGTAATCGATGGAGGCGTGCAAGTAGATCAACCGCGGTTTATCGCGTTTACGCCTTTGCCGGGAGTAGAGAATGATCTTGGCGCTAAACATTAACATCTACTTATGTTATCTGTTCTAAACTTACCCATCGGCCTCACATTTATCTATCTCTTATTTAGCCTCGTTGTCTCAGCGTTGAATGAGTTTTGGCTCTCCTGGTTAGACAGGCGCGCGGACTTTTTAAAAGAAGGGTTACAGCAGCTTTTGAAGGACCCTGCCAAGGCTGAGAAGGTTCTAGGTCATGGTTTGGTGGATGCGCTTTCTCGCGCGACTAATGGCAACCCTTCTTATATTGATGCGCAGCCCTTCACAGTCGGCGGGAAGTCCATTTCCAGGTCACCGCCTATGACGCTGCCGGGCGAAAGCGCCCGCAGTCAGCGAACATCATACTTGATATGAATATTCGCCTTGGAACAAAAGTATTGTCCCTGATACTGATCGTTACCAGCGTTTGGTTCCTCACCGTTCGGGTTGGCAACGCATCAGCCGATCCCTTTCTTGACGGACAGATGAAAAACGTGGAGAGCAAAATTGGGCATTGGGAAAGGAGTAGTTATACCATCGCCTGCTTGACCTATGCGGTGACCGCCCTTGGCGCGATCGTGGCGCTAGCACAGTCATCCACGAAGAAATGGGTCAAGGGCGGCGCAGCGGTGCTCGCCGGGGTGAGCGCGCTTATCCTACCAATTAACCGGCAATTCTTTCCTGCCGACGACCGTGCTTATCAGAAGGTGGCGACACAAGTGCGGAACAAGCTGGACGCATTTGGCTATCAACTGGGCCAGTTCTCCAGCTTGGATGAGGAAACGAAGGCGGCTTTGCGCAAGAAATTTGAGGGTCTCCTTGCGGATATCGACCAACTCGAATACAGCACGATCTATAATGGCGGCGTGGCCTCCGGTGGGAGCTCGGTTTCGTCCGGCCTAAGCGAAATCCTGCTGCCTTCTGCCTGGGCAGATCAAAGTGCCGATGGCATTCGCCCGCCGGCTTGGGCGGAAAAATTGCCGACAGACGAGCGCAATCTTTACTTCCTAGGAGTCGCGGACGGAAAGACTTTCGAAGAGGCGCATCAAAACGCATTCCTCAATGCGCGCAATGCGGCCGCCGTCCTGTTCGCCAAAACCGCGCAGGCGTCGGCGCAATTGGCCGCCAAACCTCAGTTGGTGACGCAGCTTGCCACTGCTCTCTCGAATGCGGCCGAAATCGCCGACACTTTTACCGCACCGAATCCCGCCGGGGGATATCGCGCCTTCGCGCTTCTACGCCTCCCCAAGAGCGCCGCGGTTTTCACGGCCCAAAGTATTTTCGTTCAAACAGGCGTTCCTTATGATAACACGTTTCTGAACAACCTGCGCAGTGATCTAAAGAATTAGACGCAGCAGCTTCTAACAAAACAAGCAATAAACTTATGGCACAACTAAAATTCCTCAAACGGGTCGGTTATTCCGACATTAATACACTCCAGGACGACGATTCTGCTTTCTTCTATGAATCAGGCATGATGATCGACGCAGATGGCGGTTATCATGCTTACCATCCCGATAACAAATCGGGATTGGATTATCTAGGCAATGCCGGCAAGCCGGGTAACTGGTGGGCACTCGTTACCAATAATGGAGCGCCTAGCGGAAACCCGGTCGTCCAAAGCGGTTCTGATCCCGCGCCAGGCTTTTATATCTCCACAACGTCTCTTGAGGATTCCTCAGTCGACCGTGAAGATCCGCGTCGTTATGTGAACGCGGAGTCGGTCAATTTCTTTGTTCTTCCGGGCAAATTGGGGCTCGGCGCGAAACTGGGAGACTTGGGTGTGATCATCCGGCCGGACCAGAGTGACTATGATTATGCGGTCTATGCTGATGTCGGTCCGGCAAGCAAGATCGGCGAAGCATCGATTGCGCTCGCAGACGCGCTTGGGATTCCATCGAGTCCCAAAAGTGGCGGCACAGCTCATGGCATCATCTACATCGTGTTCCCAGGCAGCGGACAAGGCTGGCCACTTTCACAAGCCGAAATCGATCAATATGGTGCAACGCTATTCGCGAAGTGGGGCGGGCTCGATAAAGCCAAAGATTGTTTCCAGAATCTGTCTTGGAGCTAGAAGCGGTCCTCTAAATGGCAAAAGAATTTCAACGAACCTGCGGCCAAGAAGACCCGAATCAGGAAAATGCACATTTTTACCCATCCGGGTGACACAAAGGGTGACACAAAATCACGCTGACCTTTGCTTAAGATCGGTTTCGTGAAAAGTCCCTGGCGGTTTCGCCGGGCGTAGCGATGTTACCTTGGCGTAATAACATTTAAATTACACGATCGCGAGTTTCGTGGCCCTCTAGTTTGTTTAATAGCGATTGCATTGCAACCGTGATGCAACGCCATTGCAACGGCGTTGCAGATCCGAATTAAGTGTCCGTCGCAATAATGTACACTCGCCCGGCCTTGCGTGCTTGGTAACGGGCTTCCAGAATAGTGTCGGCCACCGCAGGAAGGCACATCTTGGAAGTGAGCGCGTAACCCACAACCATTTTAACGAAGTCGGGGTACGGAGCAGCCCCGGCGGCCGTCCATGTTCGCTCAGTAGAGTTCCATCTCTTCGCAAGTAATTTTACCGCGACCGCATCCAAGTCTTCCTTGGTTGGCGTGCTCGGCAGTCTCTTGTAGCGCTTAATTAAGTGTTCGAGTTGCTCGCTTGTCCAACCGGTTTGCTTTTCTACGCGAGCTTCATGTGGCCAGACTGAATGTCGCGAGGTGCTTTCCGCTCTGCGGCCTTGAGGCGGGTGTCCTGTGGTGAATGAGCCGAAGCGGAACACCTTGTGCCGTTCACTCGTGCGGAGGTTCTGTAGTGGTCTTGGGTTTGAGGTCGCGAGGACGAGCCTGATCAGTGCCCACAATCGCCTGATTGTAGGCAGTGTTTATTTTCGTGAGATGCTCCAGTATTGCCTTGGTGTCTGCTCTCGTGGCGTCTTGCGAGAGAAGATCGTAGGCAAGGTTCTGCACGTCCACTTCTGCCACTCGGCAGGCCTGCCATTTACGCCTGAAGTCCACTACAGTGGAGAGCGTTACCAAGAGTGCCGCGAGTGTTGCAGAAATGGCGGCTAGGTCTGGCCTGAGGTCAGGGTCGCCCTTAAGAAAGTGCAGCTTGAGTATTAGGGCAGCGAGCGCACTGCATACGGCGGAGCCGAAAACGGAACCGAAGTAGGCGGAGCCCCACCGAGAACCGTTGCTCTTGTACTCATCGCAGTTTTTAGTTAGAATCTTCGCGACGTCCTGCTGGGTTGGAGGTGTGGAGCCCTCCAGCATGCCGGGTATCAAGTTCACAGCTTCGTCTTTACGTGACCGAGACCTGCACCACCTAGCAACGATTCCGGCAATAGCGACGCCGACCAGAACGACGATAGCGATTATCCATTTGTTCATAATCCCTCCAGAAAAGGTGACGGTGTCGAGCGCCACCTAACATCGTAATAAGCCGAAATTCTTCTGCCTATTTCTAAGGTTGCCTCTAATATCACGGCGATAGGCAGAAAAGTGGTCGGGATTTTTCTCGGAATGATTCTGACAAATTAGCCATTAGCCGCTTTTCGGCAAGCACAAAATGAGTCGCCCGTCTCAATTCGCACCGCAAGTTACTCGATCACGTGCGCGATGTGCTTGGAAACAGGCCGGCGGCTTGCGCCGATACATTAAATGACACTCCTCTGTGATCTTGGCCGCGCTTGCTCCGAATATCAGGACAGGGCGTTTCGCAATCTAAAATCGAAGCGGATTCAGTGCGACGAAATTTGGAGCTTTGTTTACGCGAAAGAAAAGAATTGCCCTGCTGAGCAAAAAGTAAAAGGCGCTGGCGATTGCTGGACTTGGGTAGCGCTTGACCCTGACAGCAAGTTGGTTCCCTGCTGGTTCATCGGGCAACGGGATGCCGGATGTGCATGCCACTTCATGCACGATTTGAAGGCACGTCTCGCGAATAGAGTCCAACTTACCACGGACGGCCATCGCTCCTATCTGACAGCGGTTGAAGATGCGTTCGGCGCGGAGATTGATTTCGCGATGCTGCAAAAGATTTACGGAGCGCCGCAAGACACGCCAGAAACCCGCTACAGCCCCGCGATCTGCATGGGCGCGCGTAAAGCGATCATCAGCGGCTGGCCCGATCACAACCATGTTTACACGAGCTACGTTGAGCGGCAAAATCTCACCATGCGAATGTCGATGCGCCGATTCACGCGCCTGACGAACGGATTCTCCAATAAGCTGGAGAATTTGGAGCACGCGGTCGCGCTCCATTATCTGCACTACAATTTCTGCCGGATTCACCAAACGTTGCGGGTGACGCCAGCAATGGAAGCAGGCGTGAGCGATCACGTTTGGGGCTTGGATGAATTGATTGCATTGCTAGACTAAAAGCGAGCGGAATTCATAATGTAATAGAACCGAATTGCAGCATGACTACAACTTCTGAAAGGCCAAGCCCACGAAGAGAGCTAGAAAGATGAACGAAACTCGGACCACTCGCATCATAGCCCTAATTGCAGGCAACGGATATTTCTTGAATAAGATCGGTGAATACTGGTTAGGCAGGGGTGGAACGACTCACTTTTTGATTAGCGTCGTGATACTCTCGATCATTGCTCTAATCGGTATCATAGCAGCATATATTTCTCTACTCGGAAGACACGAAAAACGTTGGCCATTTGTTCTTGAACTTGTCTCTGCCTTTGGTTTCCTTATAAACGCCTTGTGGTGGCTCTATGTTATAATCGTCTAATCAAACTGTACCACTACCAAGTTTTCTCGCTGCTTGTTAACACCGTCTCAGGGCTGGAAAGATCGCTATGCAACGCGGTTTCAACGCGATTGCAGCGGGATTGCAAACGCAAACAATGTAGAACGCTGGGCATTTCCGTTTAGAGCCGCTACCTAACATCATGTTCACTTGCCATGTTATGTCGCTCAATAAGCGCACGTAGAATCGCTCGTGGTTTCTAATGACGAGCTTATGAGGAATCTCAAACGCCCACACGGTGTATGAATGTTGCGGCTTTGGCTATCGCTTGCATGAAGAACTTGTGGCCGCCGGAGCGCGTTCCCTAGTCACTACGCCGATGCGCTTGAATCTGGAGCGGCGGAGAAAGAATTCACGCGCCGAAGGAGAGTTCAGATGTCGAACACGATTACGCCGACCGTTTTCGCTGGCGTTGGTCTTACCGAAGATCAAGCGAAAGAGCAGGGAATCGATGTGCGCATCGGCGAAAACCTTGATCGGCTCAACCGGCGGTGAATTCATACCTCCATCAAGCGCCGCATGTCGCGGCTGAATGAGACGAATGGAGCGTGTAAATGTCCATTAATGCAATCTCGCTGCAGGGGCACTGCAGCTGCGCCGCAGGATTGGATCAATTCTCGACCGGAGCGTAATCGCAGGTCTCACCGAAGGCTGGTCCGTTTGGAATGCGCTCTGAAGCGCTTCATCGGAAGGGATCTGATAATCAAGAAGCGCCGTGCGAATATCTGTTGCAACAAGATGCGAGCGCCCGGCCTTGCGGGCTTGGTAACGGGCTTCTTCTACAGTGGCGGCTATCGCCGGCAGTCGCATTTTGCACGTCAGCGCATAACCAACCACCATCCTAACGAAGTCGCGGTGCGGAGTTGAGCCGGCGATATTCCACTTTTGCTCGCGCGTGGTCCACCTTACGGCGAGTAATTTAGTGGCGACCGCTTCCAAATCCTGCTTTGTCGGTAGTGCCGTCAGCTTCTTATAACGCTTAACGCGGTGTTCTAGTTGCTCACTGGTCCACCCGGTTCGTTCTTCCACACGTTTCTTCAGCTTCGCAAATTGATCGGTGCAAATGAGGGCGACCGGGACGTGGTGATTTACAAGAGCGGTATTGATCCAATCGACCAACACCGGGCTGGACTCGCGCTGTTGGAGTCGAGGCCAGAGATAATGGGCCTCATCGATCACCAACATGAGTCGACTCTTGTGAAAGAAGTCTTCCACCTTTACCTGGATATCACTTCCCTTTCGCTTTGAAGCGGCTAGGCCGATCGCCATGGCCAACTTCCGGAAGAAACCCGTTTTGTGGGTGATCCCAGTTAAACTTATGAAACGGGCTTCACCTTGATGCTGAGCACACCATGCCTCTGCGGCAGTTGTCTTGCCGGTTCCCGACACTCCTTCAATCACCACCATTTTGCCGTTGGCGAGAGCGTGATCCAAGGTTTCGAAGATTTCTTTTCCGATCGTCGTTAGGACAAAATCCGCCCGAATTTTCGCTTCGGACCACTCTCGAAATTTGTAAAGAGCGTCGATTATTCCGACGTAACGCAGCGGCAGCGAGGCGGATTTTGATTCAATCAACAATTTTGGATTGATGCAGAGCTCAATCAGGAATTTGGCCAATTCTTCTTCAGAATACATAGAACACTTCAGTGTCTGAGCCACTCGTTGAAGACCGCCTTCTTTGAGAGAGAGCGATTGTAGAAAAAACAGAAAGCCTCGCTTGCGGCTGTCCACGTACAACTGCGCCTTGGCTGCTACGGCTGTTCCTGGAATCCCGCGTAATTGGACGTACTCAGGGCTACTCATGTACCGCTCAAAGGAAACCGCCGCGCCCTCGGGCGCATGACGCGTACTACTCATCTCTCTCCCTCCCATGCTTTTTTTCTTCCAAGAGGCCGAGACGACGCATCGCCGCAGTCATTTGTTCAACGCCTTCTTCCGCACCGGGACGTCGACTCATCACTCCGGGAGGAATGCCAAGCCACGCAGCTTTTCGCTCGATCGCCGCGGCGCGCTTTTTTATTTCAAGTTTCTGTCGTTTGATTTCCATCTGTTGCTCGCGCATCGCATTGCCAAGTTCGGCCGTCTTATGATCGATCAGGTTCTGGCGAAACATTCGGCCGGCGAAACCAGTCGCGAAGTTTTGCGATACCGCCCGGTACAAACCTTTGCGATAAGCTTCATGCGCTTCGTTTTGCGCGAGCGCCGCTTCGAGGACTTCCGGAGGCGCATCCATTCCCGGCACGCTGATTTCTCTTTCAACCGTGAACAGGGTGCGTGGATCTTCTTTGAGATTGGTTACCGAAATCGTCGAAGGATTCTCGACGTTAAACCAGACAATGAGTTCTTCCCCGCGCAGCACACCGGTTTCTTTGCTCTTGTAGGTAAACTGTTCCCTACCGAACCGGAAACTGATCCCGTTGCGGCCGGAACGAACCCGCATTTTGTGGGTGGCAAGTAAATGCCGGCAAGATGCCCCAAGTCGAATGCGCGGCTCTTCCCCATGAA
>Ga0210407_10000111_pt1 | contig 105820 bp, 92 predicted proteins | sample IncBWC27MmetaG_FD_150860 | JGI IMG/M metagenome (GOLD analysis project Ga0210407, IMG submission 150860) | Forest soil microbial communities from Barre Woods Harvard Forest LTER site, Petersham, Massachusetts, United States - Inc-BW-C-27-M | ecosystem: Environmental > Terrestrial > Soil >...
CCCAATGCAATCTAAAAAAATCATCTATTCGACAGTTCACCACCCGGGGATTCCCTTCCGGCGCAATTTCCAAAACCCGATTGCGCACAGACCAGACACCAACAAGAGAATGGAAGCAGGTTCGGGGACGGGAGTACCGGAAGCGGGAACTACGGTCGCAGTATAGTCCCCAGTCGCCAGCAAAGTGCTGGTCACGGAGCCATCTTCCGCGCAGAACTGGTCGACGGTGGGATCACAGAAAGCTCCGTAGAGGCGAAACTCTCCCGCTTCCGTCGTGCCTGTCGCGAGCCCGAGGTTCCAGGTGAATTGAAAAAGTCCAAGGCCAGCGACGCCATCGTAAAGCTGGGTCACGGATTGTCCCGATGCCAGATTGGGGAAAAGGAAAATTGAGGCGTCCGGCGTTCCGTCTGTAGCCGCAAAAAGATCGCTATCGATTCCACTGATGTCCAGAAAATCGCCCGTTGTATTCGGGTTGTTGGTGATAGTGAAACCCCAGCCCACGGTTGTGCCGGCTGGGCCAGAGACATCAGTCGGAGTCACCGTAAATGTCAGCGAGTCGGCCCAGGCAGCATGGGCGGTTAACAACGTAGCGAGAACGAGTGCAATCCAGTAAAGAATTCTCCTCATTTACTTCTCCTTTGTTGATGCCGTAGTTCCCGCTGCGTTCGGTTACGGAATCACGGCTTCCGCCGTCGAATAATTAAAATTGGTTCCGGTGACGTCCTGCACCGGGCCGCTTTCAGTGATAGACATGCGCGTCACTGTGCTTGGCACGTTCACAAATATGGTGGTGGTGATGCTTGCACCCACGTCGAGATTGCCGATCGTGAGCGGCAGCGACGGAGAAAGCGCGGTGTTGTAAGTAACCGTTCCGGTACCGGAGAGCGTACGGAACACCAGCGTGTTTATTTTCAAATTACGCGCGTTTCCTGTCCCGGTGTTGGTGAGCGCGACTTTCACGAAAACGGCGCCGGATGGATCGGTGCCGACACCTGCGCTGGAGCCGGTAATGCGCGGCACTCCCACCGCGACGGTGACTGTGGAAATGGCGCTGCCAATGTTGCCGTTGGCGTCCTTGAAACTGAACGTTACGCTGGTCGTGCCGATCGGGAAGAGTGTCGCGCTGGTGACAGCGACACCCCCGACTTGCGGGGCCAGTTGCGTCGGCGCGGGTGAAACACTGGAAGTTGCTGTCGCAGCCGATAGAAACGCGGCCAGCGCCGGCCACGCGCCGCTGGTTGCGCCTGCCGCCTGAGTCGCCGGAATGGAAATGGCCGCCGGCGGTGTGACCACGGGCGGGGTCGCGGCTGACTGAATGACCTGGCTCAAAACTGAAGAAGTGCTGCTCCCATTGTTTCCATCGCCAAGATAGACCGCGGTGATGGAATGGGTCCCCACGGACAAGGTGGAGAGTGTGGTGCTTGCCTGACCGTTGGACAGCAGTGTGGCGCGCGAATTGGGGGCCAGGCTGGGAGGAGTTGAGGTTGTTACGCCGTTGCCCGGAGCGAGTGGGTCAAAGAGCGGAGTTGAGCCGTCCAGGAAGAGAACTAAACCCGTGGGATTTTTTCCGGTCGCAATTGCCGTGAACGTGATGCTCTGGCCGGCAACGGCTGGATTGATCGAAGTAGTTACAATCGTTGCTGTTGCATTCAGCGAAACAACTTCACTGATAGCTGCGGACGTGCTCGGAGCATTGGTTGTATCTCCGCTGTAAACGGCAGTCATGGGGTGCGTGCCGACCGTAAGCGCGGAGGTGGTTAGCGATGCGGTGCCGGATGTTAGTGCAACCGGGCCGCCGAGATTCGTGATGCCGTCCATGAATTGAATGGAGCCGGTGGGGCTGCTGCCGGTAACGGTCGCTGTAAACGTGACCGATTGTCCGATCAGGATCGCATTGACGGAAGCGGCCAGTGCGGTGGTCGTCGGCGCATTCTTTGAAACAAATTCAGAGAGCACCGGTGAAGTGCTCGGGGAATTGAAGCCATCTCCTTTGTAGGCCGCGGTGATGGAATGTGGGCCGACGGCTAGAGTGGAAGTTGTGAACGTGGCGATATTTCCGGTCATCGCAACCGGCACGGCGAGCGAGGTGGAGCCGTCGAAGAATTGCACATTGCCCGTGGGGCCATCGCCAGTTACCAGCGCAGTGAACGTCACCGGCTGACCAAAGGTTGGGTGCCCAGCTGAAGACACGACCGCAGTGATGGTTGGAGCGAGCGAAACGCTTTCGCTCAGAATTCCTGATGTGTTGGTGGAGTTGGAGCTGTCTCCGCTGTAAACCGCAGTGATGGAATCCGTGCCCACAGGCAAGGAAGAAGTGGTGAAGGCAGCTCCGCCGCTCGTGAGCGCAACAGGAGCGCCGAGACTCATGGCACCGCTGAGGAATTCAACCGTGCCAGTCGGGCTGGTGCCAGTGACCGTCGCGGTAAACGTGACGGGTTGCCCCGCGATGGCCGGGTTGAGCGACGACACCACCTTTGTTGTGGACGGAGTTGACGAAACTACTTCGTTCAAAGCAGCCGAAGTGCTGCCGGAATTGGAAGCATCTCCACTATAAACCGCGGCGATCGTATCCGTGCCGATTGGCAATGACGAAGTGGTGAACGAAGCCACGCCGAACACCAGCGGAACGGGCAGGCCCAAGGTGGTGCCGCCATAATAGAACTGCACCGATCCCGTAGGACTTGCTCCGCTCACTGTCGCCGTGAACGTAGCGGATTGGCCCGACGCCGCTGGATTGAGCGACGAAGTTAGAACCGTAGAGGTGAGCGTCGGCGCGAGGGGCGTTCCAAATATCTGTACCGTGCCAACAAGATCCCCCGCTAGCCCGAAGGTAAGTATGTGGTGGCTGATCGGGTCGAGAGCCAAGCCCTGCGTATAGGCGGTGCCAAACCCGCCGAATTGGCTGAGATAGTTGCCCTTTGAGTCGAAAATCTGAATGGCCGGATTAGTCGGCACACCACCAATCGCGCCCTGCACGATGATGTTGTGACTTGTCGGGTCGATTGCCAGGCCCGCACTAGAGCAGGGCGCCGGGGTCCAGCAAGCGGTGGCAGCTGCCGTGGGTGCTCCGAACTGGCTGAGGTAAGCTCCCGAAGAATTGAAAATCTCCACGCGACCGTTCCCACTATCCACGACGGCAATGTTCCGCGTCTCCGGATCGATCGCAATGCCGACCGGCCCAAAACCAAATTGTCCGTTGCCTGCTCCCTGGGTTCCGAACTGACCCACATACACGCCCGTGGAACTAAAAATTTGCACCCGGTTGTTTCCCCAATCCGTCACCAGGATATTCTCATTGGTCGGGTCGATTGCCACGCCACCCGTCGGGGCTCCACTTACCGGCCGGAGAGAGAACTGTCCCGCGCCTGTTCCCGGTGATCCAAACGTGCTTTGGAACACTCCGGCGGAATTGAAGATCAGTACTCTGTTTGCCGAATCCACGGCCACAACATTCCCGTTAATCGGATCGACAGCCAAGCCAACAGGGTTTCCCCCGAACAATCCTCCACCCGCTCCCGTGGGATAGAGCGTCGCCAGTTGAGTGGTACCGGGCACCGTCGCGGTGATGAACTGCACCCCAGTTCCACCGAAGTACCCTTTGAAATTACCCTTCGGATCAAAGATTTGTATGCGTCCGGTCAAGTCCCCGACCAGAATGTTGCCGCTGTTGGGATCGATTGCCATGCTCGCAAGAACGTTGAATTGCCCATCACCTGCGTATGGGCCTCCGAAGTCGCCAAATTGGCTTAGGAGAGAATATGTCGGTACCGTCTTAGGCCCCGCCGAGACTACGAAAGTCACCGGCACATTGAATGTTCCACCTGTTCCCGGGATTGTTCCTTGCATCACGGTCCCCGCCGATGGATTTTGCGATATGACTACGCCGGCGGGAACTGTCTGTGAGGATTGCGTCGTCAGAGCCCATTTGAGCGACGCCGCGTCAAGAAAGGAGATTGCCACGGACTCGGTCTTGCCAACGATGTTCGGCACTGTGATGCTCATGGAGGGGCCGGAAGAATAAACAAGATTGACCGAAGTGTCCCACGCAGCCATGGTTCCCGCCGGTGGGTTTTGCGAAATAACCTGTCCGGCCGGAACGGAATCTGACGGCTGGTATGTGACCGATCCGACCGCGAACCCTGCGGCGTTCAGCGTCGGCTCGGCGCCTGCTGGGCTCAATCCCGCCGTTATGGCCGTACCCACCACGTTCGGTACAGCCGCCGTGACCGGCCCGCCCGAAGAAACAACCAGGTTAATCGGTGAAATGAACGTGGCTTGGGCGTTTGCCGGCGGATTTTGCGAGATCACGAAGCTGTCTGGAACCGTAGTCGAAGGTGCTCTGGTGACGGATACAAAGAAAGTCGCACCACCGGGATTAATGATATTGGTGGCAAAAACTTGGTTATCTCCAACTAAGTTCGGGACCGTGTTATTGGCAATGCCGATGGAATACGTCACGTTAACCGCAGAACCGCTGGGGACGACAGCACCAGCCGCAGGACTTTCCGAGATCACATTTCCGAACCCCACTGTGGAGGATATCTGGGCCGTAAATGTGCCGGGAGTGAGGCCTGCTGCGATGATGTCCAGGTACGCCGTTGAATAGAAAGTCGGCTTGGTGAGAAAGTCCGGCACGGTGTACTGCGCTGCTGCCGCGGAGACCTGCAGATTTACCGCGGATCCACCTGCCGCATACGCTCCGGGCTGAGGAGTTTGTGAGTAAACGTCGCCCACCGGCACGCTCAATGCTTGTGACGGAGTTACCGTTCCAACCGTCAGGCCCGCCGAGGTGATGGCACTGGAGGCCGCGGATTGCGTCAGGCCGTTGACATTGGGAACAACGAAAGACTGCGGTCCAACTGCTCCGGTGGAAATGGAAAAACTTACCGGGGTTGTTGGGGAGAGTACAGCCCCGGGCAACGGGCTCTGTAAGATTACAATCCCTGCTGGCACCGTATTCGAGGCGGTTTCGCCAATCGAACCGACACTGAATCCGGCGCTCACTATGGCGGAAATGGCGGCAGCCTGCGTGTCGCCTACGATGTTCGGTATATTCACCAATGTAAAATTATAGGAGACGGTTACATTAACGTATGAACCCGGGATCGTGGGCGAACCCGCTGCCGGGACTTGCGAGATCACCGTGCCTTCGGGGACTGTTAACGAGACTGCCTGAGTGATCAAGCCGAGATTCAGTCCCGCCCCAGTGAGTAAGCTCGCGGCCGTGGAGAACGGCGTGCCAATAAGATTCGGCGTCAGAGCGGACGTGGGAGTGGCGCTGGCAATGGTCAGGCTGAAAAACGTGCCCGGCGTGACTGCTGTCCCAGCTGGCGGATTCTGCGACACCACATCACCGACGGGAATGCTGGACGATGAAACCGTGATCGGTGCTGATCCAAGATTCAGTCCGGCAGCGTTCATACTGGCAATCGCAGCTGCCTGAGTCAGACCAACAACATTCGGCACGATCGCTTCCAGTGGACCGGAAGAGACCACGATCGAGATCGCGGCACCCATTCCTGCAAACGCGCACGATGAGGGGTTTTGCGAGATGACCGTGCCCGCGGGAACGGTGAGGGAAGCGTTCGTGGTCACTGTTCCAACACTGAAGCCGGCGCCGATAATGGCCGCTTGTGCCTCGCTCTGCGTCAGGCCCGTAACACCGGGCACCGGAAAGGCCGTCGGAGACGAGACCAAGTCCAGTTCAGCAACGCCGCTGTCGAGCAAGGTCGCGTGCGTCTGACTCACCGCCCGCAGAGAAAACGTCGCATTGATTGTGCTCAGATTTGAACAACCCAGGCTCGCTGGGACGGTCACCGGAATTGTCACTTGTGCAGTTGCGCCTCCTGCCAAACTAATCGTGGCCGGGACGCCCGACGTATTCCACCACGTGAATTGCGATACCGGAGTGAGGTTATAGGTGTCTGGCTGTGTCCCTGTATTAGTGATGGTGTAGGTCAGATTCAGGGAAGTACCAGGCAGAACCAGCGCGAGGCCGGGACTCACGACCTGCACATCAAAGGGGGTCCCGGGATTGATGGGCACCTGCGTTTCGTGGTCGCGAAGAGTGCCCCCGAATCCGCCGGAGATTCCTAATCCACCGATGCCGCCACCGGTGTAAATCAAATTTGACCAATCCTCGTAACTGGTCAATACCCCGTACAAGGGAATGCGTACATTGGGATTTGAATTGTCGTAATCCGCATTGATATCTGACTTGACGCCGCCTGCGATTGTTCCAGTGCATCCCCAGTCTATCGGCCCGTTCGCGTTGAGGACATATCGTTGCCCGATATTGAGGAGAGGATCGCTGGAGGGATTACCGTTAGGGCAGTAAAAAGAAGTTCCATAATTTGCGGTCAGCGGGCCGCCATTTATTCCAACGCTGTCGTCAAGTGAAGTGTCGTCCAAAGGAGGAATGTCTGAAAAGCGGGAGTAGTCCAATAGCCCGGGAATGCCACCGGTAATTAACCCACCCATCTGGAACGCGTAGTTCATCACACTTAGATAGTTGGGCTTGTAATTGACGTCATCTTGCCCGCCATGGCCCAATCCCAGGTTGTGTCCGAGTTCGTGCATGAAGGTGCCGGCTTGTTGCCGGCTGGTTCCCACCTTGCCCGGATAGGACCCCAAAGCAGTAACGAAGCTGTTGGTCGGGATCCCTTGAGATTTGCCCGATGTGTTTTGGAGATTTCCCTGGTCGGTATAGACACCAATTGAGTGCGCGAAAATCATGTAATGGAAAATCGGTGTACGCTCGGGCGGAAAATTAGCGGTCATTAAGTTGTTAAAAGCCGTCCAGTCATATTCGCAAGCATCACCAGCCGTCGCCACACAGACTAGGGACAGGGGGCCGCCCAGAATCGGAATTTCCGGATTGATGCTCTTGGCCGTGGAAAGATCGCCCCAGGTCTCTCCGGTTTTCGAATTCATAATGCAATCGGAGCCGCAGTCCACATGCAGATTAATGCCCGTGGTCCCGTCGGGATTTTGCACCGGCGCGTTTGCGAATGCCTGAGTCAGTTGCGCGATTGCAACGGGATTGGGTTTGTGGGTATGCGCGAAATCGCAGTTCGCTTGAAAGCTGCAAACAGTAATATTGCTATCCACCATGTAATCGGCCTGAACGAAAATATCCTTGTGCCTGGCATCCGCGCCCATGTGCGGCAAATCTACAAACTTGTGGGTCACCGGATCGGTGTAGCCATTATTTTCCCAATCGTCGCAAAGGCCGTCGCCATCCGTGTCGCCGCCTGCGCTAAGGCACGGAGGGCTCAGCAGGAACGCGTGCAACTCTCCGTTGATTAAGCCCGCGCCAACGATCTGTCCCATGTCGTTTATATCTTGGGCGTTGAGTAACTCCCAACAAGTTGGGCAATCTGGCGCCGGCTGCACTTTCGGATCGAGCAGGGTGTTAAGGTCGACGATCTGGGACATATTCTTCCAGATCACGGCATGGGAAGTCGATGCAATGCCGTTGTCCACATCCGAGGTGCCGACCACATCGTTCGATTTATTGATGGCATAGGCCCAACTGGTGGAAGAAATGACAATGAGAGACCTACTGGCGGTGCCTAAATCCTTCATCTTTCCCGTCAGGTCGAAAACAAATGCGTGCCACGTTGAACTAAGCGGGTCAACGCTCGAAGCGCCGACTACAATCCCCGCATCGTTCATTCCATAGGCCGCACTATCCGGCCCGCCCAGAGTTCCCAATAAATCGGTTTCCTGTAGCCCTCCGGATCCGTTGTGCCGGAACGCCCTGCTACTGAGGCCAGCCGACACGAATCCCGCAATCTGGCCGACATTGTTTATCTTCTCTGCAGTAGAAGACTCTGGATAGTCCGGAAGTCCACCAAGGTCATGAAATCCTCCGTCGTAGAGCCACGCAGTCCAGGCAAAAGTGCTTCCGATTTTGTGGTACTCACCCACAATCTGGCCTTGGTTGTTTATGCTCAAGGCCCCGCTCTTGTAAAAGCCCGGAGGGCCTCCCAGATAGGAGAGCGATCCGTTCAGGTAGGTGAAGGTGCCGTCTACCGCCATCGCGCAATTGAAATAGGTTGTAGCCTGCGAATTTGCGACTACCTCTCCGCTGTCGTTAATGCCCGTGGGGTAAGAAGGAGCCGTCACGCCGCTCGTTACGGTTGACGGACCTCCTCCGCATGCTCCAGGCAAAAGCCCTCCGATAAAAGTCATCGTTCCGGTCGTCGCATTGGGAGCCGTCGGCCTCCATATAAAAGCATCCTGCGTCGAAAATCCTCCAACCGCGCCCCCGGCGTATTCCCCTGAATACCCAGTCACCGCGCCGGAGGAATTAATAGAAGTTGCTTGCGCTCCGAAATCGCCTGGTCTCGTGCTTGAGAGGTTGCCTAAATCCGTAATCGTCCAGTTGGCTTGAGGGGGAGGAGAAGATTGAGGGCAGGCATGGACAGCGAAAGCGGCGGCGAGGGTTAGAGCGATGGCAATTCTCAGTCCATATCGATGCCAGTTAGAAGTTGCTTTGCTCGCAGAGTGGCCGTGAAGGTTTCGCATTGCTCACCTCGACCAATTGGCCCTGTATTATGAACGCCAGACGGATCGCGGAATCCGGGAACCAGCTACGATTCCAGGGACACAGATTGGGCAATGGTGGCGAGCGCGGTCACTCTCAGATGGGAACTTCTATTACCCGGGGTCTCTTACAGGGCCTTCGCGCTTCACTTGCCGACAAAAGTACAACCTTTTCCCGGCAATTTTGCTTCCGCAAAGAAGAACAGCCCTGCGCAGCTAGCTAAATCATTCAGGCCATTGGCTGATAAGGGGGGCACTTAAATACCTAGTGGACATTACCGAACTCCTGGAGGCCCAGAATTCTGCACATTTATGGAACTGCTTAAGCAAAACTATACGTAACTCCTAAGTCTCCTGCTCGGCGGCGGTTCATAGCAGGTATAGGCATGGGGTTCGAGCCCTTCGGCGCTTTCAGGCAATCTCACATCGCGGAGTTAGGATCTAATCAGGGGTAGGTATAGGCAGGTTTTCATGGTGCCGGGGGCCAGAATCGAACTGGCTACGCCCGCCTTTTCAGGGCGGCGCTCTACCAATGAGCTACCCCGGCAACTCAACTTTAGTAGTTTAGTGTCCACTCCCAGTCGTGTCAAATTCGCGAAAATTTCCCCAATTCTTATGTAGGGGCCGGGCTGTTTACCCTGAGCTTGCCGAAGGGCCCAACGCGCGCTGAACTTTCCGCCCGCAGCGTTCGTACCTCTATGCATGCGGGCGGATCTCCCGAAATTCGTCCGTCTCAATCCTCAGCAAACGTCCAAATCTTCAAGCGAATTCTTGGACCGAAGACCATCGCTATGAAGAAGAAATTCGTACGGAGGATAACTATGCGCCCATATTGGCTGAACCAAAACTTGCGGCGGAAGATTCCGCTTATCGTACTAAGTTTGTGCCTAATCGGACCGTGCGTCGCGGGCAAATCGCGCCAACAAGTCCACACAAACCCTTCTGATCTTGAGCTCGTGGCGCGCATCAAAACATACCTGGCGCCCTTCGCGGAAACTGGCAACTTGTCCGGAGCAGTCCTCGTCGCTCGTCAAGGCCGTGTCTTAATCCGTGAATCCTACGGAATGGCGAATTATGAGCTGAACGTTCCGAACTCGCCGCTTACTCGCTTCCACATCGCCTCGATCTCAAAAGCCTTTACAGCTTCCGCGATTCTTCAATTGCAGGAACAGGATCGCCTGAACGTCGGCGACCGTGTTTCTCGATTTATTCCAGACTTTCCCCGGGGTAATGACATCACCCTCGACAACCTCCTGACGCATAGCTCAGGCATTCCCGATATCAATGGCCTTCAGGACTACGACACTTTCGCTCGCAGTCCTCACACACTCGAGCAACTCGTTGCTAAGTTTGCCGGGCTGCCCCTGGAGTTCGCTCCCGGCTCCAGGCAGCGCTACAGCAATTCCAACTACATCCTGCTGGCGCTGATACTGGAAAAAGTGAGCGGCGAGAGTTATGAAAATTATTTGCGCAAGCACATCTTTGAACCGGCAGGAATGCACGATTCGGGGGTGGACGTGGACGCTTCGCGGCTGATCCCACTCGCCGCTTCGGGTTACAACCCAGCCGGAATCTCCGGGTTCGACAAGGCGCCCTATTTGGACTGGTCCAGCAAAACCGGGGCCGGTTCTTTGTACTCCACGGTCGACGATCTCTATCGCTTCGATCGCGCGCTCAACACGGATGCGCTGCTGAAGCGCACAACGCAGCAAAAGTATTTCGTCGAAGGCGACGACAATGTCTATGGGTGGTACACGTGGAATAGTCGTCTCGGGCACCGCCTGTTGGCGGCGAAAGGGCATGGCCCGGGTTTCACCGCCGAACTCGACCGCTTTCCCGATGACGACGTCACCATCATCGTGCTCAGCAACAGCTATGGGACTGCGTCTCAGCACCCGATTACGGATGCCCTGGCGGCGATTGCGTTTGGCGAAAGCCCGGCCGTTCCGAACGTTCGCGCCGCGATCCTGCCTCAGTCCACTCTCTCGTCGTATGAGGGTCATTACCAATTCGGTTCCGATTTTTTCACCCCAAACGAAAAAATTCGGCTCGTTGCTCAACCTCGCTACCTGCTGATGCAATTCGCAGACGGTGCCCAGCCCCTGATCCCCTTAAGCCCAACCGAATTCCTTGAACGCAAATTCTTCGGGCATGTTACTGCCGAGAAGGACGCGCAAGGCAAGGTGATTGGCTTGACTATTCGATACGGTACGAAAGACTTCCACGCACGGAGATTGGACGCGGATTCTCCCGTCCAGCAATAAAGTTTACCTGGATCACTGCAAAAGGCTCAGGCACATGTTGAACTCACTCGCAGAGATTGGAAAACCTACAACAATTTGACTTCTCCGTGACAGCCCTCAAGCGGCCCGCCGCTATCTTGGATCGGACGTTGAACTTCATTTGCTTCACACGGAGCAAAACGGGTTACTCCTGGAGACTCGCTGGGCTCTCTGCGAAGCTCAGGGTCACCTCCAGGCAGAGCATCAACATAAAACGGAAAGTGAGGTAAGCAAAGAAAATCGACATGTCAACCATCGGAGACAAGTACTTGCTGGGGTCCGGGCGAAGTGACCACGACCGGTTGCGGGTAATCAGTTCAATCCACGATGGCCGAACTCGCGAATTGCTGCGGAAGGCCGGATTCACTTCGGGGCACCGTTTCGTCGAGTTTGGCTGCGGGCTGGGCTACGTTACTCGATGGGCCGCAAGCGAAGGAGCGCATGCCACGGGGATCGACCTGAACGAAGATAACTTGGCGGTAGCTGCGGAATTGGCACACGAAGCTGGGCTGCAGACCGCGCAATTTCGTTCCGCCAATATTTACGAGCCTGGGCTGGAGCCGGAGAGCGTGGATGTGTCTTACTCGCGGTGGCTGATGGTCCATCTGAGCAGGCCCGTGGATGCGATGCGAGCCATCCATGCGGCATTGAAGCCGGGTGGAATGATGGTGTGCGAGGAGGCTGACGTGAGCGCCGTATATGCTGAACCGGTTTCGGTCGCTTATACGGAACTGCGTGACATTTGCTTGGAAGGTGCCCGCCAGCGGGGCGTGGATTATTCCGGCGGACGCCGCATCCATTTGTGGGCCAAGGAAGCGGGCTTTGAGATCGTCCACGTCGACGCCTATCACCCCCATCACGTTACTGGCGAATACAAAGGATTCTGGAACTGGACGTTGCGCGCCGTCGGTCTCGGGATGGTGAAAGAGGGAAGTTTGACCGCGACGCGGCTGGAAGAGCTGGTTGCAGGAATGAACCAGGCGGATGATTCACCCGACACTCTGGTTGCGCATTGCCGGATGCACCAGCTGATCGCAAGTAAGCCTGCCATGAAGAACTAAGTTCCGATTTCCCTCACCCGCTCGCGCAGGATTGCAGTAAGCTCTTTACTTCGCTAGAGATGGATCTGGGGTTTGGTGCTTACAACGTCGCCCCTGCCTTAACGCGGCAGGAACTTTTCCTTCCCAGCATTCGTATCTCCATGCATACGGGCGGATCTCCTGAATTCGTCCGTCTCGATCCTCAGCAAACGTCCAAACCTTCACGCGAATTCTTGGACCGGAGTTAATCGGTATGAAGAAGCAATTGGCGCCTCTCTGGCTCTTCTCCGCAATCACTCTCGCCTTCGCTGGACCCACCGTTGACTCTCCAAATTTGGCGGGCACCTCTTCCCAGGACGTCGACGACGGCCTCGTCATCGAGGACGTCACTCTCATCTCCCCCGAACGTCCGTCGCCCGTTCCGCATCTCTCCGTGGTGATTCGCAGCGGCCGCATCGCCCGAATCGCTTCCGGTCTCGTCGCCGGCCCCCATGCTACGCGCATAAACGGCCGCGATCGCTTCCTCATTCCCGGCCTGATCGATTCGCACGTCCACGTCGGTGACACCGGCCCTCTGGATGACGATGCCATCGCCGCACATCCCGAATTGTTGCAAGCCTACCAGTCCCAGCTTCCGCGCTCCTTTTTGGCCTTTGGTTTCACCACCTTGGTCGACCTCAACAGCGCGGAAGAATACCGCGCCCGCTTCATCGCCGCACCCGTTCATCCCAATCTCTATCATTGCGGTGCAGCAGTGCACGTCCTCGGCGGCTATGGTGCACAACGTCCGCCCAAGGATGCCGCTGCCGCCAATGCCGCAAACCTTGTCTATCAGCCCGCCCAAGCCAAAGACTGGCCTGCTTCTCTCGATCCCCGCGACTACACACCGTCCCGCGCCGTCGATCGCGTCGTCCAATTTGGTGGCGTTTGCGTGAAGGTTTTCGTCGAACCGGGTTTCGGCGGCGTTTTCCATTGGCCGGTGCCCAGCGCGGAAACTCTCGCGGCTTTTCGCGCGGAGACCCGCCAGCGCGGTCTCGTCCTGATAATCCATGCCAATGCTGTTCAGAGTTGGCAAGCCGCACTGGACGCGCACGCTGACATCATCGCCCACGGCCTCTGGCATTGGTCCGGAGACCGCTTCGTGAAGACTCCTCCTGCGGAAGCCCGCGAGGTGATTCATCGCGCCGCCCTTGCCGGCGTCCACGTTCAGCCCACCTTGCAAGTCATCTATGGCGAGCTATCCATCTTCGACCGGTCCTTGCTCGACGACCCTCGTTTCGCCGACGCGCTGCCTCACCCGCTCGTTGCCTACCTGAAAAGCCCGGAGGCACAAGCGGCAGCCCGCGCAACGCAAGAGCAGTACCGCCAAATTTTTGAGAAGCTTCAGGCCCCCGCTTCCATGGACGTTGCCACTGCCATGTCCATCGCCCCCGCCCGCGTCACCTCCACGCTTCGCCTCATGCTCCAGGAAAAGGTGCAGCTCCTGTTCGGCAGCGACACTCCCTCCGGCGATGGAGGCATTGGCAATCCGCCGGGTCTCAATGAGCGCCTGGAACTCTCGCGCTGGGCCGAAGCCGGCGTGCCGCTCTCGACCATCTTGCGTGCCGCCACCCTCGATAACGCCGTCGCCTTCGGACTCTCCAAGGATCTCGGCACCATTGAAGTCGGCAAACGCGCCGACTTGCTGCTTCTCCGCGCCAACCCCCTTCAATCAGTAGCCGCCTACGACTCCATAGACACAATCATTCTCAACGGCGCTCCTCTCCCCCGCGCCTCTCTTCTTCCCGCAAACTGATCTCCTGTTGCGCGAGCGAACGACGGCTCCGCACGGCGCACAGGGAACACGCCTATGGCGCGGTCCTACGAACGCACAACGCCTTCCTTTATTTCGCTTGTCCGATTAGCACCGCAGGAGTTGAGTTAAGCTTCTTCACTTCACAACGAAAGTGGCGCGCCTAGCGTTGGCTCGCCCTCAGGCAGATCCTTCACTTTTGCGACGCACATCATCGCCACAGGAATGTCCGGCATCTTTTCCGGATCGTAGCCGTTGATCGCCGTAATGCTTCCCAGTTGCGTGACTTGGAAGACCATGGGAGCGCCATAGCGTCGCACAAGAGCGGCCTCATACCTCTCGACGTTGAAGCCATCACCGCACCCCGCAATCGTCCCGGAATACGCCGTCACCTCTTTGCCTCGAATCGTTCCCCAGTAATATTCGCTGTTCGTGTAGATCACGTTCGTTCTCTCCATAGCATCGCGCACCTATGCGGGTGGTACGATGAACTCATATCCAACTCCGTAGTTGTAGACCGCTCACGCAGGAAGAGTGAAGGGAATCGGGAGCTGAAGAAGCAAAGATTGCTCAGGGCTCACAAAACATCCTGACTGAACTTAAGCGGTGGCTCCCAAGTATCGTAGAGCACGCCGTGCAAGCTCTTCAGTGAGCCTCGTCACAACGCGAACAGAGCACTGGCTTCCAGTACTCACTTGTCCGGCGCGAGCGCTAAATCAGAAGTTGAACTTAACCTAAGGCTGTGAGGGCTTTTTGGCGGCGTCTATTTTGGCCCGCTCTGCTTTCTTTTTTTCGATGGCATCTGCTGTGGGAGGATAGCTTTTGTACGCCTTGATGATGTTTGCGTCCGCCGTTTTCCATATCTTGTCCGGGTCGCTATGAATGATCTTCTCGCTCACAAACAGCCGCCACGCAAGCTCCCGTGCTTTCGCATCAATCATTTCAATTCCAAGCAAGCCTAGGTGCGTCACCGGCGTACTCATCGTGGTGTACATCACGGTCCAATAACCATAGTAGTAGGAACCATACATGCCCCAATGCGCGGTACCGGTCAGCTGTGCGTTTGACTCCGCCTCAACCCAGTAGCGCACCACTAGATCCGGATTTTCTTCTGGTTGCACCTCACGAAGTCCTTTAGCCGACAGTTCACGCACCACTGCGCGGTGGATTCGATTGTTCAGCATCTCTGGGTTCAACTGCATCCTGACGAGAGATTCTACTCCGCCGATATACGCAAAGGTCTTGTACTTAGTGAAGTCCAGATCGGGATTAAAATCTGTCGCCATTTTTGCATTTATCGCCATCGCCCAAAGCAAAACGAATAGCAGCCCTGTTAGCGGGAGAAACAATCTCAAGCGATCCTTCCCAACCCCCACCCTGATCCGATTCATAAGTTCCTCCCTTGGCATTCGACTGACCCACGCCAAAACCGCTTCGAAGCGTCATGGAAACCGCCCGCAGGCAAGCGAGAATCCCCGGCCTTGCGTAGCCCCAAACCACTCTAAATATCCTGGCACTTGGAAATTTGAGTTAGCGTTGACTTCGCGAGTGTACAACACATCTTCATCCAACTCCCGCCGATTGAAGCATAATCTCGGGCGGCTACTTCCATGCTGTCATGTGAAGGCCTACCGAGTCGCTGTAGAGGTAGACACGAACGTCGTGCTTGTTGCCTGGCTCGACGGCACGCCACGCCGTGAGGTTTGCGCCGGTCGGCTCATCCAACTCGTTTTCCTGGCGAGTCGACCAGTCCGACGGTACAAGGACCTGAAGGCGAGAAACCAGATCGCGGAATCGGACCTCGGCAGCGGACGCCGAAACGTCCTGCCAATAGCAAATGAACTGCGTCCCTGAGTCGCCAGAAGCAGAAGCTTTGACTGAGTTGACCAAACAGTCCTTCGCTCCACCAAGTTTCAACGCGCCCTCTGAGGCGCCCCCATTCGGATTGGCGGTGCGGACTTCCTCAAATTGCCTCACGCGTGCCTCAAACGCTTTCTTCAGGCTTTGGCAAAAATCATCGCAACCCCCACCCTTGGCGGCTGGGGCGGGCGGAGTCGGCTTGGTAGGAGGGAGAGCAATGTGATGCATCAAAAACGGCGAGGAAAGCGAGTTCATCATCAAGTAGACCTTCGCCGATCCGTCACTCTGCTTCGCCACTTGAAGATGAAGCGGGCATTGCCCGATATAAGGTCCCTCCGTGGGAGTAATTTCACAATCGGGTGGACCTCCGTCAACGTAATGGTCGACACCCGGGGAATTAACGGCGAAATGCCAAGATGGATTGAGGCGCGTCAGCACATCCATTGTTCTTGCATACCAGCTAGCGCCGTTTGCAAAGGGAACTTGGGCGTAGCAGATACACATCAGCACGTTGTTAGCCCACTTCGTCAGTTGGCAAGGGATTTTCGTCTCAACCGTGGAGACGTCAGGAACGGCGGATTCATGCGACTGGTACCCTCTAAAGTCGATGACGGCTGCGTCGAGTATGTTCTGCACATTCGAACAGAGCTGGTCTTTGCACTGCGCAGATGCGGGAACTGGGAGAAGAGCGAAGAGCATGCACGAAATTAAATAGACGGTTTCCCTTTGCATTTCATCCTGTCTGGTAAAAAGGAGCGGGTGATCTAGCCTGGGGCAGGGTGGGATGTCCCTTCAACAAAAGACTGAACTCCGCCGAGCTTCCTGTCAACCGTATCTGGATGAGGGCGATGGTACACGCAGTTCCCAGCAACTTGAGCGGCGATTTCCCCTCATTGTTAGTACCCGCTTCTCCGGCAACCGAGTTAATCAGGGCCTTCCTCAATTTACTGGGCTTCGTCCCAACCACGCGGCAAGAAACTGCCCGCGATTTTCTCCCGCCATGGCGCTCCCTTCGCCGCGCCGCGCTTAAATCATGGTTTAATTCTTCCCGGGAGACACGCCGAATGTTCTGGGTACTCAAATTGGCAGTCTCGATTCTTTTAATCGTTTGGGTTTTCCGGCAAGTTCGCAAACCCAGTGGTCCCCTGGGTCGACGTATTGTTCGCGCGATGAATCTCAGTCATTCCAAGATGACGGACTGGGGGCTGCAACACCTGACCGTGCCGAAAAACGCCGCGATTCTAGACGTCGGCTGTGGCGGCGGTGAGACAGTTCGAAAACTCGCCGCGCTGGCTCCCGATGGCAAAGTCGCTGGTCTTGACTGCTCGGCAGCCAGCGTTGCCGTCTCCCAGAACACCAATGCTGATGACGTTGCGGCCGGGCGGGTCCAGATCCTGCATGGTTCGGTTGCCACATTGCCATTTCCCGATTGCACATTCGACCTCGTCACCGCCGTGGAGACCCACTATTACTGGCCGGACCTGCCTGCCAATGTGCGAGAAATTCTGAGGGTCCTTAAGCCCGGTGGCACGTTTGCGCTGATCGCTGAAACCTACCGCGGCGGGCCGTTTCGATTTGTCTACGCCATTATCATGCCGTTGCTCCATGCGGCATTCCTCAGCGACGCGGAGCACCGCGATCTGCTCACTCAAGCGGGATTCGCCGGAGTGACGACCGAACACGTCTCCGGGAAAAATTGGATCTGTGCAATGGGCCGCAGACCGGCGTAGCGTAGCTTCTGGCAAAGGGACCAAGGACAAATGATGACATCAACGGCTGGTTCGAAACTGGGGCGTCATGTATTCGGAATAGCAGTTTTGGCCATCGGCCTCATCACCCTGGCCTGGCACGATTACAACGATTGGCCTCAACTCCGTTACTTCGTCTACGCCGCCTCCGCTGCCCAGATCCTCGGTGGCGCCGCTATTCAATTCCGCCGAACCGCGAAATCAGGCGCAATCGTCCTCGTTGCGGGCAATCTCGTCTTCGTCTTACTCTGCGTCCCAGGAATCGTCGCCGCACCGCGCGTCTACAACAGTTGGGGCAACTTCTTTGAGCAGTTCTCGCTATTCACCGGGGCGGCCCTGGTTTTTGGGCGCTGGTCATCGTCATGGTCCCGCGAACACCTTAATCGCGTCGCCCGTATTCTTCTCGGGCTCTGCGTCGCTTCCTTCACCCTCGAACAGGCCTTCTACCTCGACGCCACAGCCAAACTAGTTCCGAACTGGATTCCGCCAGGTCCGATGTTCTGGGCGGTATCGACCACCGCCTTATTCGCGCTCGCCGCGCTAGCTCTTCTTGCAAATCAAATGGCTCTTCTCGCATCCCGCCTTTTGACACTAATGCTCGTAAGCTTCGGACTGCTCGTGTGGGTTCCGCAGCTTCTCTCCGATCCCCGCAGTCACACGAATTGGAGCGAATTCGCCGAGACCTTCGCGATTGCCGGAGCAATCTGGATTCTCGCCGATCTCCTCGGCGAGTCTCGCCCCGACGACCCTCGCCCAGCCATAACGTAAGCCGCCGCATCGCAAAAAGTCAGCGGCGATCACCATCCGCTTTGCACCATCCGCCGAAGTATGATCGCGCTGTAGTTATTCATCCGCTCCGGTCGCCTCTTCAGCGGCGCGGGCAGAACCGCCGCAAGCCGTGCCGCCTGTTGCCGCCCAATATTCCGCGCAGACGTTTCGCCGTAATAACGGCACGCCGACTCCGCCCCATAAATACCCGGGCCCCATTCAACCACGTTCAGGTAGATCTCCAGAATGCGCCGTTTGCCGAGCACAAACTCGGCCACCGGCACCAGCGTGGCCTCCACGCCCTTGCGCAGGAAAGATCGGCCCGTCCCGAAAAACAGGTTCTTCACCAACTGCTGCGTAATCGTGGACGCTCCGCGACTGCGCCCTCCTTCCAGATCGTCTTCCGCGGCGATTTCAATCTGGTGCCAATCAAATCCGTGGTGGTGATAAAAGTTTGCATCCTCCGCCGCAATCACCGCGTGCTGCAGATCGCTCGAAATTTGACCCAGTGGAACGAATTGGTAGCGCTCGCGATATGGCTTCTGGTGAATCCACGCCTGCATCCGCCGCTGCATATGCACCGCGGTCGTCGGTGGATCAATCCACCGCGCGGCCACCAGCGTCAGCGCCGCCACCAACCAAAGCCCCACCAGACCGATGACCAACCATCGAATAAGGGCTCGAAGGAAGCTCGTCTTAAGCGGCGGCTTAGCGTCAGTTTTTGGTGTTGTTACCGGTGTTGTTTCTGTCGTTGGAATCACAGATCAGAATAACAGTGCGTTATGACTTATGACTCAGAAAGATAGTGTGACGTGGACCGCCCTTTTTCAACCGCCCGCGAAGGCGTTGCACTTTCACCTCGAATCCGCCATCGCGCAATCGCTGCTCGAATGTTCGGTCATCGTTCACCGCCCAGACCGCCAGATCTCCCTCCGGCTTAAGAGCCGCGCGCGCGGCCGCTATTCCACGATTGTTATAGAGCGCGGTATTATTTGATGCAGTAAATGCGGCAGGCCCGTTATCAACGTCGAGAAGCACGGCATCGAATTCGCCGAACCGTGAACCGAGTATCGTGAAGACGTCCCCCGTGATGACCTCGACGCGCTTGTCGTTCAGCGGGTGCCCCGCCAGCGGCCCCAGCGCCCCACGATTCCACTCCACCACCGCGGGCAGCAACTCGGCGATGACAATCGACGCATCTGCTGGAAGCAGGTCGAGCGCCGCGCGTAGCGTGAACCCCATTCCAAGACCACCAATCAGAACGCTGGGCTGCTTGAGTGTCCGCGCCCGTTCGCAGCCGAATGTGGCCAACGCCTCCTCTGATCCGTGCATTCGGCTAGACATCAGGACTGCGCCGTCGGCAAGCAGGATGTACTCATCGTCCCGGCGCATTAGCTTGACGGTCGTCTTGTCGAGCGAAAGCGCCTGGCCCAGCAGTTCAAAAGGCTTCACGCGCGTAATTCTACAGGAGAAAAAACCGAAGTAAAAATGCCCTCAGGCTTGCGCGATCCGAAAAACTGAATTACGCTATTTCGGTTGTCAGCGGTGCCTTCCCTCCTAGCCCGCAGTCGGTGATTCCAGGTTCAATCTATATTTCTATCTCCAAAGGAAGGCGTATGACGAGCAGAAATACATGGGCGATAATCGCAGTCGGAGTGGCGCTGTGTTTGCCCCTCGCCGCCTGCAAGGACGCAAAAACCCAGCAAGAGAACGTGCAATTGAAAGCTCAGGTGGCGCAACTTCAGAAAGACAATGGCCAGGCCGTCAACGATCTCGAGGCAATGACCGCTGACCGCGATGACCTCAAGAAAGAAAACGAGCAGCTCACAGCAGAGATTAAGGCACTGAAGTCCAAAAGCTCCAAAAAGAAATCTGCGAGTCACAAGCATCACCGAACCTAGGTGCCATGCAATTTTGTGGCCCGTATTTCAATTTAAATCCGTGAACAGCTTTCCCCGTTCACCATCTGAATAGGAGACGAACACTATGAAAAGCTTTGAAGTCCAATTTCGCTTTCAAGATCGCACCGAAGCAGCCATCCAATCGACGGTTAAGGTCGACGCATCCAGCCTTCCCGGCGCCGTCGCCAAAGCCACGCGCGAATTCGTCAAGGGCCTGGACCGGAAGCAAAAATTCGATATGAACAAGAGTGGACTCGAAATTACGGCCAAGTCTGCCGGCGCGGCCACCGACGCCCCGGCGGCAAAATCCGCGGAGGCCGCTGCCAGCTGAAATGCCGGCCGCACCACGGCAGGCTCGCTAGCGCCCAGCCGGCCCTGCCTTATAAATAAAAGGCAACGCTTTGCGCCCACAATATCCATCGGTGAAAAGGTTGAAAACCTCAACGCGCGCTACTCTAGTCGAGTCCTGACTTCCTACGTTCAACCAGGTGCTCCGTAATCTCGGCGATCTGGTCGTCGATCAATCGGATTTCAACCGCCAACCGCGTATTCATCGGATTCTTGGAATATTCCTCCAGTAGCTGATTCCTTTTGACCTTCAATTGCTTTCGGATCTTCACTTTATCTTCTGCAGTTGTTTGCATCTTGGGCCCAGCCTTCCCAGCTTTCTTTTTGCCGCTTGCTGCCGGAAAGCCTGCTGCACGACACACCCGCGGCCATGTGGCTCTTGGTGTTCGGAATGCTCTTAGCTCCCACTTACTTCGACATTCCTGCTTGCTGCTTCCCGCCACGCACTCTCGGTTTCATCCATTTGAGAGAGTTCGGCGGTTTCCACTTCGATTGCTTCGGAGAGTTGCGCCAATTCCTTGGCTGCATCTTTTTCTCCCTCAATCATTTTCTTAAGACCTCTCGATGCTCTGTCATCCTTAAAAGGGCTTGCATGAACGTCCACCCAGCCCAATCCCGCAATTTGCTGATCTTCCATGCTCTGCGCGATGGAGATGAGTTCTCGATCCAGTTTTTCCGATGCCTGTTGTTTACTCATCATTTGAACGCTCTCCGCCGCAAGATGTTCGGTCTGCGTGCATTTTTCGCCCTTCGGACTCTCCAGGATCGCAGTGCACAACTGTTCCAGGATATCCACATGCTCCTTCGCCTGTTCCAGGCGTCGCCTCAGCCACGCGCGTAATCGCTTTGCGCTTGCTGCTCTCGCCATCTGTGGAAGCACGCTCTTCAGTTGCCTTTCGGCGCTGTATAAAAACCTCAGCCCATCGACATAAGTCTGTTTTAGCGGATTCGCGATCAACTGGCTCTCCTCTGTTGGATTATGGCGGTATTTTTGGAAGGGGCGCACTGGCATCCACCGATCTTGCTCTGAACTGCAATCTACGACGCTACTGCCTGCCTGCCGCCCGTTTCTGGATACTACGAGATCCGACTTGAAGCGTCTGTTCATATTTAGACACGACTCATGGCCGTCGTTGGGACTCGAGTTCACCACCAGTCAAGGGCCTCCTGCAAAGCGGCTTATGGGTGTCGGCGTTGAACAAATGCACCCAACTCTTGACTAGAGCAACATAAATGGGCGCCTGGATTCCACTAAGTTTTGATTACTCTCATCCTTATCCGAGTCCCAGCCCTCGCATCGCCACAAAAATATCCCTCTCTCCACGAAACTTTTTCCTTTTTCCTTCGTCTTCACTCATAACAGCCTGAAAGCGACGTGGTCTCAAATGCTCGCCGTGTGTTTGGCGTGCCAGGTTCGGGCCGCGTGCGCTTTTCGTACCCACTGTGCATTCGTTCCTCTCCTGCAGCGCCCCCACTCGGGGTGTGCTCACGTTCGCGCTATCGCTTGCCGTTGGTAATCAAGCGGCACAGGGATCGCAAGCTTCAGAATGGGGCACGCCGATGAGAGGATCAAAATGCATGCTCTCGCTCTTGGCCCCGATCGTATTTTCACGCTCCTTCTCGCCATTTGTTGCTCTTTGCTCGCTGTGCCGCCCGCTCTCCCTGCGCCTATCCGGCAACCAGTCACGCTCACCGCATCTGCCATCCCTGCACTCGCATCTCGCGCCGATTCCGGTGACCCTACCGCTCGACACGAACTCAAAGAGTTCCTCATCTTGGCCGATCCCGCCTCCCCGGGCTACGATCAGGCCCTCACTTGGCTTCAATCCAGCGCCTCCCAAAATAAGCCCGATGCCCAGTTCGTTCTGGGCTATCTCTACGAACACGGCAAAGGCCTTCCCCTCGATTACAGCAAAGCCGCCGAAAATTATCGCCGCTCCGCGCTGCAGGGCTATTCTTCAGCCGAAACTAATCTCGGCGGATTGTATCACCAGGGAAATGGTGTCCCCCTGGACCCCGCAATTTCATTTCACTGGTATCAGCTTGCGGCCCAGCATGGAAACCCCGTGGCACAACAGAATCTCGGCACGTTTTACTATCGTGGCTACGCCACTCCGATTGACTACGTCCAAGCCGCAAATTGGTTCCGAGCTTCCGCGATACAGGGCCTCGCAGCGGGCCAGAACAGTCTCGCTTATTGTTATTTCAAGGGCATCGGCGTCCCCCGCGACGATCAACAAGCCGCCCACTGGGCTCGCCTCGCCGCCGAGCAGGGCCATCCGCGCTCCGAAGCCCTCCTCGCCTATCTCTATGAACATGGCCAAGGCCTGCCTCTCGACTATGTCGCGGCCTACGCCTGGTACTCCCGCGCCTTCGCTGCCGGCGACAACTCTAACCTCGATCGCCTCAAAGCCCTCTCCGAACTCATGACCCGCAAACAAATCGACGAAGCCAAGTCGCTCATCTCTGCCCCAACCCTCGCGCTTCGACCAGGCTCCGCTACCTCCAGCCCCGCCGTCCGCGCCCTTTCCCCCAATCCCTAACGCACCAAGCCTGTCGCGCGCCCGGCTCTTACACCACCACCCATAAGTGGAGGCGGCACCTACTCGTGCGGGTAGCCCTAATTTGGAATGTGACTAGCTGAGTTTTGACCACTCGGTGTCCAATTAATCGTCACAATCGGTAGCGCAAGATCTGGAGCGCCTAGGAATGTCGAGAAGAACGTGGCTCTTTGTAGGGGCAGGCTTCGGGTTTACAGTCCCATTCCTTTTGAATGTTTTCCAACATTTGGGGCCTTGGAATGTGCGGCCTTGCGCTTATTTTCTTTTTGGACCCGGACTGATTGTTCTCCGGCCGGTAGATGAATTGCTGCACAGGAATTTCGATTCGATAGTGTTCTTGGGCGTGCTGATTTCTGTGGTCAATGCTGCCGTATTCGGAGCGGTGGCCTACAGTTTGCGGCGATGGTTTTTGCTTCTCCTCGCTGTTCTGTTGGTTATCAATTATGTTTCACTCCCGCCGTCCGATACAAAACTGGAGAAAAGGCTTATAGCCGAAAGGCCAAATTTTGAGCGATTAATACAAAAGGCGAGCCAGACGCCTTCCATCGTGAAGATCGGCATGAAAGAAATTGAGGACACTGAGGGAAGAAAGTACCGAGAAGGTGAAAAGCAAGATTTCCTGTCTCCTGAATCTTGGAATGATTATCGTGAGATTTTCAAGAAAATCGGGTTGAAAGAAGGATTGTACAGGTCGCCACGAACAGGGCAGATGCAATTTTTGAGTCACACAATTTTTGGGAAAATAGGTCCGATCGGTACGATTTATGGGTATGTCTATTGCCCTGCAGCGTCCAATACTCTGCATACCGGACTCCTTCCATGTAGCGAGCAGAGGGAGGAGTACGACATCGTCGATTACCGCTACAAACGGATTGCGCCGGAATGGTTTGTGGTTGAGATTTTCCAGACGCACAGCCTGATTAACTGAACGTCTGTAAGGTGATTGTTTCAGTACTTGTCAGCCGGGGCGGCTAGCGGGATGCTTGCGTCAACTCTCTTGTAATCATCAGCTCTCTATCAACCTCGGATTTGGCTGCGCACAAATTGATCAATCGCTCCTGAAAAGTTTGTGCCTTGGGTGCGGCCGAGCATATCGCCGTTTTCAGGTTGCCGTTCAGCGTCCGGTACACCGCTTTCAACTCTTCCGGAACCTCCGTACTTCCTCCCCAGTTCAAACGCTCGCCAATTCTCAAAATAATCTGATTCGCTTGTAGCGCCGTCATTTCTTCCTGCAGACCCTGCTTCACCCATTCTTGAATTGCGCCCAGTTGCTGAACGACGGCATCCTTCTCCGAATCGCCCAGCGCCTCATTTCCGATGATCTCCAGTGTCGCTTGTTCCAGCGGTTTATCGAGGGCCTCTCCCACGTTGATTGTTGCTTTCGCTTCGGAAAGCACCGCTTCCAGCTTAAGTGTGTAGTCGCCGATTTTCTGGTGCATCACGGCCAGCTGCCCGCCGGCCGCTTGCGCTGCCTCTCGCGCGGACTTCCCCTGCTGCAGCGCCGTCCGATAAACCTCATAATCTCCAGCTGCTAAATTCCAGATGGCTTCGTCCACCATCGCCTTCGCTGGATTCCCAAACGTCAGATCGCGTGTACGAGATCTGGCGGATGCATCGGGTGTTACTCGTCCCGCCTTGGGCTCGACTGCATTCTGCACGCCTTCCGTCGATGGCGCGGCGTTCGGTTTTGCGGCTGTAATTTCCGCAGTCGGAGTTCGCTCCATGCGTACGATCGGCTTCTCCGTCTGTTCCGCTTCCGCCGTCGGGATCTGGGCCCCTGGGCCGCCCGCCGTTTGCGGCAAAGGCACGTCGTTCGGTTTTGCGACGGCAATCTCCAGAGTCGGAGTTCGCTCCTCGCGTTCGATCGGCTTCTTCCTCTGTTCCGCTTCCGTTGTCAGGATCCGAGCCTCTGGACTGTGCTCGCGCGACGGCCCTAGTTGTTTCGCGTGACTTTCACAAACGTAAATGGGCTCACTCCCGCCCTTTTCCCAGCAGGTTATAACTGCGGTTCCATAATCACAGTCCAGCCGGTAATTCGGAGAAAGAGCCTCCGCGGGTTTTCCAGTCTGAAGCTTCCACCCGGCCCGCTGTATGCAGTTCCTCTTTGGCACATGCCAATTTTAGCGAACCAGCAATTTTCTCCACAGAGAACCCGTCGGGCAAAGTGCCGGAACATGTAACCCCACTGGTCACTAGAACAGGTCAGGTTTCGTAACCTCGCCTGCCACAAGAATCACATGAGTCCCGCGAAACGCACCAACAGCACAACTCACGCCGCATCCCCAACCAACCCGCGGGAGCAGCCACAGGCCCGCGCAATCCGGGTCGCCGCAAACTTGTCTACCTGCACCCACTTTTCCGGAGAGCCCGACTTACCAGGAACGGAGCACAAGAGAGTTGAGGTGCTCCGGCCTAAAGCTCAGAACGTCCGTGCTATACTCGCCAGCCGCAGAACCTCTAGAGAGCTTCAAACTGAGATCGACGTGGAAAGGCGGCGAATTTCCATGGATCGCAAAATATTTTTCGCGTTCGTCTGCACGTTCGCCATTTACGCGGGATGCTACCACGGCGTTCCTCTTAAACCCATTCAAGGTCCCTCACCCAAACCGTACCCCATCATGGATCCTCGAGGCGCATTCAAGTCCGGGCCCTTCTATGTTGATCTCGACAACATTTCCAAGCCATTCCTGCATGAACAATGCGTCGGTCATTGGGACCCGCCAGCTCCTCCCAAGGGTGGCGGCAGCGGGCCCACATCCGGCGCAAGCGATCTGGCAGCGACGTGGGATATCGTGTACGGTGCGGGTTACTATGAAAAGACCGTCCTGAACGCGAAGCTTTGCGCGCGAGGTTCCGGCAAGAGCAAGAACGGAACAACGCTGGAAGCGGAGATGTGTCAATTCGAGGAGCAATTCAAGGGAAAGCTGCAAATCAAAAAGCGCGGCGTGGCCAGGGACAATAACAATAACGTCTACCAAATTGAATAATTAATTTATCGGGATTTACGGTGACAATTCCGAGGCAAATGGCAGTATGTAGTCTTGTTAGGGGGACTCTCTGAAAATGAGAATCGACGAGAAGTTCCAATCGTATTCGCAAACGTCACGCTGCCACTTCCACAAAAGGCATCCCGCGGCACTGTTTCTGATGATCTGTCTTGCTTGCACCGTCTCCACTGCGGAGACCTCAAAGCTTTACCCACCCAGCAAGGACGAAGCGGGAGCGTTGCGGCTCGCACAGGTTATGCAGACAGCGACCCGCGAGGAGATCCTCAAGCTCACGACCCAGCGGGAACATCTGCTTGCATCGGGATTGCAAGACTCTGACTTCAAGGACGGCAGCCTTGCTATAGGCCGCGTCTACTGCTGCCACCCTTCGACCGACGAAGGAACTGCCATGTGGTTCTATGTTCCACCCGACAAGCCAGTGAATCCGGGCGACATCGTAGAAATCCGAATGGGCCGTGCGTCTACCAAGAAGGACCCGGGTAAGGTAAACGTCCTAGTCGGAATTCGCCAGAAGAAGGACGCTCCCGAGTCGCACTGTTCATGGGATCCACCAAAGGAGTCTTTGTGGAGGAGGATTCTCTACTGCGACTGGATGCCGGCGGAAGGTTGGACCCTAAAAAACGGAGCTTACAACACTTGGTTAAAGAGGGCTCCCGACGCCACAGTTCAATAATGATTCGCCGCACATCCGGTATTAATCGAATTGCCTGATTAACGTTTATCAGGACCCTGATAATCTCTGCTCCGACTACCTGAGGAAACTATTCTCCCCACAATGAATCCCGCTCTGCCAGTAATTGCAATTCGTCTCGCAATCAGCATGGTTGCGACCCCCGGAATAAGACTGAGTTTTCGAGATCTGGCAGAACTTGAGTCTTGGGGTTGCTGTTTCCCATTACTCTTGATGCATGGGTGCGGCGGTTCCGTCGGACCAATTTGCAACCGCGACCAGGAACACAAGAATCGGTGGCAGCCCCTTCCTTTGGGATTGTCCCTTCGGCGACATAAACCAATACGCCCTCATCGCGGGGGATTCATTCGGCGCCGCTGCTCGCTTGCCTTCGCGATTTCGCTCATGTCCCCCGCTGGGCGAATTTCGAAAATGTTGCCGTACGTCATCGCCGGATGCTGCGCCATCAGCTGCACTGCATGATTCATGTCCCGTGCCTCAAGGATAAGAATGCCGCCGAGTTGTTCCTTGGTTTCCGCATAGGGACCATCGGTAGTTGCCACTTTGCCGTTCTTCCAGTACAGGGTCAGGGCGGTTTCCGGGCCCTGAAGCGCTTCGCCACCACCCCAGTTCCCGCTGGCGCGAAGATGGTCGTCATATTCAAAGCATGTGTCGAACATGGCGTTCCGCTCGGCCTCACTCATGCCATCAAATTTGCCTTTGTCGTAGTACCCCAAACAAATGTATTTCATCGCTTCCTCCCTGTTTCCCCCGACTCAGTGCCGCAGCTCGTCGCCCCACTATCAGATAGTCGTTCGGGGAGACCAAAAATCGACAGCTATTCCATTTTGTTTTGGCCCTATGCCAGGAATTTGCGGGCCACGGATGCCCTCGAATGGCGGCCGGAAGTTGGGCTCGAAGGCGCCCTGTCCTTCCGTTTTTCGCAGGGGCGCGCATCGCAGCGGCCTTCGGCTCGGTTTCTGTGATTTTCAATTGCTCCAGTGGCTGACCAACGCCGACGCAATAGCCGTCGCTTCTTCCCTTCAAACGCAACTCCCGCATATTTGAAGTACTGTGGCCAATGTCCGGTGACAAATTAGGAGATAGCGCGATTCCGGCAAATGATCTCTGGTATTTTCATCCAAACTTCATCATTGCTTCAGGACATGATGCACCGTGTGGGCCGGGTAAAACAGTTCGTGTAACATCCCACACATGGGCGGGGGTGCATGCTCCCACACGGCTGATTCCACAGCAGTTATTTTATGGTGACGCACCTGCGTACATTCTGCCAGAGGTAATTCTGTGGCTAAGCGAACTTTGTTTCATTATGCAGAGAATGGGAGTTTCGGCCTTTATCTCGCTGCCTGCGCTCTCGCCTGTGTTCCTGCCTACGCTCAATTCGAGAGAGAACCAAATACCGAGAACGCCGAGGAAACCACACTGAGAGGGTGCCCGACAACTGGCTCGGATGCAGTCTATTTTACGGCCACGAACGGGGAAACCTACCGCCTGACTGGAGGCACATCCCTAGTAAAGGGATATGAGGACCAGGAAATGCTTTTACAGGGCACGGTCGAGGATTCTACCCAGCCGCACCCTTCTTTCCACGCAACGAAAATTAAAAAGGTCTTTGAAAAACCGAAGCCGAGACTAACTTCTGATTTTACGGATTCTTCGCACTGGGATTCCGGCTCCAACCTCAGCTATGGGGTGAGGTTTAGCTATCCCGGGAGCTTCTTGAGCCTCACGTCGGACGACTCGCCGAGACCTGCGAATTTTGTCTCGGCAAATGGCGTCGTCGCCCTTGCTGCTCTTCAGATGCCCAGGGAGCTATACCCAGGCACAAACTTCGTCGGGGGTCTCTTCGGGATCCAAGCGAACACAGTGATAACCAACGCGGAGAGTTGCAGTGAGTTTGGATTTTCTGAGCCTGAAAATCGTTCTAGTTTCACAGTTGGCGGCGTCAAATATTCCAGAACGAGAAGTGTAGATGGCGGCCTCGGAACTGGCGTGATTGACCATGAATTTCACACTTTTCAAAATGGACTTTGCTACGAAGTCTGGTTCGAGATGGCAGAGTCCTGGGCCTATCCTTTGTGCGGCATAGCTCAATTGGATGACGGAGATGAAATGAATCTGATTGAGCCCTTACTCTCCGGAATTACTTTTGTTTTGCCAATTGTCAAAGTTACCGCGGCCCTTCCTGAGACTCCTCCCGCTGTGACTTCCTTCACAGCCACGGCGCAAGTCGCGGACGCCACGAACGGCGGATCGATTTCTTTTTTGTGGACGACCGACGGAACCGACTATGTTGAACTCTCCTATCACTGCTCTCGTGCAGGCCTTGGCGTGTTGATTCATGAAGATAACGCCGAAGCAGGCTGCGAAAACGCCAGTGATCCGAACCGCGTGCCTATACTTGCCAACCGATCGTCGAGTTCTTCGCTGAAGGTCAATTTTAGCAATTACGTCGGTTATGGAGATGATGAGGACGTTCCGATGTCTGTCGTCGTTACGGTCACGCCGTTTTCTCACGGCAAGGAATACCCAAACTCCCGTAGATCAATAGCCATTGAGGTTGAACCGACGAGTCCCTTTCGACTGAATTACGGGGAAATAGACATCACGTTTCCCTTGAACACGGACCGAACCTCATATTATCAGCAAGGTTCGACTCTCACGCTTGAGTGGACGGACCCGACCACTCAGGACGAGTGTGTCGAACTATACCTCGTTCGGAATGAAGATAATGTTGGCAAGATCTTCCATGCACGGATCGTTGGTGGTTGTCTCAAACCGTCCGGCAGTGGCTCGTATACCTGGACCATACCGGAAAAATACTCGGGCTACGGCTACCGGATATTTGCCAGAGCACCTGGTGGTTCGAGTGGAGTGAGTGTACCTTTTACAATAGTCAAGAAGGACCATCACACGATGCCTGACTAACGCGGTGATAAAGAGAATGGGATTATTGATGCAGAGCGGCGCGAGTTTCGGCCAATTTCTTCTGTCACTCTTTCGAGTAATGAAGCCCAACGCATCCTGATTTGAAAAACTTTGACTCAACAAGTTTTAATTGCAATTTCTCCGGCAGGTTAACACCCTCCAGCAGCCGCCTCCCGGCTCCTGCAAGGATTGGCCCAACGACAAAATGATATTCATCTATCAGGCCAAGCTCCATAAGTTGTGAAGGAATATCCACACCACCGACCAAAATATGTTTGCCCTGTTCTTGCTTGAGTTTAAGTATTTCGTCGCGAAGATTCGTACGAACAATTCTCGCATTTTCATCTTCAGCGCTGGCCAACGATCGTGAAAAAACAATCTTCTTCTTGGAGACAAAGGTTTGCGCAAATTCGCGATCTGCTTTTGTCTCAGACGGGTTTTTGAGCACATCAGGCCAATAAGGAACCATTAATTGATAGGTTTTACGCCCAAAGACGAGCAAATCGGCATCTCGAAGGAGCAGCGCATGGTGTTCGAGTGCTTCTTCATCGACAAATTGTTTGGTGTGGTCGACGCAGCCATCCAGGGTCGTGTTGATTGCATAGACTAGCTTCCTCATTTGGTTACGCCGCTCCCCTTTCTGTGCTACTGACCTTTGCGAGCTACGAATGCCTTGCGCAGCGCAGACTTCCATCTCGCGCTGAATTGTTTGGAGGCTTCAGCGTCCGGCACAAGGAGGTCAAATCCGTGGAAGGCACCGCTCACGACCAGGAGTTCCGTTGCGACTCCGGCATGGACAAGCCGCCGCGCATACTCCATGTCTTCTTCGGCGAACAGGTCAATCGCCCCGACGCCGATCCACGCAGGCGGTAGTCCCGCAACGCTGGCAACCCGGGCGGGTACGGCAGCCGCCGGCACCTTGGACGAACCCGCTGGAACACCGAGCAGCGAGCTCCACGCAAGGCGATTGGCGCCTGCATTCCACATAAATTGGCCACTGCCGGGCGCCGCTTGCCGGGTGCTGCCTGTTCGGTCGTCCAGCGCGGGGTAGATGAGCAACTGGAAAACAATGGGGACTTCCTTGCGGTCGCGCGCGTGAATCGCCAGGCTCGCTGCGTAAGTGCCGCCGGCGCTCTCCCCGCCCACGGCAATTCTGGAGCGATCAATGCCAAGCTCCTCTGCATGCGCGTGAACCCATTTCAGCGCGGCGTAATTGTCCTCCAGCGCACCGGGATAGCGCGTCTCCGGAGCCAGCCGGTAGTCAACCGAGACGACGACGCAATGGCAATCCGTTGCAATCCCCTGTAGGCTCGGCATCAAGAAGGGATCGGTCATCATGAACCCGCCGCCATGCATGTGAAGCAGCACCGGCTTGCCCCTCTCCGACGGCGCAGGATCAACGACCCACAGGCGAACCTCGGGTGCTCCTGGCGGCCCGGGAATGTGCCGCTCCACGGGCTGCGGCGCGGGAGCAGGTAACGGCGGCATGCCTGGCGTCTCCCGGAACTTGACCGCCATCTCCATCGTGAGGTCAAACGCTGGGAACTGCTTCAGCGCAGGAAGAAATTCCGGATCGACCAGGGAATATGGGTCCGCAACCGCCGGCGAATTTGCCGCGCGCGAAGCCTGCTGAGCCTCCGCAAGCGTAGCCGCAGGTGAGAGTCCCAAAGCCAGGCCGAAGCCTGCGGTGCGGACAGCGAAATCGCGACGTGTGAGTAGATTTCTCATCGTAGCCCTCAATCCGGCATCGCCATAAACGCGCGCACTTCAACCGGCGCCCGGCACGCGATGACCGCTTTGCGCCCCCACGCCAGCGCCTCGTCCATGTCGGCGGCTTCCAGTATCCAAAAACCGCCGATGTGTTCCTTGGTCTCCAGGTACGGCCCGTCGGTGACGACCACTTCACCCTTCGGCTGCCGCCGCAGCGACTTCGCGTTTCGCGCCGCGCTCAGGCCGCCCGCGAAAAACCTGGCGCCGGCAGCTGCCATCTCTTCGTTCAGCACGTCGATATCGCGCATCATCGCTTCGTCCTCGGTGGACGGGTCGTAGTTGTCGGGGTGGTGGATCGCAACCAAATACTGCGCCATGATTTCTCCTTTTCGACTAACGGTCTTTGAACCGGGCGATCAGCCCGTCGGTGATGAGCAATTACCATCGCCAGGTATTCGCTGGTGAGTCGCAGCGCGTTACAGAGCTATTACTGGCGCATTTCAGCGGCAACGTCGTCGCCGAACCTCTTTTGGATCTCCTTTTGCGTTTCGGGATCGAAGTCGGTCAGGTCAAACATCCGGCGAACTTCGACCACCATTTCGTTATCCTTTGCGGGGATGCGAGAGGCCCATTCGAGCGCCTCTTCGCGCGACTTCACCTGGATGATCCAGTAGCCCCCGATCACTTCCTTCGTTTCGGGAAACGGACCGTCGGTGACTTTCGCCTTTCCGTCTTTAAAGGTAACGCGCGCGCTCATCGTCGCCGGCGGAGTCAGCCCGTCGAGCGCGAGTAGCACACCGGCTTTCCCCAGTTCATCGTTGTACTTGCCCATTTCCTCCATCTCTTTGAAGTCCGGTACCCATCCCGCTTTTGCGTTTTCGTATACTTTCGGATAGTGGATCATCATGAAGCGCATTGTGTTCTCCTTGAACTCTGGCCGGACGCCGTTTCAGCCCCGTTACCTTTATATAAGAGCTTCGACGCGTTGGGCACGGAATCTTGCGAGTGCCCAGTTGCGCGGAACCGCTCCACTTACGGGTCCTGCTATCCTGCCTTCACCATATAGTCGTTCGCCAAGTCAAAAATCGACAGCATGGCCGAATTTTTTATTCCGTGAAAGTAGGGAAGGTCTCGAGTGTTAAAATACGCCGTCGGCTTGGTCTTTCCTATTGGCTGTGCGGGGCAACTTGAATGCCATGATACAAAGAACTTCGCTAGCACTTTCCGTCGTTGCGATCCTGGCCCTTGCGGCGTGTCAATCACCACAGTCCCGCACTGTAACGGAGTCATCCGCTTTGCAGCCTCGGTCTCTGAATTGCGCCCCGTTGTTGTTCCAATCCGATGTTGTTGCCAAATACCCACCGAATGCGAGACCGGGTTTCAATTCTCCCGAGGAAGTTACCGCTTTCTTAGAAAAACGGTGGCCGCTGGCAGACATCAGGAAGTACGCAATTCCTGAGCGGCGCCACAATGACGAATATCAGAATTTGGTTACGGCCGGCTTTCCGGAGGTATGGGCCGGTCGTCTGTATTGCGATAAAACGACAGGGTTCGATTCAATTGAATGGTATGCCACCATCGAAACCCGCCATACAAACGAACCTTCATTGAATGAATATTCGTTGGGGGCCATCCGAGGAAAGGATTTTTGGTTGTTGGAAATCGGAAGCCCAACTTCGGTCCAGCAACCTCCAAATATTGAGCCCGACTTCCGAAAGCCGTACTTTGTCGGGCACAAGTAGACCTGTTCCGGCTTCCGCTTCTTATTTCAACTGGCGGATCCGCTCCTGCAGGAATTGCCGCTCAGGTTCCTGTTGGGTCAGCGCCAGAGCTTTCTCATAGGCCGACCGGGCCTCCGCCGTCCTGCCCAGCCTGCGATACATATCCGCGCGCGCGGAATGCGCCAGGTAGTAATTTGCCAATTCGCCGTGCTCCAGCACCGCGTCGATCTGCGTCAGGCCGGCCTCTGGACCATCGCGCATCGCAATGGCCACGGCCCGATTGAGCTCCACAACCGGCGAAGGCTGCATTCGCGCCAATTGGTCGTAAATCGCAACAATATGCCCCCAGTCGGTCGCCGCGAACGATTCCGCCTCCGCATGAACGGCCGCAATCGCCGCCTGCAATGTGTAGGGTCCGAAGCGGCGGGACTTCAGGGCTTTTTCCAGCAATGCCACTCCCTCCGCGATCTGCTCCCGGTTCCACAGCGAGCGATCCTGGTTCTCCAGCAAAATCAACTCCCCGCTCGGCGAGGCTCTCGCCGCGTGACGCGATTCCTGCAGCAACATCAGGGCAAGCAGTCCGATGACTTCCGGCTCTGGCTGAAGTTCGGCCAGCAATCGGCCCAGCCGAATCGCCTCGCCGGTTAGCTCGGCGCGCGTTACCTGCGCTCCCGCCGCAGCCGAATAACCCTCGTTAAAGACTAGATAGACCACCTGAAGCACCCCGCCCAGTCGCTCTGGCAATTCCTGCGGCGTCGGCACCTCGTACGGAATTCGTGTCTCCCGAATCTTTGCCTTGGCGCGGACAATGCGCTGCGCCAGCGTGCGCGGAGTAGTGAGGAAGGCCTTCGCTATCTCCTCGGTTGTCAGGCCGCACACCTCACGCAACGTGAGCGCCACGCGCGCTTCCGGCGGAAGGGAAGGATGGCAGCAGGTAAAAATCAGGCGCAGCCGGTCATCTTCCAGGCTGTCCGCTTCATTGGACGTTTCCGCCGAACTCGATTGCGCTTCGAGATATTGTGCGAGTTCGCCTTGCGACGCATCGAATCTGGCCCGGCGTCGCAGCGTATCAATGGCTCTGAATCGCGCCGTCGAAATCAGCCATGGTCGAGGGTTATCGGGCACTCCACTCGCCGGCCACGCGCTCAGCGCCGTCGCAAACGCTTCGTGCATGGCCTCCTCGGCCAGATCAAAATCGCCAAGCAGGCGGATCAGAGTTGCCAGGATTCGTCCCGAATCCACGCGATAAAGGGAATCCAGCAATTCGCGTATCTGCTCGGTGGAACGCTCGGACATGACGACGACCTTAGCAAACCAGCTACCCCGAATCAATTTGGCAAACGGCGGATCGATGTTTACTGGCCTAACCTTCTCGTCCGAAACTACCCCTCGCCCTCGCATTTCAACCGATGTCTGAGATCCGATTTGCCAATTCCTAAGTTATTCATCCATAAGTGCTTAGCAAGATTTAATGCAACTCTTCTCCCGCCCTCGGGTTCTATACCTAAGGGGCCGCTCGCACTGTCCCCGAAGAGGGTTGTTTGCCGATTTCTGTCTCTAATCGTCGTCGTTTCGCCCGAGGTCTTTCCTCGGCTGCCTCCCCCATTCGTGCGTCCTTGTTCCCATTGTTTCTCGTCACACTCCTGTTCGCCCTCGCGCCCTTCCGCGCCTCCGCCGACGTTGGCGTCATCCTCAACGAATCCCTTGACGAAAGCATGGATCGCATCACCGGCTCCGGCCACATGGCCGTCTACTTCTCCCGCATCTGCGCCGACACGCCCACCAAACTCCGCCTTTGCGCCCCCGGGGAATCCGGCTCCGTTATGAGCACCTACATCAACATCGGCGAAAACCACTCCTTCCAGTGGAACATCGTTCCCCTCAACGTCTATCTCTACGGCGTCGAGGATCCCGTCAACCGCCCGCTTTTCGCCTCCTATAAAATCAAGCACGCCCTCGAAGAGCGTTACCGCCAGAACTATCTCGCCGGTCTTTGCGACACCCCCGCCTGCCAGACCAGCAACAAATCCGAATGGCGCGAGATGGTCGCTTCGACTCTCATCCGCGGCATGTACCTCTTCATCGTGGACACCTCCGTTGAACAAGACCGCGCCCTCATCGTCGAGTTCAACAACGCGCCCAACGAAAACCATTTCAACGGCGCCACCAACAACTGCGCCGACTTCGCCCGCCGCATCGTCAACACCTATTTCCCCCACGCCGCCAGCCGCGATGTCCTCAACGATTTCGGTATGACCAGTCCCAAGGCCGTGGCCCGTACCTTCACCCACTACGCCCAGCGCCACCCCGAACTCAATCTCCGCGTCATGCACTTCGCGCAAGTTCCCGGCACCATCAAGCGCAGCAGGGATGTCCGCGCCGGCACCGAGCAACTCCTCCGCTCCAAGAAACTTCTCATTCCCATGGCCGTCTTCGCTTACGAGGCGCTGCCCGTCGTCGCCGCTTCCTATGTAATCACCGGCCGCTTCAACCCCGAAAAAGAGTTCGAGAAGCACCCGGCCACCAATCTCGCGCCGGAAAATCTCGCGTCCTATCCTCGCCTGCAGTCGGCCGCGCTCCTGGACCAGCGAACCCAAATCGTCGGTGCGTCCGCCGAGTGGAAAAACTACCGCAAGGCCTTCGACACGGAAATCGAGGAGAACCGGGATTCTCCAGAAGCCCGCGACCGCTCTCACTTCTTCAAACTTCTAGATGAAAAGGGAACTGCCTCCGTCGGCAGCGACGGCTCCGCCTGGATGCAGCTATCTGAAAATGGAGGATCTGTCAGCGTCGGCGTAAGCGCCAGCAACGTTCTCGCGCAAGAGTCCGACCCGCAACTCGCCTACTCTTTGCTGCTCGCCCGCACGTCCGCTTTTCTAAAAAGTCCTAAACATCGCCGCGAAACAATGCTCGAATTCCACCAGGAATGGGCCAACCTTCAACGCGCTTCTGCCGCCGCCGCCTCCGCCCGGAATCCTGCACCTTCAAAACTCGCTCGCCTCACTCCAATCCAAGCCAGCGCCACCTTCTGAAATCACAAGTTATTTGAGTTGCCTTATGGATGGTTTTCAGGAGGTCGGGGCTTCAGCCCCGACGTTAGCTCACAGAGAATATGGGCTTCAGCCCCTGAAGTGTGTTTCGCAAGAATCCTCATTGCGGTAGTCTTCCTTCTGGAGCGTGTCCCAAACTTTCTTCCTGCCCCGCTCGCTGTGTTCCCACAATCGGCAGTTTCGATCGTATCAGCGCCTCCACCTGCTTCCACACCGCCGGATCGCACTCAATCGACGTGTGGTACTTCATAAACACACGGTCGTACCACGGATAGTTCTCGCACTTCAGCGTCTTCTCTCCATACGCAATCCGAAAATTCCCCAGAATCTTTGTGCTCGCCCCCTGCGCCGCACGAATCGCCGTCTGCCCGTGCAGCAATCCCTCCGCCTGATAAAAATTCGCAGCCTCTGCCACATTCGCAGGGATCACCGCATCGTTCTCACCCAGCTTCGTCACGCTGTCCACCTGGATTGTCAAAAGCACCGGAATTTTTTGTTCGCCCAGTTCCCGCGCCAGCGCCACGGTTTCCGACCCACCCCAGCTCATTCCGTAAATAATGATCTGCGCCCCGCGCTTTTCTTCCTCGGACAACTTCCCGTCGTGGTCCGCGTCCAGCAGTTTCAGAATCTCCTGGTAAGCCTGTTCTCGCTTCCTGTTCTCATACACTTCCACCCGCACCCCCGAGGGATAACCTCCGCGGATCCGCGCCGCCAACTGCACCGGGCTGTGCATCGCATTGTCATGCCGCACAAACCCACCCACAAATCCCATCACGATCACCGGCGCCTTCGCCGCAATCGCAGTCTCCCTCGGTTCATCTACGGAAAGGGAATTCACCGCCGCGTTCGGCCCGCTCGCGGCGATAGCTCCAGCAATAATTCCAAGTATTATCAGCCTGAAAACGCTTGCGCCGTCCACCGTCCACCTGATTGCAAAGAATTTATCCTACCCTTACTCCCACAGGGTACACCCACTCGCAAGCGGTCCGCGACTTCACCCGCCTTCTCGAATCTCTGCCGGCGCAAAAGAAAAAGGGTTTCTCCAGGTGGAATTCACCCGGAGAAACCCCGTGCAATTCACATCCATTCGAAATCAATCGTCACGAAACGCGCACGCTGATCGCCACCAACTTCCCGTTATCCTCGCGATACGTTACGTCCGCGTTTGCTCCCACCTGCAACTTCCCGTCGACCGTCGTATTTTTGTCGATCTGGAAAGTCATCGTCTTCTGCGCTGGCTCTTGCGATTCCTGGCTCATATTAGACACCGTGTGGCTTGGTCCAATGCTCAGGGTGAATGAGGTCTTCTGAACCTCGGCGATTTTTCCGCTCACCGATTGCGCCGCCGCCGCGGTCTGCGCGTGCGTCGTGGTTGTGTTCGGATGTGTGGCTGGCATCGCGCAAAGCGCCGCGACTATGACCAGACTCGTCATGGCAGACAAAATGAGTTTCAGTTCTTTTTTCACTTTACAGCCTCCTGAAGGTTTTTTGACTGGTACTCCAAGGACTGCAGCCAGAACTCCACCTCGCTCGGAAAAGCAAAAATATCTGCTATCTTCTCTCGTTTATGCATTTTGCGGAGGGAGCCCGGCATTCGATCACGCGAACCTGATCAGTACCGGGACTGGAAATCTCTTCACGCTCAAACACTTATCTTCCCCCTGCCGAACGGTAAAATGTGCAGGCCAATACTTTTTACACAGCCTTCCCGTTTGGCTTATTTATCAGGGAATCAGAAGGAGTCTCGCGGGTTCAATCGTGCGGCGAGGAAGGTAAATTGGCCCCGCTGGCCTCGTTCGCCTTCCGATCCACCGGTTCTTCGGGTTTCGAAGCCGCCGGTGTCGGCGCCCCGGCATCAACAAACGAAGGATTCAACGATGCTGTCAAATCATAGGTCTTCGCGTGGTCCATAACGCTCGTAACCAACAGTTCATACCGAAAACCTTCCGGATGGTTCCTGCTGCGAAGCAACACCAATATCCCCCGCACTTCCGAATCCGCATGCACGATTACTTTGCTGCCGGCGTAAACCGGCTCAACCACCTCGCCATGAAAAACGCTTCCATCCCGGTCCAGGCCGGAATCCACGCCGCTCAGCATCTTCACCCGGATCTCAGTCCCGCGCGGCAGCTCGTCCATTTCGTTTGGATCCGCGGGTTTCATGCGTGTCTGCAAATGAAACGTCAGGACCGTCCCCAGCGGAGCACGAACCGCTTCGATCTTCGCATCTTGCCCCCGTGCCGCAACCGTGAACACACCCACGGTGCACAAAAATACCGCCGCAAAACGATGCATGGGCTGGGACCTTTCCGCTTCCAAAAAATAACTTCACCCAAACTCAGTCTAAGTTTGCAAAAGTTCTCGGTCAACGCAAACATAAGCTTCGATGCACGAAAGCTAACGTCAGCCGCCCAAAAAAGTAAGATGTAATTTTTATATGACCCAGCGATGGAAAACTCGGCCGCAGCAGGGAAGGATGAAATTTCTACAACGATCGCCTGGCAGCAATCACTTGTTCTAAATGGGGCATCCGTCAACAGGCGGATGCCCCGTTCTTCCTTCACTCACCGTTCGGTGGGTGAGCGGGTTTATTTTCATTCCCGCGTGGCGGAGACGGCTGTTGCTTCTGTTGCATCTGCTGCGTCTGCTGGGCGTGCTTCTGCTGCAGTTGCTGTGTCTGTTGCTGGTGCCGCTGTTCCAGTTGTTGTTGTTTCGCCTGGTTGGCCTGCTGTTTGGCCATTTGCTGATGCTCCTGCTCCTGCTTCTGCTGGAGCTTTTGCAGGTCCTGTTGCTGCTTTGCCTGCAGCTTTTCCTGCTGCTGTTGGTATTTCTGATCCGTCTTTGCGTTTCCCGTATTTGACGGGGCAGGGCGGTCTATACGCGGCAGGTCATTCGGATGGATCGCCGGTCGCGAAGCATTATTCTCCGGTCGGGGAGCGTTGTTTTCGGGTCGCGGAGCATTGTTCTCTGGTCGCGGCCCCGGTTTATACGGCCCGCCAGCTTCCCTGGTCGTCACCGCGCCGCTGTCCCTAAAGCCTCCCGGCTTGGGAGTGGCGGCCACCGCCGGCGCCCCGTGATTGACGGACGCCAATTGTTGCCTATCCGTACGGGCCGTCCTCTCGTGTTGCGTCTGAGCACTCACCGGCGCAATGTGTCTCTCTCTAGCCGCAGCCTCTTCTTGGGAGCTCGGGCGCGCGTTGATGCCGCCGTTTCCTCCGTTATAGCTGACCCGGTTAACCGTGGTCTCCGTCACCCGCGTGTTGTAAACGTTGTGGATCACCTCCACGTTCACGCGGTTGACCGTCGTGTTGTAGTAAAAGTGTCCACGATCCCATCGGCCGCCTTCGTAGCCATGCCCGAAGTAGCCGAAGCCGTAGTTAATTCCGCCGTAAAACCCTACGACGGGGCCCCAGTAGCCCGCGGTGAAGACAAATCCGCTTCCTCCCCAGGCCCAGTAACCCGGCGTCCATAGGTACCCGACTTCTGGAGCCTCCACCCATGTGCCCGGCACCCAGTAATAATCGGCGTCGTCATCGTCATAAGCCCAATACCCCGGTGTCCAGATGTATCCGTCCCCCGGGCAAATGGGTTGTTCGTAAACCGGTATCGGAGGTGGTGCGATAGCAATCGCCACACCTACGCGAACCTGGCCCGCTGCAGTCCCGCTCATAGCCAGCAGCAGGATTGTGAGTAGCAATGAAAAAACAACGCTTCTGTTCCGCATGATTCTCATCCTTTCTGGCGCGGGCTGGGCCTTCTCGTGCCTCCTTGCGCGCGGCCGGTCGCCACACCGGCCGCGCCTTCAGGCACAAATTGTTTCCCGGATAACAAACGTCCGGGCCCATGCAACTTGTCGGTTAGTGCTTCAGTTGCGGTGAGGACACCTGGAGTGCCCCAATCAGGTCATTCGCCGCGGACGGCGCGATCGTGTCGGGTTCGGTGATGATCTCCGCCGCGGTTGTGGATTTGCCGTAGAGTTTTCGGTTCGCCTCGCCATCAGGACGCAACGTCGAACCTTCCAGCGACACGCCCGCAAATACGCCCCTTGCGCGCGAGTAGCTCAGAATTTCCGCTCTCATGTAAGCGTCCGTGTCCGCCGACGCCGATCGTCCCTTCGGTCCCGCCGCCGCGGATACGTCCGCTCCAAGCCGAACCTTTGAATGCAGCAGGCTCGTCGCCGCTCGATCATTCATCAGCAGAAATACGAAGTCGGTGGCTTCACCGCCAATCTGTAATCCGACGCTGCCACCCTCCAGTGCGTACATTGCCGGCGCCCCCCATGGTCCGCGGAAGTCTTTTCCGCCTCGGCACACCATCGTCCCTCTGCCGTAACTCCCGCCCACAACCAACGCGGCCTTCAACACGGATGGCATCACCACCACGCACCGCGCCTTGTCCAACAACTCCTGCGGAATGTCATCGGGCACATGCAGGATTTCCTGCATCACTTTTCCCGAATTCTGCAGGCGCTCCTGTTCCGCCTTTGCTTCGCTCGGACGTTTTGCGGACAAGCATGGCCCGAACGCAAGCAGCCCGGTCATTGTGACAACCAAACTCTTCATCCCTCTCATAGTCGAAGCCTCCTCGCACGATTTTTTTCGTCTTCTTGGAACCGCATTTTGTTTTGGGGTGGGCGGGTCCCTGGCGCTCCGGGGCCCACTATGCAAAAGGCAGGTTTGGCACCAGACTCGGAAATAATTTTGGGTTGGCCTGAAATTTCAATGACTTACCACCAAGAATCGGGCGCTTCTCAAATTGACAACTGCTTGGATCCTGGCTTGGAGGCGCGTAATTTTTTCAGTCTCTGGTCAAAAGCACTCATCTCCCTGTACTAGAACCTTCCATCGCCCGGCACACTCACTTCCGTATTTTCCGCGCTCAAGACTTTTTCTTCTCGCTCTAGCACTTACTCTCAATTTCACGTACTTCGCATTCCTGTTAAACTATCCTTTCATGTCCGCCTCCCCCACACATCGCGTCTCTTCCGGCGAACGCATCAACTCCGCCGAATCCACTGGCCACCTCCAGAAAACCCTCCGCGAAAAGGGAATTCGCCTCACCCGCCAGCGCCGTGTCATCCTCGAAGTCATGGACACCGCCGAGCAGCACCTCGACGTCGACCAGATCCTCGCTCGCGCCCAGAAAATGGACCCCGCCGTCCACCTCGTCACCGTCTACCGCACCATCGACCTCCTCAAAAAAGAAGGCCTCATCGACGAGCTCGACCTTCTCCACCTCCGCGGCGACCGCCACTACTACGAAACCCACGGCCCTCGCGACCACATCCACGTAGCCTGCCTCCGCTGCGGCAAAGTCCGCGAATTCGAATCCCGCCTCTACGAACAACTCAAAGAACAGATCGCCCGCGACTTCGAAATGCAGGTAACTGTCTCCCGCACCGAAGTAGGCGGCATCTGCAACGACTGCCTCGCCCTCGAAAAAAAATCCCCCCGCCAATGATCTCTTGGACAGTGGGGGCGTTGCCGCCATCTTGCATTCTCTTGCCTTTGTAGCGGCCGCCTTCCCAGGCGGGCGCATTCTTATCCGTGCAGCGACCACCACACACATCGCCGGACCTCGAACCTGCCCACACCTGGGAACGCCATCTCCCGAATGGCGTCTCCGACCTCGCGTCACCATTCACTTTTCGACACTCCTATTTTTTGCACTGAGGGCACTTGCCTGACAGTCAGTAAGATGTACTTAGCCCTATATGCTGACATTTCTTTTTACCTATCTCGCCGGTCCCCTGGCCGCACTCTTGCCTGCTCGATGGCGCAAAGCCTTACCCTTCGCGAGACTCATTCAATGGAACCGCGCCGCCACGCTCAGTGGCATCCTCCAAATCGCAGCCGCCATTCTCGCCCTCGCCAATTGGTACCAACACGTCATGTTCCCCATCGTGGATCGCGGCGTGGATTTGGCGTTAAAGGGTAAGCTGCCCGGTGAAGTCACCGACCAGCAAATAGCTGGCGCGGCGTACATGGTCTTTCTGTTTCATCCGCTAACCTGGCTGCTGATCTATTTCTTTCTTGAAGGCGCGGTGCGTCTCTGTGGAGCGGCTTTTTCGGAGAATGTACTGGGCACTCTGCCTCTCGGATTGATCGATCGTTCGCTATCCCTCGTCACAGGTCGAACCGCTTCGAAGCCGGAATATCCTGTCGAGCGAAACTTCCAGTCTTTTGCCAGCGCCGTTCGCGAACGCGCAATACTCTCGCAACTCAAGCAGGTTCCGGACGAACTTCATTTCGCAACCGACCAAACGCAAGAGTTGCTCGAAATCTGGGCAAGTCGCCGCAAAGACGACTGGGTCGCCCCTAAAGTCGTCCGCGTGGACGACCTCTACTATCGCCTGGAAGGAAACTCCGTCGAGAACGGCCCGCGCCCGTTTCGCTATCGCTTGCGCCGCCTGGAACGCGGCGTCCCCGGTCGCACTGTCCTCCTCTACAAGACTGAAGACGCAGTCCTAAAGCAGTGATCTGAGGTAGCACAGGCGTCAGTGCGCGTTCTTAAGCGGTGTAGAACGCGGCTTTACCCTCTGAACGCAAGCGAAGGGTTACGCCGCCTTCTTCGGATTTCTTTGTGGCACAGCCATTCCTGGCTGTGCTCTTGGGGTTCTCCACTCTATGTCCTCTGTGTTCTTCCTCCGTGCACTCTGTGTTACATCTCTTCCTCTTCTATGCGAAATCTCCCCGCACTCTGCTTGCCCTGAGCGATTTATGCGAAGGGCGCCTCTGCGTTATCCTTCTTTCCTCTTTCTTCCCCCCACTCAAATCTCATCGTAAAATGTTCCACGAAGGAGACCCGCATCCCGTTATCTGCTATCTGATCACTGTTATCCTCTTCCATCCCCATGCTCACCCGCCTCCAAAAAATCCTCGCTTCCGCCGGCATCGCCTCCCGCCGCAAAGCCGAAGAAATCATCACCGCTGGCCGCGTAACCCTCAACGGCCAGATTGTCACCGAACTCGGCACCAAAGCCGATCCCGACACCGACAACATCCTAGTCGACAACAAACCCATCAAATCCGCTCAACGCCCGATCTACCTCATGCTCCACAAACCCAAAGGCTACGTCACCACCGTCAGCGACCCCGAAGGCCGCCCTACCGTAATGCAACTCCTCGGTCCACTCCCCGAACGCGTCTACCCGGTCGGCCGCCTCGACTACGCCAGCGAAGGCCTCCTCCTCCTCACCAACGACGGCGCCCTCGCCCAAAAACTCACCAAAGCCGGCTCGCACGTCCCCAAAAAATACCTCGTCAAAATCAGCGGCCGCCCCGACGAAAAATCCCTCGCCCGCCTCCGCGCCGGAGTCCACATCACCCTCGACGACGACCGCCGCGTAAAAACCTCACCCGCCAAAATCCATCTCCACGAAGACGCTCCCAACCCCTGGTACGAAGTCACCCTCATCGAAGGCCGCAACCGGCAAATCCGCCGCATGTTCCAATCCGTCGGCTACCTCGTCGAAAAAATCAAACGCGTCCAACTCGGTCCCCTCGTCCTCGACGTCCCCCCCGGCAAATTCCGCTCCCTAACCATCCGTGAAGTAGCCCAACTAAAACACCTCTCTCCCACAACACCCGTGCCAATGCATAAAAAATAGTCATCCTGAGCGCATCCGACAAGGATGCGCGAATGACCTCAACGCAAACTTCAACCACAGCTCCTAATTTGCTGATGTTTTTGTGGGGCCGCCACTTTCCCTGAGCAAGGCCGAACGGTCTGAGGCGGGCGAGTTTTGCTTTTTCTGTCATCCCGACCGGAGCGGCCGGCATTTTCTTGCGCACCGAAGTCTGGTGCGCCGGCCGCGGAGTGGAGGGACCACACCAACCAATTTCAGTGGGACTGTCTCTCTGCGAACCTCTGCGATCTCAGCATCTCTGCGTTATCTTTAATTCTTACAATCTTCCATTCTCCATTTTCACTTCCCTATCTTCGCCTCATCTTCCATTCAACAAATCCCGCGCAATAATCGTCCGCTGCACTTCGCTCGTCCCCTCGTATATCGTCAACACCCGCGCATCGCGGTACATCCGCTCCACATCCGCCTCCCGCGAATATCCCTGGCTCCCATGTATCTGCACCGCCTTCGCCGCCACCCGGTTCGCCATCTCGCTCGCATACAATTTCGCCCGCGAAGCCGCCGACCCCATCCTCGCACCCGTATCCTTCAACGAAGCCGCCTGGTAAACGAGCCCGCGCGCCGCCTCCAGCTCCATGCTCATATCCGCCAGCATCCACTGAATCGCCTGAAACTCCCCAATCGTTTTCCCAAACGCCTTCCGCGCCTTCGCGAATTTTACCGACTCATCCAGCGCCCCTTGTGCCAATCCCACCGCCAGCGCCGCAATCCCAATTCGCCCGCCATCCAGGGCGCTCAACGCAATCTTCAGTCCCTGCCCCTCTTCTCCCAATCGCCCGGCCACCGGCACCAAACAATCGTTGAACAGCAACTCCACCGACGGCGACGACCTCTGCCCCATCTTGTCCTCGTGCCGCCCAACCTTGAATCCAGAATATTCCGGCTCCACAAGAAACGCCGTTATCCCTTTTCCCCCAGCCGCCGGTTCCGTCTTCGCAAACACAATAAATACGCCCGCCGCCGAACCGTTCGTCACCCAAGTCTTCGTCCCATTAATCCGGTAATTCTCCCCGTCCCGCACCGCCGTAGCCTGAATCCCCGCCGCATCCGACCCCGCCGCCGGCTCCGTCAAACAAAACGCCCCCAGAATCTCTCCCGCCGCCAACGGCTTCAAATACCGATTCTTCTGCTCGTTATTCCCAAACGCCAGCAGCGGCAACTGCACCGCCGAATTCGTTACCGAAATCGCCGTCGCCATCGCCGCATGCACGCGCGCCACTTCTTCAATCATCAGTACATACGAAATCGTATCCAGCCCCGCTCCGCCCCACTCCTCCGGCACCAGCATCCCGCAGCAACCCAGCAACGCCAGTTTCTCAATCGCCTCCAGCGGGAACTCTTCCGTCCGCTCCCACTCCTTAACATGCGGACGCACCTCCACATCCATAAACGACCGCACCGTCTCCCGTATCAACCTCTGATGATCGCTAAGCCCAAAATCCATCTCTCTGACGCTTTCCTCTCTCTGTGAACTCCGTGTTCTTCCTCTGTGCCCTCTGTGTTAAAACTCTTCCTCTTCGCCTTTTCCCAATCTGTCATCCCGACCGGAGCGGCCCGATTTTTTTCGCGCCGGTTTGTGGTGCGTCGGGCCGCGCAGTGGAGGGACCGAGGCAACATCCCAACCTCTTCCCACCATTTTCTATTTTCTCTTTTCAAATTTCCTTTTCTCTTCTCCAACCTTCCCCGTCTTCAACTCCTCCGCCTCCCGCTCATCCAACAACCGATATCTTCCCCGCGGAATCCCCTCCACGGTCAGCGTCCCCAAGCCCACCCGCATTACCTTCTCCACCGGATGGTGCTCCCGAAACATCAAATTCCGCAGCTTCTCCAATTTCGCGCCCTTCGTCCGCACCTCATACCAGTAATTCGCCACATGCCCGCGGCTGGCGTCCGGCTGCCGCAACGTCTGCATCTTCACCCCAATCTCTTTTCCCAATCGCTCCAAATCCGTCAGCGTCAGCATCCCTTTCAGCTTCACGTGATACACCTGCTCCAGCGAATTCCATTGCTTCAACATCTTCGCTGCCAGATCTCCATCGTTCGTCAAAAACACCAACCCGGTAGCCGCATACTCCAGGTTTCCCACCGGATAAACGCGCTCCGGAAATCCGCGCAACAAATTCCGCAAATTTTTCCGCCCCTCCGGATCCGCCAGCGAAGAAACCACCTCCGCCGGTTTGTGCATCAGCATATAAACCGCGCGGCGCTTCTCATCCTTGATCGTCCGCCCCGCCGCCTCAATCCTGTCCTTCTCCGGGTCCGCCTTGCTCCCCAATTCCGTAACAACTCTTCCGTTCACCGAAACCTGCCCTGACAATATCAACTGCTCCGCATGCCTCCTCGAAGCAATCCCCGCCCGCGCAATAATCTTCTGCAATCGTTCCATCATAAATTTATGTAGGGGCGGCTTTACGCCGTCTTCTTGTATTGGCCTTTCTGTCATCCCGACCGAAGCGGCCCGATTTTTCTTCCGCGCCTTTTTGGGCGCGTCGGGCCGCGTAGTGGAGGGACCGTGGCACCATCTCAAGAATCGGTACCGTGTTGCCCGTGAGAGCTCTGGCTTAGTTGTCCTAAGAGGGTTTTCTCGGTCTTATTCCCCGGCCGCGGTCGTCTTCGCATTAGGCGGCGGTGGATCCTCATCCAACTCTCCCGACGGCATCCCCTCCGCCGTAGCCAGCGCCTCATGCTCCCGAAACTCTTCCGCCTCGTTCAACTCCTCCGAAACATGTGCAATCGCATCCGCCGTCGTCGCGTGAGCATGCGCCGCATCCACCTCCGGATGCAACTCCCCAACCTGCTCTTCCGTCACATCTCCCGGCGCAATCCCCTCATCCGTCCCCAGCGCCTCGCGCGCCAAAGCCTCAAACTCCTTCAGACTCGGCAGCTCCTCCAGATCGCTCAATCCAAACCGCATCAAAAACTCTTTCGAAGTCTTGTAAAGAATCGGCCGCCCCATCACCTCTTTACGCCCAGCCGTCGTAATCAATTTCTTATCCAGCAAAGTCGAAATCACGCCCGAAGTATTCACGCTCCGGATATCGGAAATCTCCGGCGCCGTCACCGGCTGCTTGTACGCGATCACCGCCAATGTTTCCAGCGCCGGCATCGAAAGCCGCAACGGAGGCCGCAGCGACTTGATGAACCTCCGCACCACATCATGATGCTGCGGCTTCGTGTACATCTTGTACCCGCCCGCCACCGCGCGAATCTCCACCCCGCGCTCTTCCACCGCGTATCCGGCCACCAGTTCATCCAGCGCCGCTTGCACCGCCAGCTTCTCTTCCCCCAGCGCCGCACTCAGTTGGTCAATCGTAGCGGGCTCATCCGCGGCATAAATAATCGCTTCCAACGCAGCTTTTCGTTCTTCATTAGTCATTTAAGCGCTCACCCACAGAAGGCGGGGACATCAAATGATACACCATCCTTTTGAGTGCGGCAGCGAAGCTGCCGCTTTTACAAACCAAACCCCACTATCCAAATCCAAGTGTGGAATCTCAGAATTTGCAGGGGCCGGGCTCGCCCGGCCCTCTTGGGTTCTCCTATCTTTTGTACCGGCCGCCTTCTGAGGCGGGCGCCTAAGCTCACCCGATTTTTCACCTCCGCCTCATCCGATCCCAATCCGCTCTACCTCCCCGCCGTCCCCCCTAGCAACTGCATCAACACCTTCACAAACCTCTCATTGTCCAATTCCGTCTGCACATGCACCAACGCCTCCCCCATCCCCGGCCGCTCCTCCTCCGTCCAAACCAACGTATTCCCATACCCCGCCGTATGCGAAATATCCATGTCCATATACAGCGTCACTTCCTTCGTAATCACACTCGGATCCAGCCAAGCCACCGCCGCCAGCTCATCCCACAAATACTCCTCATCCGAATATTTTCCGATGTACGCGGCCGAAGGCGTCCCAGTCGCAGCAATCTTCTGAATCATTTCATTCGTCATCCGCGTCTTCACCGAAATATCCACGGTTGTCACCGTGATCTTCTTCCACGGAGCCCGCAACACAATGTGCACCGCCTCCGGATCCCACCAGAAATTAAACTCCCGCCGATTCTCCGTCTTCCACGCCAGCGGCACTTCCGGAGCAATGCTTCCGCCCATCACCACCAACTCCTGCGCCAGTTCCGCCACTTTCGGATCCAGCATCAGCGCCAACGCAATGTTCGTCAGCGGCCCGCCTGCGTAAATTGTCACCTCATGCGGATACTTGTGCACCATCCGAACAATGAAGTGCGCCGCGTCCTCTTCCTCCGCCTTCCGCGCAGGATTTCCCTCCGGCAAATCCGGCACCTCGTAAGGCCCATGCACCTCGCGCACAAACTTTCCAGTCCCGTTCTTCGTCCACGCCCCCTGGTAACGCACCTTTCCGTACAAGCGCGACCATCGCGCAATCTCCTCCTTGCTGTTGATCAGGGGAAAAATCGCACCGGGATAAACCTTGATTTCCGGATGGTTCGTCAGTTCCAGCATCCGCAAAGTGTGCGCCACCTCCTCATCCCGCCACTGGTCGCCGCTCACGATCGTCAGCCCCAGCACCTCCGCCTGCGGCGCCTGAATCAGCGCCAGCATCGACTGCTGATCCGTCGTAGCCGGTCCCCGCGCGTCCTGGTCCACAATCACTTTCCGTTTCGTCTGCCCGTGAACCGAACCCACTCCGCCCAAAAGTAAGAAGCAAAACATCACAGCCGCGCGCCGTTTCATCTCGTGTCCCCCAATCGATAGAAAAAGTGGTGTAACTGAATTCCTTAAAGGTCGAAAGAACGATGAGGAAAACGAAGAACTGGAGGTTGCTGGATTCCGACCGAACCTGACCACCGAACCCCCGCAGCTTACTGTTTCCGCTCGGAAGCTTGCAAGAGGAGTCCTCCGCCCGCCAAGTGCCTTGAAATTCTCCACAACCGCACCAAGAATTCCTCTTGTATTCAATCGGTTTAATGTAAGCTAGGGGCGTCCGCGCTTCCATCCGCGGCTACCTTACGGACCACGAGGCCTGCCTATGTCCCGGTTTCGATCTGTTCTCTTGTTTTCATCCATCCTCGTCTTCGGTTCTATACTCGCCGCAAGAACTTATGGCGATGATTCTCCCACTTCCCCCGTTTTCCTCCACAGCAACTGGCGCCTCGAATCGTCCTGCAAAGTCACCGCCAAGGCCGAATCCATTTCAACCCCCGGCTTCGACGACTCCAAGTGGCACCCTGCCATTGTCCCAGGCACCGTCGTCGGCGCTCTCGTCGCCGACAAAACCCTCCCCGAACCCAACTACGGCAAGAATCTCAATTCCTTCCCCGGCGCCTTCACCGACAACAAACGCCAAGCCGCCAACCTCGACATGCCCCCGGATAGCCCGTTCCGCTGCTCCCACTGGTTCCGTACCGAGTTCGCCGTTCCCGTCCGCAAATTCAATACGTTTGCCTACGCCAATCACTGGCTCCATTTTCTCGGCATCAACTATCGCGCCAACATTTGGCTCAACGGCAAACAGATCGCTGGCCGAGCCGACGTCGCTGGCGCCTACCGCGCCTACGAATTTTCCATCGGCGACCTCCTGCACGGGGAAGGGAAGAATGCCCTCGCCGTCGAAATCTTCGCCCCCGAAAAAAATGATCTCGGCCTCACCTGGGTCGACTGGAATCCCACTCCCCCCGACAAAGACACGGGCATCTGGCGCGAAGTCTTCCTCACTTCCAGCGGCGATGTCACGCTACGCCATCCCTTCGCCAACGCCAAGCTCGACTCGGCCTACAAATCTGCCGTCCTCACTCTCTCCGCTGAGCTTCGCAACACGTCCGACCACGCCGTTAAAGCCACCTTCATCGCCGAGGCCGCCGATATACACCTGACTCAGCCCGTAGAACTCGCCCCGAAAGAATCAAAAATTATTCGCTTTTCCCCGGATCAATTCTCCCAGCTCAAACTCGCAAACCCCCACCTCTGGTGGCCCTACCAGATGGGCGAGCCCTATCTCTACACCGCCAAATTCCGCGTCGAAATTTCTGATGCCACCTCCGACTCTGCCTCTGTCCCCTTCGGAATCCGCGAAGTCACTTCCGAACTCACCGAAACCGGCGGCCGCCTCTTCAAAGTAAACGGCAAGCGCGTCCTCATCCGCGGCGCCGCCTGGACTTCCGACATGCTCCTGCGCTGGGACTCCCACAAACTCGACGCCGACCTCGCCTACGTCAAGGACATGGGTCTCAACACGATCCGCCTGGAAGGCAACAAGCCCGACCGCGACGAGTTCTTCTACGACACCGACAAACTCGGCATCCTGGTCATGACCGGCTGGATCTGCTGCGACGCATGGGAACACTGGAACAAGTGGACGCCCGAAACCAAAAAAATCGCCGCCGCTTCGATGATCGACCAAGCCTCCCGTCTCCGCAATCATCCCAGCGTCTTCGTCTGGCTCTATGGCAGCGATGGGCCCCCGCCCGCCGAAATCGAAAACATGTATCTCGACATCCTGAAAAATCTCGAGTGGCCGAATCCTACGGTCTCTTCCGCTTCCGAAACTCCCACCAAAGTCACCGGCAAATCCGGCGTCAAAATGACCGGCCCCTACGAATACGTTCCGCCGGTCTATTGGTTCACCGACACGAAAGCCGGCGGCGCCTACGGCTACAACACCGAAACCAGTCCCGGCCCCGCGATCCCCACCAAGGAAAGTCTCGCCAAATTTATTCCGAAAGAACATCTCTGGCCCATCGACGACTACTGGAATTTCCACGCTGGCGGCGAGCGCTTCACCACCATCGACGTCTTCCGCGACGCCCTCGAAAAGCGCTATGGCGCTCCCACGTCTCTCGACGACTTCGAGCGCAAGTCCCAGGCCATGACCTACGACAACCAGCGCTCCATGTACGAAGCCTACGCCCGCAACAAATACGTCTCCACCGGCGTCATCCAGTGGATGCTCAACAACGCCTGGCCCTCGCTAATCTGGCACCTCTACGACTACTATCTAGTCCCCGCCGGCGGCTATTTCGGCACCAAGAAAGCCACCGAAATCGTCCACGTCCAATACGACTGTGACACCAACTCCGTCTCCGTCATCAACGGCAAATACGAAGCCCTGAAGGGCTACAAAGTCACCGCCAAGCTCTACAACATCGACGCCAAGGAAGCCGGCTCGCGCGACGCCACAATCGATCTCGCTGCCGACGCCGCCACCAAAGCCTTCGATCTTCCAGCGCCAACAAATCTCTCCACCACTTATTTCCTCAAACTTCAACTCCACGACGCCTCCGGCAATCCAGTCAGCGACAATTTCTACTGGCTCTCCACCAAACCCGACACCATGGACTGGAAGCACAAAAAAGACACTGTCTACACACCCCAAAAGGATTTCGCAGATCTAACCGGCCTCAAGTCCCTTCCGCAAGTGAAACTCGATGTCGTCGCTGGCAGTCTTCAGGCCAGTAGAGGTGTTTCCAGTGAAGTACGCGTGAAAAATCCAAGCAATAGCGTCGCTTTCATGGTTCACCTTCGTTTATTTCAGCGGGAGAATGGGGATGACGTCGCGCCAGCATTCTGGAGCGACAATTACTTTTCACTCTTGCCTGGCGAGGAAAAAACCGTTTCTGGCCATTTCAATGCTGACGACGCGCATGGAAACCACGTCGGCGTCCAAATCGACGGCTACAACATAGTCCCGCAAACGTTCTAGGCTAGCGTCCACCATCGGAGCTTGCCCTGACGAAGGAAGGATGGCCCCGCATTTTCTTTACCCGCCGTTTCCGGCCACTAACGCCGCTTCCTGTACCTCGCAAACAGCGCCGGAGGCGCGGCACAATCTAGCCCAGCCCGTAAGGGCTGGGAACCATGTCCCCCAGTAGTCGAGCACCGTAGGTGCGACACACTCTTGGCCCCGCGCTTCACCGCAAAAAATAAACGCTGTCATTCTGAGGAGACCCGACGAGGTCCGGTTTGTGGACTCCGGTGGTGTTTACCGGAGATGCCCGAAGAATCTCGACCTAACCGACTCTCAAATTTTCAATGGGAACTCCGCAGGCTGTTGGCTAAAGGCTGTAGACTGTGGGCTTTCCGCGCCGCCGTTACCTTTTGGCTACCACAACACCCACATTCCCCCTTGCTACCTCTACTGTTAGCGACTAAGCTACCATTTCGATTGGAGAAAACCGTGCCTAAAGAGAAACCACAAGTCAACATCGGCGAAGTCATCAAAACATACCGCAGCCAGCGCGGCCTTTCCCAGGGCGACATCGAGCGCCGCACCGGCCTCCTCCGCTGCTACCTCTCGCGCGTCGAAAACGGCCACACCGTTCCCTCGCTCGAAACCCTCGCGAAGATTGCCGAAGCCATGGAAATTTCCCTCGCCGATTTTTTCCCCGGCACCGAAACTCCTCGCGACAAAGAAACCCAGAAGATGCTCGGCGAACTCAGCCAGGACGAAATCCGCTTCCTCGCCGAAATCAAAAAGTACAGCACCACCCTCTCCGAAGGCGACAAGCGCCTCGTCCTAGCCATGATCCGCAAAATGGCCACCTTGCTGCCCACTCAAGCTGCCGCGCAAGCTAAAAAGCCCATGCTCCGCCGCCCCTCCCTTTAAACGAAACTTTGATTGAATTCCTCATCCTGTTGCACTGGCATTCGTGCAAGTGCAGCCACCGCTTCTTTGGAGCGTTAGATGAACTTACCTTCAGTGGCTATTTGGGTCATCCAAGTCCTCACAATGATTCTGGTTTGTTACATGGTCTTTGTCGACGTGCGGTATACGCTCAGGAGGCGCGCCAGCAAAAACTGGCCTACCACGGCGGCGACAATCGATAACAGTATTTTTCGGTACCGTCTACCAAGCGTCTTGTACAGGGTTTACTTCACTTATTCGTACTGCGTGGATGGATTGAAGCACAACGGTCGCTTCTTTCTTCTCGTAAATAGCAAGAATGCGGGAGAGGAGCTTCGGCAAGAACTTGTGGGAAGGAACGTACTCGTTAAATATGACGACAGCAAACCGGAAATTGCTCTCCTGACTGAGGATACATTGGCGGGAAAACGCGTCGTACAGGGTCCGTCATGGACCTATCGATAAGAGGGGAAACCGAGGTTGGTTATCCCTTCTGAAGAATTATAGTATCTATGCACTCCGATTCCTCAACGCCTGCAACGCCTCCGGCAAAGCCGCCCCGCCGCGCCCATCTCCGCCAGCCCCATCCTTCCCGTCCTCTTCCACCTTATCTCCCTCGCCCGGCGCCAAAAACAAATTCGTCTCCACCGCATGCTGCTTCGTATAAAGCTCGAAATACCGTCCACGTGCCGCATACAACGACTCATGCGTCCCGCGCTCCAGAATCACTCCGTCCTGCACCACCAGAATCTGCTCCGCCCGCCGGATCGTGGACAACCGGTGCGCAATCACAAACGTAGTCCGCCCGCGCATCAAGTATCGCAACCCTTCCTGAATCAAAGCCTCCGACTCCGAATCCAAACTCGAGGTAGCCTCATCCAGGATCAAAATCCGAGGATCCGCCAGAATCGCCCGCGCAATCGACACCCGCTGCTTCTGCCCGCCGGAAAGCTTCACGCCGCGTTCGCCCACCACCGTGTGGTACTTCTTCTCGAAATTCTCCGCAAACTCATCCACCCGCGCGATCCGGCAAGCCTCCATAATCTCCGCTTCCGTAGCCCCCGGCCGCGCATATGCCACGTTTTCCCGAATCGACCCGTCAAATAAAAACGTCTCCTGCAACACCACGCCGAGCTGCGTGCGATAAGAACTCAGCTGCACCGTCGAAAGGTCCACGCCGTCCACCAGAATCCGCCCTTGCGTAGGCGTATAAAACGCCGAAACCAGCCCAATCATCGTCGATTTTCCCGACCCCGACGGCCCCACAAGCGCCGTCACCGTCCCCGGCTCCGACACAAAACTCACCCCGTGCAGAACTTCCTTTGCCGCCTCATACGAAAAATGCACATCCTCAAATTCCACCCGCCCCGTAATCCGTTCCAGCCTCGCCGTCCGCCGCGGGTCCTGATCCTCTTTCGCCTCATTCAAAATCTCTCGCGTCCGCTCCAGTCCGGTAATCGCCTCGGTCAACTGCGTCCCAATCGCCACAATCTGAAACACCGGCGCAATCAGCATCGCCAGAAACATCGAGTACGAAAAAAACATTCCGATCGTCATCTGGTCCGCCAGAATCTTTCGCGCGCTCAAATACATCACCACCGCGCTCACCAACCCCATCAGCATGGCGCCGGAAAGGCTCATGATCGAAGTTGCCGTCAACGTCTTCAGCACGTTGTCCAGCAACCGCTGCGCCCCGCTGCCAAACACGTTCTCCTCATGCTCCTCCGCGTGATAACCCTTCACCACGCGCACTCCGCCCAGCGACTCGGTCAAGCGCCCCGTCACCTCGGCGTTAATCTTTGGCCGCGCTCGGAAAATCGGCCGAATCGTCGAAAACGCTTTATTCAAAAACAACCCGAAAACAATCAGCACACCGAACGCGACCACCGTCATCACCGCATTGATATAAAGCAGCACGCCCAACGCCAGCACCGCCGTCAGCAGTCCGCCTACAAATTCCACCAACCCCGTGCCAATCAGATTCCGCACGCCCTCCACGTCACTCATAATGCGCGAAACCAGCGCCCCCGTCTTGTTCGCGTCGTAAAAACTCACCGAAAGCCGCCCGATGTGTGCCTGCACCTGCTTCCGCAAATCCGTAATCATCCGCTGCGCCGATTTCGACAGTAGTTGCGTCAGCGCAAACGAAGTGAGCCCCTGGACCAAAGTCGCCGCAATCACGGTAAGCACAAGGGGCAGCAGCAGCGCCTGCTGCTTTTTCCCGATCACGTCGTCCACCAGATATTTCGTGGAGCCAGGCAGCACCAGCCCCGCCACCCGGTTAATCGCCATCAACCCGAACCCGAGTAGTAGAAGCGTCCGCCGCGGATGGATCAGCGCCCAAATCTCCGGCAGCGAACTCCAATCGATTTTCTTCTTGGGTTTCTTCTCTGAAGCTTCCGCCCCGCTGGCCCGGCTCGACGAACGTTCTCCCGAAGCTCCCTTAACCGCAGTTGGTGTGTACGTTGAGCGTAATGACATTAGTCCCCGTTGTTTGCTGTGTCGCTGTGAAGGATACCCCTTCGATGCGCGAACCGCCACGGAATGTACGCGCCACGGAGCGTAGAGTGTTGGATAGCTTTTCAGGAATGCCTAGAAAAGTGTAGTGGCCGACCTTTGGGTCGGCCACTAGAGCGAACTACGGATTTACTTGGGGAACAGCCGAAGCGCCGCAAACACGGTGACTCCGTGTTTTAACTCTTCGTGTCCACAATCACGGGTTGAACCAGCCGGAACTCCAACCGCGTCTCCGGCCTCAGGTGGATGTCCTTCTTCCCGGTGAAGTAGGCAACAGCCGTTCCGGCGCCTGCGCCAATCGGCCCGCCGATCAGTGCGCCCTTGCCGCCAGCAGCGGCTGCGCCGATCAAGGCACCTCCGCCCGCGCCGCCACCGATCAGCGCCCAGTTGCGCTTCTTGTAGTCGCCGCCGCGGCGGTACGAACTCGACGTCCTCAAGTCATAAGTCTTCCCATCGAGCTGCATCGATTCGAGCGCCAGTTGCAGGTGCGCGCGCCCCATCAAATGGCCCGACGGCCGCGCGTCCACAACAATGCCTTCCACCGGTGTCCCTTGAGGAATGACGGTCTTGTCATTCAAAACCACCGGCTCCGAAATCGTAGCCTCAAAGTGGTCCCCCGGCCGATTCTGGTTGCTCGAAATTCCCTGATCCAGCGTCACGCGGATCGCCGTCTCTTCGGGAACCGTAACAGGAACAGTTCTCGGGTGAACCGCCAGTGTGACCGCGGTGGTAATCAGCGCCGCTGACAAAAACACAATCACCGTGCCGATCACAATATTTCGTTTGGTTCCAAGCATGAATTCCTCCCTGCCGTTTTAAGCCGCAGGGAGTTCGCCAAATCACCATGTTTTAAATTGTTGAAATTAAAGAGTTGGAACTCAAACCCTCTTCGGGGCGTGGGAAATAAATCTTAAAAACGGGTAGTTTCGTAGTACCGGAACTACTCCCACATGTTTTCTAAAAAGTGCGATCATTATTTCGTTGGCGTCACAACGCCCACCTTGTCCACCCCGCTGCACGCGATGTACACGCGCCCATCCGTAGTCGCCGCCATGTTGCGCACCACCCCTCCGCCAGAAGGAATCTTCGCGCTCGCAAACGTCTGCGCTTTCGGATTGAACTGCACGATCGTATTCGGATGCACGCCGGACTCGCTGTACCACACCATCCCATCCGGCGTGATCACGATCCCGTAAGGATTTGCCTCCGCCCCGCCAGGCGAATCGAACAATTTCACGCCGCCCGTCGAAGTATTCAGCATCCCCAGATGCCCGCTCTTGAAATCGGTGAAATAAACCGTATCATCCGCTGCAACTGCCAGCCGCCGTGGCCGCACTTCCGCCGGAAGCGCGTACTCCTTAATCGCCATCGTCTGCGGATCAATCGAAGCCATCTTGTTCGTCCCCAACTCGCAGAAAACCGGCACACCCTTGCTGTTGATCTGAATCCCATACGGCAGCGCCGCTTCCGTCGGCACTTCCTTCAACTCAATTTTTCCATTCTTCGGATCCAGCCGCCCCACCATGTTTCCGCCCTGCACGGTGAACCACAAAATTCCTCGCGCATCAAACACCGCTGTGTGCGGATCGTCCGCCTTCTCGACGGGCATCTTGTATTCCGTCACTTTTCCCGTGCGCGGATCCAGTTTCCCGATATACCCGCCAAAATTCGCTGTGAACCATATGTTGCCCTCTTTGTCCGCCACCAATCCGTGCGGACCGGAATTTTTGTCCGTCGCCAGCGGATACTCCTTGAACTCGCCCGTCTTCGGATCCAGCCGCCCCAGCTTGTTCACCATCTGCTCGGTGAACCACAGCGCGCCGTCCGCTCCAACCGCCGGGTCGTGTGGGTGCGCGCCCTTCGTCGGCACAGCCCACTCCTGAATCGTCACGTTCAGCGCTCCCGCATCGGCCGCACTCATCGCGGCGCGATGGCCAGGCAACGCAACCGCGGCAATCGTTCCCAAACTCACCAGGCAAATCAGCGCAAAGGTTTTCTTGGTCATGGCGTTCCCCCTACTGAGCTATTTACGCATCGTCGGGCCGGCTGGATTCATGCTTGTTGCAACCCCCTGCTCACGCAGATTGTATAGCGCAATGCGCAACCGTGTGCCATAAAGTTCCTTCCGTATTTAACGGGTTGAAGAGCCGCCAATCGCGCCCCTGGCAATGTAGCGGCCGCCTCCTGAGGTGCGCTGTTTGCACCCCGGATGCTTCTCCGGGGCGGGCGCTTTCCTCACGAGCTTCCTGCAGCCTTCTTATTCCGAAACTGCAACACCTTCTTCACTTCCGCAATAATTTCGCCATCCCCGCTCTTCACATCCACCCCAAACTCGCGATCAATCTTTTCTTCCGTCTTCAACGCCTCTCGAATCTCCGCAATCTGATCCTCCGTAATCCGAAACTTCGCGAAGACCGTCCCGCGTCCCGGCCGCCGAAACCGGATGGACGCAGACTTATCCCACACAATGTAATCCCGCCCCAGAATCTCAATGAACATCACCATGTAAAACGGATCCGTCATCGAATAAAGCGATCCGCCATAATGCGTGCCCACATAATTCGCATTCCACCGCCGCAGCTTCATCTCCACATCAACTTCCCGCCAATCCGCTTGAATGCGGGTTATCCGGATGCCCGCTCCCAGCAACGGCGGCCAAAGATTGAACATCGTCCTTAAGTTGTTTTTGAAGAGTCGCTTGAGCAAGGGAACCTCGACGCAAAAGGCGCGAAGTTCCATCCTGCCACAGCTATCGATTTGAGGACTAGTCGGCGGCGGGAACCGTACGGCGCAGCTTCGGCGCCGGCTTCTCGAAATTCAAAACGCTGCTCACAAACTGGCTGAGTGTTCCGCCCAGATGCCCGAGAACACGTTGCTTCAGGGAACTATAGTCCTGTGTTCCGCAGAATAGATCGCTCAGCAGTTGCCGGAACACCGCGTTGCGCTGCAGAAACTGCACCATGCGCGTCGTAACCGAGCATCCCAGAAACGACCCGCGATAAAAACGCCGCACGATCCGCGCCGCAAACTCCAGTTCCAGCGAAAACGAAGCGCGCACCCGCGAAGGATACAGCTCCGGGCAACCCTCCGCGATCGACTGCCCCAGCAATTCGCCAGAGCGCAGCGCGTAAAACAATCCTTCGCCCGTCAACGGATCCACCCACGCCGCCGCATCGCCGCACATCGCCCAATTTCTCCCAATCACCGCGCGGTCGGCAAGCGTGCGCACCTGCGGTGAAGGCAGAACGTGGCTGTAGAACTTGGCGTTTTCCGTAGCGAATTTTTCCGCCTCGGCGAACGTGTGCAGGTGGGAACGAAGCTCGCTGCTGGTATGCGAAGCCATGCTCCCACAAATTCCCAGTGAAATGTGATCCTCGCGCGGAAACGACCAGATGTAACCCTCAAAATCCGGCAGAAACTTGATGATGATCTCTTCGGCCGTCTCCGGCACGAAGTACCCCTGCGTCATTTCCAGTTCATCGGCCGAAAGCGCCCGCGTACCGGGCAGCATCTGGTTGCGCGCGCCCGAAGCCAGCACCACGAAATCCACCGTACGCCACTCGCCCTCGACGCAATAGCGCGGCTTTTCCGCCGTCGTGTCGATCTGTTGCACGCGGCGGTGATGCACCTCGCAGCCTGCTTCGCGCGCGCGGTCCAGCAGCAGTCCGTTCAGCACCCGCCGCGAATAAATAACGATCGGATGCTTCAAATCGAGTTTCGCGCGCTGATTCTCCGCGCTGATAATCTCCACGTTACGCACGAGTTTTTTCGGATGCGGATTGTCCAGCAGAAAAGGGAAGTGCTGCGTGGCCTTATAGGTGAGCCCGCCGCCGCAGGGTTTTTCCCACGCCAGCCGCTCGTCAAAAATGTTTACGGAATGCCCCGCGCGAGCAAGTTGTTCCCCGCACATGGCGCCCGAAGGTCCGCCACCGATGATGACAATCTCAGCCATTTGTTCGTTCTAGGTGAACTATGTTCGCGTCTCCGGCACAGGCGGGACAGGGTCTTCACTGGGCGGCCGGCCGCTCCTAGGACACAGGAAAGAGCACCAGACTGAAGCCCGCTAAAAGTATAGCACCGAAGATTGCGGCGGCTGTGGGGGAAGCGGTGCGTTGGCGTACCAATCGTGCACCCAGCCGCATGAACAGAAAAAACAGCGCGAAGTAGGGCATCAGCAGCACCACGAGAATCTGACCGCTGTGCAGCATGAAGGTGCCGAACACCAGCACTAGCCACGCCAGCAGAATCGCCAGGTAATCGATGCCCAGCCGTCTGCGAGGCTCACTCAGCGGGCCGAGCAGGATTTCCAGGGCGTACAAGAAGAGAAACGCCGCGAGGAAAAACAGCGGAAAGCGTTCCCATCTTTGTAAGGTGAGCCAAGCGCTTGTCACCGTAAGATCAAACCATCCCGTGACCAGCAGATGCAGGATAAACGCACCCGCGGCTGCGCCCAGCAATACGCCAGGTTTTGCCGCGAACTTCCGGGACGCCAGTTTGGGATGCAGCAACAAGAGACCGAGGCCCGTCAGCAGGAAAAAACTGGCCAGATAATCGCCCTCAAACAATCGCAGTACACGAAGCGGGACAAAGTAGCGAAGCACAAAAATCGCCATAATCGAAACCAGCACAGTCTCGGCCAGAAATCGCAGCGTCCCGGGAACTTGCGAATCGCCCGCAGCCTCTTCGGGTGCCACCGTTGCCAATTCCCGCAGAAACGGCCCCGAAAGCAGCAGAATACCCACAAATCCGAGCACTCCGCCGCCAAGATAAAGCAAACTCGGAAGCTGCGCCGGATTCGGCATATTCAGCGCCCGCGCGGCCCACGCCTGCGACAGTTTCGCCGCGCCCGGAGAAAACAACACGCTCACGTGCGATTGCCCCGGCAGCGCATGAAACTGAATCGTCGGGTCGGTATTTCCAGCCACCAGATCTTCGGCGTTGGCCGCCAATCCCTTCGGCTCAAATTGCCCGGCGGTGATCAGCGTGTTCGGCAGCAATGTCGGCGGATTCTGGAACAGCAACTTCTCCGGCGTCACGCCGTGCGTGGCTTTCATCGGCGCAGGTGACAGGGCAATCACTCCCGCGGGCCGGAATTCCGGCGCAAGCCGCAGCGCAATCGCTCCCCCCATCGAATGCCCGGCCAGAATCGTGTGATCCGGCACGATCAGCCCGCGCGCCGAAAGTCCACGCAGCAAAGAGCGTCCACAGTCCTCAGCCTTCTCGGATGTGAACGGCCCTGACGTGCGGCCGTGCCCGGGAAGATCCGGCACGTACACCGTCAAACCCAACTCCGCAAAGCTCCGCGCCAGATATCGCATGATGTACTTGTTCGCCGCCAGCCCGTGAAACAGCACCACGGCGCCTGTGTTCACCTGGGCGGGGATATCGCGCTTCTGAATGATCGTCATGTCCACGCGGCAAGCGCCCGCCACCGCGTTCACCCGTTTTTCCGTGTAGCCCCGCGCACCCGCGTAAGTCCAGAGCGCGCCCACAATTAGGAACGCAATGCCAGTAAGTGCTTGCCACACCGGTTTGCGGTTCATGCGCCGCGCCCGCCGCCCCAGCGGCCTTTCCGGGCGGCATGATAGAATTGAATTTCACACGGATTCACGTTGGCGCCGTCACAAGCGAGCATGGAGACCCTTTGCACCCCGCGGTTTTGACTCTCGAACAACTCATTCTGCGGTTTGGCCCGGGGAAACGCAACGGGCGGCGCGTGGTCTTCACCAACGGATGTTTCGATCTCTTGCATCCCGGCCACATCCAATTGCTGGAAGCGGCCCGGGCGAAGGGCGATGCGCTGGTTGTCGGCCTGAATAGCGACGAAAGCGTCCGTACGTTGAAGGGCGCGGGGCGTCCCGTGATTCCCGAACAGGAACGAGCGGAAATCCTGGCGAACTTCGAATGCGTCGATGCGGTAGTCGTCTTCGATGAACTGACGCCGCAAAAAACCGTAGCCGCGCTGTTGCCCGATGTCTTGGTAAAAGGCGGCGACTGGCCCGGCAACCAGATCGTGGGGCGCGAAGAAGTGGAAGCAGCCGGAGGAAAAGTAGTCCTGATCGATGTAGTCGAAGGCTATTCGACCACCGAAATCCTGCGCAAGATTCGCGCCAGGTAGCGGCGACCTTCAGGCTTGCCCTGACGAAGGAATGGGTCGACAAGCCCATGTAGTGGCCGAACTTTAGATCAGCCACGAAGTGTCCAACCGCTTACGGCGAACGATGACGCGCTAGGAAAAAGTTTTGCAAGCAGCATGATACTGCCCGCGGTTAGAGAACGATTGGATCGATTGCTGCGCCACCCCTCCCTGGATGGCGCGCTGGGAGAACTACGCGCGGGCGCAGGCCTCGTCGGCCTCTCCGGCCTGCAGGATGTGGCGAAAGCCCTCGCCGCGGCCTATTTCACGCACGAACTGCGCCGCCCCTCCTTCTTCCTCACGGAGAGCAATCGCCGGGCCGAAGATCTCGCCGAAAGCGTCCGCTTCTTCAGCCAGATTTTTCCGGGAGCCACCGGTGGCATCGCCGTCCTGCCAGCCTTCGACAATCTGCCCTGGGATTCGCAAGCGCCGCACGCCGACATTCTGGAACGCCGCGCCGCCACTCTTTACCGCCTGGCGAACGGCGAAGTTTCCCTCGTAATTGCACCGATGGCCGCCGCGCTCTGGCGCTACCAGGATCCCTACGTTTACCTGACGCTCTCGCAAATCCTCGCCAAAGATTCCGAAGTCTCTCACGAAGCCCTCATCAAACATCTCGGCAGCATCGGCTACGCCCGCACCGAAATGGTGGATCTCCCCGGCCAATTTGCCGTTCGCGGCGGCATTGTCGACGTTTTTTCTCCCGAAGCCCTCCGCCCCGTGCGCATCGAACTCCTCGGCGACACGGTTGAATCCGTGCGTGAATTCGATCCGCGCACCCAGCGATCCGTCGCTCCTGTGAACAAGACCACCATCCTGCCGCTCGCCGAATGGAGCGTTCCCGCGCCCGGCAGCCGAGAAGCCGAAGAGTGGGAGCCGGGCCGCTGGATGGGCGCAACATCGGAAGCCGGTGACAGCGCGCTCTTTGAACTCGCGGAAAGTTCGTTGAAGCCAGTTGTCTTTTTGGATGAGCCGCTGGCGCTGCGCGAAGCCGCAAAGAAATTGCGGGAAGCGGCCACCGAAAATTACGAACGCCACGGCCACGCCAATTCGCCCGAAGTCCCGCACTATTTCTGGAGTGAACCGGACTGGGAGCGCGCGCTGGTGAAAACTTCGCGCGTCGAAGTCGAGCAACTCAATCTCGCGCAGAACGGCGGGCAGCGCTTCGAGCTCAGCTCGCGGCCCAGCACCCGCTTCCACGGCGACGTCGTCGCCTGCGTTGGCGACGTGAAGTCGCAACTCGCTTCCGGCGGCACCGTCTATCTGACGGCCGCGAGCCTCGGCGAACTGGAGCGCTACGCCGACATCTGCCGCGAATACGAAGTTCCTTACGTGCTCGGCGAAACCGAAGAAGCCGCCGCGGGTTTCACCGCCGAAAGCGCCACAGAGAGCGCGGCGCTCGTGCTTGTCCGCGCGCCGTTCGCGCAGGGAGTTTCCTTTCCCGAAGCGAAGGTCACGATTTACGGCAACGCCGACCTCTTCGACGTCACGCCGTCCGTCGAACGTCCCAGCCGCAAGATCCGCACCAGCGGCTTCTTCGCCGATTTCGCCGAGCTGAAGCCCGGCGACTACGTGGTCCACGTGGATCACGGCATCGGCCAGTTCGAGGGCCTGCGACTAATCGAATCCGAAGGCCGCCGCGGCGAGTTCATGCTGTTGCGTTACGCGGACGACGCGCGCCTCTACGTTCCGCTCGAACGAATGGACCTGGTGCAAAGCTATCGCGTGGTCGAAGGCACCGAACCAACTCTCGACAAACTCGGCGGTACGGCCTGGGCGACGCGCAAAACTCGCGTTCGGAAATCACTGGAAGACATGGCCGACCAGTTACTCGCGCTCTATGCCGAGCGCAAAACGGCCGAGGGTTTTGCGTTTTCTCCCGACGGCGCCTGGCAGCGCGAATTTGAAGACGCCTTCGAGTTCGAAGAAACCGCCGACCAGCGCACCGCCATCGCCGACATCAAAAAAGATCTGGAAAAAGCAACGCCGATGGATCGCCTGCTCTGCGGCGACGTCGGCTACGGCAAAACAGAAGTGGCCATGCGCGCCGCGTTCAAAGCCGTCGCCGACGGCAAGCAGATCGCCGTGCTAACACCGACAACCGTGCTCGCCTTTCAACATTTTGAAACCTTCAAGAAACGCTTTGCCGCTTTCCCTACGCGCATCGAAATGCTCAGCCGTTTCCGCACCGCCGCCGAGCAAAAAGTCATCCTCGCCGATCTCGAAGCCGGGAAAGTGGACATCGTCATCGGCACGCACCGCCTGCTTTCCAAGGACATAAAATTTCAAGACCTCGGCCTGCTCATCGTGGACGAAGAGCAGCGCTTCGGCGTTGCCCACAAGGAACGCCTGAAAGAGATGCGCAAAAACGTCCACGCGCTGGCTCTTTCCGCGACGCCCATCCCGCGTACCCTGCATATGTCCCTCGTCGGTTTGCGCGACATGTCGCTGATTGAAACGCCACCGCGCGACCGCCTGGCGATCCAGACCTCCGTCGCACCTTTCAGCGAAGAACTGGTCCAGCGCGCCATCGAAAATGAGATGGCCCGCGACGGCCAAGTCTACTTCATCCACAACCGCGTCGAATCCATCTACTCGCTTGCCTCCCTGGTCAGCAAGCTTGTACCGAAAGCCCGCGTTGTCGTCGGCCACGGCCAGATGGGTGAAAAAGAGCTGGAAGCGGTGATGCTGAAATTCATCCGCGACGAAGCCGACGTCCTCGTCGCAACCACGATCGTCGAAAACGGCCTCGACATCCCCCGCGCCAACACTATCCTCATCAATCGCGCCGACCGCCTCGGCCTAGCCGAACTCTACCAGCTACGCGGCCGAGTCGGCCGCTCGCACCACCGCGCGTACGCTTACCTCCTGGTGCCCACCGAAAAAATCCTCTCCGACATCGCCCGCAAACGCCTCGCCGCCATGAAGGAGTTCAGCGAATTGGGCGCCGGCTTCCGCATCGCCGCGCTTGACCTGGAACTCCGAGGCGCCGGCAACCTCCTCGGCCGCCAGCAGCACGGTCACATCGAGTCCATCGGCTTCGACCTCTACGTCCAGATGCTCGAAGGAGCCGTTGCCAAGCTCAAGGGCGAAGAGTCCATGCCGGAGCTGCGCACCACTCTCAGCCTCGGCATGGACGTCCGCATCCCCCAGGAGTACATCCCCAGCGAAAACCTGCGCCTGCGCACCTACAAGCGCGTCTCCTCCATCGCCACCGAGGCCGAAAAACAGGACGTGCACAAGGAACTCGAGGACCGTTTTGGCGCCATGCCCAAATCCGTAGAAAACCTTTTGGAGTACGCCATGCTCAAATCCATCAGCGAGAAGTTGCGCATCGCGTCGGTGGAACGCCAGGGAACGCGGGTCGCGCTCAGGTTCCACCCCGAAACGCAACTCGACCCCGCCGCGGTGGTCAAAGTGGTGCGCTCCCGCAAGGGCATCAAGCTGGACCCCAGCGGCGTGCTATGGATGGAACTCCAGCGCGGGGAATCCGTGCCCGGGGCGCTGAGAAACGTATTGCTCGGTTTGCAAGGAGGAGGCTAAACTCTTTTCATGGTTAAAATGATGAAGAAGACCGCGTTGCTGGCCGGCTTGCTGTTTGCCCTGCCGCTGCTGGCCCAGAACCCCCCGGCCAACCCACCGCCCCCGGACAATCCGACGGCGCAGAAGCCACCCTCGCTGGAAGCCCCGCAAATGGCCGCGCCGGAGCCGGAAAAGGAACAGCCGAAGAAGCCCGCGGCGCCTCCCGCCAAAACCGCCGCCAAGCCTGTGAAGCCGGCCTTGTCCGGTGAAGGGAAAGTGGTCGAAGAGATAGTCGCCCGCGTGAACAACGAAATTATCACTACCTCCGAACTCCAGAAAGCGCGTTCGGCCGCCGCGGAAGACGCCCAGCAGGAATGCAGCGGGCGTTGCACTCCAGAACAGTTGCAAGTCGCGGTGGAAGACCGCCAGAAATTCGCCTTGCGCGATTTGATCGACCAGTCTTTGCTGGCCCAGCGCGGCAAGGACATGAGCATCAACGTCGAGCCGGAGGTGGTAAAGCAACTCGACCAGATCCGCATCCAGAACAAGCTGGCTGGGCCAGATGACCTGGAAAAGGCGGTCACTAAGGAAGGCCTGAACTGGGACGATTTCAAAGCCAACATCCGCAACAAATTCCTGACCCAGGAAGTGATCCGCCGCGAAGTCGGCTCGCATATCAACATCGGCCGCGACGACGCGATGAAATATTACGAAGAACACAAAAAGGAATTCTTTAAACCGGAGCAGGTGGCGCTGCGGGCGATTGAAATCAGCACCGAAGGCAAGCAGGAAGCCGAGCTTGCCGACCTGAAGAAAAAAGCGGAGGGACTGCTGCAGCGCATCAAGGACGGCGAAGATTTCGCGACACTGGCCAAGCGCTTTTCCGACGGCAGCACCGCGCAGCAAGGCGGCTACCTGGGAACGTACAAACGCGGCGAGCTGGCGAAGCAGCTGGAAGACCAGGTCTTCGGGATGAAGAAGAACCAGCTGACCGACGTGATCGAAACCAAGCAGGGCTTCCTGATTCTGCAGGTGCTGGAGCGCTACGAAGAGGGCGAGCAGCCTTTTGAAAAAGTGGAACCTGAAATTATGGACCACCTCTACAGCGAGCGGATGGAGCCCGCCTTGCGCGAATACCTGAAGACGCTGCGCGAGCAGAGCTACGTTGTGGTCAAGCCCGGATATCAGGACATGGCGGGCGGTGGCAATTCCGAAATCGAGGAAGTCAGCGCCACGCCCGAAGCTTCGAAAGAGAAGAAGGGACACAAGAAGTATTTGCTGTTCGGAAAGAAAACGACCGGGTAGCCGAGTGAAAAAACTTTTCGTCAAAGATCTCGAGCCCGATCCGTCCATCACCGGATTTTTCCTCGTTCACGAAAAAGAAGTCCGCAACACCGCCGGCGGAAAGCCGTATCTCCGCATGGAACTCGGCGACCGCACCGGCACCGTGGAAGCGCGCATGTGGGACCAGTTCGACGCGCTGGCCAGGGAAGTCAGCCGCGACGATTTCATCAAGGTGCAGGGCCGCGTGGAGCTTTACCGCAACAAGCCGCAGCTTACCCTGCAGCAGTTCCGCGTAGCCAAACCCGAGGAGATCGAGTTGGGCGACTTTCTGCCGCACACGCCGTACGACGTGGAAAAGCTTTACGAGCAGGCATTGGGTTTCATCGAGGGCATGAAAAATCCCTGGCTGAAGAGACTGACTTCGAAAATTCTGACCGACCCCAAGAACGTCGCGCGATTCAAGCGCGCCCCCGCCGCCAAAGTGATGCATCACGCCTACATCGGCGGCCTGATTGAACACGTGGTGGGATTGTGCGGACTGGCGAAACAGATTTCGGCGCACTATTCCGAGCTGGATGAAGATTTACTTGTAACAGCGGCGCTGCTGCACGACGTCGGCAAGCTGGATGAATTGTGCTACGAGCGCGCGGTCAGCTACACCGCCGAAGGCCAGTTGCTGGGCCACATCACGATGGAACTTGAGACCGTCTCAAAAGAGATGGACGCGATTGAAGGGTTCCCGGAAAAACTGAAAACCGTTGTGCAGCACATTCTGATCAGCCACCATGGCGAATATGAATTCGGCTCGCCCAAGCTGCCGATGATTCGCGAAGCGCTGGCATTTCACTACATGGATGATCTGGACTCGAAGATGGGAGCCGTTCGCGCGGCCCTGGCAATCGATTCCGGCGAGCCGGAGTGGTCGGCCTACAGCGGCGCTCTGGGACGCAAGTTCCTGCGCCTCGACAAATTCCTCAGAGAAGAGCCACCCGCAAAAAAGTAATTGTGAGTGCGAGAGCAAAGCTCTCGCTTTTACGGTCCAAACCACCTCTGTAACCGCAAATTGCGAGAAGGACTTTACATCTCAAAAGCGGGAGCTCCGCTCCCGCACTCAATACGCCGCGTCGCTTACTCAGCGCGCGCGATCACCAGCGTCAGATCGTCCGCCTGACTCGCGCCGCTGAACTGCTGAACTTCGTTGAGAATTGCGGAGAGCATCTTTTTTACCGGCAACTGCTGGTGGGAGCGCACAATTTCCAGCAGCCGCGATTCGCCGAACTCTTCGCCCGCCTGGTCCGGTGCTTCCGTTACGCCGTCAGTGTAAATCACCAGCACGTCGCCCGGGCCGACGGAAACTTTTCTCACGCCACAGGTCCAGTCCCTGAACAAGCCTAGGACGGTTGCGGTCGCTTCCAGCCGCTCGACGTCGCCATTCGCGCGTAGCAGCAGCGGTGGATTGTGCCCGCAGTTCGCGTAGCGCAGGCAGTGATTCGCGTCGTCGTAATCTGCGTAGAAAAGCGTGGCGTAGCTGTCCTCCGGTGTATTCTCCACGAAAAGTTGGTTTACGGATTGCAGCAACTGGTGCGGATCTTCAAGCGCAACCATGAATCGGCTGCGCAGATTCGCCTGCAGGTTCGCCATGAGCAGCGCCGCGGCGATGCCTTTGCCTGCAATATCGGCAAGCACGATGCCGAGCCGCCCTGCGCCGAGATCGAGAAAATCGTAATAATCGCCGCCGACCACGCGCGCCTGGATGCACGTGCCGGTGTATTGCAGGGTCTTCAGCGGCGGGAGAAATTGTGGAAACAGCCGCGACTGCACTTCGCGCGCAATTTCCATGTCGCGAGCCACGCGGCGGTCCACCTCCATCCGCTCCGCCATTTTTTCCGCAAGCCCGAAATTTTCAATCGCAATGCCGGCCTGGCTGGCCACGGAATCCAGCAGGCGTTTGTCTTCACTGGAATACGGTTCTTCGGAAAGGCGTTGCCCCAGCACCAGCAGGCCGGAAAGCTGCCCGGCGTGATCCAGAATCGGCACCAGGCATTCCGGAGCAATCGGCGCCAGCACCTCAAGATCTTCCATTCCTTCTTCGCCGGGAAGCGGCACGTCCCACGATTTCCCGCGCAAGGTCAGCATGGCGAGCGAAACCATTCCAGGGGAGAGAGTTTTCGCGCCGGGCGGCGGATTGCCGCATTCCGCGATAAGTCTCAAGTCGCCCCCGGCGAGATAGCAGATGAAATGCTTCGGATGCAGCGCTTTTTCGAGGTGATGCTGCAAAAGGAGCGCCAGTTCGCCGCGGCTGGTCACGGTGCGCGCCTTCTCGGCGAGGTCCTGCAGAATCATCCGGGCGTCGTAAGCACTGCGGAAGAATGCGCGGTCGATGCGCTGCGTTCCGCGCTTCACGAGAGGGGCCGAAGTCCACACCAGAGCAATTCCGAAGGCGGCGCTAAACATCATTCCCGCGCTGGGATTAGGTTGAAAAAAGCGGGACAACGTGTGCGAGAAAAAAGCGATCGCGGACAGCGCCACGACGAAAAGCAAAACCACAAATCCCCGTTGCACCAGGAAATACCGCGCGCTCCGCCTTAGGAGCACCGGAATTTCCATCACCCGGTGCTTCACTACGGCATACCCGAAGGAAAGCGGGTACAGCGCGCAGATGATAACCAGGATCGTGTTTACCCAGAACGAAGGACGGTACTCCGTGAAGTCAATCGCCGCGCGCTCCACCACCAGCGGTAGTACGCCGATCAAGGTGCCCCAGAGAATCACGCGGGATTTCCGCCGCACGAAGGGATCGGAACTTCCCGCAAACGCGTTCAACGCGAGCGACATGAGCCCCAGCCCGATCAGGACGTAATCCGCATAAATCAGCGACAAGCGAATGTTTTCCCCCGCTCCGCCAAACAGATCCGACGCGACGCCGGGTTCCCTTAGATCTCCGGTCAACACTCCGGCCAGCGCCATGGCAACGGCAAAGCCCACGCAGACCCATTTCAGCCAGGGGACACGGCGATCCATGGGCGAGCGAGCAGGGAAGACCGCGAAGAAAATATAGAAGAGCGGGCAGAGAAGCGCGGAGAAAATCATCTGGTAGACAACGGCAAGGGAACGAAGGTTGTGGCCCATCGCAGCCATGGGATGGGAAAAACCAGGAGTGGCTACAAATCCGCAAAACAACGAAGCAAGCAGCCACGCATTTGGATCATTCAGCCGCAGAAAAAGAACCGTCAACCCGACCAGTAGAAATAACACCGGGAAAGAACGCGTTATCTGTATGGCGGAGGTCTTGGCAAAACCCTCCGCTGGTCCACCTTCCAACGAGGCGCGGAAAATTCCGTGAATCTCAACCGGATTTGCCTCTCCTTCGCGTTGGACGGTGAAGAGAACGGAGTCGCCCGGTTTCCCGAGCGCGTACGCCCGATCAAAGGGGCGGGACGTGGTAAGCGCCTGCCCGTCAACGCCGATAATGCGGTCCCCGGCGCGCAACCCGGCGTGCTCCGCCGGGCTGTCCGGTACCACATCGGAAACTTTCATGCAGTGTGTGCTTTGGTCGTACTGATTGTTGTGCTTACTGTTGAATCCCAACTCCACTTGCGGCGCTGTGCGCTCAACGTACATCCAGATGCCGGAGTAAGAAATGGCCGCAGCGGCAAAGAGGATTGCCAGGGTGAGAAGCAATCGGTGGGGTAGTGATGACCAGCGCATGATGAAGGCCTGAAATTACCGCAATTTCGCTCTAATTGGCAGCGTACGATGCGCCGGGACGCTAGTCAATGAAGTTACCCGCCGAACATCCGCGCGACATCCCTCGCCAGAGCCTGATAAACTGGATAGTGAAATTGCCATGATTCCCGCCGAATACAAAGTTCGCGACCTTGTCATCCGTCCGGCGACGATCCTTGCGCCCATGGCGGGCGTGACGGATACGCTGTTTAGACGCGTGATTCGCGGCCTGGGTAGCTGCGGCCTTCTGATGACGGAGTTCACGAGTTCAGAAGGCATCACCCGCAGCGCGAAAAAGACGCTGCGCTATCTTTTCTTTGAAGAGGACGAGCATCCCATCGCGGCGCAGTTGTTTGGCGCGAATCCGCAGGTGATGGCCGATGCGGCGCGCATGGTGGAAGACCTGGGCTACGACGCCGTGGACATTAATTTGGGCTGCCCGGCTAAAAAAGTGGTGAAGTGCGGCGGCTCCGGCCTGCTGCGCGAATTGCCGCTGCTTGAGGATATTTTCAAAAGCGTGCGCGCGGCGGTGAAAATTCCGCTGACGATCAAATTGCGCGCAGGCTGGGACGATAAATCCATCGTTGCAGTGGAAGTGGTGAAGATGGCCGAGCAGATCGGCGTCGAAGCGGCGGCGATTCATCCGCGCACGCGCGCGCAGGGCTACACCGGCAAAGCCGATTGGAACATTATTGCGGCGGTAAAGCAGGCCGTGAAGATTCCCGTGATCGGCAACGGCGATGTGCAGTCGCCGGAAGATGCAGCGCGCTTGGTGAAGGAAACGGGATGCGATGCGGTGATGATCGGCCGCGCGGCGGCGACGAATCCGTGGATCTTCCGCCAGATGGAGCAATACCGCACCACGGGGCACTACGACGTGCCGACGGAAGAAGATCGCCGGCAGTTACTTTCTGGCTACTACCAGAAAATTCTTAACTCAAATCTACCGGACGGCGTGGGAAAAATGAAGCAGTTCGCATGCTGGTTTACGCACAGCGTCAAGAACGGCAGCGAACTTCGACGCATCGTGCATTCGGCGCGCACGCCGCTTGAAGTGGTCGAGAACGTGGATCGCTTCTTTGCGGAGAAGACCGCCGACAATGGAGCCCCAGCCCATGAGCCCAGTCAGCGAGAGCATCACCATGAAGAGGTCCGAACGTAGGATTGCGGTCCGCCTGCCTTTGCGCGTACGCGGACGCGACGCGCGAGGATTTTCCTTCGAAGAAGAAACCGCCAGCGAGAATTTGTGCCGCAGCGGAGCCGCGTTTCGCACGCGGTTCGACGTGGCAATCGGCTCAAGCCTGGAGATCAGGATTCCCGCCCAGGTCGGCGTGCCGCGACGGGACGCGCAGGATTTTGAAACCCAGGGGAAAGTCGTACACATCAGTGAGTCGCTGACCGACGGCGAAAAAGTGGTGGGCGTGCAATTTGTGGGCCCGCGGTTTCAGCGGATGTTCCGGTCGGAATCAGCATATTGAGGTTTTCGTGAGCACAGCGATTCCTCGCTGTGCGCTTTTGTAGTGGCCGGTTTTAAGTACGGTCGCCGCGTCGACCGTGTTAGTCCTGTTTCCTTCCAATGCAATGTGTCGCGCCTCCGGCGCTCTGGGATTTTGGGGTTGCGTTCCCAACCCTTACGGGCTGGGCTAACTTTTGCCGCGCCTCTGGCGCTAGCTATTCCGCTTCAGGGGGATTTTCGTCGAGGAGCTGGCGGTAGGCGTCGCGGCGCGTGATGCCACGTTCCTTGGCGGCGAGCTTCAGGGCTTCCTTGCGATCGAGTTTTGCTTGGTGCATCAATTCATCCACGCGTGCGGCGAGGGATTGCGCGGTATCCACCTGCGCGCCAGGGGAGCCGGTTTCCGGTGGGCCGAGGATCAGAGTGATTTCACCCCGAACGGGATGCTCTTCGAGCGACTGCACCAGAGCAAACAACGTGCCGCGGCGGAACTCTTCGTGGATTTTTGTCACTTCGCGCGCCAGGCAAGCGGGGCGGTCGCCCAAGATGGCGAGCGCGTCCGCTAGCGTTTCGGCGATGCGGTGCGGCGCTTCGTAGAGAATGATGGTGCGGTTTTCGATGCGCAGGTGCTCCAGCGCGCGGCGGCGTTCGCTGGAGCGGGCCGGAAGAAATCCAAGAAAAAGAAATTCTTCGTTGGGCAGGCCGGAAGCGGCAAGAGCTGTGACTAAGGCCGATGCGCCGGGAATCGGAACCACCGGAATCTGGTGGCGAATGGCGAGCGAGACCAACCGGAAACCTGGGTCGGAGACGAGCGGCATCCCGGCATCGCTGACCAGTGCGACGCTGGTGCCTTGCTCCATAGCGTGGACGAGTTCCGGGGCGCGAGTGATTTCATTGTGTTCGTGATAGCTGACCAGCGGCTTGTGAATTTCGAAGTGGCTCAAAAGTTTCAGGGTGTGGCGGGTGTCTTCGCAGGCGATCTGATTCACTTCTTTCAGGATGCGCAGCGCGCGCAGGGTGATGTCTTCCAGATTGCCGATCGGCGTGGCGACAAGATACAGCGTGCCGCGGTGCGGAGAGAGGGAGGCATCGGCATGCGTGTTGGTTGTCATGGGAAGCGCGTACAGGAAGTTTAGCACGCGGGGTTGGAAGCAGGCGGCAGGAGGCTGCATGCTATAATTGAAAGTTTAGAGGACACGTAGGAGGGGCAACTGTGCCACTGTACGAATACCAGTGCGTGAAGTGCAAGCGCCGGACGGAGAAAATCGAGAGCGTGGCGGGACCGCATCTGAAGAAATGCCCGCATTGCGGCGGAAGAGTAGAGCGGACGTTGACGGCTCCCGCGATTCAATTCAAGGGCGCCGGGTGGTATGTGACCGATTACGCGGGGAAGAAGGGCGTGGGAAGCGACGTGCCGCCCACAGCGAAGACGGAGTCAAACGAGAGCAAGGATTCCGCGGCGAAAGCGTCCGAGGCCAAGGCCAAGGCGTCTGAAACGAAAGAGTCGGGTGCCAAAGAAAGCAAAGAGAAGAAGCCGGCGAAGAAGAAAGATTGAAGTGCGGCCGATCTGAAGTTCGGCCACTACAGGTTGCTAAAGCTTCAGTGATTTTAAGTAGGCGCGAAAGTCGGAGCCCAGTTCTTTATTTTGCAGGGCGAGTTCGACGGTGGCTTTCAGGAAGCCGAGTTTGTCTCCCGCATCGTAGGAAATTCCTTCATAAATGTAGGCCCACAAGCCTTGCTCTTTGGCAAGCAGGCGCATGGCGTCGGTCAGTTGAATTTCGCCGCCGGCGCCGGGCTTAGTGCGTTCCAGGCAATCGAAAATCGCGGATGGCAGCACATAGCGGCCGGTGATGGCGAGGTTGCTGGGCGCATCTTCATTTTTTGGTTTTTCGACGAGATCGCGGATGCGCAGGAGGCGTTCGCCGAACGGAGGCTGCGGAGCGGGTTCGCCGGCGAAGATACCGTAGAGGTGCGTTTTATCGCGGGGAACTTCCTCAACAGCGATCGCGCCGGTGCCGGTTGCCTCGTAGACGTCGATGAGTTGTTTGGTTGCGGGATTTGCGCCGGGAATCAGCACATCGCCGAGAAGCACGGCGAACGGCTCATCGCCGACGAGATCTTTTGCGACGAGGACAGCGTGGCCGAGGCCGAGCGGCTCTTTTTGGCGGGTATAGCTGACTTGCACCATGTTGCTGATGCGGCGGACCATTTCCGCCTGCTCGTGCTTGCCTTTTTCTTCGAGAAAACGCTCGAGGAGCGGGGAATTATCGAAGTGATCTTCGATGGAATTCTTGCCCTTGCCGGTGACGATAATGATGTGTTCGATGCCGCTGGCGACGCACTCTTCCACGACGTATTGAATCTGCGGCTTGTCCACAACCGTCAGCATTTCCTTGGGTTGCGCCTTGGTGGCGGGCAAGAAGCGCGTGCCGAGGCCGGCGGCGGGCAAGACAGCTTTGCGAACTTTCTGGTGGGCGGCGGACTTTTGCGGGGACTGCGTCGAGTCTGTCGTCATGTCGGATGTAGTCGTTTTAGTTTGAACTATATTTTCAGCTTCGTAAGCACAGTAGACGCCGGGCGGGAGTTTTGTCAATCAATCGAACTACCTATAAAGCCTGTGGGAAAATCGTACTGGAACGAACTCCGGCGTTTCCGTGAGGAAACCAGGGACGTGAACCGCCGAATTTGCGCATGGAAAAAATGTCGGCGCGCCGACATTTAAAGTAACACTTGAAGGTAATTAATTACAAAATACCGGGACTAGGCGAATTGCGTAAGTGGCTGGAATAAATAACTTAGAGCGAAAACTTTCGAAACGATTTCCACAGGTATTCGAAAGTTTTCCCGTTTTGGTTCAGAAATGGAGTTTCGAAAGGTATGCGTAGCTCTCGGTGAGGTTCGCGATGGCGTCTTTCGGCGCATCGTTTTCGACAAAGAAATGCTTGACCCCGGCGTCCTGCGCGGCGGGAAGCAGAGTCTTCCAGTCAATCACGCCACCGCCTATAGGGGTGAAACCTGCGGCGACGTCGTCGATCATCTGCTCTGAATTCTTTCCGGGCACAATCGGTGGAATCTTGTTCAGATCCTTGACATGGACTTCGGAAAAGCGGCCGGGATATTTTTTGAAGTAGGCGACGGGGTCTTTCTTGGCGACGGTGATCCAGCAGAGGTCGAGCTCCATCGTCAGATTTGTGGGATCGCAGGATTCCAGCAGGAAGTCGTAGGGTAGCTTGTCACCGAGATTTTTGTCCGGCAGGAATTCCCAAAAATGATTGTGATAGCCGAACTGGACGCCGGCCTTGTGGCTGGCTTCGCCGGCTTTGTTGAAGAGCTCGGCGGCGCGCTTGTAGCCGTCGGCAGAGGCGCGCTGGGAGTCGTCAATCCAGGGGCAGATGATGTATTTGTGCCCGATAATATGGGCAGCTTCGATGGCTTGCGGCATACGGTGTTGAACGACGTCGTAGGAGACGTGGACCGACGGGGAAGCCAAGCCGTTGGCATCGAGGATCGCGCGAAGATCTTTGGGCGAGTAAAGATACGGGTAGCCGGCGAATTCCACTTCCTTGTAGCCGATTTTGGCGACCTTGGCGATTGTGCCGGGAACATCGGTGCCCATCATCCCGCGCACGGTGTACAGTTGCATGCCGACGGCGTCCAACTGATGCGCGGCGGCAAGACCGCGGAAGGGAAGCGAAGTGACAGCAGCGGCGGCGAAAGACGATTCAAGAAAGGTTCGACGGTTCATGCCAAAGATTCTACACAGATTCGCAGGCGAGCCAAGCGGAAAGGTGAATTCAGTACATACGAGCACGGCCGGTGTTAGCGAGGTCGGCCTGAAATTTTGGCCATGGGCTATCCATCAGCCCGCCGTGGCCGCCGGCGTAGGCAGAAAGCACACCGGTATCGATGACGAGGAAGATGGTGCCGTCGGGGGCGAGCGTGGGTGAAGAGACCACAGAGCCACCCACGTTTACTTTAGCAATCACTTTTCCGGACGGCGAGACGGCGTAGAGATCGCGTCCGCCAGCCACGAAGATGGTGCCGTCGGCGGCCAGCACCGGAGTGGAGGGATCGTAGTCATGCAGGTCCACATCCCACTTTTTCGAGCCGAAGGAATCGAACGCGTACAGATGGTGATCGGAGTGGGCGAAATAGATGGTGCCATCGGTGGCGATCACAGGAGAGGCGGTGTTCAGGTTGTTGCCCCTGGACTTGAAATCCCAGCGAAGCGTGGCGTCCTGGCCGATGGCGGAGAGATGATCGCGGCCCTCGCCGACAAGAAGCTGGCGATCGGGGCCGGGCGTGATGCCGGAGGAGGTCATGAAATTACCGGGCGGCAGAAAACCGCCGTTGCGCGCGGTTGCTTCGCTGGTGAGGGACGGATATTGCCAGAGCGTATCGCCGTGGGTATTGACGGCTACCAGGCGTCCCCGAGCGCCAAAAAGGATTGTGCCGTCCATGAGCAGTGTGACGCCGCCCCACTGCTCGGAGCCGCCGCCTGCCGACCACTCCACGCGGCCGTCGGAGAAGCTGAGGGCTTTGACTCCATCGCGGGAGGGCGTGTAGAGAAATCCATCGCCCACTGCTCCTGCGTTGTGGCCGTAGGTTCCGCCCGGATAGACGACCGAAACCCAGCGCTTCGAGCCGGAGCGATTGAGAGCAAATACGGAGCCGTCATTGTTGGGGATATAGATTGCGCCGTCGGGACCAATCGCGGGGGAAGCCAGCGTTTGGCCGATGTAGGTTTTCCACTGCAGCTTTCCGCTGGAGTCCACCGCGTAGACGAAACCGTCCTGGCCGGCGGCGATGATGTTGCCATCATCGGAGAGGGCCAGCGAGCCTTCCACCCTTCCCCCGAGAGAGAGCTCCCATTTCTTTTCGAGAGAAGAAGTCTTTCCTGAGGTGGAAGTGGATTGCGCAGAGGGCTTGCAGCCGCCCCCTATGCACGCAAATGCAGCAAGAAACGCGAGTGTTGTGTGCCGTATGGATTTGCCAGACATGCGCGAGCACCTCACTCGTTGATTGGGGAATAGCGGCTGGTATTGGACAGATCGTGATACGCCTTGGGCCAGGAGCTACGCATCAGCTGAGCGCCTTCACCCTGTACGGCGCACAGCGACGAATAGCCGCACGCGAAATAAATCGTGCCGTCCGGCCCGATCGTGAGGGGCGAAGTGGGCGAATAGACGCGCAGGTTCCACTTGAGAGCGCCCTCGGGGCTGAAAGCAAGCAGGCCAAACTCCGCCCCGATGTAGATCGTGCCGTCAGCGGCCAGGGTGGGTGAAGTGATGAAATGGGGTTGCTGCTGTTTGGAGTAGCGCCACTTCAGGGTCCCGTCTGGATTCACCGCATAAAGCGCGTCGCCATCCGTGAAATAGATGACGCCGGCGGTATCAACGACAGCAGAGCCGAGAAAACCACCGCCATCGAATTGCCATTTCGTGGAACCGGAGGGATCGATGGCATAGAGAACGTTGCGGCCGTCGCCGACATAGATCGTAGTATCGGGACCGATGGCGGCCAGGCTGACGCCCGGAGTGAATTCAAGTTGCCAGGAGCGGTCGCCACTGGTGGAAATGGAATGAAGAAAACTCTGGCGAGCCACGATGAGGGTGGTATCCCCCAGCAGAACCGGCGTGCCGCCGCTGGCGTGAGAATCGACCCGCGCACTGCCCGGAAGCGGAGTGGACGATTCCAGGAATCCTTCGCGAAAAGTTTGCAGAGACCAGTAGACGCCGTCCGACTGCCTGGGCCGGAAGGCGTAAATATCGGACGGGGAATTTACAAAAAAGAGCGAGGCATCGGAGCTGAGGGCCGGGGGCGTGCGGAATCCAGAGAGGCCAATTTGGGGTTGCCAGATTAACTTGCCGGCGGAACTCACGCCGAAGATGAGCCCGTAATTGCAGGCGAAATAGAGAGTGCCATCGTCGGCGACAACGGGAGTGCCGGGGGTGGCCAGGGTCAATTTCCAGAGTTGTTTGCCGGCCGGTGAGTAAGCCTGAACTCCGGCGTTTGAGCTGATATAGATCGTGCCGTCGGGTGCGATGGCTGGATGGGAAACGGCCATGCCGTCGGCCTTGACACTCCATTTGAGGTGCGGCCCGGACTGCGGTTTTTGCGTGGTGCCCTTTTTTCCGCAGGAGGAAAGGAGGAACGTAGCGGAAAGAATCGCGGCGGCCAGAAATATCCGGCGCAGAACCGCGGTGCAGGTAAGCCCGAGGATCGAGGCTTGATAGTGAGCCGAAATTTGACCGGGCATCATCGGCTTCCAGGAAACTCGCAAGTGCGGTCCAGGATACGCATGGCCTGGGCGCTCATCATCGCGGCGCGAGCCGGTGAGAGGACCCGGACTTCCTGGATATGTTCCTGCATGCGATTCGTGAGCGATTCCAGGCCTTGGCGGAGCGTGCGGCCCATGTTTTCAAAATAGTTGGCGTTGCGAGCTTGCTGCGCGCGCGAATTGTAATCGTTGCCTGAGGGAGCGGTTTGTTGAGACTCCTGCAGCAGGAAATTGCAGTAGTACTTGGTTTGCTGGACGGCTTGAGAAAGCAGGCCGCGCCAGGCGGTGTCTTCGATGAGATCGCGGCGCGCCCGAACGATTTGAACGCGCCACTCGGCTTCGTTGTCGGAATCGTAGCCCAGTTCGCTGCGGGCGGCCTGTTCGCAAGCAGAATCGCAATTTAAGAGGGAACCTTCGCCGGGGAGGTATTGGCCGTCCTTTGCAGCGTTGGCGGAATGGGGTTCCAAATCATCGTTAGTGATCACGTGTTTTGGCTTGGCGGGGGCGGCGGGTTTTTGCGAAGCGCCAGTGGCGGGAGCGGGCGCGGCAACGGCCGGAGCCGGATTTGCAGGAGGAGGACCGGTGGAAGTTTGCCCGCACGAGATGCATGGGAAGAGGACGAACAGAGCGGCCGCGCACGCGAGCGGACCAAGAGGATGAGTCAGGCGGCGAAGAGTATCGGAGCGCTTGGCCATGGGTTAAGGATCACTGCCTTCCGACGGTGTGGGGTTGAGATAACGCTGCGAGCCACACGGGGCATTCTGTATGCGGCTGACCTGCAATTGCGAAAACTGAAGCGAGAAAGGACTTGCGCCAAAGAGTTGCTGGAGGCCGTGCTGGCGCGCGGAAACCTGCTCAAGGGAAGATTGTGCCTGTTTGAACTTGGCGTCGTATTTGTCTTCGACGGCGATTTCGCGCGGGGTGACGTTGGCGGGATCGGCGACATAGGCAATTTCGTCGCGCTTTTCTGCGCCGAGGGCGCAGAAGCGCTGGTGGACGTCGTAGAGATCGCGAAGATATTTTTGCCAGTCCGCGTCCTTGCGAACCGTGTCCAGCGCGCGAAGGAGGTCGCGCTTCCAGTTGGGATTCGAGCCCGGGAAGACGTGGGCGAGCTGGCGGACTTGTTCAAAGCAGTTGCGGTCACAGTTGTTGATTTCGCTGAAGTCGGCGCCGCTGAAATCGCCGGGATTGGCTTTGGGAAGATTGTCGTTGGTGTAGACCTTTTTACGGGGATTGGAAGGTTTGGCGTCGGCACCCGCGGGTGGTTGGGAGGGATTATCGGATGGCGCGGGTTTGAGCGCAGCGTCCTGCGGAGTTGGAGTGGGGCCTTGATTCTGGGCGGCGAAGGCAAGAGTCGCGGCGAGTAAAAATGCAAAGAGCGTAGTGATGAGGAGTCTCAAGAGCATGAGTCACCTGGCTAACTCTTATTTTCTCGCAGAGAGGGTGATCGCGGAGGGTGACTATCGGGGATTATCCAAAAGAGGCAATAGCGAAATGGCGACAAGCGGCGCTGGGGAAGTGGAGAGTGTAGCTCACCCCTTTGAGGGGTGAGGAATTTCACGTGGAGTGCGGTGGCGCTACTTATGATTTGGTCAGCACGGCGATTGAGCTACAGGCGCTGATGGATTGGGATGCGGACTTGGAAGCGGGTTTCACCGGGAACGGATTCGAAGTTGATGGAGCCGCGGTTTTTGCGGACGATGCGCTGGACGGAGTCGAGGCCGAGGCCGGTGCCGTCGCCGACGCCTTTGGTGGTGAAGAAGGGCTCGAAGATGTGGGGCTGGACGTCTTCGGGAATGCCGGTGCCGTTGTCGACGATTTCCACCAGGACGTAGTCGCCTTCGTGGGTGACGCGGACGCGCAGTTCGCCCTTAACCTTCATGGCGTCGGCAGCGTTGTCGATGAGGTTGGTCCAGACCTGGTTCAGCTCGCCGCCGTTGGCGGTGACTTTGGGGACGTTGGGAGCGAATTCGCGAATCACGGTGATGCCTTTTTTGAGCTTGTGGTCCATGATCGCGATGGTGGTTTCGAGGCCGCGGACGATGTCGACTTCCTGCACGGGCGACTGATCCATGTAGGAATATTCCTTGATAGCTTTCACGAGAGTGGAGATGCGTTTGGTGCTGTGAGCGACCTGGCCGATGATGCGCTCCATTTCGAGCATAGTGGCGAAGCGGGTGAGCGCGGTGGGCATCGTGACACCCACTGCGGCGAGATAGCGCTCAAGCTGATCGCGAGTGAAGTTGGCGTCGACGAGAAGCGGGCTGAGTTTCCAGGGTTCGGGAACTTTGTGGCCTTCCAGCCAGGTGGTGATGGATTCTTCGCGGTCGCTGCGTTCGAGTTGGTCCTTGAAGGCGGGGGGCTGCAACTCGGCGCGGAGTTCGGATTCGATTTTGGCGATTGCGGCGCAGTTGGTTTCGGAGAGGTACGGCAGCGCGTCCAGTTTGCGGAGGCGCGCGAGGCATTCGAGAAGGGCGTCGGATGCGCGGGCGGCAGCGGCGGCGGGATTGTTGAGTTCGTGAGCGAGGCCGGCGGAAAGTTTGCCGAGCGCGGCGAGTTTGTCGCGCTGCTGCTCGCTGCGGGTCATCTCGCGGACGCGATCGGTGAGGAGACCGACGAGCCGTTTGCCAAGCGTTGGCATGCGGTGGAGCATTTCGTTGAATAACGTGGAGGGAAACAAGAGCAGGTGGACGGGCTGTTCCGCACGGCCGGTGATGGTGAGATGGGTCATGCGGGAAAAGGGAAGCAAGCCGGTGACATCGCCTTTGCCGACAATGAAGACCGGGCTGTCAGCGCCTTCGGATTCGCGGCGAGCGAAAATGCTGCCCTCAAGAAAAACGGACATGTATTCGGCGGGAGTGCCTTCTTTATAGACGACTTCACCCGCGGCGAAGCGGGCTTCCATGCAATTGGAGACAAACCACTCCAGATGTTCCTGTGGGAGGTCGGTGAACACGGCAATTTTTCGGATTTCGTCGACGAGGCCCGGCAAATCGGTTTGGGCCACCTTGGTAAGCCGCTCGGCGTAGCTCATGACACCTTCGCAAGGTACTGGTGTACGAACTGAATGGCAACGGCGCCTTCGCCGACGCCGGAAGCGACGCGCTTGACGGAGCCGTGGCGGACGTCGCCGACGACGAAGATGCCGGGGACGCTGGATTCGAGGAGGGAGGGATCGCGATCGATCGTCCAGCCTTGCGGGCGCTTGCCGTCGCGCATGAGGTCGGAGCCGGAGAGGATGAAGCCGCGGGCGTCGCGTTGGACGAGGTTGCCGAGCCAGTCCGTACGGGGCAGGGCGCCAATGAAGATGAAGAGGCTCTTGGCGGGGACGCGGTCGGTATTTTTTGAGGTGGAACAATAGACGGAAATTTCCTCAAGGTGCTGATCGCCGTGGACTTCGGCGACCTGCGCCTCCGGCCAGACTTCAATGTTGGGCGTTTTCTTGATCTGGTCGATCAAGTATTGGGACATGGTGGCGGCGAGAGATTCGCGGCGAATGATCATCACCACTTTTTCAGCGTAGCCGGCGAAATTGATGGCTGCTTGACCGGCGGAATTTGCGCCGCCGACAACGTAGACCGTTTCACCTTTGCAGGAGATGGCTTCAGTGACGCCGCCTCCGTAGTAAACGCCCGCGCCGCGGAGACGCTCTTCGCCCGGGACGCCGAGGCTGCGCCACTGGACGCCCATAGCCAGGAGCAGGGCGTGGCAGGAGACTTTGCTGCCGTCGGCCATTTCGATAATGCGATAGGGGCCTTCGATGCGGACGCCGGCGGCTTCCTGCGGAGAAAGAATTTCGACGCCGAAGCGGGTGGCTTGGACGACGGCGCGGCGGGCGAGGTCGCGTCCGCTGAGGCCGGCAGGGAAGCCGAGGTAATTTTCGATGCGGGAGCTGAGGCCGGCCTGGCCGCCGGGGGCTTCGCGTTCGATCATGACGGTGCGGAGGCCTTCGGAGGCGCCGTAAACCGCGGCGGCTAGACCGGCGGGGCCGCCACCGACGATGGCGAGGTCGTAGAATTCAACGTCGGTGTGGGTGCGCAGGCCGATTTTTTTGGCGATGTCGGCGGTCGTGGGTTCACAGAATTTTGAGCCGTCGGGAAAGATCATAAGCGGCAGGGTTTCGGTGGTGCCGTCGGATTTGTGCAGGGCGGCAGAGGAATCGGTGGTGTTGGATTGCTCGACGTCCACCCATTGATACGGGAGATGGTTCTGCGCGAGGAACATGCGGAGTTCGTAGGCGCGGGGAGACCAGCGAGTGCCGAAGAGCTGGATACCTTCGTACGGCGGATGATAGGAATCCATGAATTCGTTGAGCATGTCGTCGAGCGGGGGATAGAGATTCTGGTCGGGGGGATCCCAGGGTTTCAGCAGAAAATAGTGGACGCGGGCGGAGTTGATGGCTTCGATGGCGGCGTTGGTGTCGGCGTAGGCGGTGAGCAAGGCGCGCTTGGCGGTGGGGAAGAGTTCGGTGGCTTGGGAGAGAAAGCCGACGCCGTCGAGTTCGGGCATGCGTTGATCGGCGAGGAGGAGAGCGACGGCATCGTTACGAGATTTGAGGCGATGGAGAACATCGAGCGCTTCGTTGGCGGAGGCGGCGCGCATGATGCGATAGCGCTCGGAGTAACGGGAGCGGAGATCGCGTTCGATTGACTGGAGGACATCGGGATCGTCGTCAACGGTGAGAATAACTGGCTTGGCCATAATCGGGGTCCCTTTTGGGCTTGGAGCTTAATCGCAAAACAAAACCGAACATACAACGTAGCACAACGACCGCGACGCGTGCGAAGAGCGCAGCTTTAGTTGATGGATGCTACTGATGGCGCGGCGGTTATATCCGGTCGTTGGATGCGGCGGAGGGTGGGAATGATTCAGGGTTTCTTGTAGACGGGGACGAGGAACCAGGCCTGATAATCCGCGCCGCGGGCTTCACCTTTGGCTTCGATTTGCCAGTAGGTGGGCGGAGTGTCGGCTAGCGAAGTGGGGAGTTTGTCGGTGGGAAGACGGAATTCGACGGGAATTTCCGCACCGACGAAATTGGCGAGGCGGTCGTGGTCGAGGGTGACGACGTCTTTGTAGAGTTCGTAGCAGACAACTTGAGAGCGGCGGTTGTTGCCGGAGCCGGTGGTGACGTAGCGCTCCTGGACGCAGCGCAGGGTGAAGGAAAGGGAATTGACGGCGGCGAGGTGGCGCGGGGCGCGTAGCCGGGCGCGCAGGGTGCCACCGAGAAAATAGGGGAACTCGTCGTAGGCGAGGAAGCTGTTGCCATAGCGGAGCAGGTCGCCCAGCATCTGCGCCCAGCGAACCCAGGCAATCAGACCGAGCAGCGCGAATACGCTAGCGATGACCAGGAACGGCCATGCGCCGCGTTGCGTGTAACCGACCCAGAAGAAGGGTACGAGGAAAGCGTTCCAGACGAGAGCGCCCGTGAGGCGGCCGAGCATGGCGTTAAAGGCGGAGAAGTTGATGCCTTCCTGGTGCCAGTGAAAATCGCAGAGCCATGGCTGGCCCGGGGTTTCGGCGTTTTTGCGCAGGTAAGTTGCTTTGCGGATCATGCCGCGAATGCCGTGCGCGAAAAGGAAAAAGCCGGCGGAGAAAAACATGGCGCCGAGGATGGCGATGAGCCAGAGAGGCGCGTGATTGCGGGTCTGGATGACGTTGAACGCAGCGAGACCGATGAAGACGCCAGCAATCATGAAGGGCAGGCCGAAGAGAGCGGCGGAACCGCCGTCGATCGTAGTGGCGCTTTGGGCGGGATAGTTGGCGAGCGCTGGCGGCAGGCCGGGGCCGCTGCCGAGCATGCGCTGCTCGATGGTGCTGGATGTTTCGGTAGTAGTGGTGATGGTGAAGGTCATGGTTGCGCCCTTGGCCAGATTGCCGGGGGCAATGGGGGCGCGCAATAGGACTGTACGAAAGAGATACACTGTACTAGTTGGCGGGGCCGGCCCTTCGGAGCTCAGGGTGAACTGGAAGCCGTCGGCTACGTAAAAGGGAAAGATTCGGGGAAAATGAAAAGTGGAACGACAGAGAACGGAGTGAAGATTTTGGGGATTGAGTCGTCGTGTGATGAGACGGCGGCGGCGGTAGTGGAGGACGGGCGGAGGATTTTGTCGAGCGTGGTGGCTTCGCAGATTGATATTCACCGGAAATATGGGGGGGTGGTGCCGGAGCTGGCTTCCCGGGAGCATTTGCGGCAGATTGTGCCGGTGGTGCGCGAGGCGATGGCTGGAGCGGGGTTGAAATTTGAGGAGTTGGATGCGATTGGGGTGACGCAGGGGCCGGGATTGGTGGGCTCGCTGCTGGTGGGGATTACTTATGGGAAGACGTTGGCGGCGGCGCTGGGCAAGCCCTTGGTGCCGGTGAATCATTTAGAAGGGCATGTGCGCGCGGTGTTTCTCGAAGCGTTTCAGAACGGGTTGGAGCCGAAGCTGCCGGCGGTGTGTTTGATTGTTTCGGGTGGGCACACGGTTTTGTATGAAGTGAAAGCGACGGATGATTCGGATGGGGCTGCGTTTGTGTACCGGAAGTTAGGTGGAACTCGGGATGACGCGGCGGGCGAGGCGTACGACAAGGTGGCGAAATTGTTGGGGCTTGGGTATCCCGGCGGGCCGATTCTGGATCGGCTGGCGGCCGCGGCGTGGAATGTGGCGGCGCCGGTGAAATTTGGGCCGACGAAGACGCGGGGAAATGCGCTGGATTTCAGCTTCAGTGGATTGAAGACGGCGGTGCTCTATCATTTGCGGGAGCATCCGGAATACGGCGAGGGAATTCGGAAGCGCGAAGAGGCTTTGCGCGAGGGGCACCGTTCGTTTGCGGAGTTGCTGGCGCTTTGCGATGCGACGACGCTGGGACTGGTGCGGGAGTTTCAGAATGCGGTGGTGCGGGATCTGGTGGACCGGACGATGATGGGTGCGGAGGAGTGCGGAGTGGAGACGATTCTGGTTTCGGGCGGGGTGGCGGCGAACAGCCAGTTGCGAGCTACGTTTGAGGAGCGGGCGCGGGCCAAGGGTCTCCGCGTTTATTTTCCGGACCGGGCGCTGTCTACGGATAATGCGGCGATGATTGCGGCGGCGGCGTATTCGGGATTTAGGGAGGGGAAGTTTGCGGATGTGAGTTTGAATGCGAGGGCTAGTATGCCGTTGGCTTGAAAATAGAGGTAAAGGAAGTAGAGCAGGTAAATGAGATAAAGGATTTGGGGATGGGGACTGGTGGTTGCGCTACGGAAGATTTGGGTGGTTTGGTTCGGCTGTAAAAGCGAGAGCTTCGCTCTCGCACTCAAAAAAAGAACGGGCAGCTATGGGCTGCCCGTTTTGGGAAATTTTGTTGCGGGAAGGTTACGACTCGAGGCCTTCCTGCATTTGGGGGAACTGGAGTTTTGCTTTGGCCAGGGATTTCACTACGAGTCCCTCTGCGTTTTCGGATGTCAGATTGCGAGCGGTGGCCATTTCACTGACCAGGAGATACTTGGCGCGTTCTAACATTTTCTTTTCGCGGAAGGAGAGAGGCTTGCTGCGGCTGAGGGAAACGAGACTCTTGAGGACGACGGCGACTTCGAGGAGGGATCCGGTGCGCATGCGCTCCGAATTTTCCTTGAAGCGGTGTTTCCAGTCGTGGTGAGAGTTGAGCTTGCCTTTTTCGAGGAAGCCAAGGACTTTGCTTGTGTCGGTGGAGCGGATGACGGAACGAAGACCAACCGTCGCCGCGTTGGATTGAGGAACCATAACCCGGAGACCGCTGACAACCACCCGGATCATGTAATACCTTTCAGTTCTACCGTTCAACACCCCGTAATTGATCTGCTCGATAACCCCTACGCCGTGGTTCGGATAAACGACTTTGTCGCCAATCTTATAGTCCATAGCTTCGGAAGTCCCCCCTAGGAGATGAAAGAAGTTTAGGGTAATGTGTTGTGAGAGTCAAGATATATCCAGTGGAATGAGGAAGATAGAGAATTGGTCGGACCAATTTGGCACTGAAATTGCTCTACGGCAGGGCATTTTTGTGCAGGGTTATTCCCAAGTAACCAGAGAAGTACGGCGATTGTTTTGTCAAAGGATTAGAAGTGATTGACAACTCCTTTGGTTTGAGGCAGTAAGCCAGATCGGAAGAAATGGCGAGAGAGTACATGGGGTGAGGGCGCGGATTGATTACGCTGGGCATTGATACTTGTGAAGCGCGGGGGAGTGTTGCCGTCCGGAAGGATGCGGTGTTGGTATCTGTGCAAAAGCATGAAAGCGCGGAGGATTATTCTTCTTGGCTGTTACCGGCGGTGGAACGCGGCCTGGCCACAGCCGGAGCAAGACTTCGAGATGTCCAACTGCTGGCAGTGGCTTGCGGGCCGGGATCGTTTACAGGAGTGCGAGTTGGGTTGACGACGGTGAAGGCTTGGGCGGAGTTGTTCGGAAAGGTGGTGGGAGTTTCGAGATTGGAAGTTATGGCGCGGCAGTTGAGGGATGCAACGGGATTCGTTGCAGCGAGTTTTGATGCGCAGCGCGGGCAGGTGTTCGGCGGGCTCTACAAGGGCGAAGGCGAGCGGGGCTGGAGCTTGGTTGAAGATGAGATGGTGATTGCGCCGGATGAGTTTGTAAGGTGGGTCGCGGAGAAGACGAGGGGAGATATTGTCCGGTGGATTACGCTTGATGCGGAATTGATTGCGGGTGTGCCGAGTTGGAAAGAGCGGGTGGAACGCGGAGAGACGTTGATTCGTTGTGCGGATGGGCTGGCGGCGGGAGTAGCCGAGTTGGGGGAAGAGCGGGCACGGATGGGGAAGTTTACGGACCCGTTGGTGCTGGATGCGAATTACGTGAGGCGATCGGACGCAGAGATTTTCTGGAAGGATCCGGCGAGTCATGGGAAGTGAAGGGACGGCGCGGCCTGGGTTTGCGATTCGCGAGTTCGACGCGACTGCGGATGCACGGGAAGTGGCGGCAATCCTGCGGGAGGCAAGAGAAGCAGCGAGTTGGTCGGAGGAGGCTCTGCTGGAGACGGCGTTGCTGCCAGGTGTTGCCGCGTTTGTGAGCGAGCGGGGCGATGCCATTTCGGGAATCGTGGTGGGAAGGCAAGTGTTGGACGAGGCTGAGATTTTAAATCTGGCAGTAAGGCAGGGAGCGCGAAGGCAGGGAGAGGGGCGGGCACTGGTTCGGCGGGCGCTGCAAGAGTTCACCGAACGGCAGGTAAGTCGAGTGTTCTTAGAGGTTCGAGAGTCGAACGCGGGGGCGATCGGGTTCTACGGGGAATTGGGATTCGTGGCGGTTGGCAAGCGCAAGGACTATTACCGTGATCCGATCGAGGCGGCGACGGTAATGGAACTCTGGCTGGGTAAATCCACAGATTAGTACGAAGTCTCTCTTGACTCCGCGATTCCCGGTGCTACTCTGCGCTCATGTGAGTTTCACACCCCAGTCACAAATCCACCCAGGAGGAGGAACGCATGGCCACAGCGCAGCGGAGCCCTCGGGACGTAATTGGTGAAACAGACGCCGAGTATCAGCGTCTGGCAGAGCAGCACCGGCAGTACGATGTACAACTTCAGCAACTCTTCCGATCGCCCTACCTGAATAGTGAAGACCTCATCGAAGAAATCAGACTGAAAAAATTGAAGCTACATGTGAAGGATGAAATGGAACGCATTGCTTCCCGCGTTCACAGTGCGCGCGCACGAAGTTCGCAGTAACCCGTCCCGGAAACACGTCCCAGGAAAATTTATCGTAGAATGACCAAGGTGCTCCCGCGAGCAGCGATCGCGACGGGGTCGGGGAGACTATGGTCAAAGAAGGGTATTGGTTTGGGTTTCCGCCGTTTGTGCTGGGTGGAGTGTTCTTGGCGCTGCGAACTCCGGTGAGTGTCCCGGTAGGAGCCGTGCTGGTTTTCCTGGCGCTTTTTGTTTTCTATTTTTTCCGCAATCCAGATCGAAAGATTCCGATGGAGCCGGGCGTGGTGGTGTCTCCGGCGGATGGCCGCGTTGTTGTTGTGAAGGATGAGGAGAACGCGGGGCGTCCGGGGAAGCGCGTGAGTATTTTTCTGGCGATATGGAATGTGCATGTGAACCGGTCGCCGGCGGCGGGGACGATTACGCGACTGGAGTACAAGCCGGGGAAATTTCTGGCGGCTTGGGCGGAGAAGGCTTCGCTGGAAAATGAGCAGAATATTTTTACGCTGGCGAGCGAGCATGGCGAGATTGTGTTCAAGCAGATTGCCGGGTGGGTGGCGCGGCGGGTGGTGTCGTGGAAAAAGACGGGAGATTCGGTGGCGCGCGGGGAACTGGTGGGGCTGGTGAGGTTTGGGTCGCGCGTGGATCTTTGGTTGCCGGCAGGGGCGGAGATTGCGGTGAAGGTGGGGGATAACGTGAAGGGCGGGTCCAGCGTGATCGCGCGGATGGCTGCGGGCACGCAGAAAAGCTGAGGAATCGGAGGACGGCGCGTAGTAGAGTGTTGCGGGATCAGATACAAGAGTAGTGCTTGGGGATTTTTTCGGAGAAGTCGGAGTAGCACAGGCTAAAGCCTACGCTACATGGGCGGGACATGATTGAACCAGAACAGCAGCAGATGCCGTTTGTAGAAAAGCCTACGCGGCGCGCGAGGCTGCGGCGCGGGATTTTTCTGATTCCGAGTTTGTTTACGGTGGCGAACCTGCTTTGCGGGTACTACGCATCGATTGCGGCGCTGGTTGGCGGGAAAGAAGACTTCGATCATGCAGCGAAAGCGATCGGGCTGGCAATTTTGTTTGACTCGATGGATGGGCGCATTGCGCGAATGACGGGGACGAATACGGAGTTTGGAGTGCAGTTCGATTCCCTGGCGGATGTGGTGAGTTTTGGAATTGCGCCGGCGATTCTGGCGTATGCGTGGGGATTCCGCTTCGCGTTTGCGGGCAACGGCGAGTTTCATCAGTTGGGTGAGTTTGCCTGGATCTGCTGCCTGACGTTTCTGATTTGCACGGCGTGGCGGCTGGCTCGATTCAATGTGAAGGGGATGGAGCCGGGAGGGAACAAGAATTTTGTGGGCATGCCGACGCCCGCGGCCGCGGGCGTGGTTGCGGCGATTATTCACTCGCGGCACTACTTCGGGCCTCTTAGCGACAAGACCTGGGCGATCGTGTGGTTTGTGCTGCTGCTGATACTGGGCGGACTGATGACCAGCACGGTGCGGTATTACAGCTTCAAAGATATTCCGTGGAGTCGAAGGCAGCCGTCCATCACGATCATCCTGATGTTCCTGCTGGTGGCGACCATCTGGAGGTATTCGGAGGCGGCACTGGTGATTATTGCGGGAACGTATGCGGTTGTGGGTTTGATTCTGCACATCGTGCGGTTTTTGCGGCGGCGTCCTGCGACCAGGACGGCTTGATTCATGTCGGCTGAACGAAATTCCCAAAGAATTGTGATTGCGGGCGCGTCTTCGCTGTTGGGCGGAGAGTTGAAGACGCTTGTGGAGGAGAGCCGGTTTGCGGGATGGGATTTGCGGCTGGTGGATGAAGAGAATGTGGCGGGGACGCTCACGGTGGCGGGCGGGGAAGCTGCAGTGATACAGCGGGTGGAGGAGGATACGTTTCGCGGGGCGAAGTACGCGTTTCTGGCGGGGTCGACGGCGTTCGGCAAGATTTGCCTGGGACCTGCGCGAGAGGCTGGGGCAACGATTATTGATTTTACGCATGCAACGCTTTCGGATCCGGATGCGACGCCGTGGTTTCCGAAGATTGATGCACTGACCGGGAAAACCGTTGCGAGGAATGCCAAGATGTTCAGCGTGTTTTCGGCGGGTGGCACGGCGGCGGCGAGCCTGGCGCTGGCGCTGCAGAAATTTGGGTTGCAGAGGCTGGTGGGCGTGATGTTCCGGCCGGTGTCGGATACGGGTAGAAACGGGATTGAGGAGTTGGAAACGCAGACTTCGCAGTTGCTGTCGTTCCAGAGTATTGGGAGCGCGGTGTTTGGAACGCAGACGGCGTTTAATCTGCTGCCGCGATTTGGGGCGGAGAGCAAAGAGAATTTGTTGCGCGAAGAGTTGGAGATGCGGGCCGAGGTTGCGGCGGCGGTGGGTGATGTGAGCGAGGATGCGAAGATTTCGCTGAATCTGATGCATGTGCCGGTGTTTTATGGGATGACGTTCAGCGTTTGCGCGGATTTAGGAGAGGGAGTGGACTCGGCGAAGTTAATTGCAGCTTGCAGGGAAGCGGGCTGGGTGGTGGCGGGAGATGCGGAGGCGGCGCCGAGCAATGTTAGCGTGGCGGGCGAGAGTCAATTATTTATGAGCGAGCCGCGGGCGGATTTGTCGCGAGCGGGGGCTTGGTGGTTCTGGGGCGCGGCGGATAATTTGCGGATGCCGGCGGCGAGCGGGATCAAGCTGGCGGATTGGTTGGAAGGATGAGGCGGGACATTTTCCCTTTGGCGATAGCGAAGGACTCTGGAGGCTGTCATTCCGAGAGCGGTTTTTGCTCGAGGAATCTGCTGCTGCCTTGGGTGCGCGGGAAAAGCAGGTTCCTCGCTTCGCTCGGAATGACAACTCGACGCGTTCAGCGGTTGGCTATGGAGGGAATTTTGCTGGGTGGACTCGCGATGGGACTCGCGGGATGCGGTTATCGCACGGCGGGGCACTTCAGCACGATGCCGAAGAATGTGCATGTGATTGCGGTGCCGGCGATGGAGAACAAGACGTCGACGTATCGCGTGGAGCAGAAGCTGACGGCTGCTACGATTCACGAATTGCTGGTGAAGACGAATTACCACGTGGTGTCCGATGCGAATGGCGGGGACGCGGTGTTGACGGGGAAAGTCTTGCGGATGGAAGTGGTGCCGCTGCTGTTTCAGACACCCACATCGAGCTCCAACATTGCGCAGGCTACGGCGATGCTGGTGACGATGACGTGCGAAGTGACGCTGAAGGACCGGGCTACCGAGAAAGTACTTTACCACAACGAGAATTTTCTTTTCCGAAATGAGTATCAGTTGTCTACCGACGTACGCAGTTTTTTTCAGGAAGGCGATCCGGCGCTGGACCGGATGGCGCAGGACTTTGCGGCGCGCCTGGTGGCCGCGGTGACGGAGAATTTTTAATGGCCAAGCTGGGCACGGAGGAATTCCTGGAGCGTTTGCAGAAGGGGAAGCCGGTGCCGGCAGTGCTGCTGCTGGGCGACGAGGCGTATCTGCGCGATGAGTGCCGGAAGCAGTTGATTGAGAAATATGTGCCGGAGGCGGCGCGGACTTGGGCGATTTCTCGTTTTTCGGCCGATGACGGGGAGACGCAGGCGGCGGTGGATCAGGCACAGACCTTGCCGATGCTTTCGCCGCAGCAGGTTGTGTTTTTGCAGGATGGGGAAGCGATTGAGAAGTTGGGAGAGAAGGCGCGCGACGAGGCGGTGAAAACTTTGGAGGCGTATCTGGAGAATCCCGCGCCGTTTACCGTGCTGGTGGTTGAGGCTTCGGGGCTGGACCAGAGGATGCGGCTGGCGAAAATGCTGCTGGAGAAGGCGCTGGTGGTTGAGGTGGGGCTGGGCGAGAAGATCGAGGAGCGCGTGGCGGCCGCGGCGGTGCTGGCGAAGTCGCTGGCGAAGGAACAGGGAGTTGAATTTGAAAAGGGCGCGGCGGAGGAGTTGGCGGAATCTGTTGGCGGCGACCTGATGCGGTTGAAAACGGAAGTGGATAAGCTGGCGACGTTTGCGGCGGAGCGGAAGATTGTGCGGCGGCAGGACGTGGCGGCTCTGGTGGTTTCGGAAAAGAGCGCGACGATTTGGGAAGTGGCGGATTTTCTGGCCGCGCGGCAGCCGCAGAAGGCGCTGGAGTTTTTTGAGCGGTTGCTGCGCGAGGGCGAGGAGCCAGTGGCGATGCTTGGGGCGATGGCTTGGATGTATCGGAAATTGATTGAGGCGACGGAAGTGCGCGCGGCGAATGGCTTTCAGGCGGCGCGGGCGCTGGGGATGCGGCCGGAACAGGCGGAGTTGGCGATTCAGTGTGCGCGGAAGATTTCGAAAGAAAGATTGCTGGATGGGTTGCGGGCGCTGCACGAGGCGGACGACCGGTTGAAGGGCGGGGCGAAAGATCCGCATTCGGTGATGGAGTTTTTGGTGTGGCAGTTGAGCGGGGCGAGAGCGGTGGGGAAGTAGAGAATGGAAAATAGAAATTGGAAAAGGGATGAGAGAAAGACCCCACCCCTGCTTCTGAGATTACGCTTTCGCACCCTTAGCCAAGCGCTCTTCCATCATTTTGTCGTAGACATCGTCGTGCCGGAATTCGTCAACGTGCGCGACGGACTTTCCCGCGCGCTTCTTGGCCCATTCCCGTTCTGCCTCCTGATGGCGAATCCATTCCTCCTCGTGGAGCTTTGGGTCCCTATACTTGGGGTCTCGGGGATTCCGCCCGTATTCGTCCATCGCCCATGAAGTGCCATCATTCCACCCGACCATGATTTCGCCGTGAAACGGAACCTTGTACAGATGTGGCAGCAAGAACCAATCGTCGTCTAGCTTGGCCCAATTGGTTGTCGAAACGTAACGCTCTGGGTATAGCCACTCTTCCTCAGCGGCGGCTATGTATCTCGTGGCTCGGCGCTTCAAAATATAGTTGAGACGGAGAACTTCATCTTGCTCTAATTCGCGGCCAAATTGCGTATCCAGCATACTGAACATCGTCTGTTTGTAGGAGCGTGCATTCACTCTGCTGGCTGTCGGGTTCGTCCAAGGGTTGCGCACAAGCTGTAAGTGAGTGATGACCAAACAGGCGTCTAACCCCAACGGAAACAGGGTACGCGTGCCGACTTGTTCCAACCCAACATCCTTGGGATAGACCAATTCGCTTGGGAACGCTCGCCTATTAAAAAACGTGACCGGCTCGTCTGTCACAATGAACTTAGTCGGACTTAGACGCGCTCTTACTATCTCCCACACGCCTTCTGACGACATCGTCGTGTGAAAACGATAGAGGTGCCGCATTGCCACGAGCGTCTCGTTACGGTCATTGGCATTAATGACGGATTTCAAGAAGTCAAGGCCCCTCGGCGTCCGGAAGCGCTGGGTATCCATATACTGTGGCAACGCTTGAAATGCCTCGCGCACGCCCTTCCCCTCAGGATTCTTTGAAAAGCATTTCGAAAGGCCGTTGAAGTTCCCAAACAATTCCACGGCCAGACGACCGTTGTTATCGATTGTGCCGAAGAAGCGCTTCTCGAAGTCGTCAGTTGTCCAGTTCCCGAGCGTCAGAGTATACAGATCGTTTTTGTAAAAGCACCGGTCCGGACCCCAGCAAAGTAGGTCTCGACGCTGGTAAGACCTCCCGTTGCTGACAACGGTTTCCGGTCGCAAGTCGAGATAATAAAATTTGAACTGGCCCGTCTTAAGGAACCTTCGTTGGTACCAGCGCGGAACGTAGTGGTGGACGTGCGACTGCGGTGATGCACTCATGTGCCTGCTATAGCAGCTTTCTAGTGGGCAGGGTTACAATTCCCCTCACTTAGCTCAATCTATCACGGTCACGCCAGATAGAAAAGTAAGCGAAGGTGCAGGTAGCGGGTCAGTTTGAACCAATGATAGGAGGTTCAGTTATGTCAGAGAAGGATTGGCGTAACGGTCTGGATTGGAAAGTTTTTGTACGGGACAAGTACACCTGCCGGTACTGTGGCCTCAGCATATCGGCCCTTAACGGGGCGGGCCACGTAAATCGTTGGGACATGTTTAGAGCAGACCATCTTAAAGCCAGAAAGGGGAAAGACAAGGCAGGCAACCTAGATACGGTCATGAACCTAGTCACGGCTTGTGCTGGCTGTAATGCTATCAAGGGCTATACCTTTGATCGCGCATACGACGGGCCTGCACCTCAAACCCTAGAGGATCAGCAACGGCTTGTTCAACAGGCGAACGAACACATCAAGGCCGGACGCGAGAAGCTTGTATCCGACGCCATACAAATGCAAAGGGAGGCTGGGCTTTTGTGAGGTTGTTACGGCCTCAAATTGAAGCAGACCCACCACCAAAGGTGCAGTGGGTCCCATCGAGTATGGTAGGGCGTTTTGTTTTGCCACGGTCCCTCCGCTCCGTGGCCGGCGCGCCGCGGACGGCGCGGAAGAAAAGGCCGGCCACTCCGGTCGGGATGACGGAGTGGGGAAAAAAAGCAAAGCACAACAAAACCAAGAGTGCGGCGTAACCCTTGCCGATGCTCGGAAGAGACCGACCTGAAGGTCGGCCACTACATAAGCAGGTAAAGAGCGGGCCGCCCCGTAAGCCCGATCGGGGTGCAAAAAACGCACCTCGGAGGGCGGGCCCTACGTTGAGAAGAGAAACCCCAGAAGGTTTGGCCACCTGAAGGTGGCCGCTACGAGGAGAAGAGAAACCCAAGAGGGCGGAGCGAGCTCCGCCCCTACAAAAATTTCAATGGGACGGACAGAGGAAGCTTTAGACGTAGAGGAGCCAACCGTGTTTGTCGGGGGCTTGGCCGGTTTGGATGGCGGTTAGGGCGTGTTTTAGTTTGTGGGCCAGGCCGGTGGGGGAGTTGGTGGGAATTTCGTGGTCTTTGTTGTTGTGGCCGATGGCGGCGATGGGGGCGATTATGGCGGCGGTGCCTATGCCGAAGGCTTCGAGCAACGTGGTGTTGGAGTGGGCGGCTAGGACTTCGTCGATGGAGATGGGGCGCTCTTCGAGCTTGACGTTCATGTCGCGGAGGAGAGTTAGGACGGAGTCGCGGGTTACGCCGGGGAGAATTGTGCCGCTGAGGGCGGGCGTGATGGCGGTGCCGTTGATGTTGAACATGATGTTCATTACGCCGGATTCTTCGATGAAGCGGCGGTCTTTGCCGTCGAGCCACATTACATTGTGATAGCCCTTCGCTTGCGCCAGCTTTGCCGCGAGTAAACCACCACCATAATTTCCAGCGGTCTTTGCGTCACCGGTGCCGCCGGGGAAGGCGCGGACGTAGGTTTCTTCGGCCAGGAGGCGGATGGGTTGCGCGAAATAGGGGCCGCCGGGCGAAGTGATGATCATGAAGCGATAGCGGGCGGCGGGGCGGACCATCAGGCTGTCGTCGGTGCCGAAATAGACGGGGCGGACGTAGAGGGAGCCGCCGTCGTTGTATGGAACCCAATCTTTATCCACGCGGATTAATTCGAGCAGGCCTTCGCGGAAAATTTCTTCGGGAATTTCGGGCATGGCGAGGCGGGCGGCGGTGCGATTGAGGCGGGCGTGATTGGCCATCGGGCGGAAGAGGGCTACGCGGCCGTCGGCGGTGCGGTGGGCTTTGAAGCCTTCGAAGAGGGATTGGCCGTAGTGGAGCGCGGTGGTGGCGGGGGAGAGTTCCATTGGGCCGAAGGGGACGATGCGCGGGTCTTGCCATTTGCCGTCGGCGTAGTCGGCGACGAACATGTGGTCGCTGTAGTTGGTGCCGAAGGGGGAGTTTTCGCGGAGATCTTCGGTGAGGCGGGATTCTGGGGTGCGGGTTAGGGAGATGGTTGCGAGCATGTTGACCTCGGTTAGGAAAGAGCAGCGATTACGGAGTCAGGATGGCCTATTTGTTGGGGGTTGGGGAAGAGCCAATGTGGTCCCTAAGAGAAGAGGGGGATTTAACACAGAGGACACAGAGGTCGGAGCTCAGAGAGCACAGAGAAGAGAGGAGAAGGCGCCCGCCTCGGAAGGCGGCCGCTACAAAGGCGGCGGAGAGGGCACGATGTACCGTGCCCCTACAAGGGTGACTACTTGGCGGACTTGGACTTGGCCTGGTTGAAGGCCAGGGTCAGGCGCGATTTGTAGCGGTTGGCGGTGTTTTCGTGGAGCACGCCTTTGGTGATGGCCTGATCGATTGCGGAAAGCGTGGGATTCAGGAGATTGGTGGCCGCGGTGACGTCGCCGGCGGTAATGGCGGTACGGAGACGGCGCATCGCGGTGCGCACGCGGGTGCGATTGGCGCGATTGACTTCGGCACGTTGGCGAGATTGCGCCGCGCGCTTTAAAACGGACTTTTTCTTCTTCTTGATTTTGGTAGCCTGACCTTGAGCCATCTATTGCTCCTTAAGCATTTTGACGCATTGAATTCAAACCAATAGTTTGAGGCGAGGCACACCGCTTTGTCAAACGAAGCTAAACCACCGCTGAGGCCGCTGCCGGTTCCAGCGGCGCCGAACGCTGGATTCGTGGGCGCTGCGTTGAGCGCGAAACGCGAGGAGTTGGCATTGTTGGTGAATTCGCGGAACCCGATTGTGACGGTGGAGACGAGCGAAGAGTCGCGATTTTCGGGGTTGCTGGAGCGGGTCACGGAGGAGTTGGGGATTCCGCTGTATGTGTGGAGCGTCACTTCCGGGCTGGGGAGATACGGTGGGGCGGGTTTGTACAATTCGGATCAGCCGGAGCAGGCGCTGGCGAATATCGCGACGATTCAGGGCGACGGGATTTTCTTGCTGAAGGATTTTTGCCGGTATTGCGACAACGACCGGATCAGCCGGCGGTTGCGGGATCTGGCGGATGGATTTCGGACGGCGCGGCGATCGATTGTTTTGCTTGGCGCTACCGTTCAATTGCCTCCGGAGTTGGATGCGGATGCGGTGGCGTTTCAGTTGGGGCTGCCGTCGGTGGAGGAGTTGGTGGGCGGGGTGAAGGCGACTTTGGCGGAATTGAATCGCGCGCAGGGGATTGCTTCTTCGCTGGATGCGGCGGGCGTGGGGCAATTGGCGAAGAATCTGGCGGGGCTCTCGGAAGACGATGCGATGAGAGTGCTGCGGCAGACGGCGCTGGCTCGGCATAAAGCGGATGCGGGGCTGCTGGACGACGTGCTGGAAGCGAAGCGTCAGGCGATGCACACGGGCGGGCTGCTGGAGACGATCAAGCGGGATGCGTCGTTTGCGGACGTGGCGGGATTGCAGAGATTGCGCGAGTGGATTGCGAAACGGAAAAGCGCACTGACGCCGGAGGGGCAACGGTTTGGGCTGGTGCCGCCGAAGGGCGTTTTGATCACCGGTGTGCAGGGTTGTGGGAAGAGTCTGGCGGCGAAGGCGATTGCGGGGGAGTGGGGCTACGAGCTGGCGCGGCTGGATGCGGGGGCGCTGTACGACAAGTTTGTTGGAGAGAGCGAGAAGCGGTTGAAGAAGGCGCTGGACGTGGCGCAGAAACTTTCGCCGGTGGTGCTGTGGATTGACGAGATTGAGAAGGCGTTTGCTTCGGCGGGATCGAGCGGGGATGCGGATGCGGGATTGTCGCAGCGGTTGCTGGCGACGCTGCTGACGTGGATGCAGGACCGGGAGAGCGGAGTGTTTCTGGCGGCGACGTCGAACAATATTACGATTCTGCCGCCCGAGATGCTGCGGAAGGGTCGATTCGACGAGATATTTTTTGTGGATTTGCCGGGCGTGGCTTCGCGGACGGCGTTGTTTGCTTTGCACATCCGGAAGCGTGGGCGGGATGCGGCGGGATTTGATTTGGCGAAATTGGCGGGGGCTAGCAAGGGATTTTCGGGGGCGGAGATCGAGCAGGTGATTGCGGCGGGGTTGTATACGGCGTTTGGATTGAAGCAGCAGCTTTCCACGGAGATTTTGATGGCGGAGATTGCGGCGACACAGCCGTTGAGTGTTACGCGGGCGGAGGAGATTACGGCGATTCGTGGTTGGGCGAAGAGTAGGGCGGTGCCGGCGGACTAGCAGGGAACTCAGGTTGCAGTGATTTCAAAAGCATTCATCGGCCGGCACAAGAGGGCGCCGGAAGGTGTCTAAGTATGAAGATGTAATCGCGTCTATAGGGGCGCAGGGATCCGGTGCATGGGCCAAGAAACCGTGGGTGTGCAGAGCGAGAACGGTGACAAGTTATTTGATGATTTCCTTTTGAGCCTGAATCTGGGCGCCAGCTTTCTCTTTGCGGGGATCATCTTTGTACTGAAGAGCGCCAGCAGTCAGATTACCATCAGCGATTCGGCGTACCTTGCGTTGCGGAGCGTCTTCCGGGTTAACGATTTCCTTGGATTAAGTTCCGTCAATCCTGTATCAACCGGCACGTTGCGAAGGGAGATTCCAGGTCGTGTGGAACATCTGGGGGCCGAAGTCACGGTGCTGATCACCGGTTTCGCGGCGATGGCACTTTTCCTGCTGCTCCTGCGTCTCTTCACAAAAGCACGAGTGAGCCAAAAGCTTCTGGATTTTGCACGATTGCCTCTTTTGTTGTTCGCGGGACCAGCGGTGATCTTATTGGTTTTCTACTGGTCATGGAAATGGGCGTCCTATTTCGATCCGGAAGCGCGGGGCAATTTCTTCCGGAATAACGTGCTTTTCCTCGTGTTTGTAACGGAATTTCTTTGTCTAAGCGCAACTGTTTTCCGCCCTGGCCGACAGAGAGCGAGTTGGGCTACGAGCGTCTTTGCGATTTTTCACTGGGTGTTCTGGGGCTGGATCGCCTGGGAGCAGAGTGCGACCTGGCTCTACCCCATATACACACGAGATTTCCTGCTTATTTTCTTGCCCGTTTCGACGCTATTGTGGGTTTGTAGGGAGAAGCCCTTAGCGCAAAGCATGCGAGGAATGATTTGTCGGTACCAAAAAGTGTTGTATGCGTTGAGCTGCGCAGCAGTTTTGCTGGGAGTGGCGGTGTGGCATCCGGCGAGAAATGTGGACTTGAGTCATCCGCGCGATTGGAAAACCGTGGAAGTGGAATTGTCGCGAGGGCCTTGTTATGGATCGTGCGCAGTGTATACGGCAACGGTGCGAGGCGACGGGCAGGTGGAGTTCGTGGGGTATGAGAGGCACTCACAAACAGAAACGCGGAAATCGGGCAAGATCGCGCCGGAAAAGGTTTTGGAAATATTGCAGAACCTGAGTCGCGTTGAGTTTACTACATTGGACGGGCGGGCCTTTCTCTGGGCGTTCGATAGTCCGAGCATTGGGGTGCGTGCATCTGTTGATGGGAAGACGAAAGTGGTTGTGAGCGATACCTTCAACGAACGGTCCAGCGTGGGCCGGCAGACGAGTTTTCTGGCTGCCGCGGGCGAGATCGATTCGATCCTTAAATCGGCTGAGTGGACACGATGTAAGGGCAACTGTCGTGACGCCGCGGCGAAACGGTAGCTGCAGAGTTAAACGGTCAGCAAAAAAAGGCCCGGCGGGGGGACTCGCCGGGCCTTTTTGTTTGGGGGAGGGAAACTTTTATTCGAAGGAGAAGGGGAAGTCGAAGATTTGGTCGCCTACGGAGATGCGCAGGGAGAGCTCGCGAGCTTTGGCGTCGCGGACGTACCAGAGTTCGCCGGAGGTTTTCTGGCCGGGGGCGAGGTTGGCGGCCTTCAGGGCGACGGTGTGGACGGAAGAGGTTTCGTCGCTGAGGGCGAGATAGTCGCCAACGAAGGCGCTGTGGTCGGAGACGGCTACGACTTTTGCAGCGGAGCGCGAGCGGAGAACGATGGCGCTGGGCGGAGGCACGGCGACGTATTCGCTGTGCATCAGTTGGTGGTTGGCTGCGCTGTGGGCTAGCTTCGACGGATTTTCTTCGCGGAGGTTGCGAAGGGTGGGAGTCAGTTCGTCGAGTGTGACTAGCGAGGGATGGACGTAGACCTGGGCGCCGCTGGCGTTGAAGATGGCGACGCTGGCGTGGAGCTTCCAGCCGGTGTCTTGCAGAGAGACCTGGACGGTGACGCCGTTGGCGGTGGCGGATTCGACTTTGCGGCCGTGGCTGGTGAACTGGTCGCAACCGGGGGCGCCGGCGTTCCAGCGGACGATGCCGTCAACAGCAGAGGCGCTGGTGGCCGGGGTGTCGCGATCGGCGACGGGCTGTGGCGCTGGGGCTGCGTTGGTGAGATACATGCGCGCGACGTAGCCTTCTTGGCCGCCGGTGGTGCGAATGCGGGCGGTGTAGCCTTCGGTGTCGGCGAGGATGGCGACGGGCTGGCCGCAGGAGAGGGTGGCGATCTGGCGCATCGGGAGGGCTTGCTCGGCGTCGGAGGTCATGGGGACGTTCGTGATGCCGGGGCAGTTGACGTAGACGCGTGGCATTGAGGCTACGCCGGAAGTGGCGGCGGCTTCGTTTGCGAAGAGCTGCGGACCCGTGAGCAGCAGCGCGGCGCCGAAGAACTTTTGTTTGGCGGACAGAACCATTGCGATCCTCCCTCAGGAGCAAGGAAAAAACTTTATCTTTCGAGCGTGAGTAGAGTTTTGCGGAAGGGGGAGTTTGCGTCCATAGGACGCGGGTACTAAAGGACAGGTAATTCGGACGCTAATAGGGACAGGTGATGAAGAGTAATGAGGGAATTCGAAATCGAAAATCGGGAAGGGGGATTTAACACAGAGGGCACAGAGGAAGAGCACAGAGATCGCAGAGAAGATGGTGGATGTGCAAGTGGGTCGCGAAGCGGTTGATTGGTTGCCACGGTCCCTCCACTTCGTGGCCGGCGCGCCGCGGACGGCGCGGAAGAAAAAGCCGGCCACTCCGGTCGGAATGACAAGCTAAGAGACAGCAAGAGGAAATCAAGAGGAAATCAAGAGGAAATCAAGAGGAAACCAGGAGAAGAGTCGGGAGCTTGTGGCCTTAGGTCGTAAGAACCCACCCTTCGCAAAAAGCGCGAAGGATGGGGCACCCTCAAGTTCATGTGAGGGTGACATTAGTTGGCCACGCAAGAGCACAGGCAAGAGTGCCTGTGCCACGAGGGTTGAATTATTTACAGGGGTGTAACTTGACCGGAGCGGGGGGCTGCGCTACGGTGTTGGTAGTTTCTCCGAGTTCAGGTTGCAGTGCAGCCGGAAGTTCGCAGGAGGAATCCCATCGGGCACCCGATCCGTTCGGCAGAAATACCTTCCAAGTGGATGAAGCGCACCATACACATTACCGGAAAAATTGAACCCTTCTTTGGCACTTTGGACGAGAACATCCGTTCACTGGAGGACTACCTGCGCGTGCGGACGCACCTGCACGACACGCGGCTGACCATCGAAGGCGAGCAGGAGAGCGTGGACCACGCGGTGAAGATTGTGGAGGAGTACAACCACCTGACGCGGCACGGGCGAGAGCTGACGAGCGCGGAGGTGAAGTCGTTGCTGCGCGTGGCGACGGACGAGCCGCACGAATCGCCGCGGGGGATGTTTGAGCACGGAAAGACGCGGTCGTTCGGGAAGAAAGTGGTTACGCCGAAGACAGCGACGCAGCGGAAGTACATGGAAGAGATTGAATCGCACGACATGACGTTTGGGATTGGGCCGGGCGGGACGGGAAAGACTTATTTGGCGGTGGCGATGGCGGTGAGCGCGCTGCTGACCAAGCAGATGAACCGGATTATTCTGGCGCGGCCGGCGGTGGAGGCGGGGGAGCGGCTGGGATTTTTGCCCGGGACTTTGCAGCAGAAGATTGATCCTTATATGCGGCCTCTTTATGACGCCTTGTACGACATGCTGGACGCGGACAAGTTGGAACGGTTTTTGGAGAAGGGGATTATTGAGGTTGCGCCGCTGGCGTTTATGCGCGGGCGGACTTTGAATGATTCGTTTGTGATTCTGGATGAGGCGCAGAACACTACCAGCGAGCAGATGAAGATGTTTTTGACGCGGCTGGGATTTAATTCGAAGGCCGTGATTACCGGGGATATTACGCAGATTGATTTGCCTAGCGGGAAGAAGTCGGGATTGATTGAGTCGATGGAGATTTGCGGGAAGATTCCGGGGATTAGTACGGTGCAGTTCGGGGAGAAGGATGTGGTGCGGCACAATTTGGTGCAGCAGATTATCCGGGCTTATGAGGAGCATGATATGGGGCACCCATCGCGCGGAGGGAAGACGAGCGTGACGGCGAAAGAAACTCCTGAAGTTGAGATTGGTGGGCAGGACTGAAGGTGGATTTAACACAGAGGACACAGAGGAAGACGACAGAGTGCACTGAGAAAGAGAAGAGAGCTGAACGCAGAGACGCTGAGAGCGCAGAGAAGAGTACGGAGAAGAGCGCAGGCAGGAGTGCCTGTGCCACAGGGCGCGATTGAAAACCACCAGCGTGGGGTGCGGGTGGCGGTGAGGCCGCTGGAAGAGTTCCTGCAAAACATTCGGGAGGAGATCGGGCTGGGACCGGAGTGCGTGGCGGTGCGTTTGATTGGCGATGGGGAGATGGGGCGGTTGAATGAGACTTATCGGAAGAAGAAGGGGCCGACTGACGTACTGTCATTTCCAGTGGTCGCTGATTCAGGGAAGCCGGGGACGTTGAGGCAGCAGGTGCGTGGAGGGCGCGGGAAATTTTTGGGGGACATTGCGATTGCGCCCCGTGTGGCGCGGCGGAATGCGAAATTGCTGGGGCGGAGGCTGCCCGAGGAACTGAAAGTGCTGATTCTGCATGGCCTGCTGCACCTTTTGGGATACGATCATGAAACCGACCGCGGGGAGATGGAACGCATCGAGATGCGACTGCGGCGGAAGCTGGGAATCGCGTAATGCCGCAACTCTGGGAAACGTGGACGTTTGTCGGCAGCATCCTGGTGTTGGCGCTGGGTCTACCGATTTTTTCTTACCTGACGCTGATCTATCGCGAATTGGGGCGCATGACCACGGGCCGGGTGCATGAGCACCTGGAAATCTTCGAAGCGGAAATTGAACCCAAACTGAAAATTAATCGCAGGAGCGGCGGGCGAACGTTCCGCATCCTGGGCCATTTCTGGCTGGCGTTTGTGGTGCTGGAGACGACGCGCGCGGTGGTGTACCTGGTGCCGAACCGGTGGGAAGCCGCGTTGCAGTTTTTGGTTTTTCTTTCGCTGGAAGTGGTGATTGCCATGCACTTCGTTCCGGACATGCTGCTCTACCGGACGGAGGGGCGATGGCTGAAGCCGTTGTTGCCGTTGATCCGATTCGCGATGGTGCTGGTTTGGCCGGTGCGTGTTTTTCTGGAGGGCGCGGAATCGCTGGCGCGAATTTCGGAGCAGGATGCGGAACGCACGCAGGGGCAGCGCGCGGAAGAGGGAATTGAGGCGCTGGTGGAGGCGGCGGAGGAGGAGGGAATTATTGAGCCTTCGCAGGCGGATTTGATCGAGCAGGTGGTGGAGTTCAGCGACAAGCGGGTGCGCGAAGTGATGACGCCGCGGCCGGACGTGGTGGCGATGCAGGCGGACGCGTCGCTGGAAGAGATGCACACGCGGTTTGTGGAGACGAAACACGCGAAGATGCCGGTGTATGGGAAGTCGCTGGACGATATTCTGGGCGTGGTGCATGCGCAGGACCTGCTGCAGATTGCGGACACGGATTTGCCGAAGCGCAAGGTGCGGGAATTGATGCGCGCGGTGCTGTTTGTGCCGGAGACGAAGCTGGGGTCGGAGATGCTGAAGGAGATGCGGCAGAAGGGTCAGTCGCTGGCGGTGGTGATTGATGAGTATGGATCGGTGGCGGGGATCGCTACGGTGGAGGATTTGCTGGAAGAGATTGTGGGCGAAAAACGCGCCGATGAAAGGAAACCATCGCCGGATGCGGTGCGCGAGGCGGATGGCAGCCTGGTGCTGCGCGGGAGCATGACGATTGAAAACGTGGAAGAGTTGCTGGGGATCCACTTCGGGGAAAATTCGGACGAGACGGTGATGACGATAGCGGGATTGCTGAGCCACGTTTCGGGAAAAGTGCCGGCGCCGGGGGACAAGGTGGATCTGGAGGGATACCGGTTTGAAGTGCTGGAGGCGAATCAACGGAAGGTGCTGCGGCTGCGGGCGCGGCATTTGCCGGCTGCAGCGAAAATTGCTCCCCGCTAACTTACGGGATATCCACTTCGTGGAACCCAAAGCCTTTTAACATGCCCGAGATTGTGCTTCGCGCGTTGGCGGCAGCGGTCTTGAGAATGCCATCTTGCAGCGCGGCTTGCTGGAGCTGGCGCTCAGCTTCTTCGCGAACTTCGCTTTCGAGGTTGGGGTCCGGGGAAGAGAATAGGCCAGTATCACGGGAATAGACTTTCGTCCTGGCATTGTCGATGCGTGTGCTGAAGACTTCCGCGGCGGGCAGGTGAATGGAAACTTTCTGCCCTTGTACCAGGACATCGCCGGGCTGCACGCCGGCGAGATTTATACCCGCAACCACTTCTCCGTGCACCACAAGCAAAAGGCGGTCACCCGCTAGAAATTTCGGGAGGTAAGCATTGGCGTGTTCGCCGGAAATTATTTTGTCCATTGTGTAGCTGACGGTTTCCAGGCGCTGTAGTTGCTGAATTTGACGAACCACGGTGGGCTGATCGACGTTGATCAGCGTGCGCCCTCCGTGCAACATCCCAATCAGATGCAATAACCCGAGCCCGCCGGACAACCACACCAGCGCCCCCGACAGGACAACAGTAAGAAGCGCCCCTAAAAAGATCCCCAGAACCCAGGAGCGGAAGGTGCGGGAGTTTTCCCGCTTACCGTGAGTTGCCGGTTCGACAGCCTGAGCTGCATTGTCAATTGTCATCATGTTTGCCCAACAACTTCAGTGTAGGCCACGGCGAAAATCAGCGCCCGCATTCGTTTGCGATGACCGCGCAGGCGTTACTCCCATGGTTGAGGCTGCGGGGGCCCTAGTGGAAGAGAGGGCGCAGAATCCAAATCAAAATGCCGATGGGGATCACCACCGCAGCAATGGCTGCAAAAATGATAATTGCGAGGAACATCCAATCCCGGCGGGCGTTGGCGCCGGGCTGCTCTTTCTCTCGGATGAGCAGGCGGTAGTTACGTCTGTTCGATTTCCAAAAGACGTGGAAGATGTCGCCTGCCACGGGTATTGCTCCCAGTGTGGTTTCCAGAAAAACGTTGGCAATCATGCGAATGAGAGTGACCACTTGCACGCCGCGACGCCACGCCGCGAACACAATCAAGAAAGAGGCGATGGCCGCCATGGCGTCCCCGATTCCGGGGACCCAGCCGATCAAGGCGTCGAGCCCAAATCGAATCTGGGTTCCGGGGATACGGAAGATGTCGTCCAGGAGGGCGGCAACCTGGTCGAGGTGCTCGTTTGACGTGAGTTTGAACGGCATAGGGTCGGGCCTTGAATATTGTGTAGGCGCGCTTTATTGCACGGGGCGGGGCTTCGGGGCGGGGTCACCTGATTATGCGGGACTTGGCGGCCTGTTGGTTGAGAAATCGAAGGGCGATCACTCTAGCGAGCTTGCTTCCAGCCTTTGATTTTGTTTCATCAATGTGCGGATAGGAACAGCGGGCATAGGGGCACGGTGAGTACTCTACTTGGTGAGCGCAGCGTCAATGTTGTGCGTCGAGTGAGATCGCAAGGGAGAGTCAAAATGAAGACATTGCTAATTACGGGTGCGTTGGTGCTGGTGCTATCGGTGGCCGGTTGCAGCTTGACCCCAACGCCAGCGGCGCAGGGACCACCGGGACCGCAGGGCCAGACGGGCCAGACCGGGCAGCCAGGGGACCCGGGACAATCCGGACAACAGGGAGCGACCGGGCAAGTTGGAGATGCGGGTCAGACTGGCGACGCCGGGCGGCAGGGCCGAGAAGGGGGTGAAGGCAAAGAGGGCCGAGAGGGTAGAGAGGGTCAGGATGCCCCGTGCCCAGCAGGGGAGCATCGCCATATAAACTCGGAGACTGGAAAACCGATCTGCGTCAGGGACTAAGATCCTTCGGCGAAAGACAAGGTTTGGTGATTTAAGTTCGGCAACAATCCTCCGCCAATTGAGTGGCGGAGGATTGTGGTAGTCGGCAATATGGAGTTCGGGAATCAGCAGATGATAGGCGGATTCATCGAACTTCGAGTAAATTCTCGGCTCCCCGGTTCATAGCGTCTTTCGAGGTTTCTATGATGGCCCCCCTGTCCAACACTTTTCGTGGAGTGCACTGCAGTCGATGCGGAAAGCCTGTCCGCGTCTCCACTGTGATTGCGAATCGAGAGAGGGATTCGCCGCCGCGCGCTGACGATTCTCAGCATCTTGTTTCGAGGGTTTTCGTTCTTCGGTGCCGGGCTTGCAAGGGGGAATCGGTTTATTCGGTGAATCAAATCGTGGACTCTTCTGTCGACGTGCGTGAGTCACGCGGTCACCGGTAACTGGCCTTCCCGGTCATCGGAGCAAGCTTAAGTTTTTGTACCTCAGTTCAGTTTGTTAGCTCGACCTTGAGAATCTGGCCCGCACCGACCGGTGGTGCACCGAAGCCAATGTTTGAGATGTAGAGCGCGCCGTCGGGACCAAAGGTGATGCCGGTCGGGACGACCAGAACGCCGCTGGTGCTGTCGATCAGAATCTGCCGCTTGCCATTGGGCAGTATGCGAATGAGACGGCCCGTCCCCGGTTCGGGGCCTGGGTCATTCGTTGAGAACGAGGATTCGAGCACGTATAGGCGATCGCGGCCGTCAAAACCCACGCCGAGCACCTTGCTAAAGCCTGTGGCAACGACCTTAATCTGGCCGCTCGGATTGATCTGGAAGATGCTCTGAGTGTTGAGCTGGTCAGGATCAAACTGGCCGAGGTTGCTGACGTAGAAGACGCCGTGGTTGGCGACCACCGTTGGAACGATGTGCCCCTGCGAGGCCGAGATGTCGATCACCCGAGTGATCTTGCCACTGGTGGTGATCTTGTCCATCTCGCCGTGATTCGGCTCGACGGCGTAGAGATCACCCCGCAATGCGATCATGCTGTACCAGGTGCCGTCGGGTTCAAAGTCGCCCGTGACCGGGTCCGTCGCGTTTGCGACGGGATGGGCCCGCTGAAACGCGCCAAGATCGGCGATCAACGTCCAGCTGCGGTCAGGATTTATGCGGATGACCCCGTTTGGAATGCTGGGCACGCCGTGGGAACATCCGGCGCCGGCAAAAACGGCGTACATCGTGTCACCGATGAACGCG